>JABLTO010038439.1_pt1 | contig 96344 bp, 97 predicted proteins | sample 7160091 | NCBI WGS metagenome assembly JABLTO01 (sample SAMN14651225, study PRJNA627086) | human gut metagenome | isolation source: feces | host: Homo sapiens | reverse complement strand
TAAAATTAAAAGGACTGTCTCCTGTAAATTACAGGTTACAATCCTCTAATTAGAAACTATTAATAAACTGTCCAACTTTTGGGGTTCAGTTCAAAAAGCTTAGTATTTTTTTTATACGCATTTTATAATTTTATGATAAAATACATAACGATTTAGATTTATAAAACTTACTAGAAAGGTTATATGGATATTAAAATAGGTGGTTATCCATTAGATAAAGAGCAATTTAAAATAGCTACTGCTGATGATAAAGAACTTCTAGTAGTAGCAGGTGCTGGGTCTGGAAAAACTTTTACCATAGTAGGACGTATTTGGTATCTTATTAATGTAAAAAAAGTTAAGCCTGAAGAAATATTATGTATTTCTTATACAAGAGATGCTAGTGATAGTCTTAAAAATAAACTAATAAAAGAATTTAATATTAATATGAACGTTTATACCTTTCATAAATTAGCTATTAATATCCTTAGAGATAAAGGTATTGATTTTAAAATAGCAAGTCCTGATTTATTAGAATTATGTATAGAAGAATATTTAAGAATAGATATCATAGAATATCCAGAACAATTAAAATATTTAAGATTTATTTTAAAAATAAATTGGCATAGTACTGATGAATACTTAAAAGTATTAGATGATAAAAAAGAAGAAATAAATAAATTTATTAATGTAGTATCGACATTTATAAAATTATATAAATGTAATGGGTATGAAATAAGCTATTTTAAAGATATGTTAGATAAACTAAGTAAAAAAATATTAAAAAAAATTGATTGTTATTACATTTTAATTATTTTTAATATCTATATAAAGTATAGTCAATATTTAACCGATAATAATGAATATGACTTTGATGATTTGATAGTAGAAGCCACTAAGATAGTTAAGGAAAGTGCCTATATTAAAAAGTTTAGATATATAATTATTGATGAATATCAAGATAGTTCATATATTAGATTTAATTTAATTAAAAAAATAGTTAATTATAATAATAGTTACTTTATGGCAGTTGGGGATGATTTTCAATCAATATATAAATTCTCTGGAAGTGATATTGGTTTATTTATTAATTTTCAAAACCATTTTAAGAATGGACATATTTTAAAAATTCAAACTACTTATCGTAATAGTCAAGAATTAGTAAATGTGGCTGGCAATTTTATTATGAAAAACAAAAAGCAAATTAGAAAGGAAATGAAATCGAATAGTCATATTCGTAAGCCAATTAAAATTGTTTATTATGAAAAAGAAGATGCTGATTTTTATAAATTGTGTTTATATTTAAAAAGAAATAATAAATGTAATATTTTAGTCTTGGGAAGAAATAATAAAGATATAAATAATTATATTAGTAGTAAAGTAAAAATTACAGAAGATAAAAGAATTATTTTAAAAGATGATAGTAAAATGAATATTAATTATATGACTATGCACAGGTCAAAAGGATTAGAATGTGATGATATAATTATTATTAACTTAAAGGATGATGCTTTAGGCTTTCCTTCTAAAATGGAGCAAAATAAGATATTAGAATATATTAGAAAAGATACAAAAAAAGACTTCTTAGAAGAAGAAAGAAGGCTATTTTATGTTGCACTGACACGAGCTAAAAATAATGTTTATTTATTTGCTCCTAGATTAAAGAGTTCAATTTTTGTTAAAGAATTGATTAAAAATTATAAAAATGATATAGAAGTTATTAAAATTTAATTTTCTTGTTCAGTACAAGCATTACCATTACAAATTTTATAACCAAATTGTCCTACTGAGCTTAAGGCGGTTAATTCAATGTCAAATTTATTTTTGGCAGAGGCATCAACGCCAATGACAGGAATATGAATGGCTAAAACGGATGGAACGTTAGAAGAAGATTTACCACCGATATAAGAAATAGAAATATTATCTACATCATAAATCCCGTAATTTAATTCCCACTTTTCCATAGAATTTGTAGGTCCATATGCAATAAAGTTACTATTTATGTATAAATATTTGGATTGAGTGCTATTATTTTGAGTATTCTGAAAAACAAATTGGTAGCAGGTTTTAGTATTTTTATTACTTACTTGGTCACAGTTTTTTATGAATGTTACTAAATAAGGATTAGTATTAATTAAATCAGCTTCAATAACATTTATAAGAGAAGCTCTAGTTAGGCTATCTTCATTACGTTTATTACTTAATATGCCTTCATTTTTTAAGTCAGATAATAAATTAACTATAAAAATCATAACTATTGAGATTAAGACAAGACTTACTAAAACTTCCATCAAAGTCATACCTTTTTTATTCATTTAAGATCCTCCGTATATAATTTTACACTGTTAAAGTAACTTTTTCGTACTTTGCGGTAGCATTTATTATTTTTTAAAACAAAGTTATTAGAGCATGTTCCATCATTTTGTGGATTTTTACTTTTTGTATAGTCAATATAATCATCTTGATATTCAACAATTAATCTATAGCCATCACCAGTACCAGATAATGACCTTATATAAAGATAGGCATTAATATTGCTTATATTGTTTAAATCTTCCATGCTGGCATTACCGTTACATGTCATACGTCCACTTTTATTGATGCAAGCTTTTAAATCATTAACATTATAATAGGTTATATATATATTAGAAATACTTAAAATATTCTGACCGCTTTCAGTTTGTAAAACTTTTTCGCTAAATAATTTTTTACTTCTTTCAAGAGAATTCTCATCACTTAAATCTGCTGTATTATACAAAGAACCATCTTTAGCATTTAATTTAACAATTTTACGATTAGCATCTACTAATGTATTTTTTATGTATTTACTAATATCTAAGGAAGCTAGATAATCTTCAATTAAATAGGTACGATAAAGATAACTAGTATCATCAAACATAGCCCTTCTTTTCTCGTTTAATAAAACTCTGGAAAATGTTATATATATAGATAATAAAGTAGTTGTAAGTATGGTCATAACCATAATAGTTTCAACAAACATAAATCCTTTTTTCTTCTTCATAAATTATCCTTATCTCTAATAATAGAATAGCATATTTTAATTAAAAAAAAAAGTAAGTATCTGGAGACTGTTAATGTAAATACCTATTTCATTTAATATTGTGATATTATTATTATGGAAAGGATAGAGGAGTAATGAAAAAGAGTAGTAAGATAGCAATTATTATTTTAGTAATTATTGTTACATTCAGTCTAGGTACTGTTGGTGGTTACTTATTATTTAAAGGTAAATATAATAGTAGTAAAAATGATACTCAAGTTAATGATACTAATAAGAATAATAATATAAATAATAATAATGAATCTAAGGATAATAATACAGATAATACCCCTAAAGAAGAGACTTTAAGTCTAGATGATAAGACTGTAACTAATTTATGGGGAAGAAAAACTAATTTTCATACCACAACCAAAGTTACTTATAGTACCTTAAGTGATCAAAGAAAATTAAGTGCTGATTTAAATGGATTAGTCAGAAAAAGTTTTTCTAACTTAGATTATAAAGAAGTATGTGCAATGTTAAAAAATAGTGGTAGTGCTAGTTTAAGTTCTATTTATAATGATTGTATTAGTATGCAAGGTAAAAATGCTAGTAGTGGTGATTTAGTTGGTTATTATGACTTAGAAGAAGTTAAAAATAACAATATTAAGTTCTTTAACGAAAGTAGTAATTTACCTAAAAAATATAGTTATGTTAATAGTGCTTCATTAAAAACTGATGATACTTGTGGACAAGTAGTATTAAGTAATGGTACTTACCTTAGTTATGATAGTAGTTGCGGGTATGGTGGTCCGGATGTTCTTACTAAAGATACTTTAGTAAAAGCGGTAAAATACGGGGATGAATTATATATTTATGATAAGTTCATTATCGGAGTTGCCGAAGGTAGCCAAGATGATTATATAAAGTATAATTTCTATAATGATGATGATATTACTAATAAAGTAACTACTTATAGTTTTAAAGAAGCCGATAATTATAGTATCGAAGTTAATGAGATATTAAAGTATATGAAGAGCTTTAAACATACTTATAAGTTAAATAGTGATGGTAATTATTATTGGGTATCTAGTGAACCAGTAAGTAATATTGATTAATTTAAAAATATCTATTCGAAAGGGAGTAGATATTTTTTTATAATTATAATTTTTTACTAAGTTTAGGTTCTATATTCATGGAAGTAACTTTATCCTTGGTATAGGTCTTATCGCCAGTAACAATACGAATATAGTTATAAATAGAAGTATTATCGTCAACGCTTAAAAATCTATCACTGACATAAGCTCGACTAAGAAAATCTTTACGAGCATTAGCAATTACGATAGCCCCACAAATCAGATCGCCTTGGCTCATTCCGTCAAATAAATTAATTTCAGGCGCTGTATCTTGATTTTTAATATCTTCAAGAGTGAAATTGCACCCTAATTCTAAAAGGCCTGCTGTTAATTCTTCCTGGGAAATAGTTTGATTTTCAGCAATAAATTTCAAGCCAGCAGTAACTAATTCCTGAGTAATTGGTAAGGTACATTTTTTCTTACTTTCCAAAACCAATTGGGCTTCTTGTTCTTCTTCTAATTTTGCTTCTTGCATAGACTTTTTAAATTGTTCTCGGCTTTCTAATAATTGTTGATCAAACTCTTTTTTAGTACGACCAGTTACTTCTAGATAAACCCTGTCCATGGTTACATTATCAGAATAAAGTTTATGTCCATTAAAATAACACCATACATGTTGGCCTCTAGCCTTAGCGGCTAATAAAGTATATACGGCACTTTCTAAGGTGTCGTAACTTGCTAATTTGATTTGTTTCATTATAAATTCACCTCTGTAAGTGGTACTCTAACATAATATTTATAAAATTACAATTATAATTTTTTACTATCTTTAGAAATCAATATTTTTCTTAACCAGTCAAAAGGTATAACACTTAAAGATAAAAGAATTACAAATATAAGTTCTTTACCATTTAAACCATAAGTTCTAAATAAGTCACCTCCAAAGTAAATTAAATAAATTTGAACAATGGTAATACCGGTAAAGATGAAGATAAATGGTTTATTTTTGGTTATATTAGCTAGGATATTTAAACGTGTAGTACGGGCATTTAAAGCATTAAAAAGGGCAGAAAAAATAAAGAAGGCAAAGTAGGCGGTATAAAGATAACGATAATCACTAGAATAACGAATAAAATTATAAACAAAATCCGATTTAAGAAAGAAAATACCTAGTAAGGAAGTATAAAGACCAGTAAATAAAATTTCTTTAAACATATAACTATTAATTATAGGAATCTCTTTTGTCTTTGGAACTTCTAACATGTATTCTATAAGTGGTGGTTCACTAGCAAAAGCAATCCCAGCCAAAGTATCCATTATCATATTTATCCAAAGCATTTGAATAACCGTAACGGGGGTAGTTATCTCAAATATTGGGCCAATTATCGCCATTAGCATAGCACAAATATTTACTGTTAATTGAAATATTATAAATTTACGAATGCTTTTAAAAATAGTGCGGCCAAAAAGAATAGCTTTTGTAATAGATTTAATATTATCATCAAGAATTACTATGTCACTGGCTTCTTTAGCCACCTCTGTACCAGACCCCATCGCAAACCCCACATCAGAAGCCTTCAAAGCACCAGCATCATTTATTCCATCCCCAGTCATTCCAACGACTAAATCCATATTCTGTAGAATTTTTACCATTCTACTTTTATCTTTTGGTAGGGCTCTAGCAATAACTTTTATTTGACTATAAAGATTACTTATTTCTTCATCGGATAAACTATTAAATTCTTTACTGGTTAGAGCTAAATCATTTTTATTAGTAATTATTCCTGATTCTTTAGCTATGGAAGTAGCCGTATTAATATTATCCCCTGTAATCATAATGACATTAATACCAGCATTATGTAAAATATTAATAGAAGGTATAGTAGTTTTCCGAATGTTATCTTTAATAACTAAATATCCTAGGTAAGTTTGAGAAGTACTATATTTATCTTTTAACGTCAAAAAAATTATACGAGAGCCAGTTTTAGCTTCATTATCGATATTTTTACTAATTGTTTCTTTATTAAGAAGAATCTTACGATTACCAGTGTTGTCTAAGTAATATAAACACTTATCTAGTAGAACTTCTTTAGCACCTTTATAATAAGTTATATCATTATCAAGAGTTACAGAACTATATTTATCTTTACTATCAAAAAGTTTTTTAGATAATATTTTATGATTAGTTGTCGGTTTACCAATGTATTTTAAAATAGCTTTATCCGTTTGATTACCACCAGTTATTTCATTATCACTATTATAAAAAGAAGAATTATTATAAAAAAGATTATTACTTATTTCTGTTTGAATTTTTAATGATAACTGAGATAAATTAGTTAATTTTTGATTTAATGGTGTTATGATACTTGTAACTTTTAAATTACCCTCAGTTAAAGTACCAGTTTTATCAGTTAATAAGCAATTAATATTACCACTAGTTTCAATGCCAATAAGTTTACGTACTAATACATTATCTTTTAGCATTCTTTTCATATTAGAAGATAAAACTAAAGTTACCATAAGAGGCAAACCTTCAGGAACAGTTACGACTATAACAGTCATGCTTAAAGTTAGAGAATATAAAATGTTATTGATGCTAAAGTTTTTAGTAGTTAATAAGTAGACAATGGCAACAATTACAGCACCCACATAACCAAAGATACTTATTATTTTAGCCAAATGTGCAAGACGAGATTTTAAAGGACTGATAGTAGGGGGAATTTGAATATCTTTAGCCAAACCGCCAATTAAAGTGTTATCGCCAACCTTATCAACTTTCATTTTGGCTTCACCTTCATAACAAATAGTTGAAGAGTAAACATACTCGCCCCGATTTTTTTCTTTATCTTGGGTTTCCCCATTGATATTGGCTTCATTTACCGTAAGTTTTCCTTCAATTATATAGCCATCGGCGGGGATAGAGTTACCACTAGAAATTAAGACTATATCTCCAACGACAACTTCGGTTACACTAATGGTTTCTAACTTACCATTTCGGAAGACAGTACATTTCTTCTTACTAGCCTCTTCTTCTAAACGATTAAAGGCTTCTTCACTGCCATATTCAGCAAACGAACCAATAGTAGAAGCTAAAATAATAGCAATTAAAATGCCAATAGTTTCAAACCAATCATTATTTTTAAATAAAAAAATAATCTTAAATACTAAGACGATAATAAGAATCTTAATGATTGGGTCTCCTAAGGACTCTAATATTAGAGAAAATAAGGTTTTCTTCTTTACTTTCGTTAAGGTATTACTACCGTATTTATTACGACTTTGAACAACTTCTTTATTTGTTAAACCGTTCATACACGCACCCATTTAATAGTATGAATTTAAAAAGTTAGTTATGAGTAAGAGATAAAATATTAATAAAAGTTTATATGGAAAAAAACAAGTATCCCCAAAGATACTTGTCTAATTTTGCAGTTGCGATGATTAATACATATTTATATTAAATCGACATAAAGTTTTTTAAACCTAATTTTAACTTTTTTACTACTTTTTCCAAAGTAATAGCATTTTCTAAGGCACATCTTTTTAATATCCATTCTGGAATATCAGTTTTGTATACATAAATACTCTTTAATAAATCTTCTAAATTGCCTTTATTTTCTATATTATTATTTTTATAAAAGTCGAGAGGTTTTATTATAAAACTACCATTATTTCGACGTATTTTAATACTATCACTTGATAAAATAATATTACAAGATTTAGTAGTATCTACTAATTTAATTGTATTAAAATTTAAATAATCATTAATTGCCTCTAATTTTTTAAATAATTGCTGTAGGTGAATATTGGCATTTAACAGATTAAGTTCTAAATAAGCATTAGGAGATTTGGAAATAAAGCCATTATCCTTTTGAACTATAGTTAATTCTCGCCAAAAGAAATCATTTCCTATATCGTCTTTACTTTTTACATATAAAGTTACTTCTTTTTTAGCAACATTATTTATTTTTTTAAATAAAACTACTTCTAAATCTAAATCATGTGCCAGTTTTTTAGCATAATCACTACATATAGCATTTTTTTCTGCTGATAAGTTAATTAAAATATTATATACTTCGTATAAACTAATTTTATTTTCCATATTGTTCCTTTTACTTTTGATATATTTTATTATATGAGATTATAATACTTTTATTAATCTTCACATATAAGTAATTTTTATCATATCATAAGTCGAAAGTAATTTGGGTGAAATTTATTTTAAGTCAACTATATTTACTAATTTATTGAAAACTAGTTCTTTAGCAGCATCATAGCTAATATTCATAGCATATGCTATTTCATTAAATAAAAACTGCTCAGCCAATTCTTGATAGCTAGTATCTGTATCACTTAAATGTTTGTGATTATTTTTTCTAATTTCATTTCTTATATAAGCGGTTTTAATTATCTTAATTAAATTTTCAATTGTAGTACCTTGTAATAATAGTTTATATTGTTCTTCTAAATTACGTTCATTAATATTAAGAGTTGGAATGTCATTTATATGATCTAAAGTATTAGATATTTCATCAAAAGTAGCAAGATGTCTTAATAATTGAGTTTCTTGTGATACAGGGATGCTTATTTTTAAAGAAGTATCTTCTTTGTTTTCCAAAGTATAATAATCTTGATTATTTATTTTTTTTAAATCTTTTACTACACATACCTCTCTTTTATATATGACATAATCGTTTATTTTATACATTTTGTAGTTCCTCCATAGATTTTACCGTCTTATATTTATTATACCTTTTTTTAATTTTTTTTGCTAATTAAAAATGGCTTTTTTTAAGGAAACATGCGTTTTTAGGACTATTTATGGTTTGTTATTTCTTATTTTTTTGATAAAATAAGTTAGGAAAGTAGGGTAGTTATGGTAAAGATAAAAAGCAATAAAAAGTTAAATAAATTAATTTATTCTTTAATTTGTTTATTAGTTTTAGTAGTTGGGTATTTTACAACTAATTATGATAAAACTTCAAGTAGTTATGAAAACAATGCTGATAATAATAATGAAGTTTTGGTGTATTTTATTGATGTTGGTCAAGCGGATGCTATATATATAAAAGATGGTAGTAGTAATATGATGATAGATGCTGGTAATAATGCTGATGGAAAACTTTTAGTTAAATATTTACAATCATTAAATGTAGATGAGTTTAAATATGTAGTTGGAACCCATGCTCATGAAGACCATATTGGGGGTATGGATGATATCATCAATAATTTTAAAATCGATAATTTTTATATGCCTGAGGCAATTAGTACTAGTAAAACATTTGAAGACGTACTAGATGCATTGGATAAGAATAAGGTTATTTTTCAAACCCCTAAGATTGGAGATAAGTTTACACTAGAAAATACTAATTTTGAAGTTTTAAGTATTGGTACAGATACTAGTGATTTAAATGATACATCTTTAGTTTTAAAAATGAATTATAATAATACTTGTGTACTATTTATGGGAGATGCTTCAAGTAATATTGAAGAAAATTTATTAAATAAAGATATTAATTGTCAAGTATTAAAAGTAGGTCATCATGGTTCAAGATATTCAAGTAGTGATGATTTTATAAAGAAAGTAAATCCAGCATATGGAATTATAATGGTTGGTAAAGATAATAAATATGGACATCCAACTAAGAAAACACTGGATATTTTAAATAAATACAATGTTAATATTTACCGAACTGATGAAGAAGGTACTATTCTTATGCATTTAAAAGGTAATGATATTACTTTTGAAAATTTTAAAACAGAAACGAACGGGTAATTATGAAATATAGTGTTGATGAGATTATTGATGATATTATCAAATTAGAAAATTTAGAAACTAGGGAAATCATTTATATAAATAAGAGTGATATAGATTTTGATATTTATGAAAATGATATTTTAGTCTTTGAAAATAATAAATATATTAAAGATGATGAACTTAAAAATAAAAGAGTAAATATGCTTAAAGAGAAATTAGAAAGACTTAAAAATTCACAGTTTAGAGAGTGAATTTTTTTTATCTTATAGTAAAAATATAGTATCGCCTAATTGTATAAGATTTTATTTTTTGATAAAATTGAAAGTGATAGGAGAGTTTATGAATGAATTTAAAATAAGATTGAAAGAAAATAAAAAAAAGAATGATGTGCTAATGACGTACTATGAATCTTATTTAAGAAAAAGGCGGTTAAATTCGCTAGTTATTCGTAAATATTGCTTTAATGTTGCTTTTTATATCTATATTTATTTAACTAAAGATGAACAAATTGTTCCTGCTATTGAAGGATATAAAGTTCTTAAAGATTTTCCAGAAGTTTTTATGACGAGATATACTTGGACTTCACTTCGAAATTATGAAAGTGGTATTTATAGTATAGATTTATTTTATAAGTGCCTATATAAAAAAGAACTTATTACTAAGGAGCAATACAAAATTGTAAGTGATTTCCGTAAAAAAGATGTACCTAAGTTTATGGCTAAATATAGTTTTATGGGTGAAGATTATTTAAATGATTTTGTAATTGATTAAATTTTTAAATTAATAGTTGGGCTTAGTAATTATTTCAAGTAGAATTTATGTAAATTATAAAAAATTATGTTAATATATTAGCCTTTAAAACTAGTAATTATCATATTTTTATATAGAAATTAATTTAAAAATAAAAGAACTCACAAGTTATCTTGTGAATTTTTTATTAAACAAGCAATATAAGTAGAATAATTACTGAATATAATGTGTTTATTGGAATCTTTAAATTCTTTGTTACCGAAGATATATAATTTAGGAATATTGTTTATATAATAATTTAAACCATTTGTATCTATATTATAAGTAATATTGTTATCTATATAATATAGAGAATTATTATTATAAAGTAAGTACTTATTATCTTCATCTAGTAAATCATTTATACATAATACTTTATTTAAAGTAAGATTTAGTTTATCAAACAAGTAATTATAATAAACTATATCCTTAGGTAATACTTGATAATTTAAATAAATATTAATAGGGTAATAAATTATTGAAGATATTAACTTATTATCTTTTAGAAATTTTTTAAATTCTTTTAGAAATAGATTTTCTTCTTTAATATTACTATCACTTATACTAGAAGAAGTAAAAGTAATTATTTTATCTTTGATAATTTGAATTTCATTATCATTAATATAGATAATTAACTTAGTCATTGCTCATTACTTCATTGTAATCTAGTAAGTAGAATTCTTCAGGATTAAAAACTTCGCCTTTATAGAATACTTCAAAATGAAGAGCATTACTTGTATCGGTTGCTATTTTATTTTGACCACTAGTAGCAATTATATCGCCTTGTTTTACTTTATCACCAACTTTTACTTTAACTTCACCTAAACTTTGATAAACAGTTGTTAAATTATTAGTGTGTTCAATTTCAACAATATTACCCATTAAACTATCTTCTTTAATATTTTTTACTGTACCATCTAATATTGATACAACATCAAAAGCATTATTGGAAGTATATAGGACACCAGTATTTTGCATATAAATGCCTTCGTAGTAAATTAGGGCAGCTGCTTGTTCATCGTTTGTGCCATCAATATTATAATATGGTATAGTGGCACTGACATCAGTACTGGTATAAGGTCTTATGATAGTTTTTGAAACACTAACTGTTGGGGTTATATTAGTATCATTTTGACTATTGTTTACTTCAGTAGTAGTATCCTTGGGACTTGGATCAATTATTGGAACACCAGCAGTTAAAATTTGATACATTTTATAACTACTAAATAAGATTGTACATACTAACATCAGGCATATTGTTGGGATAACATATTTTCTTAATCTTCTTCTTTTTTTCATAAATTCACCTTTCTATTAAAAAGTGTGAACTAAAAAGATGATTTTATACATATAATTTATAATTTTTGTTAATTGGTTAGAAAAGTCCTGATCAGGTGATTAGAGTCTATTTTAATTATTTGTTTGAAGTTTAACTATCTCTTTTAGAGAAAGTCCAATTATTTTAGAAATAGTTTCATCATCTAAGCATAGAGCAATATTTTCTTATAAGTTTGACACTTTTTAGACATATTTTTATAAATAATACTGCTAAAGGTGAGTAGTAATCCTAAATAAAAAAGAATATAAAAATCAAATTTTATAATCTTCTATAGTTATGCCTTGATAATAATACTTTAAAATATCTTCATATGTAGAACCTTCTTTAGCCATCGCATTTGCACCATATTGACTCATTCCAACTCCATGACCATAACCCTTAGTTGTAAAGATAATATCATTATTCTCAATAGTTATATTAAAGTCCGTTGAACGTAAATTAAACTTCTTTCTAATATCAATACCAGTATAAGAAGTTTTATTAATAGATATGGTTTCTATTCGATTAGAATAATCAGTTGTAATATTTTTAATAGTTAACTCCGTACAATCAATATTTAAAGTGTTACAAAATTCTTTTTTTGAAACTTTTTTAGTTACAATAAACTTGGTTGTTGTTTCGTTATCCATTGTTGGCATAATAGTATTTAGATAAGGTAAATCTTCATTAAATACACTCAAAGAAGTAGTAGTATAACCATTACTCATTGCATAAAAATAAGATTTTATTAACTGTTTATTATAAGTCATTACTTGATTTTTGGTCATATTAACAGCATTCTTTATCTTTTCTAAATAAGTATAATAATTGTCCTGCCATTTATTTTGAAGTTCTTCTAAAGTATTATAAGCTTGGTCAGCAATCGTTACATAACCTCTAGTATTTTCTTCATAAAGAGCAAATGTCCTACTGGCAACAGCTTGTGATTTTAAGGCTTCCATATCAAAAAGAGCTGGAACTTCGGCTCCAACTACATTAATTAAATATTCCTCTAAAGGTATTTTCTTCTTTTCATTATTAATTAGAAAATCTATATATATTTCTTGATTTTTAGATTTGTCATCGACATTTTCACTAACAGGAGAATCGGAAGTAACTTGCTTACGTAATGTAAAGATAGTAATAGGTAAAAGTACTATAATAATGGTAAGTAAGATTTTATTTTTCATAGTTCTCCTTATAATACTAGTTAAAAATATTTAACTAAGTTTTCTAAGACATAAAATCTGTTATAAAGTTAGTTACTAAGTAACTAGTAGCTATACCAAAAATTATAACCAGCATTCTAGCTTCTACGGGTTTATTTCTTTTCATAAACTTATCAAAATTAACGCCACTTAAGGCAACCATACTTAATAATAGGTTTATAGCATATAACAGAGTCTTATAGTTCATTATATGTTCCTTGTTCATAACTTATGATTTTATTTACTCTTCTTACATGACGTTCTTCATTGCTGGTGGCAGTTTCTAGAAAAGTTTTAATTATTTCTAAAGCATAATTATTATCTAGTGAAGCAGGTATTGCAATAACATTAGCATGGTTGTGAATTCTAGCACTTTTAGCATCTTCAAGGTTATTAACTCGGGCACATCTTATGCCTTTTACCTTATTGGCAGCGATAGAAATACCAATACCAGTTCCGCATATTAGAATTCCTAAATCAGTGTTTTTATCCATTTTAGTACAAATGTCGAAGGCAAAGTCAGGATAATCATCTTCGCTAGAATTTGGTAGGGTAGAAGGTATTATTTCATAAGTATTTTGTAAATTTCTGATTAAATATTCTTTTAATTCCACACCACGGTGGTCGCAAGCTATATATATTTTCATTTTTATTCTTCTTTCTTATTATTTATTTTTTTATTTTATTTAATAAATTTGGATTTGACTATTCAAACATATCTTTAATTAATTTATGATGATTTAATAGACTTAGTAATTGAAATTCTTGATAATTTGGCATAGTTGATATATCTTTTAGACTTGGACCGTCATTGGTCATTACTATATCAATTTGTAAATATTTATTATCAGGAATAGTATTTTGAATACGATTAACTAGTCTTAAAGTCCTAGGCCATTTAGGAATAGTAAGCCAAAGTAGGGGAGATTTAGTCAAAGGGTGCTCTTCGTAAATGTTTTTAGATAAGTCATAAAAAGGTGAATCAATAAGTCCGGTATCTAAATTAATAGAGGCAATTATTTGATTACTAGTTGTAACTTCATAATCTTCTTTACTAGTAACTAAGTAAGAAAATATAATATTATCTTTAAAAGTTATAAAACGAATAAAAGATAAATTATTTGGATTTAATCTATCCAAAACCTCATCTTGTTTAATAGCACTTTCTAATATAGTCATTTTACTTAAATATAAATCATTATAAACAGTAGTATAATTTTTTAAATCTATCTTAATTTTTTTAGTATCATTCTTAGCTTTTAAATCGTATTTAGCATATATATAATTTTTATTTTGAATGAAATCATAAAAATCAGTTATATTATCACCATTAAGTTCTAACCATTTATAGTTAAGAAAAGGGTAAAACTTCTTGTTAAATTTATGACGAGAATAGGTTATTTCTTTTAATGATTGATTATTATATGTTTTTATTAACTTTTGATTATATTTATTAGTAAGTAAGTTTTGTTTTTCTTCATTAGTCATTTTATAACAATCAAATAATTGATACTCAAAAAGAGTAATATGATATTTATAGTGACAATAAAGGTAATCATTTATAATACTAATGGTTTTGATATTGGTACGACTTGATAAAGTTTTAGCAACTTTATATAAATTTTGATGTGTCATTTAATCAACTCCATATTTATTATAACAAAAAAACTGCAATTATGCAGTTTTTGTTTCGTCTTGATTAAATCCGTATTTACGGTTGAATTTTTCTACTGAACCAGTTTTCTTTGCACGAGCTTGTGAACCAGTATAGAATGGGTGGCAAGCACTACAAACATCACATTGGATACTATCTTTAGTAGATTTTACAGTAAATGTATTTCCGCAAGCACAATGTACTTCAACTTCATACATTTCTGGATGAATTCCCTTTTTCATTTAAACTCTCCTTCCGCCATGTTATATTCATAACATAGAAATTTGTTTGTCTTATGTATTATATCATAAGATTTTAGTTTTTCAATTATTAATAAGTTTATTTTTCGCAATTTTAGATGATTTTTAGAAATAAAATTAAATTATCAATCTTTCTAATATCAATAAGCTTAATAATTATTAAATATTTTTTATTTTAAATTACAAAAGTTAGATAATTTATTTTATTTTTATTTTAAGATTAGCCAAGACTTTACCAACTAAGAATGATATTTTATCACTATTTTTAGTTGCTATTGATTTACAAATAGCTTTGCCTCCTACCGTAAAACTAGAAATGAAAGCTGTTAATAAAACGGATATAATGCTTAAATTAATGTTAGTTGAATTGCTTACTGATATAGCTAGAACGGCTCCAATGGAACCACTAATAATACCACAAATATCCCCAATAACATCATTACAAATACTAGAAATTTTACTAGAATTTTTAAGTAAGCCGATAGTTTCTTTACCACCTTTTATCTTTTGGGATGCAATTGATAGAAATGTTTTCTCTTTGCTGGTTAAAACAGCAACACCAATCATATCGAAGATGATGCCTATTACAATTATCAATATTAATATTATAAATAAAAAGATACTACTTAATGAGTTCGATATAATATTAGAGATAATGCTAAATAAACATGATAGGATAAAAGTTAATAAAAAAACTTTATATATCCAGGCTTTATTATTCATAATTCCTCCTATATAAAGTAATATTCTAATTTTTGCATGGTATATCAAAAGTTAATTTTACGGCTTGAGGTCGAGTTGAGTTTCTCTAAATATCTTCCACTTGATTACTCATTGGCACTTTCGTCTTTAGGATATTTAATTAATATTTATTTCATTAATTACTCGATTGCCACTTAGTCCGCACTTCAATACTCTTAATATAGACAGTCTAGAGGTTTTCCCTGACATAAGTAACTATACTTATTCGCTTTTGCAAATATTATTTCAACTTGTAGTATTCCTAATATTCACGCACGACATACGAAACTTAAAAATGACGCAATGAAAGGATTGTAGGTTATATGCCATTATAACTTTCCTTAAATTTTAAATCTTATACTCACCCTAACTTGGGCCGATAAAGCAAATATAAGAAGTGTCGGTAATGTAATTGATGGATTTTTAGCCCCATCTTCATATAGTGTTATGACTAGAATAATGCACCACACATAGCTGAGATTATAACATAGAATAACATATTTGTCAAATTATGTTTTCTAATAGTGTAAACAAAAGCCTGCATATTGACATATTTTTTATTAAAAAACCTATTATTTTATTATAGTCTACTTTACATTATATGTTTTCTGCTAATAAATATTATTTAAAAATGTTTTATTTATCAATTAACTCGCTAACTAAATTAAGCATTTTACTGTTATCATGAACAAATTTTTTTGGCTTAAATTTTTTAATTTGTTTTACGGCATCATCTAATTCATCAACATCTTGAAGACCAATTATATATCCTAAAGCATTAAACTTAGCAATTATCTGGGTCTGGTGGTCATTAATATGCTCACCATATTTAGCAAGGCGAGGAACAGCAATGACTTTTTTGTTCTTTTCTAAAGCAGAAATAATATTACCAACACCACCATGGGTAATTATAATATCAGCCTTATCCATTAAATCATTAAATTCATCTTGGGGAATTAAGTCAAATATCTCCATATTTTCTGAATTATATTTAGTAAAACCTGCTTGGACAATAACTTTATCCTTAATTAAGCCATTATTTATTAATTGATCGATTTTTTCTAGAAGACGAACAAAATTTTTATCTTGAGTTCCTAATGTTACTAAAATCATATATAGTCCTTTCTAGTATATCCAGCCGCCGTATATAGCATTAGGATAAACTTCTAACATACTTTCCCACTGGACAATAAAATAATCAGCAAATTTATATATTAAACGTCCTGCTCTAGTAGGGGTAGTACTGTTAGCAATAGTTTCAATGAATATTATCTTTTTATGAAATAATTTAGCTAAACAACACATTGGTCCAACATTGTGAGACCCTGTAGTTACTACAACATCAGGTCTTATTGTAAGAATTAAGTAAAGAGATATAAAACAGTTTAAAAGAAGCTTAAAAGGATAGATTAATTTAGCTTTAAAATTTGTGTAAGTACCACTGATAATATAGTGAACTCGGTTAGGATACTTTTTAATAAGATTTAGATTGCTTTTAGTCTTTTCGGTAACTATATTATAATCATATTTTTTAAACAGGGGAGCAAGCTGCATTAATTCACTTAAATGACCACCAGTACTAGCAATAAACATTACTTTTTTCTTTTTTTTCACGTATAATCACCTTAAAATTATTATACTATAAAAGATTAACTATTAGAAAAAAATATTAATAGTTTTGATTGTTTAGAATTAAAAAAATTTTACATAATAGTAAAATTTTAATTTTATGATAAATTATAACCTTTGAATAAATCAAAGTATTACGAGGACTAGTTTGCTATTTTCCAAGTAGAAATAATATTATTAAATAACTTATTAGCTATTATCTTATGGTCTTCAATATTTAAAGTATAATTATTTGTAGATTGCTTTTGTAAAATACTTGGTGTATTAATAAAATCAGCTTTATATTTATGGGTTAAATCTTTTAAAAGATAGTTAGAAGTTAAATTTATTGGGCTAATATAAATAATCTGCTTAGAATTATATTTTCTTAAAAGTATAAATAAGTCTTCTAAACCAGAATAAATATTAATTATATTTTCTCTTTCGTAAAGCAGTTCAAAATCTCCTAAATAGACGATTATAACATTGGAAGAATTTAATTTTTCTTGAATATCATTATAATTACTTTTTATCTTATCAACAACATTTTCTACTTCTAAATTTTCTTTATGATAATCATTAATAGTTGTTGGTAAAAGTTTTTCTAAATCATTCTTTAAGAATGTACTAAAATTTTCCTTAATAGTCGTTGTATCATCATAAATAGTTGTTATCTTGATTTCTTGATGATTGTTAGCATTAAAAATAAGATAAGTTAAAACGATTGCCGCTAAAGACAAAAAGAATAATTTTATTTTCATAAGCCCTCACTTACTTAGTATAAATTTATTCTTCTATTTTAATTTTAGCACCAACCTTAGATAGTTTAGTATTAATATTTTCATAGCCACGTAAAATATGGTCGGCTTGATTAATTGTGGTTTTTCCCTCAGCAATGAGTCCTGCTAGGACTAAGGAAGCTCCAGCTCTTAGGTCGCTTGCAGTTACTTCACATCCGGTTAGAGAAGTAGGTCCAGTTATAAAAGCTTTATTACTAGTATTAGCAATATTAGCACCCATTTTATTTAAATACTCTATATGTCCCATTCTAGTTTCATAAATAGTTTCAGTAAATGTTGAAATACCATTAGCTTGGGTTAGTAATGTCTGCATCGTTTGACCTAAATCAGTTACAAAACCAGGATAAACTTGCGATGTAATATTTACAGGTTTAAGATTAGTTTGTTTAGAAATTATAATTGAGTTTTTTTCTAAAATATAATTGACATTCATATTTTTTAAGGTATCCAGAAGACTTTCTAAATGTTTTGGTTCAATTTTATCAATAACTAAATGGTCGCCAGCAAGTGCTCCCGCAATTATATATGTTCCAGCCTCAATACGGTCTGGTATTGTATAAATGTTACCTTTACTTAATTTTTTCACACCGGTTATAGTGATAGTATCAGTACCAGCACCTTTAATTTTAGCGCCCATGCTTTTTAAGAAGTCAGCTATATTTACTATTTCTGGTTCTTTAGCTGCATTAAATATTCTAGTTTGACCATTAGCTTTAACAGCCGCTAACATAATATTTATAGTAGCACCAACAGAAGGAAAATCAAAAGTAATATCAGCACCATTTAGTTCACGTGCATCGATAATATATTTATCACCTTCAATTTTTACTGTAGCTCCTAAGGCTTCGAAACCTTTTATATGATAATCGATAGGGCGTTTACCAATTTTGCAACCACCTGGAAAATACATTTCTACATGATGATATTTAGATAACAAAGATCCCATAAAGTAATAAGAGGCTCTTAATTTTTTAGCAAGTGTTTCTTCTATAACTTTATTTTCTATTTCACTAGTATCAATACTTAAAAGATTATTTTCATATTTGTATTTGGCATTTAAAAGATTTAAAATTTCTAATAAAGCTCTAGTATCAGTTATATCAGGAACATTGTCTATTATCGCTTCATCATTACAAAGAATTGCTGCTGGTATTAAAGCAACAACACTGTTTTTAGCGCCACTTATTTCAATGGTTCCACTTAATTTGTTGGGTCCTTCTATTATTAATTTGGTCATATATTACACCCCATTCAACTACTAATAACTATATCTAATTTACTACATTAAGTCAAACAAAAAAACATCTATAAAACTATATTATAGATATTTTCTTATTATTCATAATTTTATTAGTTAAATTGAGTATTTTTTAAGGTTTTGATTAGAAGATCAAGCCAATTATTAGTAACATCGTATACATTTTAACTAAAGATTAGTATTATGTAGAAATATAATATATTTTTTTAGATTACTTTTCTTGCTATCTTGGATTTAAAAAATTAATTATATTTTAATAAAACATCTTTAACATAAGATTTATATTCTACTTCTGTAGTATTTTTATTTTCATCAATAAGACATAGTGGAGGATACATAACACACCAAAAGTTTTCACCAAGCCCTTGACCTAAGGTTATGACTAAAGAATTATAATAACCAGCCGGATATTTTATGCCTTTATAAGTTTTTGACGGGAAAAAGTTATCACCATAAGATATGTTATATTTTACCTGATAGTTATTTAAAATATTTCTCAAAGCGGGCATTGTTTGTTTAACATAGTTATCAATGTCGGTAGTTTTTGATATTTCTGGTAATATTTGTTTCATTATGTCTTCTTTAACTTTCGCCTTTGTTAACTGGTCTTGAAGGTTATTGGAATTAGCTATAATACGCAGACGAACAGAATCATTAGGAATTATTATTTCTTCTTTATTAGCATTTAAATAAAATAATGCAATAATGGTTAAAACAACTATAATCTTTTTTATAAAAAATCACCCAATTTAATATTGAGTGAATTAGGTTAATTTTATTCATTTATTATAAAAATATATCTGTCTTTACCTGCTAAGTCTTTTTTTACTTGAATATATGCATTAGGATAATATGATTTAGCTATATTAGTAATGTCTTGCCCCTCTGTACAACCAATTTCAAAAGCTATTATATTTTTTGATTCTAAAAATTCTTTACTTCTTTTTAAAATTATTTCGTAAAATTCTAAACCATTATTGAGAGCAAATAAGGCATTTTGAGGCTCATATTTTGTTGCAGGGTCAACTGGTTCATCATACTTAACGTATGGAGGATTACTAACCAGAATATTATATTTTTTACTTATAGTACAATTTTTTATATCACCTAAAGCAAAATTAACATTGGCATTATTTAAAACGGCATTAGAGCTTGCTAAGTCGATAGCATCTTTAGAAATATCTAGAGCATCAACAGTAGTATCTAGCTCTTTAGATAAAGTTATAGCAATACAACCACTGCCAGTACCGATTTCTAAGATTTTAAGAGCAGGGTAATTAGTTTGAGTTTTAATTAATTTTATTAAATTATCTACCAATCCTTCAGTTTCAAATCTTGGAATTAATGCTCTTTCATCAACTTTTATAGTGTATCCATAAAAATCAACATCACCAATTAAATATTGAATAGGGTAATCATTATTAATTTTTTTTATTATTTCGTCCATATTATTGGGATATAATTTTTTTAATAATTCATAATCTGTATTAGAGATATATCTTTCTTTTTTTATCATTATTCGCCTGCTAATTTTAATCTTTGGTCTTCAGTAATTAAAGCCTCAATAATTGGGTCTAAATTACCTTCCATAACACGGTCTAGTTCCATAATCGAGAAGTTGATACGGTGGTCAGTAACACGGTTTTGAGGATAATTGTATGTTCTAATCTTTTCACTACGGTCACCTGTGCCAATTTTTTTACGTGATTCACCAACTTGTTGCTCTTTTTCAGCTAATGCTGCATCATGTAATTTAGCCGCTAACATTTTCATAGCCTTTTCTTTATTTTTTAACTGTGAACGTTCAACTTGGCAAGTTACAATAGTATTAGTTGGAACATGTGTAATACGAACAGCTGAGTTTGATGTATTTACTGACTGTCCACCAGCACCGCTAGAATGGTAAACATCAATTTTTAAATCTGTTTCCTTAATTTCAACATCATTAACATTTACTTCTGGCATAACTAATACAGTAGCGGTAGAAGTATGAACACGACCACCAGCTTCAGTAACAGGTACTCTTTGAACACGATGGGAACCACTTTCGAATTTTAATTTAGAATAAACATTTTCGCCTCTAATCATAAATTCAATTTGAGAATAGCCACCGGCTGAACCTTCAATTTCATGAAGAACTTCAATTTTCCAATTATTTTTTTCGGCATATCTAGTATACATACGGTATAAATCACCAGCAAAAATGTTAGCTTCATCACCACCAGCAGCTCCTCTTATTTCCATAATAATATTTTTATCGTCATTAGGATCTTTTGGTATTAATAATAATTGTAATTCTTTTTCTAATTTTTCTTTATTAGCAGTTGCAGTTGCAATTTCTTCTTCTGCTAAATCTTTTAAATCTGGGTCATTTAGCATTTCTTTAGCTTCCAAGATAGTTTCATCACATTTTTGATATTCCTTATATTTTAAAACTATTTCTTCTAAATCAGCTTTTTCTTTAGATAACTTTCTAAGTTTATTATAATCTTGTAAAACATCTTCATGAGTTAATTCTTCTACTAATTCTTGATATTTAGCAGTAATATTTTGTAATCTTTCTATCATAAAAAGTCTCCCTTTCTCGTTAATTATATAGGTAATTGATAAAAAAAGCAATTATTTTCAAATTGCCAGTTTTAACGTATTTTAATTTAGCTTTATAAGAATTTCTTAATAAACTAATCTAAATTACTATTTTCTTCATCAGAATCATCATTTACTACAACTAAACCTTGTAGGTCATCGTCATCATCATCTGTTGGTTCGTCTTCATCGTAGTAAATATTTTCTTCTTCTTCTTCTAGTTCTTCTTCTTCATCTTCAAGACTACCGTCAATATCATCTTCATCGTCTTCAATAATTATCTTAGCTTGATGACGGCTTCTTAAATCCCAAAAACCTTTTTCTAGCATAATGAAACGGTGGTCAGTTGATAAAATTTGAAAAAAGTCTGCAATTTTAGCTTCATATTCCTCGTTTGATAAACCTAATAAATCACATATTTGTTTAAAAAGGTCAGTAATTTTTACTTTCTCACCTGTTGATTCTAATATCATATAGGCTATATCGTCATAACTTTTTGATTCTAATTCTTCTTTTGATAAATCAGTAATTTTCATAAATATTCCTCCTACATTTTTTCAGGTATTTCAATACCTAGTATATTCAATAGTTTAATATTATTCTCATAAATTATTTTTGTCAATGTTAACCATGATTCTCTAGTAGCATTATTTTTTTCAATTAACACTTTATTACCTGAATAGAAATTATTATAAAGATTTGTTACTTTATATAAATAATCAGCAATATCACTTAATGATTTAGTATTAAAAGATTTATCGATTATACTTCTTAGTGTTGTAGTAATAAGTATAATCTCTCTTTCTATATCAGTTGTAATTTGATTATAATTTTGATATGAGATATTGCTTTCTTTAGCTTTAGTTAGTAATGATTTCATTCTTATTGTTGAATAAAGAAGGTAAGGTCCGGTTCTACCTTGTAAATCACTAAATTTTACAGGGTCAAAGTTATAATCTTTACCACGGAAAGGAATAAGGTCAGCATATTTAACAGTAGCAATCCCAACAATTTCCGCAATTTTTTCTCTTTCTTTGCCAGTAATACTAGGCATTATTTTACGTTCGCATTCAGTAGTTACCATGTTTAATAAATCTTCTAAACGCATAACGCCACCATCACGAGTTTTAAATGGTTTACCATCACTACCATTCATTGTTCCAAAGGGAATATATTCTAATTTAGTCTCTTTATTTACAATCTTAGCTTTACGAACTGCTCTAAAAATTTGTTCAAAATGTAGTGATTGACGAGCATCCGCTAAATACCAAATTTCATCTGGATTCCATTTTTTCATACGTTCCCAAATGCAAGCCATATCTGTTGTCTGATAAGAAACAGAACCATTGCTCTTTTCTAAAATTACTGGTGGTACTTCATGGTCATCATTTTCTTCATTGACATAAATTACTTTGGCACCATTAGATTCTTCAACCAACCCTAAAGAATTAAGATAAGCAGTCATTTCTGGAATATATTTACTACCGTCAGATTCTCCTTCCCAAATATCAAAGGTTGTATTAAGACGATCATAAGTTTTCTTAATATCTTCTTTAGAAATTTTCATAATAGCATCCCATAAAGCCATTAAACCTTTCTTACCTTTTTGGAAATCAACAGTCATTTGACGAGCTGTTTCTAAATAAGTTTCATCTTCTTTAGCTTTCGTACTGGCAATAGGATATATTTCAATTAAATCATTATTAGTAATTGGTAAATCTTCTGGATATTCTCCAGTATAATTTTCATCAAAATATGGTAAATCAGGATATCTGCTTTTTATTTCTGTCATTACAAGACCGATTGGACGACCAAAATCGCCTAGATGAGCATCACTATAAGTTTTATTGCCTAAAGCAATGGCTAATCTTTTTAGAGCTTCACCAATATTGGCTGAACGTAAATGTCCAACATGGAGAGCCTTGGCAACGTTAGCACCACCATAGTCAAAGAAAATAGTCTTTTTATTATTGTTGTAGTAATTCCAGTTAATATCATTATTTAAACGATTAAAGTAATAAATTAATGTCTGATTTTTAAAGGAAAAATTAATAAATCCTGGTCCTGCAATATTTACATTATTATATCTATCATCTTTATTTAAAGCATCTACTATAACAGCAGCTATTTCTCTTGGATTTTTATGTAATTTGCCAGCCAAAGTCATAACCCCATTATACTGATAATCACCAAGTTCTTTTCTTGCGGAAGGACTTAGAGTTACACTTTCTACTTCAAAACCACATTTCTTTATTAAATCTAGCCAGTAGGCTTGTTCTTCTTCAATAAAACTCATCATTTTAACACCTTTCTTTTTTATATTCCAATTAGAAGTTAATTTCTAGTCTAGTAAATTGGTCATCACTTTCTAACTGATAATATAGCTCTAATTTATCATCTTGTATACTAAATTCTGCACTATCAACAACAATATCTACATAGGCATCCAATTCTTTTAGGAGATAGCGACATTTATGATTACCATTTTTATTAACTGTAAGTTCCAATGTAGACTCTTTATTATCTCTAGTTAAAACCATAGCATCTTCAGAAATAATAATAGTATTTAAAACATCCTCTAAAGAAAACTCATATTTATTATTGGTTTTAGCATAATTTAATGACTTTTTTTCTAAATATAAATCGTTATTTTTATATAATTTTAAACTTAGGAAATTATTCAAAAAACATTACCTCCGTTTTTTTCTAAAACATTATAACATAGGTCTTTTAAAATAACTACATAAATTAAATATTTTTTTACATAATAAAAAGGGTGAGCATATGAAGTTTATCAAAAAGACAATAAAACTAGGAATTATCTTCAGTATTTTAGGTATTTTTGGCATTATAAGTTTATATATTTGTGCTTATTTTTCACCAGTATTAGATATTAAAAGTACAGGACAATATTATATTTACGATAATGATAATTCATTAGTTTTTCAAGGAAGTGGTAATTCTAAATGGGTTGATTTAAGTGATGTATCGCCTTATTTTATTGATGCTATTATAAGTACAGAGGATAAAAATTTTTATAAACATAACGGTTTTGATTATTTAAGGATTATGAAAACACTCTTTTTAAACGTTAAAAAAGGAACTATTGTTGGTGGAGCTTCAACCATATCGCAACAATATGTTAAAAATTTATTTTTAGATTTTGATAAAACTTGGGAACGTAAGCTGGAAGAAGCCTGGTTGACATTAAAATTAGAGGTTCATTATTCAAAAGATGACATTCTAGAAGGATATATTAACACAATAAATTTTGGACAAGGTAATTATGGTATTGAAGATGCAGCCAGTTTTTACTTTAATAAACATGCAAAGGATTTAACTTTAGAGGAAAGTATTATTTTATCAGGTATACCTAAAGGACCAAGTTACTATAATCCTTTGAGTAACTATGATAATGCAATTAAAAGAGCTAAAGTAGTGGCAACAGCTATGGTTAATAATAAAAAGATTGATGAAACAACCAAAGATAATCTTTTTCAAAACAAATTAGAAATATATGGAAAAAGAACAGAGAATAATTCTAATACTATTATGTATTATCAAGATTTAGTTATGAAGGAATTAGAAAGTATTAATAGTATTCCAGCTTCATTAATAGATACTGGTGGTTTAAAGATTTATACTTCTTTTGATAAAAATATTCAAATGTCATTGGAAAATAGTATTAATAAAAATATTACTGATGAAGAATTACAAGTTGCAAGTGTTGTTATTGACCCTAAAACCGGTAATATTATGGCTTTAGTGGGTGGAAAAGATTATACAAAAAGCCAGTATAATAGAGCTTCAATGATGAAAAGGCAAGTTGGAAGTACCATGAAACCATTACTTTATTATGCTGCTTTAGAAAATGGTATGACTTCATCATCTACTTTTTTAAGTCAAGAAACTACTTTTGTTTTTTCACAAAATGATACTTATTCTCCGCAAAACTTTAATCAAAAATATGCTAATAAGGAAATTACAATGGCAGCAGCTTTAAGTTATTCTGATAATATTTATGCTGTTAAAACCCATTTATTTTTAGGCACTGATACTTTAGTAAATATTTCCCATAGAATGGGTATTAAAGAAAATTTACCAAGTATTGCCTCGCTACCTTTAGGAACTGTTGAATTATCCATGTTAGATTTTGCTAATGCTTATACAACTCTTGCTAGTGGAGGATATAAAAAAGAATTAACTTTTATTCGAAAAGTTACTGATATTAATGGGAATGTTTTATATGAGAAAAAGGATAATAGTACTCAAGTTTTAAATTCTAGTTATACTTATATTTTAAATAATTTATTAACCGCTACTTATGATAATGCTTTCCGTGATTATAATAATCCAACTATAATTAATTTGGCTTCAAAAATTAGTAGAAAATATGCTATGAAAACAGGAACGACTAATACCGATTGCTGGATGATAGGGTATAATCCCGATGTGTTAATGTTAGTATGGAATGGGTATGATGATAATAGAGAATTAAAAGTTTCTAACAGCATAATAAGTAAAAATATCTGGGTTGAAACAATTGAAGATTATTTAAAAGATAAAGAAGATAGTTGGTATGAAAAACCAGATAATGTAGTTGGTATTCCAAGAGATGCGGTTACTGGTAAGGATGTTACTGATGTCAATAAATCATTTGTTTATTACTACGTTAAGGGTAGTGAAATTGTCGTTAGTAATGAGGTTAGTGATAGTAAAGAAAAATTAGAAAATTGAAATATTATTTTTGCTTATTAAATTTAAATCATTTTATTATTGTTTCACTTTTAGTTAAATGTGAAGCTTTTTTATATTTTTAACTTAAATTTTAATAATTTTATTAAGGCATTTTGGTATTTGTAATAAAGTAATTTATGATAAAATAAAAAGCATAGCTTAAACTACACTTATATTTATTAATTTATATATTTTATTTTAAATTAAAGTTACTTATTTTAGTCAATATCAATAGTAATTTTACAACCGTTTTCCTTGTTTTCAAAAGAATAATTTACTTTGAACCCTTGTAATTTTAAATTATTAATAACATCTTCAATATCTTTTTTTGCGATTTCTAAATCATCATTGTTATTTGATGATGCATCAGTTGTTAAATCACTTAAAAGACTCATTGGATCAAATAATTCCTCATCATCAGGTTTATTTTGATTATTTGATGAATCATTATTAGTTAAGCCTTGATTATTATTAATCGGTGTAAAAAATTTATTGTTTGGATTTAAACCGTTTACTGGGGCATTATCAAAGCTATTGCTCAATGAATTAAGATTTGCATAGCTTGGTGTAACTGGAGTCTCGTTTGAACTTAAATTATCATTGATTGGCTCTGGGGATAATACTTCTAGGTCTTTTTTTGCTGGTTTTGGTTCATCTGGCTGTTCAAAGTTGAACGAAAAATACCCTTTGTTACCAACATCTTGTTTAGCTTGTTCTGCTGGTGCAAGTGGTTGTAAAGTTTCAAAGAATGTTGTTTTGTTTGGTACTTCATAAGGATTAGTCAAAATGTCGTTACTAGGTTGAGATGAATCTTGCAAAGTATCAATTATCTCAACGTTATTTTTTTCTAAAGTATTACCGCCAGAAACATTTGTACTATCGCTCGAATCCTCACTATAATCTTTTAGAATATCATCAGTTGGTTGTAACTTATTATGATTTTTATTAATATCGAAAGAATTGTTTTTTATGTCTTCAGCATTAAAACTTAAATCTACAAGTGGAATGTCACTTTTAGTTTCGTTTTCTTTTAACTTTTTTAATTCTTGATCCAATTGACGAACAGTAAGGCGCTCTGTAATTATTCGATTTAACCATTCTTTTTCTTTATTAGCATCATTTAAAACTAATAAACTTCTAGCATGTCTTTCACTAATTTTTCCTTCTAATAAAGCTTGTTGAACACTTTCATCTAAATTCAATAGACGTAATTTATTGGCAACCGAACTTTGAGAAATTCCCATTTTTTGGGCAAGTTGTTCTTGGGTATAACCTTTATCCAAAAGATTTTTATAACTTCTAGCTTCCTCAATTGGAGTTAAATTTCTTCTTTGGATATTTTCAACTAAGGCTATTTCTGCCGATGAGTTATCATCAATGTTAGAAATTACAGCAGGTACAGTAGTAAGACCAGCCATAATGGATGCCTTATAACGTCTTTCGCCAGCAATTATTTCATATTTGCTTCCTAATTTTCTTAAAACAAGAGGTTGTATAATACCATGTTCCTTAATTGAAGAAGCTAACTCTTTTAATCCCTGTTCATCAAATGCTAATCGTGGTTGAAAGCGATTAGGTATGATATCATCAACACTTACTTGTAAAACATTGTCTTCCATTTTCATAATTTAGTGGCCCCTTTACTATTATAGTCTATATTTATCATACATTATTATTGTTGTTTTTGCAACTTAATTTGTGCGTCCTTTTTGATTGTATTATAGCTACGAGGATATTTTTTATTCGTTATTTTTTCTTTATTTATAGTTATAATTCCACGATTCATATCATTTGCTGGTAAGGTAAATTCAGTAATTTTAGTGACTTTAGAATGCAATTTTTTAATAATATTTTCGGCATTATGTAGTTCATCTTGATAATTTGCTTTCATAGCGATAAAATTACCACCAACTTTTAGATACGGAATAGCAAGCTCACTTAAAATACTAAGATCAGCAACGGCCCTTGAGGTTACAATATCATAAAATTCTCGGCGATTTTGCACAAAAATTTCAGCTCTATCATAGACAATTTCAACATTTAAATTCAATTTTTTTGCTAATTCTTTTAGAAATGCAATTTTTTTATTATTTGAGTCTAATAAAGTTACTTTTAAACTAGGAAAAACAATTTTTAAAACCATTCCCGGAAAGCCAGCACCTGTACCTATGTCTAATAAATTTGCAATTTTAGTTAAATCGATATTTTTTACAATAGTTAAAGAATCATAAAAATGTTTTAGATAAACATCATTAAGTTCGGTAATTGCTGTAAGATTGGTATGGCTATTATATTCTAATAAAAATTTAGCATAAATTTCTAAATCATTAATTTGTTTTTCTGTTAAATTAATTCCTAATTTGGATAATTCCGCTAAAAATTCATTTTTAGTCATTGCGATTGTATTCCTTTCGTAGATAAATTGATAATATAGAAATGTCTGCTGGATTAACACCGCTAATACGCATTGCTTGAGCAATAGTTTTAGGAGCAACTTTTTTTAATTTTTGACGAGCTTCGCTAGCAAGATTAACAACCTTATCATAATCTAAATCGGCTGGTATTTCTTTACTTTCAAGTTTTAACATTTTTTCAACTTCTTTGTAAGTTTTAGCAATATATCCTTCATATTTAGTGCTAATTTCTACTTGTTCCTTGGCAGCATCGCTATAATTTATATCGGTTAATTTAGATAAAAATTCTAAATTTATTTCCGGACGTTTTAATAAATCATAAAAACTCATTGAATAATTAGGTACTGGAATATTATTTTCCGTAAAAATAGTTTTTACTTCATCATTTAACTTTAATTTAGTATTTTTTAAAAATTCGGTTAAAGCTGCAATATTTTTTTGCTTAGTAATTAAATTGTAATATTGCTCTTCAGTAATAGAATTCACTTGATGAGCAAGTGGACGAAGACGTAAATCAGCATTGTCATGACGCAAAATAAGTCTAAATTCAGCACGAGAAGTAAGCATTCTATATGGTTCATTTGTTCCTTTGGTTACTAAGTCATCAATTAATACACCAATATAAGCTTCATTCCTTTTTAAAATTAGAGGTTCACGGTGTTCTAATTTTAGAGCTGCATTAATACCTGCAATTATTCCTTGACCTGCTGCTTCTTCATACCCACTAGTGCCATTTATCTGACCGGCTGTAAAAATTCCATTTACGACTTTTGATTCTAGAGATGGTTTTATTTGTAATGGATTAATAGCATCATATTCAATGGCATAAGCATACTTTGAAATGATAGCATTTTCAAGACCAGGTAGAGAATGAACCATTTTTTCTTGTATATCATGAGGCATTGATGTAGAAAAGCCTTGTAAATACCAATCATCATAGTATAAAGATTCTGGCTCTAAAAATAATTGATGACGATCTTTATCATGAAAACGAACTACTTTATCTTCGATAGAAGGGCAATATCGTGGACCAACACCTTCAACATAGCCACCATACATGCTTGATTTATCTAAATTATCTTCAATAATTTTTTTAGTTTCTAATGTTGTGTATAAAAGATAGCACTTTTGTTGATCATTAACGTCATAAGTTGCTGGATAATCATTTGAGAATGTCCAATATCTATCATCTCCGCATTCTGGATGCATTTTGGAAAAATCAATTGATGAAGCTTTTATTCTTTGGGGGGTGCCTGTTTTTAACCTTTGAATTTGAAAACCATATTTTTTCATATTTGTGCTTAGATATTCGCTTCGTCTTTCACCATGAGGTCCACCGTTGTGTTTTTCAGCACCGCATAAAATGCTACCTCTTAGGTAAGTACCGGTTGTTAAAATTAGGGCTTGGCATTTAATAACTTCGCCATTTTCTAAGATAACTCCTTTAATTTTATTATCTTCAACAACTAAATCTTCAACCATTCCTTCGATAATATCAAGGTTAGGAGTATTTTTTAGTTCTCTTAACATCTCTTGGGGATAAGTAACTTTATCAGCCTGAGCACGTAAACTGCGGACAGCAGGACCCTTGCCGCTATTTAACATTTTGATTTGAAAATGAGTTCTATCAGCAACGCGTCCCATTAAGCCACCTAAAGCATCTACTTCACGAACAATTATTCCTTTAGCAGTACCACCAATTGAGGGATTACAAGGCATATCAGCTATATTTTTAATATTCATCGTTATTAAAGCGGTTTTGTGTCCTTTAAAAGCAGCAATATGTGAAGCTTCACAACCTGCATGACCGCCGCCAACAACAATTATTTCATACTCTTTTTCCATAAAATTCATCTACTTTCCTAGACAGAAATTACTAAATAATTCGTCTAATAATTCATCTTTATAAGTTGCGCCAATAATTTCACCTAAAGTGTCCCAACAAGCTCGAATATCTATTTCTAACATATCAACTGAATAACCATTATCAATATTTTCTAAAGCAGAGTTTAAGTAATTTAGAGCTACTTCAATAAGAGCTTTATGACGAGCATTGGTTATATAAGTTGGGTCATTTGTATTAATTTTTTCTAAATTAAATACGGTAGTTATCATTTCTTTTAACTCTTTAATCCCTGCAGTTGTTAAGGTATTACCATAGACAACATTAGTATATTTTCCTATCGGTAAATCAATATTAGCAGGTAAGTCATTTTTATTGACAAAGATAATATAGTTTTTATCTTTTATTAAATCTAAAAGCTCTAAATCATCAGGAGTTAATTTTTCATTATTATTTAAAACAAGAATAATTAAATCGGCAGTATTAATTATTTTTTTACTCTTATCGACCCCGATTTTTTCAACGACATTGGCAGTTTCACGGATACCAGCTGTGTCTAAAAAGTTAATTTTAATACCATTAATAATAGTTTCGCCTTCGACAATATCACGTGTTGTACCAGCAATATCAGTAACAATAGCTTTATCTTCTTCTAAAAAAGCATTTAAAAGACTTGATTTGCCTACATTTGGACGTCCAATCATACAAATGTTAATGCCATCTTTTATAATTTTAGCATCATTAGAATTTTTTAACAGTTCTTCTAATTTACTTTTAATAGGAAGTAATTTTTCCTTTAATCTTTTTAAAGTTATATCCTCAGCATCCTCATATTCTGGATAATCAATATTTACTTCAATATTAGCAATTAACCCCATAATATCTTTTCTAGTTTCAGTAATTAGATTTTTTAATGATCCAGTTAACTGATTCATCGATAATATTAAGGATTTATCAGTTGATGAGTTAATAACATCTTCAATAGCTTCAGCCTCAGTTAAATCAATGCGACCATTTAAGAAGGCTCTTTTAGTAAATTCTCCAGGTTGGGCAAGACGGGCACCATTTACAAGACACAATTCTAAAACTTTATTAGTAGAAGCAATGCCTCCATGGGTGTTAATTTCAACGATATCTTCCATTGTATAAGTTTTAGGAGCAAGCATAACAGATACTAATACTTCGTCAATAATATTTCTATTTTTATCAATAATATATCCATGATTAATTGTATGGCTAGCAACTTTTTTTAAGTCTTTACCTTTAAAAATTTTACTAGCAACATCCAATGCCTTTGATCCACTTAATCTAATAATTGATATTGCCCCAATCCCACTAGCTGTTGATATGGCAACAATTGTGTCTTCCATAAACATCCTTCTTTCTTATATTATTTTGACTGCTTAAATGATACCACAATTTTTTCTAATTGTGGTCGTTTAACAAGCGACATTTAAAATTTTTTCAATTAAATATTTGTGATAAATTGTATTATAACATAAAGATTAAGTTAGAGATAATTTTTCTAATATCTTAAATTATCTAACTAAAAAAAGAAGAGCTAGTCTTCTTGATTTTCGATGAACTTAATTACAATATGACGATTTGGTTCTTCGCCAACTGAGATAGTTGATATTTCCTTTTCATCTTTTAGGGCATTGTGAATAATACGACGTTCGTAAGAATTCATATTATCAAGTTCAACCGCATTCTTTGTCTTTTTAACATCATTTGCTACTTTTTTAGCAAGACGAATTAAATTTTCTTCTCTTTGTTCCTGATAGTTATTAACGTTTAAAACGACATTTGGATAAATTTTTAATTGTTGATAAGTATGTTTACAAACTACCATTTGTAAAGCTTTAAGAGTACGACCGTCTTTACCAATTAAAATAGCATTATTATTAGAATCCATATTAATAATAATTTGGTCATTATGAAATTTAGCGACCATTTTTACTTCTAAGTGCATGCTTGTTAATAACTCATCTAAATAGTTAATAACAAAAGCGGATATTTTCTCTAAGTTGTTAACAGAGTTATCAACAGTATTTTTTACTTCTTCTTCCATATTATTTTGTTTCCTTCATTTTTTTTATTACAAAATTTTGAACGATGCCAAAGACATTGTTAACAATCCAGTAAAGTGCTAAAGCTGTTGGTAGTGAAAGTGATGTCATTAAAATCATAAACGTCATGATATAAGTCATAGTCTTAGCTTGACGCATCATATCAGAATTACCATCTTGAGGTTGGCTAGCCATGGCTTGTTTAAATGAGAAGAATGTACTTAAAGCAATAATAACAAGTAAAATTAGATAAATATAATTACCACTAGCAAGAGCTTTACTTGGTGTCATGCCTAAATTCATATTCCATAAAGCACCTTCAAAAATAGCTGGAACTCGGTTGATTGCTTCTAAAAACGCAAATAATAATGGAAGTTGAATTAGAGAAGTTAAACAACTACTTGCTGGATTGATGTTATATTTACGGTAAATTAGCATCATTTCTTGAGATTTTTGCATCATTGCTTCATTATCAGTACGATTAGCATATTTTTGTTCTAACTTATTTAATTCTTTACTTGCTTTTTTCATATTTTCTGATTGAGCCATAGTATTCTTAGTTAGAGGAATTAAAATAATACGAATTAATAAACTAATAATAATTACTGATAAACCATAGTTTTTAACAATTTCACCCAATTTTAAGATTAACCAAGCAAGTGGTTTAACAAAAATACTTTCCCATAAACTTTGATACTTAATATCAGTAGGTTTAAAATCTTCACATGAAGGTAAATCTTCTAACTTAGTTGTTAATTTATCATCATATTTTTCATAAACTTGATATAACTCATCAGTAATAGGCTTACATAAGATATTAGAAGTTAATATTTGACCAGTTGTTTCATTGATTACTTGCTTTTTATCATCATCTTTAACATATTTTGTACACCCTACTGTTAAGAAAACCATAAGAGTTAGTATTCCTACTTTAATTTTTTTGTTCATTTAATCTCCTTTATTAAACTTGCAAAACTTGTATTCATTTCATTGAACGGAACATTTTTACAAGTGTTCTTTATCATTATAATATATTTAGCAGAATTTTTGAATTCTTTTTTATAGTTATCCACAAGGAAACGAACTTGTCTTTTTATTTTGTTTCTATCAACAGCTGTACCAAAACTTTTTTTGACTGCAATACCAAACTGTGGATAACTTTGTTGATAACTTTTGTTATAGATTGTAAACAATTTATTAGTAACAAATTTCTTGTTGTGAATAATTTCTTGGAAATCTTCATTAGATTTAACCATTTCTATTCTTTTCATACTAACTCCTTAAGGAAAAAACCACTTGATAGTGGTTTACTTGCATAATACTTTACGTCCTTTTTTTCTTCTTGATTTAAGAATATTGCTTTCTTTTCTAGCAAAGAAACCGTGTTTTTTAGCTTTTTTGCGTTGATTTGGTTGATAAGTTCTTTTCATTTTGACACCTCCACATCTAATTAGCAAGGTTATTATAATAAAATTTTTAGGATATTGTCAAGGTTTTAATGATTATTCTTATTTCCTATGTTTTTGCATTATAAAAATGGATTATTTATTTTAAATAGTTTCATATATTTCGTAATTTATGTTTTAAAAAGAAATGTTGATAAATGTGGGTAGCTTATCTTATATTATTATTATTTATATATTCATCATAATAATACTGTTGATATGTTGATAACTTTTAAAAAAAGTCCGAAAATATGCCAAAAAATGACTATTTTCTATTGTGGATAACTTTTGATTTATCCACAGTTATGGTGTGGATAACTTAAATTTTAGCTGTTTATAACTTGAAAAAAAGAGAAATTTAAGAGAAAAATTACTTAAAAAAAGTGTAAAGCTTTAGTGTCAAGTTAGAAGTTATCCACAATTTTGACTAAAAATAGTGCATTTTTTGACAGTTATCCACAGCTGTAAATCCCTATAAATACTGGGAAAAAGTTAGTTATCCACATTATCAACAGGTATTATTATCTAAGTTATCAACATGTTTATAATAAAAAAATCGTAAAACTGTGGATAACTTAAAAATTTCCCAGAAGTATTGGAAAAAATCTGTGGATAACATGTTGATAAGTTGTTGATAACTTGTGGATAAATCTGTGGATAACTTTAATTGTCAAAATAGTAAAAAAGTTCTTTACTAAAGTTTTAGGATGTTATAAAATAAGTGTTGATTATTGGTTATGAGTGGGGTGATAATTTTGAAATCCGAGGAATTATGGGATAAATTTCTTGTAGCAATGCAAGAAAAAATGAATCCTATTTCCTTTAATACATGGTTTAAACCGTTAAAATTGCAAGAACTTAATACTAAAGATAACAAAATTATCATTCAAGTACCTATGGGTGTGCATAAAACGACTTTGGAAACCAGTTGGCATCAAGTGATTGAGGAAACTTTACAGGAACTAACTGGTAATACTTTTGAACTTGTGTATGTTTTAGAAGATTTACAAACAGCTAAAGAGAAAAGCGATGATAAAGTTAGATCTAAAAAAATAAATGAAGAAGTATTTGTAACGAATTTAAAAAAAGAATTTACATTTGATAATTTTGTGACGGGAGATACAAATAAATTTGCAAAGACGGCTGCTATAGCAGTTGCTGAAGCACCAGGAAAAATATATAATCCTTTATTTATGTATGGTAAAAGTGGAGTTGGTAAGACACATTTGATGCATGCGATAGGAAATTATATAACTGAACATTCTAATTTGAAAGTTTTATACACAACAAGTGATAGCTTTAAAGATGATTATACTAGTATTGCTGGTGGTACAAATGATAATTCTTTTGAAAGAGCTGAATATTTCAAAAATAAGTATCGTGATGTTGATGTTTTGCTTATCGATGATATTCAGTTTTTAGTTGGCGCTGAAAAGACGCAACAAGGCTTCTTTCATACATTTAATGAGTTACATGATAAAAATAAGCAAATAATAATTACATCAGACCGTTCACCGGAGGATTTAAAGCTTTTAGAAGAACGTTTAAGAAGTCGTTTTACATGGGGACTTCCTGTTGATATATATCCTCCTGATTATGAACTTCGTTGTCGTATTATTAGAGATAAAATAAGATATTTAAATTTATCCACAATGATGAATGATGATGTTATTAATTATATTGCTAATTCATGTGATACAGATGTACGAGAGATTGAAGGTGCCATTAATAGATTGCAAGCTTATACAGCAGTTTACGCACCGTCTAATATTACTTTAGAGTTTGCTATGGAAGCTTTGGGTGATTATGTAAATAACAATATATATTCAATAAGTAATATAACAGTTGTACAAAAAGCAGTTGCTGATTATTATGGAATAACAGTTGAAGCCTTAAAAGGAAAGAAAAAATCAAAAAATATTGCATATCCAAGAATGCTTGGAATGTATATGGCACGTATTATGACAAATGAGTCGTTTCCAAGAATTGGCTTAGAGTTTGGAGGACGCGACCATTCTACTGTTATTCATGCTTGTGATAAAATAGAAGAAGATTTAAAGGATAATAAACAATTACAAGAAATAATAAATGAAATAAAAACAAAAATTTAATATATATAAAGAAAGAGAGAAAGTATATGAAATTTACAATCGATAAAAATATAATTTTAGAAAATTTAATGAATGTAGCTAGAGCAATATCTACTAAAAATGTTATTCCTGTTTTAAACGGAATTAAGTTTGAAATGACTGATGAAGGTCTTTATTTAACAGCTAGTGATAGTGAACTTACAATTAAATCATTTATTGAAAAGAAAGATATTAAAAATGTTGAAGCTTTAGGAAATATTATTATTCAAAGTAAATTTATTGTTGATATTATTAGAAAAATGCCTAGTGATATTATTGATTTTGAAGTAGTAGACGGTTTAAAAATTAAACTAACTAGTGGTTCAAGCGAATGTAGTTTAAATTGTTTAGATTCAAGTGAGTATCCACAAATTGATTTAGAAGAACATAAAACTCCTATTTATATTAATAGTATGTTATTTAAGAGTATTGTTAGTCAAACTGCTTTTGCTATTTCAACTCAAGAATTAAGACCACTTCTTACTGGTTTGAACTTTAAAATTACTGGTGATATTTTAGAATGTATAGCAACAGATTCATATCGTCTTGCTAAGAAAACTGTAACTTTAAATGGTGCTAGTGATAATGATGTTAACATGGTAATACCAGGTAAAAATGTTTTAGAACTTGATAAGATTATTAATGATGATGTAGATATGGAATTACATGTATTTAGTAATAAAGTATTATTTAAATATAAAAATATAATTTTCCAAAGTAATTTGCTTGCTGGTAATTATCCTAATACTAATAATTTAATTCCAACTAACTTTGAATATATGATGAGTACTAATTTAGATGATTTTTATAATGCTATTGACCGTGCTTCTTTAGTTACACAAAGCAAGGATAAAAATATAGTTAAAATGACGTTATCTGGTAAAAAGTTGATTATTAATTCTTATGCTAGTGAAATTGGTAAAGTAGAAGAAACTATTGATGTTGAATGTAATGTGGAAAATGATATTTCTATTTCATTTAGTGCTAAATATATGTTAGAAGCTTTAAAGACATTTAAAGATGAAAAGATAATGATTTTACTAAATGGAGATATTAAACCTATTGTTATTAAGTCGACAGAAGATGAAACTTTAATTCAATTAATTTTACCTATTAAAACTTACTAAGGTTTTGGATTTAATTTTTAATAATTACATAATAATGATGGAGAACTGAAGAAATTTGGTTCTTTTTTTGTTTTAAACTTAATAAAATATGCAATTTTATTAATAGTTATTAAGCAAATTTTAAAAATTAGTACATAATTTTTAATTAAAATATTCCTTTTTTTACCAATTCGACAAAATTCGATAAAATTCGACAAAACAAAATGCTATACTACTGCACAATTCATTAAAAAGGGGGAAATTTTATGAAAGAATTATATTCAATTAATGAAGATACATTATTTTTAGAGGGAATTACAGATAATAAAGGGAAAGTTTTAACCAAAATTTATGAACAAGATAAAATATTAAAACTAGATGATACACCAACTAATATTATTAAATATGGATGTGAATATTTTGGTTCAACTTTAGAAGGTCGTCAAAAAGGCTCAATGAGTTTACTAGGTATTAAGCATAAAGTGCCTGTAATGGTTGAAGGAAGTATGGAATTAATATTTTTTCCGATGTGTTCACCAAGAATAAGAGCCTGCTCATGGGTGTGTTTTAATAACATTTTAACTTATAAAAGAAGTGGTTATGATACTGAAGTACTATTTAAAAATGGACAAAAATTAATCATTAATATATCTTATGGAATATTTGAAAATCAATATATGCGGGCTACCAAATTAAAAATGGTTAATACTCTAAGAAAATTGGCGAAATAAAGAAAATAGGCTGTAAAATAAGCAGAATTTATGTTATAATTTAAGTAGGTATATGGGTACTAATATACCTATTATTTTACTATAAGTTAGAAAGAGGCACTTTAAATGCGAATAGTCAATCTAAAGTTACTTAATTTTAGAAACTATAATCATTTAACTTTATCGTTCTCTCCAAATATTAATGTTATATATGGTAAGAATGGTAGTGGCAAGACTAATTTAATTGAAGCAATATATGTCTTAGGGTTAACAAAATCTTTTCGCTCTAGTACAGATAAGGTATTAGTAATGAAAGATAAAAACTTAACAAAAATATCGGGGGTAGTTTTTGATAACATAAATAAAGAATATCAACTTACTATTTCTGGTGATGGTAAAATTGCAAAGATAGATAGTCATCGTCAAAATAAGTTAAGTGATTATATAGCTAAGGTAAACATTGTATTATTTCATCCCGATAGTTTAAAAGTAATTAAAGATTCGCCTAGTACAAGAAGAGAAAATCTTAATATTAATATGTCACAGTTTGATAATGAATTTGTTAATTTACTTAATGATTATGAAAAAGTATTGAAACAAAGAAATGCTTATCTTAAGGTTATGTATGCCAATGCGAATAAATCACAGACATATTTAGATATATTAACAGATAAATTAATAGATTATGGTTTAAAAATTTATAAAAAAAGAGTCAATTTTATTGAGCAAATTAATAAATATATAGGTGATTTTTATAGTAAAATAAGCGGTATTGGTACTTTAAAAATTAAATACCAGTCAGAATTAAAGGATAAAAATCAGGAAAAGTTAAAGAAAATGTATAATAGTCTTAAAGATAAAGATATGCTACTTGGTAATACAACTTTAGGGGTTCATAAAGATGATTATTCATTTTGTTTTGAAAGTGAGTCTTTAAAAGATTATGCTTCACAAGGTCAACAAAAAAATGCAATTATTGCTTATAAACTTTCTTTAATAGAATTGTTTAAAAATGAGCGAAATATTAAGCCTATTTTGATATTAGATGACTTATTTAGTGAGCTAGATAATGAAAAAATTAATAATATTTTAGAAGTTATTGATAAAGATTTACAGATATTTATTACTGTTACTGATTTAAATAAATTGCCAAGTTATATTAAAGATAAAGATAATAAAATTTTTAACTGTGAATTTGGTGAAATAAGGGAGGATATATGAGAGAATTAGGACATGAAGATTATAATGATAATGATATTCAAGTATTAGAAGGATTAGAAGCTGTTCGCAAACGACCTGGTATGTATATTGGTACTACTGGTGAGGCTGGACTTCATCATTTAGTTTGGGAAATTGTTGATAATGCTGTCGATGAGGCCTTAGCTGGATATTGTGATGATATTGAAGTAATTGTAGAAAAAGGCAATATAATTACAGTTCGTGATGATGGTCGTGGTATTCCAACTGGTATGAATAAAAAAACTGGTTTATCAACCGTTGAAACTATTTTTACGGTATTGCATGCTGGTGGTAAATTCGGCGGTGGCGGATACAAAGTATCTGGTGGTTTGCACGGAGTAGGTGCTTCTGTTGTTAATGCTTTATCAACATGGCTTGAAGTTACGATTTATCGTGATGGTCACATTTACTATCAAAAATTTGAAAATGGTGGACATTCAGTTGAACCTTTAAAAATTATAGGTGAATGTGATGCTAATCGTACAGGTTCAACAGTAAGATTTAAAGCAGATCCAGAAATATTTAGAGAAACAACGGTTTATAACTATGCTACTTTAGCTAAAAGACTACAGGAAATTGCTTTCTTAAATAAAGGCTTAAGAATAATTCTTATGGATGATAGAGAAGATAATAAAAAAGATGAATTCTTGTATCAGGGAGGAATTATTGAATTTGTTAAAATGTTAAATAAAAATAAAACACCTATACATGATGATGTAATTTATGTTGAAGGAAGAGAAGATAACATTTTAATTGAAGTAGCTATGCAATATAATGATGGTTATAATGAAGCTTTATATTCATATACAAATAATATTCATACTCATGAAGGTGGAACTCATGAAGACGGGGTTAAGAGAGCTTTAACAAGAATTATTAATAATTATGCTCGCAACAATAAAATGTTAAGTGAGAAAGCTGATCCATTAACAGGTGATGATGTTCGTGAAGGTTTAACAATGATTATTTCTTGTAAACATCCAGATCCTCAATTTGAAGGACAAACTAAGACCAAATTAGGTAATATGGAAGTTCGTAAAATTGCTGATGATGTATTTAGCAATGGTTTTGAGAGATATTTAATGGAAAATCCAGAAATAGCTAAGAAGATTGTTGAAAAATCATTAACAGCCTCTCGTGCTAGAATGGCTGCTAAGAAAGCTAGAGAATTACAAAGACAAACAAAAGGCGGTTTAGATCTATCTAATCAATGGGGAAAATTAACCGATTGTACAAGTAAAAATCCTAGTGAATGTGAAATATTTATTGTCGAGGGAGATTCAGCCGGTGGTTCTGCTATTGGTGGTAGAAATTCTAAGACTCAAGCTGTTTTACCTTTAAGAGGAAAAATTTTAAATGTTGAAAAGGCGAGATTAGATAGAGCACTTTCAAATGAAGAAATCAGAAGTATGATTACAGCATTTGGTACTGGTATTGGTGAAGATTTTGATATTTCTAAATTAAGATATGATAAAATCATTATTATGACTGATGCGGATGTTGATGGTGACCATATTAGAATTTTACTTTTAACTTTGTTCTATCGTTTCTTTAGACCATTAGTTGAAACTGGACATATTTATATTGCTCAGCCACCATTATATAAAGTTTCGTGGGGAAAAAACTTCCACTATGTATTAACAGATGCTGAACGAGATGAATTTTTAAAAACTTTACCAGCAAATGTTAAATTTGATGTAGCTCGTAATAAGGGACTTGGTGAAATGGATCCAGAGGAATTATGTTCAACTACAATGGATATAAATAACAGAACATTAATTCAAGTAAAACTAGACGAAGCAATGGAAGCAGATGGAATTTTTAGCTTATTAATGGGTGAAGAAGTAGAGCCTAGAAGAAAATTTATTGAAGAAAATGCTCATTTTGCTTCAAACTTAGATTATTAGGAGGTTTACAATGGATAATAGAGAATCAAAAAATGTTGTTAATGTAATGAAAGATTCTTTCATTAACTATGCAATGGATGTAATTATAGCTCGTGCATTACCTGATTTAAGAGATGGTTTAAAACCAGTACATCGTCGTATTTTATACACAATGTATGAAGATGGCTTAACTCCTGATAAAGCTTTCCGTAAGAGTGCAACAACAGTAGGTGCTGTTTTAGGTAAATACCATCCACATGGTGATACGTCTGTTTATGATGCAATGGTAAGAATGGCACAGGACTTTAGTTATCGTCATCCTTTAGTTGATGGTCATGGTAACTTTGGTTCAGTTGATGGTTATGGTGCTGCTGCTTATCGTTATACAGAAGCTAGATTGTCAAAGATATCTTTAGAATTATTAAGAGATATCAACAAGAATACAGTAGATTTTGTTCCTAACTTTGACCAAACAAAGAAAGAACCTGTTGTTATTCCTAGTAGATTTCCAAATATTTTAGTAAATGGTACTATGGGTATTGCTGTTGGTATGGCGACAAATATTCCTCCTCATAATTTAGGAGAAGTAATTGATGGTTGTGTTGCTTACATTGATGATAACGACATTACTGTTGATGGATTGATGAAGTATATAAAAGGTCCAGATTTTCCAACAGGAGCTGCTATTTTAGGTAATAGAGGTATTAAACAAGCTTATGAAACAGGTCGTGGAACCATTACTATTAGAGCTCATGCTGAAATTATAGAACATAATGGTAAACAACAAATAGTATTTACAGATATTCCTTATCAAGTAACGAAGATGGAACTTCAAAAGAGAATTGCAGAATTAGTAAGAGATAAAGTTCTTGAAGGAATTACTGATTTACATGATGAGTCAACATTAACTGAAATTAAGTTAGTAGTTCATTTAAAGAAGGAAGCAAATGCTAATGTAGTATTAAACAACTTATATAAACATACTTCTTTACAAACTACTTATGGTATTATTTTCTTAATGCTAGATCAAGGTTTACCAAAGACTTTAAATTTAAAAGAAATTATTAGTAAATATATTGATTATCAGAGAGAAGTTATTTATAGAAGAACTAAATACGATTTAGAAAAAGCTGAAAAACGTGTTCATATTTTAGAAGGTTATAAGATAGCTTTAGATAATTTAGATGCAGTTATTAACATAATTAGAAATGCTAAAGATGATGAAACTGCTAAGCATGAATTAATGACTAAATTTAGTTTAGATGATGTTCAAGCTGAGTCTATATTAGAATTAAAATTAAGAAGATTAACTGGTTTAGAACGCAGTAAGATTGAAGAAGAGCTAAATGATTTATTAAAATTAATTGATGAATTAAAAGGTATTTTAGCAAGTGATGCGAAGATTTATGAAATCATTAAACAAGAATTACTAGAAATTAAAGCTAAATATGCTGATGAACGTCGTACAGAAATAGATATGACGGCTATTGATTATATTGATGATGAAGCATTAATTCCAGAAGAGAATATAGTTGTTGCTTTAACTAATAAAGGTTATATTAAGAGAACAACTAGTGATACATTTAAATCACAAAATCGTGGTGGAGTTGGTGTTAAGGGTATGACTACTAATGAAGAAGATTTTGTAGAGCATTTAGTAGACTTATCAACACATGATTATTTATTATTCTTTACTAATAAAGGTAAAGTATATAGATTAAAAGGTTATGAAATTCCACAATTTGGTCGTCAATCAAAAGGATTGCCAATAATCAACTTATTACAAATTGATAAGGATGAACGAATTAGTAGTGTAATTAAAATTTCTGTAAATGACGATAAAAAATACTTGCTATTTGTAACTAAATGTGGTATAATTAAGAAGACTAGTTTAACTCAATTTGAAAACATACGTCAAAATGGTAAAATTGCTATTACTTTGAAGGAAAATGATGAATTAATCGCTGCTAAGAAGACAAGTGGCAATGATATGGTTTTGATTGGCTCTAGCGAAGGTCGCATGGTTAAGTTTACAGAAGATGAAATTAGAGATATGGGACGTACTGCTAGTGGTGTTAAAGGCATCGATTTGGAAGATGATGCTATAGTAGTTGGTGCTGAAGTTGTAAGTAATGATGATAATATCTTGCTTGTAACTGAAAATGGCTATGGTAAGCAAACTAAGGTTGCTGACTTTAGACAAACTCGAAGAGGATCTAAAGGAGTTAAGGCATTAAATATAACCGATAAAAATGGTAAAATCGCCGACTTTAAAGTTATAGGTGATGCGAACGATGTAATAATCGTAACTAATTCAGGGATGATAATGAGAATGCCAATAAGCCAAATTAGTGTATTGGGAAGAATAACTCAAGGTGTTAGATTAATAAATTTAAAAGATGGTCAAAAAGTATCAACAATCGCTTTGATTAAATCAACAGAACAAAACGAAGAAGAGAGTACATTTTCAGATAACAATATTGAACCAAGTTTAGATAATGTTCAAGTATAATAATAATGATTAGACAATGTTTCACGTGAAACATTGTCTTTTTTGTTTATAATTTTTTTAATGTTTCACGTGAAACATTACTGTTGATAAATAAACTTGCTTTAATAAAAACATTTTTTTAAATTTTATAATTATTTGTTTTTTTACATAAAGTATTTTTACTTTATATTCTTATTTAAATTTTATTCAATTGTGATAAGTCATAATTTGCTATATAGTTTTATATTTAAGAAATTTAATGTTTCACGTGAAACATTGTTATTAATATGTTTTTGATTTCAAATTTGTAATTTATTATCGAAAATAAAGGTATATAATTAAAATAATGTGTTAAAGTTAATATTTTAAAAAAATAGTAGTCTATTTATTATAAAATATTATCTTAAAACTATAAAATATAATTTATAATTATCATTTCTAGTAAATTCAAAATTTTAATGTTTCACGTGAAACATTAAAATTATGTTTATAATATTAATAATACAAGCAAGTTTCACTATGTTTCACGTGAAACATAGTGAAATAAGTTATGCACAGCATATTTGTATGTAATTAAAAGTATTATAATTAACGAATATGATAAGTTTTAGTTGTATCTTTTTTAATTTTATGATAATATTAAGAGGTGCAATAAGTACATAGGAACCTGGTCAGGGTAGGAATACAGCAGCCATAACTATCAATGCTTATGTGCACTTTTTTTATGGAGTTTAATATGAAAAAATATCTTGATTTGCTATATAAATTGGCTTTAAAAGCTTATAAGAATGCTGATATTCCCGTATCAGCAATTTTGATTAAAAATGATGAAATCGTTGCTACAGGATATAATAATAGGCATAAAAGAGGGTATGTTTTAGGACATGCTGAAATAAATGCCATAATTGAGGCTGAGAAAAAAATAAAAGACTTTAGATTAGATGGATATATTATGGTTACAACATTAAAACCGTGTAAAATGTGCCAAGCTGTAATAGAAGCTGCTAGAATATCAAAAGTTTATTATATATTAGATTGCAAAGAAGAAAAAAGTTATCAACAAGTAAAATATAAAAAACTAGATAAAATAGACAATCAATTTATTGAAAATTATTCGAAGTTATTTAACAATTTCTTTCGAAATATAAGATAATTAAAATTAATTATGATATAATATGGAACAAGGAGTTTTTATGGATTATCAAGTATTATATAGAAAATATAGACCTCATGATTTTGATTCTTTAGTAGGTCAAGAATACACAAAAAAATTATTAAAAAATAGTGTAATAAATAATAAGTTTGCTCATGCTTATATATTTACAGGACCAAGGGGAACTGGTAAGACTAGTAGTGCTAAAATATTTGCAAAAGCTATTAATTGTTTACATCCTATTGACGGAAATCCTTGCAATAAGTGTCAAAATTGTGTAAACTTTGAAAGCAGTCCTGATATTATTGAATTAGATGCTGCTTCTAATAATGGCGTAGATGATATAAGGGAAATAATTAATAATGTAAGATTGGCACCAAGTAGTATGAAGATAAAAGTCTATATTATAGATGAATTTCATATGTTATCAACAAGTGCATTCAATGCTTTATTATTAACATTGGAAGAACCACCAAAAGACGTAGTATTTATATTAGCAACAACTGATATTCAAAGTGTTCCAATTACAGTATTATCAAGGTGTCAGAGATTTGATTTCAAGCCTATTTCTATTCAAGACATAGAAAATAGATTAAAATTTGTATGTGGCGAGGAAAATTTAAAAGTTACTGATGACGCAATTAAAGAAATAGCTATGATGTCTAATGGCGGGTTAAGAGATGCTTTAAGTATTTTAGACCAGGTTGCTGGAAATGGCGAAGAAATTGATATTCAAGATGTAATTGCTAACTTTGGAGGTATTTCTAATAAAAAAATAAATCAGTTACTAAGTTATTATGAGAATAATAGTGTAGCAGAACTTATAGATTATATTAATGAAATAAAAAATGATGGTATAGATATAAAAGTTCTAATAGATAAAATTATTACTAAAATAAAGAGTGTATTAATAGATATTAAATTAGATAATTATACCGGAAAATTAGATTTTGATAATTTATATAATTTAGTTTTTGAATTAAACAAATTATTAACTGGCGAACGAAATGGTGCAAATTATTATGATTTATTAGAAATTGTATTTTTAAAATATATAAATTATTTCCCGGGAAATAATTTTGTGGATAAAAATATAGTAAAGATAACTGATAGTAAAAAAGAATCAACGATAATTAAACGAATAGAGGAAAAGCCTAAAATATCGGCACCTGCAATAGAGCAGACAATTATTTCCCAAGAAAATAAACTAGAGAAAAAAAATAAAGTTATAGATTTCGATATCGATGTTAGAATAAATAATACTTTTGTTAATGCTAAAAAAGACTATTTAAACAATATAAAGAGTAAGTGGAATGATTTTGTTATTTACGAAAGTAATACTAATAAAGCAATGATATCTTATTTAGCTGATACTAATATAGTTGCAGCTTCGGATAAATATGCAATTTTGACTAATAATTTAGATATAACTAATGATTTAATAAATCAGAATATTAAGTCATTAGAGAAAGATTTTAATTTATTTTTTAACGGTAATTATTATTTAGTTGCTGTTTCGCCAAAAAAATGGGAACAAGAACGAAATAAATATATAAATAATATCAAAAATGGTTATAAATATGAGATAATAGATAATGATATAATTATAAAAGAAAATAAAAGCGAGTTAGAAAAAATAGCAAGTGAAATTTTTGGAAATAATTATAAAAAAATAGAATAAGGAGATTTTATTATGAATATGCAAAATTTAATGGCACAAGCCCAAAGAATGCAAAGAGATATTATGAAAAAAAAGGAAGAAGTTGAAAAGAAAATTTTTGTTGGTTCAAGTGAACTAGTAACTGTTACTGTAAATGGTAAAAAAGAACTACAAAAAGTAGAATTTTCTTCTAATGTTGCCGCAGATGATTTAGATATTTTACAAGATATGATAGTTATTGCAACAAATAAAGCAATGGAACAAGTTGATGCTGCTATGGAAAGTGCGATGGGACAATATGGCAGTATGTTTAATGGTTTATTCTAATGATATATCCAAAAGTATTAATGGATTTAATTGAATATTTTAAAAAGTTACCAGGTATTGGTGAAAAAAGTGCGGAGCGGATGGCTTTAGCACTTTTAGACATTAATACAGATGATGTTAGTGCTTTTGCCGATGCAATGTGTAATGCAAAATTAAAATTACATCCATGCCCAATATGCGGTTGCTTAACTGAATTAGAAATTTGTCCAATTTGTTCAAGTGAATCTAGAGATAGTAATATAATATGTGTTTTAGAAGATTATAAAGGTGTTTTTGCTTTTGAAAAAACTGGAAAGTTTAATGGGAAATATCATGTATTGAATGGATTGATTTCTCCTATAGATGATATTGGACCCGAGGATATTAATATATTTGGATTAATTGAACGTATTAAGAATATGTCTGCAGTTGAGCTAATTATCGCTTTGAAACCTTCTATTGAAGGAGAAACAACAACATTATATTTAAAGAAAACTTTAGAAAAATATCCTAATGTTAAAATATCACGTTTATCTTATGGTATTCCCATGGGAGTAGATATTGATTATTTAGATGAATTAACTTTGTTAAATGCTTTGAGTGAAAGAAAAAATATTACATAAAATATAAATATATATCATATATTGAATTGGTGATTTTGATGCATAATTTTATAAAAATATTAAAAAAATTGATTTTTTCTTTTTTATTATTATTTGGATTAAATACTATGTTAAAATATGTAGGGATAATTATTCCTATTAATTATATTAATTTAATGATAACTTATTTATTTGGTGCATTTGGAATTATATCTTTAATAATAATAAAATTTTTTGTAATATAGTAGTATGGAGATGAAGTATGAGTAGTTTTAAAATGATACAAAATTTGATTGATAAATATGAGATTGGAAGACTATCTCATGCTTTTTTGGTTGAAACTAATAATATAGATTTATGTTTAGAAGATATTAAATTATTTATTAAATATATTAATTGTTCAGAAAAGTATAATGAAAATTGTACTAAATGTAATCTATGTAAATTAATTGATTTAAATAATTTACCTAGTTTGATGATCATTGAACCAGATGGTATGAGTATTAAAAAAAACCAATTACAAGAATTACAAGACCAATTTAGTATGAAGCCTGTTTATTCAAAATATAATTCTTATGTTATTATGAATGCTGAATTAATGAATGCTTCTTCAGCAAATAGTATTCTTAAATTTTTGGAAGAGCCAACAGATCATATTATTGGTTTTTTAGTAACTAATAACAAAGAAAAAATGTTGGATACTATTATAAGCCGTTGTCAAAATTTAAAATTTATATATGATGATAAAAGTAAAAGTGATGAAAAGATTAATATAATAGCAAATGAATATTTAGAAAAAATAGAAAATGATAATTCATTTTTGTTAAATAAAACATTAATTTTAAATACTTTAATAACTAGACAGGACATAAATAGTTTATTTATAGAAATTTTACATCAATTAATGGAAAAAATAAAAGCAAATTATTTCCCGGGAAATAATTCTGTGGATAAAAATTTAAAAAAATATACTTTGCAAATAGAAATTGTTCGTAAAGCTTTAGTAATGATAAAACAAAATGTAAATTTAGAGTTATTATTAGATTATTTTGTGATAGAGATGAGGAAATTGAATGAATGAAATTTATCAAGTATTAGTTGAAGATAAAAAAATTATTAATGCTTTATCAAATTCTGGGAAATATTTAGTTAGTGATAATGTTATAGTTAAAACAAGTCGTGGCGAACAGTATGGCAGAGTTATTGCAATAAATAATAAAATTGATATTGAAATAAATGACATATATATAATAAGGAAAGCAAATAAAAAAGATTATAATAATTATTTGAAAAATTTACGTTTAAGTGAAGATATGTTAAGATTTGCTAAACAAGAAGCTTTAAAATTAGATTTAGGTATGAATTTTATTAGTGCAGATGTAACTTTAGATAATAAACATTTATTATATCAGTTTGTGGCTGATGAAAGAGTTGATTTCCGTGAACTTGCTAAAGCTATAGCAGGGAAATACAAGTTGAGAGTAGAATTAAGACAAATAGGAGCTCGTGATAAAGCTAAGTTGATTGATGGTATTGGACCTTGTGGTCGTCGCTTATGTTGTACTAGCTTCTTAGATAAGTTAGATTCAATTAGTATGAATATGGCTAAGAACCAAGGTTTAGCCTTAAATCCATCAAAGATAAATGGTGCTTGTGGTCGTTTAATGTGTTGTTTAACTTATGAAAATGATAATTATACTGAATGTCGTAAGCTGCTTCCAGAAGTGGGAAAAATGGTTGAAACAGAATATGGAATAGGCAAAGTAGTAAGTGAAGATGTCTTAAATTTAAAATATACAGTTAATATTAATAATGAATTAAAAGAAATTAAGGTTGCAGATAATGGAAATAGAAAAGAATGACTTATATGATTATGGAATGAAAATATACCAAGCTAAGAATTTATTTAAATTTTCCATAGATAGTATACTTTTGGCGGAATTTGTAGATATAAGGTGGAATAGTAATTTAATTGTGGATTTTTGTACTGGTAATGCTGCTGTTCCTCTAATTTTATCTACAAAATATAAATGCCAAATTATTGGCTTTGAAATACAAAAACAAGTTTCAACACTTGCTTACAATTCTGTTTTGTTGAATAATTTAGAAAATCAAATTAAAATAATTAATGATAATTTAAGTACAGCTTTGGAGTATATTTTGCCTGAAACTGTAGATGCTATAACATGTAATCCTCCATATTTTAAAATTAATGAAGGTTCGTATTTAAATGATGATGAAGGTAAAAGAATTGCCCGCCATGAAATTGCTACTAACTTAGAACAAATTGTTATGACAGCAAAATATTTATTAAAAAATAGGGCACCTTTATATCTTGTACATCGCCCTGAGCGATTAATGGAAATAATAAATGTTTTAAATAAATATAAATTTAGCATAAAAAAAATACAGTTGGTTTATTCTAGTTTTGATAAGCCTGCTGTTATGGTTTTAATAAAGGCAACTAAAAATGGTGCAGATGGTGTAATAATTAATCCGCCGCTTAATATTTCAAATAGAAATACTTATAAAAACATTTTTAAGTAAGGAGTTGTAGAAATGAAATTAATAGTTGGATTAGGTAATCCAGGAAAAGAATATGAAAATACAAGACATAACATTGGTTTTATGGTATTAAATTATTTCCCGGGAAATAATTTATGGAAAGAAAAATTTAACGGAATGTACTGTCAACAAAATGTAAATGGAGAAAAAGTGATTTTTTTAAAGCCACTTACATATATGAATCTTTCCGGTGATTGTGTAATTAAATATGTTAAATATTTTGATATTAGTATCGAAGATATTTTAATAATTCAAGATGATTTAGATTTACCATATATGCAGTATCGTTTAAAATTTGATAGTTCTGCTGGTGGGCATAATGGTATTAAATCAATAATAAATAATTTAGGAACTCAAAAAATTCCAAGATTAAAAATAGGTATTGCTCATGATCGTAGTATTGATACAAAAGATTATGTATTAGGTCATTTTAATAAAGATGACTTAAAATTATTTGAAAATAAAACACAAATATTTAATAATATTATAAATGATTTTATTTCCCAAGATATTAATTATTGTATGGCAAATTATAATCGAAGATAGATAGGGTATTATTATGGACTTTTTAAATAATTATTTTAAATATCAAAATGAAAGTGAAATAGTTGGTTTAACACCGGAGTTGAACATTTTTTACATTCTTAATTATTTTCAAAAAACTAATAAAAATATTTTAATTATAACTAATACATTATATGAGGCTAATAAATATTTTGATTCAATATCAACTTATACAGACGATTGTCTATTATTTCCCATGGATGATTTTGTTGCTTCTGTTGCACTTGCTATTTCTCCAGAACTAAAAATTAAAAGGTTGGAAACCATTAATGTTTTAAAAGAGAATAATCGTAAAATTGTTGTAACTAATTTAATGGGATTGTTAAGATATCTTCCAGATTATAAGTCAGCTAATAAATTAGAATTTAAATTACAAACAGGCATGTCTATTAATCGAGATAAAATTTTGGATGTTTTAGATTCTTTTGGATATAAAAGGGATACTTTAGTTACTTCTACTGGAGAATATGCAGTTAGAGGATATGTTATCGATTTATTTTTGATTGAACAAGAACATCCTATTAGAATAGAATTTTTTGGTAACGAAATTGAGTCTATTCGTTTCTTTGATGAAAATACTCAGATGTCTATTAAAGAAATAACAGAAATAACTTGTCTTCCTTATCAAGAAATTACAACTTCGGTCAAGAGTTCAATACTGGATTATTTAGATATACCAATGGTATTTGAGATAGATAAAGAGGGAATAGATTTAGGATATGAAAAATTATCAGAAGAAATTTTAACTTATAAAAAAGAAAATGATACTGATAAAAATTTAATGTTTGAATTAGAAGATATTAATATAAAGGATGTTATATATCTTAATAAATTTATTAATAATAGAAATAAAGCATTAGTGTATCAAAGTAATACTTTAGATAATTTTAATTCTAATTTTCAATTATTACGAGAATTTGTAAATAAAAAATTAGAAGATAAAAAGACTGTGATTTTTTGTTTATCTAGGAAAGCTGAAATTGATTTTATTAAAGAAATGTTTCATGTAACTAGAGTTGTTGATGAAGAGCACTTATTTACTGAAAGAGTAAACATTTTAAATAAGAAGATTAATAATGGTTTTGAATTTGATAAACACGTTGTTATTGGCGAGTATGATATAGAAAAAATAAATAATCGTGAAATAAAGTATAAAAATAGTTATAAAATTGGTAAAAAAATCAAAGGATTTGACCAATTACAAGTTGGTGATTATGTTGTACATACAATTCATGGAATTGGACAGTACCAAGGGGTTATTTCTTTAACTAAGAATGGTGTTGTTAAAGATTATTTACAAATAATATATGCTGATAATGATAAAATTTATGTTCCTGTGGAAAAAATTAGTACAATATTTAAATATTCATCAAAAGACGGTGTAGCACCAGTTTTAAGCAAGTTAAATGGTACAGCTTGGGCTAAAACCAAAAAGGCATTGCAAAAGAAGATTCATGACATATCTTTAGAATTAATCAAATTATATGCCGCCCGTAGTAAAGTAACAGGTCCAGTGTTTAAAGATGACCCAATGGATGTTATGTTTGATGCTGATTTTAAATATGAACCTACAATTGACCAACAAAAAGCATTTCTTGATGTAAAGAAAGATTTAGAAAATAAAGTACCAATGGACCGCTTATTGTGTGGAGATGTAGGATTTGGTAAAACTGAAGTGGCTTTTCGGGCTATGTTTATGACCGCTATTAATGGTTTTCAAGTAGCTTACTTATGCCCAACTACAATTTTAAGTAATCAACAATATGAAAATGCCCTACAAAGATTTAAAAATTTTCCAGTGGAAATCGCTTTATTAAATCGTTTTACAACGAAAAAAGAAGCAGAAAGAATAATAGATGGTTTAAAAAAAGGAACTATAGATATAGTTTTTGGCACTCATCGTTTATTAAGTGATGATGTTGGCTATAAGAATTTAGGATTACTTGTAGTTGATGAAGAGCAAAGATTTGGTGTATCTCATAAAGAAAAAATTAAAAAATATAAAAATGATGTTAATGTCCTTACTCTTTCAGCAACACCAATTCCACGAACTCTAAAAATGGCAATGTCTGGTTTAAGAGATTTATCGATAATTGATACAGCTCCTGTAAATAGGTATCCAGTTCAAACTTATGTTATAAAAGAACAAGATATGGTAGTTAAGGATGCTATTTATAAAGAATTAGGACGTAATGGACAGATTTTTGTTCTTTATAATAGAATTGATAGTATTGAAAGCAAGAAAGATGAACTAGAGCATTTAGTGCCTGAAGCTAGAATTGTAATTGCCCATGGCAGAATGAATAAATCCCAAATGGAAGATGTTATGCAGGATTTTATTGACCACAAATATGATATTTTACTATGCACAACTATTATTGAAACAGGAATTGATATATCAAATGCTAACACGTTAATAATTTATGATGCAGACCGTTTTGGATTAAGTCAGTTGTACCAGATTAGAGGACGGGTTGGAAGAAGTTCAAAAATTGCTTATGCTTACCTTATGTATAGTAAAGATAAGATGTTAAATGAAATAGCTGTTAAACGTTTAGAAGCTATTAAAGAATTTACTGAATTAGGTAGTGGTTATCGAATTGCAATGCGTGACTTATCTTTACGTGGTGCTGGTGATATCTTAGGAAGCGACCAAGCAGGGTTTGTTGATGCTGTTGGACTTGATTTATACATGAAAATGGTTGATGATGAGGTTAAACGTTTAAATGGTGAAGAGCCAATCGAAGATAAATCTAATAATTCTTTAATTGATGTAGATACCCATATTAGTGATTCTTATGTATCAGATGAGTCATTAAAGATTGAAATTCATCAAAAAATTAATGAGATTGATAGTTTTGATAAGTTAATAGAAATCCAAAAAGAATTAGAAGACCGTTTTGGTAAAATTAATGAACAAATTAAGATTTATATGTATGAGGAATGGTTTGAAAAATTAGCTTTATCTTTACATATAGAAAGAGTTGTTCAAAATAATAAGATTGTTGAATTAGAAATTCCAGCAAATCTTACGAAAAAACTTAAATTTGATAAATTATTTATGCAGATTTATAATATTTGCCCTAAAATACAGTTTAGGTCGATGTTAAATAATGTTTATATTACTTTACCAATAGGTAATTTACCAAAGCATTTTGTTTATTATTTAGTTGATATCTTAAACTTAATTAAAGATGAAGTAAGTAAAGAAGAAATAACTGAAGCAAATAATAATGAGGTTTAGTAAAAAAATAAATTTTAATTTTTAAATTATAAATATATAAATTACCAATGCTTTAAAATTATGTAAAATAAAAATGTTTATATTAAATAAGTTAACTTAGAATGATGTTTTATGATTAACTAAACTTAATATAGACATTTTTTTACATATTAGAAACTTTTTTGCATAACTTTTGTGTTTCTTTTTAATTTTTATGGTAAAATTAAATCATAATAGGAGGTAAGATATGGCTAATAGAATGGTTCTTAATGAAACTTCTTATTTTGGTTGGAATGCTAGAGAAAATTTAGTACCAGAAATCAAAAAGAGAAATTTCAAAAGAATATTAGTTGTAAGTGATGAAAATTTAGTTAAATGTGGGGTAACTGGTAAAGTAACTGAATTGTTGGATGAAGCTAAGATAAAGTATAGTGTCTTTGATAAAGTTAAACCTAATCCAACAATTAGTAATTGTCATGATGGTATAAGAGCTGCTAAGAAATTTCATGCTGATAGTTTAATAGCTGTTGGTGGTGGTAGTGTTATTGATACGGCTAAATGTATTGGTATTGTTATTAATAATAGAGAATTTTATGATATAAATTCTTTAGAAGGGGTAGCTGATACTAAGAATAAGTCGTTACCTATAATTGCATTGCCAACGACTGCTGGTACTGCTGCCGAAGTAACAATTAATTATGTAATTACTGATGAAATTGGTAAAGTTAAAAGAGTTTGTGTAGATACAAATGATATTCCAGTTTTAGCAATCATAGATACAGAATTAATGAGTAAGATGCCAAGAATGACAGCTGCTGCAACAGGGTTAGATGCTTTAACTCATGCAATGGAAGGTTATATTACTAAGGCTCACTGGGAAATTCCTGATATGTTTCATTTACAAAGTATGGGAATGACTTATAAAAATTTAGTAAAGTCAGTTAATAAAGAACGTGATGCACAAGAACAAATGGCAATGAGTGAATATATTGCTGGTATGGGATTTTCTAATGTTGGACTTGGTATTGTTCATTCAATGGCTCATCAATTAGGGGCAACTTATGATATTGCACATGGTATTGCCTGTAGTTTATTTTTACCATATGTTTTAGAGTGGAACGGAGAAGTTGCTTATGATAGATATCGTAAGATGGCAGAAAGTTTTGGTTTAACAACAACTGGTAAAACTGATAAACAATGTGTAGAACTTGTTGTTAGAGCAGTTCGTGATTTAGAAAAAACTTTAAAAGTACCAATGACTTTAAAAGAATTAAATGTAAGTCCAGATAGTTTTGAAGAAATGGCTGGAAAAGCTTTGATTGATCCTTGTACTGGTGGTAATCCACGTGAAGTTACTAAGGAAGACATTATCGAACTATTTAATAGAGCTTATGAAGGAAAAGGAGTTAAAAAAACTATGAAAACTAAAGTTGGTTATAGTGAAAATGTAGATGCTTATACAAGTGGTGTTGAAACTGCTAAAATGGCTAATAAAATAGAAAATCCACAAGTTGGTTTCTTATTCACAAGCTGTGTTCAAGACCAAAAAGAAATTATGAAAGGTGTTAAGAGTGTCCTTAAAGATATTGATATTGTTGGTTGCACTTCAAGTGCCGCAATATGTACTCAAGACGGTTATTTAAATAAACCTACTGGATATTCTGGTATGATGTTATTAGGTGGAGATGCTAAAGTAGTAGCAGCTGGTTCACCTAAAACTAATGATGATGCACGTACTATTGGTCGTAAATTAGCAACTAAGGCTGTTAAAGAGGCTAATTGCATTGAAAAACCAAGTTATGTATTTGTAAGTGCTTCGCCAAAAGAAGAAGAAGAATACTTAAAAGGTATTGCTGATGTAATTGGAGATGTTCCAGTATTTGGTGGTAGTGCTGCTGATAATACAGTAGAAGGTAAATGGAGTTTACTATATAATGGTGAGGCATTTGCTGATGGTTGTGTTATGGCTTTAATTTATGCTGATACCGAGATTAAGAACTTATATACTGGTAATTATGTAGAAACTAAAGATGCTGGTTTAATTACAGAAGTTAAAGATAAGAGAACATTAGTTTCTATAAATGGAAAACCTGCTTTAGATGTATATGCAGATTGGACTGGTAAAAGAATAGAAGATATGATGGGTAATAACTTACTAACAGAAACAATCTTTAATCCACTTGGAGTAAAAGATCAAATTGGTAATGTTACGGCTGTTAGACATCCAATGTTTGCTAATGTTGATAAATCTATGAATATTGGTGCTAACTTAGAAGAAAATACAGCTATTATTCATTTAACTAATACTCCTGAAGGCATGTTAGATAGTAATGCTTGTGTTGTTAAGAAATTAAATGATTTAATGGATAATACACCAGAAAGTTATTTTCTTGTTCACTGTGGAGGACGTCGTTTAGGACTTCAATTAACTAATATGGAAGATAAAATTTATCCAGCTATTAAGAAGGCTATTCCTAAAAAAGAATTCTTAATGGTATTTACATTTGGTGAATATGGTAGATGTGAACATTCTAGTAATATTGTTGGTGGTTTATCTCTATCATTTACTGGCTTTGGAAAGGAATAAAAAATGGCAAAGAATTTGATTGGGTCAAATTGGTGTGATGCAAGTAACGGGGAAGTAATTGAAATTACTAACCCTGCTACTAATGCACTAATCGATACAGTACCAAAAAGTACAAAAGAAGACTGTGATAAGGCAGTTGATGCGGCTTTTGAAGCCCAAAAAGAATGGGCTAAAGTGCCTTTACATGAAAGAGCAAGTCGTTTAATGAAGTTTGTTTCTTTAGTAGAAAGAGATAAAGATAGTTTAGCTAAATTATTATGTGAAGAAACGGGTAAACCAATTAGTGAAGCAATAGGAGAAATTGCTAATGTTTCAATAGGTATTCCGGCATTCTGTGAAAGAGCAAAACATGAATATGGAAAAGTAATTCCTTATGGTCAAGAAAAAGGTAATGAAGCAACTTTACAATATACAGTTCAAGCACCTTTAGGAGTAGTAGTTGCTGTAATTCCATTTAATTTCCCTAGTGATTTATTTTGTCAAAAAGTTCCTGCTGCTTTATTAATGGGAAATAGTGTTATTTTAAAACCAAGTGCTCACAATCCTTTAACTTTAACTAAATATGTTGAGTTATTAATTGAAGCTGGTATTCCTGGTGGTGCAATTAACTTAATTAATGGTGCTGGTGGCGAGGCTGTTCAAAATATAGCTGAAAATCCTAAAGTAGCTTTAGTAAGTCTTACTGGTTCTACTTTGGCTGGAGCGGAAACAATGGCTAAATGTGCTAAAAATATTACTCATGTTATGTTAGAATTAGGTGGCAATGATGCATTCATTCTTCATAAAGATGGTGATGTTGATTTAGCTATTAAAGAAACTATCTGGGGTCGTCTATATAATACTGGTCAAGTTTGCTGTGCTTCTAAACGTTTCTTAGTTCATAAAGATGTTTTAGATGAATTTGTTAGTAAATTAACAGAAACTTTCAAAGGTATTAAGGTTTGTATGCCTAGTAATCCTAATGCTAAAATTGGTTGTTTAATTAGTGAAGATGCTGCTAAAAAGGTAGAAGAACAAGTTAATTCAACTGTTGCGTTAGGAGCTAAGGTTGTTTATGGAGGACGTCGTAAAGGTGCTTTCTATGAACCAACTATTTTAACCGATGTTACTCGTGATATGCCTGTTGCTAAAGATATGGAAATCTTTGGACCTGTTGTTTCTATTATTAGTTATGATACTATTGAAGAGGCAATTGAAATTGCTAATCAATCAAGTTTTGGTTTATGTGGATGTATTATTTCTAAAGATCAAAAGGTATGTCAAAAAGTTGCTAATGAACTTGAATGTGGTGGCGTAATTATTAATGGTGCTTCTTTCTTCCGTTCATTTGAAATGCCATTTGGTGGCTGGAAACATTCTGGTTATGGTAATGAAGGCGTTGTTAGTACTCTTCATGAAATGAGTAGAACAAAGACTGTTATTTTAAAAAATATACTTTAAAATATATAAATAGGTTTTAACAAAATAAAAAGATGATTATTTATAAAAATTTCTCTATAGATAGTCATCTTTTTATATTATAAAATTTTTATTTTTTAATTATATGTTTAATTTTTTTTAAAATATTAAACAATGTATTAGCAGGACTTAAAGATAATTCATAAGCACCAAGAAGTTCTTCGACATAACCGCCGAAGCCTTTTTTAAATTCGTAAACACCACGGTCTTTACCATTAGGGTTAAATACATCTTGAATACCAAAGAAGTTATATCTCTTATAATTATGGTCAGCAGCATATTTAATTATTTCCCATTGTAAACGATATTGCCCACAAAACTGCATATACTCAGCATAAGAACCACTAAATAAATAAATGATTTCATCACCGTATAATATAAACATAGCAGCTGATAAAGGAATAATATCGCCTTTTTTTTGCTTTAAATCCTTAGCCTCTTGTATCTTTTTATTATTATTTTCAATATCCTTTTTCATGACTTCTTTTTTCTTTAAGTTAGAATTAGAATTAGATAATTCTTCTAATTTAGAAGCCATTTCTTTATTAGAATCTTCTAATTTTTGAATATAATTCTTTAAATTAATTTCACATATTTTAAAAGTTACATGTTCTTTAAAACAATCATACATTTCTTCATAATATTTTAAAGATTTATCGGAAAATGATCTACGATCACAAGTATCACTGGTAATAGTTTTAAATTCTTTTAATTCATCTTTAGATAGTGTTCTAATATTTAAATCATATTTAGTTAAAGTTTTATTAATATTATTACGAGTACTGCTACGAAAATCATTAAATAATTCTTTACTAGTTTTACCTTTAATATCAAGACAATAAGTCCATTTAACTTGACTACTTTGGGAATCTTTATAACCTAAAGTGTGTAAATAATCTATAATATCTCGGTTATCAAATTCATCAGTAATTTCGGCTTCCATATTACGAGAAACAGCAGGTATATAGGGGTCAATTATTAGTTTTAAGCCATTTTTTTCTTTTAAAAAGTTCTTAACACCATCAGTCATAAATTTAAGTAATTCTTTATTATGATAATCAAGAATAAAGCCCTTATAAGCCTCATATGTTATTTTACCTAAGAATTTTTGTGGGGTTTGTGCGATAAGACTGGCCGCGATAACTTTGTTATTTTCTTTAACTCCTACTAAATAAACCTTTGTTCCATCACATTCTAATTTCTTTTTCATCATTACAGTTTGAAAGAAATTTTTATTATTTTGTGTATCGACAAAATTTTGAAATTCTTGTTCTGTTAGTTCTGTAAATTTCATTGTATCACCCATTTATAAGTATAAACTAAAATTGTAATATTTAATAGTTAAAAAGAAATAAATCTAATAATTTATAAAAGATACTTTTTAGAAAGTGGTGGGTGGGAAGAAATAATAAGATTATAAATAAGAAAATAATGTTATAAATTTAAAAAAAAAGACAATAATAAACTTAGAGGTAAGATATGAACGGACAGATAAAAAGAATTGATGAATTAGGACGCATTGTAATTCCTAAAGATATAAGAAAAAGGCTTTCTATTAAGACTAATGATACGTTAGAAATAGGGATGGATGGTGATAAAATAGTTTTAAATAAAAGAATAGCTATTAAAGAATATAATGATTATGTTAAGACTTTATTAACTATATTAACTAATTATAGTGGTATTAAGTTTTTAGCGACTAATCGGGAAGATATTATTTTTAATAATACGGATATAGAGGGTTTTGATGTTAAAAAGCATATTAATATGTCTTTATATGAAATGGATAAGGTTAAGGATGATATATGTAGTGGTTGTGATATAAGACCGGTTATTATTGATAGTAATGTCGAAGGAATTATTATAGTTATAAATAGTGAATGTAATAAAGAAATTGGGAAAATTATTAATATTTTAGTTACTTCTAAACTTGATATTTCATGTTAAGAATTATATACTCGTATTAGAACAGGAGATTTTATGGATAATACGGGTTTTATTTTGGCTTTTTTAAGGGATTTAGAATGGGAAATGAAGAGAATTGGTTTAAGGTCAGCTATTTCTTTAAAGATTTTAAAAAAGGATATGTTTTTAGAAGATGATAATACTTTAGGGGTAATGTTTGTTTCGGGAATACCTACTTATATATTAACATCTCAAGGCCGCATTAAGATTTTAGATGAGGCTTTTAGGGGGAAGAATATTGATTTAGATAAGAAGAATGATTATATTAATATGTTCTTTCAAAGATATAATTGTAGGCTTGCTCTTAATTTAAAGGGCTCAAGTATTTATAGTATAAAAAGAGTTCCTATGGTTGATAAGGAGTTAGATGATATTAGCTTAGTTAGAAATTTTGATAAGAAAGAAGAAAGTAGAAAAAAGTTATCTTTAGTTGCTGGTATTAATTTTAATGAGCACGAAAGGTTAAAGATGGGGTTGGAAGTTAAAAGATTCGTAATGTATGAACTGGAATTTTTAAGAGGAACATATAATTCATGCGATGGTTTTTTAGGTATTGATAGTTATTATAAATCTGGTAAATTATGTGAGGATATGGATGCTAATAGGGTATATTTATGTGAAGATGATATAATTAATATTGGTAATTTAGTAGAGATGGCAATTGTTTATGTAGGTTTACCTAGTAAGAGCATTAGGGGTAATATAAGGGATTTTTGCTATACTTTATTATCAGGGTTGCAGTTATATCTTGATGATTTTAATATCTTAGCAACTAAAAGGGATTTGTATAAGAGGCAACTAGATAAGTATCTGGCTTATTTTACTTTGGAACCAAAAGAAGAAAGAGGTTTGGACTTTATCTATGATTATAATAAGACTTTCTTAAATGGAGTTGGAGTTTTAGAAATTGTTAAAGATGACCAAGTGCTTTATGGAATAAGTGATGATGGAAATATTAAGATTGATAAGTATAATGGATTGAGTTTGGAAAGAAAATTCGGTAAGAAGTGTAATTAAATAGCTAAGTATTTTATGAATAGGGAATATTGATTATGTTACAATTAAAAAAGTTAAATATTAATGATATAAAATAATCCGAAAAGACAAATTTGTATTTTATACAATACTTTTTTGTTAAAATTGTGCATTTAGTATTATAAATTTAAATAAATTAGTTAAAATACAAGCCTTCTTAAGGGATTGGCGGACCGGTAGTAATCAATAATTCATATAGACAAATAAAAAATAAGTAACAAATAAAAGAAAATGTGCTATACTAGGAGTAATTAACAAGGAACAAATGGGTACCTAAGCGTCTTTAAAAAGAGAGCCTTTTAGTTGGTGAAAGATAGGCAAGATTAATAGGGAGTATGGATTTGGGAGTTAAATCGTTTAATCGCGTTAAGATAAGAGTGTATGGTAAGTCATAAAGTAAGGTGGTACCGCGGTAATTCGTCCTTATATTTATGGCTTTTTTATATTTTAATGGATTAAATGATAGATAAGAAAGGTATGATATTATGGAAAAAAAGAAATTTTATATTAGTACAGCTATTGCTTATACTTCAGGTAAACCACATATTGGTAATACTTATGAGATTGTTTTGGCAGATGCGATAGCAAGATTTAAAAGATTAGAGGGATATGATGTTTATTTTCAAACTGGTACTGATGAACATGGGGAGAAAATAGAGTTAAAAGCTAAGGAAGCTGGTATTACTCCTCAAGAATTTGTTGATAATGTATCTGGAGAAATCAAAAATATTTGGGATACAATGAATACCAGTTATGATAAGTTTGTAAGAACTACCGATAAACATCATGAAGAAGTTGTACAAAGAATATTTAAGAAAATGTATGATAAAGGTGATATTTATAAAGGCGAATATAGTGGTCTTTATTGTACACCGTGTGAATCTTTTTGGACTGAAAGCCAGTTAGTAGACGGTAAGTGTCCTGACTGTGGTAGAGATGTTGAGGAGAAAAAGGAAGAAGCATACTTTTTTAGATTATCTAAATATCAAGATAAATTAATTGAATATATTGAATCCCATCCAGAGTTTATTCTTCCAGCCGCAAGGAAAAATGAAATGATTAATAACTTTATTAAACCTGGTTTACAAGATTTATGTGTTTCGCGTTCAACTTTTAGTTGGGGAATTCCAGTAACTTTTGATCCTAAACATGTTGTTTATGTATGGCTTGATGCTTTAACTAACTATATTACTAATATTGGTTATGATATTGATGGTGGTAATGATGATTTTAAGAAATGGTGGCCAGCTGATTTACATTTAATTGGTAAAGATATTATTAGATTTCATACTATTTATTGGCCTTGCTTCTTAATGAGTTTAGATTTGCCATTGCCTAAAAAAGTATTCGGACACCCTTGGTTAATCATGGCTGATGGTAAGATGAGTAAGTCAAAAGGAAATGTTGTTTATGCTGATGATTTAGTTAAGAAATATGGTGTAGATGCAATTAGATATTATTTCTTACATGAAATACCTTTCAGTGCAGACGGCATTTATAGTGAAGATTTATTAGTCGAAAGAATTAATAGTGATTTGGTAAATATTTTAGGTAATTTAGTTAATCGTACAGTTAGTATGGCTTATAAATATTTTGACGGTGTTATTACTAATCCTGGTGTTAAAGAAAGTATTGATGATGAACTAATTAGTATGACAGAAAATCTTTATAATAATGTTAAGATTAAAATGGATAGCTTACATATTGGTGATGCTATTGATGAAATCTTTGATGTGTTAAAGAGATGTAATAAGTATATTGATGAGACAACACCTTGGGTTTTAGCTAAAGACGAGACTAAGAAAGATAGACTTGCGACTGTTTTATATAATTTACTAGAGAGTATTAGAGTTTGCGGTATTCTACTTGGAGCTTACTTACCTGATACTAGTGCAAAGATTTTAAAACAATTAAATACAGAAAAAGTAAGCATTGAAAGTGCGTTACATTTTGGAGCTTTAGAAATTGGCAAAACTTTAGGAGAACCACAACATTTATTTGATAGAATTGAGGTTAAGTAGATGTTTTGTGATACTCATTGTCATATTTTAAGTGAATATTATGATGATATTAATGCCATTTTAGAAGAATCTAAGGAAGCTAGTGTTTCTAGAGTAATTAATGCTGGTTATAATTATGAAAGTAGCAAAGAAGTAATTGAGTTAGTAAAAAAATATCCTGAAATGTATGGTGTAGTTGGATTGCATCCAGAAAATATTGATGAAAAATTTGATTATGGTATTTTTGATAATTTAGATAAAAAAATAGTGGGTATTGGAGAGATTGGCCTAGATTATCATTATACTAAGGATAATAAAGATAAACAGATAGAAGTTTTTGAACGTCAGTTGGATATAGCTGAAAAGCTAAATTTACCAGTAGTTATACATAGTCGTGAGGCGGCTGGTGATACTTTGGAAATTTTAAAAAGACATCATAATTTTGGTGTTATTCATTCCTTTAGTGGTAGTTTAGAAATGGCTAAGGAATATATTAAGCTGGGCTTTGTTTTAGGAGTTAATGGAGTAGTTACTTTTAAAAATTGTAATTTAGGTGATACTCTAAAAAATATAGATATAAATAGTATTATTTTAGAAACAGATAGTCCCTATCTTACACCAGTGCCTTTTAGAGGAACGCAAAATAATCCAGGAAAAATGATAAATACTGCTAAGTTTGTTGCTGATATTTATGGTGTGTCTTTGGAGAAACTAGCAAAAATTACCAATCAAAATATAAAGAGAATTTTTGACATTTAAGACATGCTATGATAGACTTTTAGCAGGTGGTGTTTTAATTTTGAAAATATTTTTACGAGGAATTCAAGGGTTCTTGTTAGTGGGGGCTGCTATGCTACTTGGTTCTTCCAGTGGAATAAATTATTATAATAACACAAGTAATTCTAACCTTGATTTTACATTAGATTTAAATGCAATGGCTATGAAGTTAGAAAATGATATAAAAAATGATATTCATAGTGCTAAAGATACTTTTACTGGTTATTTAACTGGTTATGGAGCCGATTGTCCTTTATGCAGTGGACATTTAGCTTGTATGAGTAATTTAGATGTTTTAAGTGGCAATGTTACTTATGAGGATAAGACTTATGGTAAAGTAAATATTGTTGCTTCATCTAAGGCTTTGTCTTGTGGGACTATCATTCGTATTAATGAACATAAATTATATAGTAAGCCTATGTATGCAATAGTTCTTGATAGAGGTGTTAGTAAATATAATTTAGACTTATTAACTGGTAGTGAAGATTATGCTAGAAAAAATGTTGGTAGGTCAGTGGTATCTTATGATGTCTTAAGAAAAGGCTGGTAGGATACCTTTTTTTCTTTGAAAAAATGTCAATATTAGATATTTTAAGGTATAATAACATTGTAATTGAGATGAAAAACTTTATTGATATTAAAAGGTGGTAGTTATATGAAAAAAGTTAAAATATTGTTGATGGGGATTCTTTTTAGTTTTTTATTAATGGTTCAAGTTGAAGCCGCTTCTAATCCTTATCCTAAAACTCAGTCTTTAACAGGAGTTAAGATAATTAATTGTACTTGGTATGCATGGGAACAGGCTAAGGAACATGGAGTTATTTTACCTAGTTGGGGTAATGCTGGTAATTGGTATAATAATGCTGAAAAGGCTGGCTACTCAGTAGGTAAAGAGCCAAGGGCTAATTCTATTTTCGTTTTATCATCAACTGATGGTTATGGTCATGTTGGATATGTTGTATCGGTTAGTGATAACGATATTATCACTAATGAAAGTTACGTTGGCTATGTAGAAGAAATTCCTTGTGCAGATAATCCTGATAAAACTTGTTATTACATGGAAAATAGTGATAAAATGGGTGTTCATACTGGCGATACAAGAAGTATTAATGAACCTGATATAATAGGTTATATTTATTTAGACAAAGTTCCAGTAAAAAATAATAGTACTTCTAACAGTTCAAATAATAATTCTAATAAAAATAATGATATAAATAAGAGTACAAATGATAATCAGAGTAATAAAAATACTACTAATAATAGTAATGAAAAACCAACAGAAGTTATAAAAGAACAGGAAAAGTCTAATAATAATTATTTAAAATCTCTAGAAATAGTTGATTATAATATTAATTTTAATAAAGATGTAAATGAATATTCTTTGGATGTCGATAATGCTACTGACATTGTTTTAATAAATGCTTTCTTAGAAGATGAGAAAGCAATGGTCGAGGGGGTTGGCCCTAAGGAGCTGGAAGTTGGTTTAAATACTTATAAGATTAGTGTTACAGCAGAAAATGGCGAGGTTAGAGAGTATACTATAATAATTACAAGAGCAGAAAAACAGGAAGAAAACCAAGAAGTAAGTAATGATTTAATTGCTAATAAAGAAAGTATTTTGCAAAATAATTTTAAGAAAATTATATTAGTTATAGGATTTGGTATTATTACTTTAGGAATTTTATTAGTATTATTTATGATTAAGAAGAAGAAATTAAAGAAAGTAGAGAGTAAGTAATAGATGGAAAATTTTAGATATAAAAAGAATTTAGGTCAAAATTTTTTGCAAGATGAAAAAGTTTTACAAAAAATTGTTGGGAGTATAGACTGTAAAGAAGATGACTGTATTATTGAAATTGGCCCTGGACATGGGGCTTTAACAAAGTATTTAGTGAAATTTAGTTGTCCTGTTATAGCCTTTGAAATTGATAAAGAAGTAAAACCAGTTTTAGATAAGATAAATGCTGATAATTTAAGGATTGTTTATGAAGATTTTATGAAAGTAAATGTTAAAGAGTATTTACCAAATAATTATAAAAATTTATATATTGTAGCAAATATACCTTATTACATTACAACACCAATATTAGAAAAAATTATTAAGGAGAAATTGAATGAGAATTCTTGTACTTTAATGGTTCAAAAGGAAGTGGCTGATCGTTTCAGTGCTAAATGTGGTAGTAAGGAATATGGTTCGATAACTGTTTATTTAGATTATTATTATAGTATAAATAAGTTATTTGAAGTACCTAGAAAGGCTTTTTATCCAGTACCTAATGTTGATAGTGCTATACTTAAGTTGACTAGAAAAGAAGATAAAGTTTTCTTAGATGAAGATAAGTTTTTTAAGTTTGTAAAAAGTGCTTTTCAGTTTAAAAGAAAAAATCTTCGCAATAATTTAAAAAGTTATGATTTAGAAAAAATAAATAGTGTTTTGGTTAAATATAATCATAATTTACAAAATAGAGCAGAAGAAATTAGTTTAGAAGAATTTATAGATATATTTAAAAACATTGAAGAAGACTAGGATAAATTTATATATTTTTTAAAAGTCGTTGTAAAAAAGTGCAGATTTATTTAAAAAGTCGTTAGAAAAAAGTGCAATCCGTTAAAAATAATTTTTAAGAATTACTTTTGTAGTTCTTTTTTTCTTGGCTAAATAATACTATTTAATGGTGATATTCGTGATTAAAAAAGGCGACTATATTACAAGAAATAGTTATGGTAATGATACGGTCTTTTTAGTATTAAATATTAGAGGTGATACTGTTTATTTAAAAGGAGTTTATGCTAGGCTTTATGCAGATAGTCCTATAGACGATTGTGTTAGTGTCGATAAAAGTACGGTAGAAGATGACTTTCGTCCCAGTAATTTTATTGATGAGGTAAAAAGCGATGATAGAAGTAATTTCTTTTATTTGCCAGCGCGTATTTTACATTTAGATGGAGATAGCGAGTATTTAAAAAGATGTATGGATTATTATAAACAAAATAAAGTATTTGCTATCGGGAGAAAAATTGATGAAGAAACTGTTAGTGATGATATAATTTCTTATTTGAAAGATGCTAAGCCCGATATTGTGATTATTACTGGACATGATGCTTATATGAAGAAAAAGGGCGATAAAAAAGATTTAAGAAATTATAAAAATTCTTTAAATTTCGTTAAGGCAGTTAAAAATGCTAGAAAGTATGAAAGTTCTCATGAAAAGTTGATTATTATTGCTGGAGCTTGTCAAAGTAATTATGAAGAACTTATAAAAGCTGGTTCTAATTTTGCTAGTAGTCCGAAAAGAGTAAATATTCATGCCCTAGATCCGGCAATTATTGCTTGTAATATAGCTTTGACTGAAAAGAGTAAGGAAATTAACTTAATTGAACTTTTAGAAAAAACAAAGAATGGAGAGATGGGAATGGGTGGTATTATCTGTAACGGCATGATGTATGTGGGGTATCCAAGATGAATATAAGTGATATTAGAGATGAAATTAAATCTTTAGTTAATAAAGAAATTATGTTAAAGGTTAGTGGCAGTAGAGCAAAGACAACGATGATGAAAGGAATAGTTAATGAAGTATATTCTAATATTTTTACGGTTTTAGTAGACGGTGTTAATAAAAGTTTTACTTATGCTGATGTGGCAATTGGGGATGTTTGCATCTATCATATGTAAAGTAATTGTCGAGTAATATCAAGATGCTTGATTTTTGGTAATACTTGGTTTAAAATTAAGATATGTTGTAATAGACAATAGAAGGAGAATTTATATGCAAGTTACATCAGTTACAGTTCGTAAAATCGAAAAAGAAGGTTCAAGAATGAGAGGAATAGCATCAATTCTTTTAGATGACTCATTCGCAGTACATGATATCAGAATTATTGAAGGAGATAATGGCTTATTTATTGCAATGCCAAGTAGAAAAACTGCTACTGGTGGATACAGAGATATAGCTCATCCAATTAATCCTGATGCAAGAAAACAATTAGAAGATGCTATTATTGCTGAATATAAAAAAGCAGAATAGTGAGTACTACCTGGATATCTAGGTAGTTTTTTTAATTTTTAACTTGTAATTATTCTTTTTTTAGAGTACTTTATTATCTTATATATTTATAAAACATAATAAGTCTTAATAGTTATTTTCATTATTTATATAGGGTGCTTTTTTAAACTTTAAATGTTTATTAATAAAGAGGTATTAAAAAGATAAAACTCTTCTGGAAATGGAAGGCGGGAAGTTTTAAAATTTATATTAATAATTCTTTTTGAAAAACATATAATTAACTGGTGATAATATGGATAATAGATTAGAAAGTGTAACGTTAATTAGTGAGATTAAATTAAATGATAGGAAAAAAGTTAGTCTGTCAGGCTTAAAAAAATTAGTTAGCTTTGACCCAGAAGAATTTGTTATGGATACAAATTTAGGACCATTAGTACTTAAAGGAAGTAATCTAGAAATAGTTAAACTAGATATTATCGATGGTAATTTGCAAATAAAAGGTAAAATAAATTCTTTGATTTATTTGGATGGGAAGGATAGTAAGAAAGATAATGGTATTCTTGCTAAGTTATTCAAGTGAGTATAAAGTTACAGTTGATATGTTTTGTCGTTTCTTTTATTTATGGAATATTTATAAATTGGTTTTATCGTTTTAATAAAAGATTCTTAGATAATAGTAACTATTTTAGTAAAATTATTATTTATATGTTAATAAGTTTTTTAATAGTAATTGGTTATATTGATATTTTTTATTTTATAAATAAAGGAATTTTTCATATATATTTTATTATTTTGTTAATACTTGGTATTCTAGTAGGTGGTAAGATTTGCTATAAGAAAAAATTATAAGATGATTTTCTGGAGAATATGATATAAGTGTATTTTAATGAGTAGTTATTTTAAAGAGATATTTAGTTTTAATTTTAAACTTATCTCTTTTTTAATTTTAGTTAAAAATGAAAAAATATAAATAATAATGTGGATTATGTAAAAAAATCGTAAATATTGGCTACTTTATAGAAAAAAAATTATATTAATGATAAAATTTAATTGATAAAGGGTCGTGTGTATAGTGAAAAAGAGTAAGAAAGCTTTATTTTTTAAGAATTTAAAAAGAAAAGGAATTTTGATATTTTTAATTGCTATTGTATTTGTAGTATTTAGTGGTTTAGTAAGAGACTGGGTAGCGATAGGTAATAATGTTGTCCAAAAGAAAAAGTTAGAAAAAGAATACCAAGAACTTCAAGAAAAGCAAGAAGTATTAGAACAAGAAGTTACTAAATTACAAGATGAAGACTATGTTTTAAGATATGCCAGAGAAAAGTATGGTTACAGCAAAGACGGGGAATTAATTATTAGAATTAAAGAAAAAAATGGGGAAAATTAACTTGTTTGCTGCTACTATTAAAGTAGTAAATATTATAATAGTAGCTTTTAATTGTTTATTTGGTAGAAAGTACCAAAATTTTTTAAAGAAAATAGTTGATATTTTCTTTTCTTTTAGGAAACTTTCTTGTATAATAACTAATTAGTGATAAAATGGAGTGATATAATGGAGTCTATTAAATTGAGTAATATTTCTTTTCAATATAATGATTTTACTGTTTTTGATAGACTAACTATGCAAATTAATAAGGGTATTAACACAGCAATTATCGGGACGGGAGCTTGTGGTAAGACTACTTTAGCTAAAATATTTGCAGGAGTTCTAAAATATAGCGGTAGTATTATTATTAATGGAGTAGAAATTGTTAAGGATAATTTTTATCTTTTAAAAAGGTATGTTAGTGTTATAACTAATGAAAGATACACTAGTACTAATATGGTAATAGATGAATTATTTAATAGCTTAAATGATTTAAATTTGACAGTAGAAGAAGAAGAAACTAGGGTTAATAAAATTGTCAAATTTTTTAAGTTAGAAAATGTTTTGGAAACGAGAGTATCTACTTGTACTAAAAGATTTAAAAATTATTTAAAGATAATAAAAGCTTTAATTAGAAATAGTGAATATATAGTATTTGATGATGTCTTTGTAAATATGGAAGAAGCTGATATTAAAAGAATTGTTAAGTACTGTAAGAATAATAATATAACAATAGTAAATATTACAACGGATATGGAAAATTTATTAGATAGTGATTATCTTATAATCTTGTATAATAAAGGTATTGCTATGGAAGGTAAAACCTTAGAATGTTTAAAAGAAGAGAAAATTCTTAAGAGATTAGGATTTAATTTACCTTTTATGGTTGATTTATCAATCCAATTAGGTTATTATGGATTACTAAACGAGATTATTACAAATGAAAGAAAGATGATAAAGACTATATGGAAATAAGTTTAAATAAAGTTAGTTGTATATCAGTTAATGAAGAAAGAAAATTAAATAATGTTACTTGTACTTTTAAAAGTGGTAATATAACTTTTATAAGTGGTATTTCTGGTCGTCTTTTAAGAGATTTACTTATTGGTAAAAAAGGTAAAAGTAGTGGTAGTATTGAAATAAGTCCGGCTGGTACTATAAAGGATATTGGTTATTTAAGTAATAGTCCGTTAAAAGAATTTAAAACTAAGACTGTTTATGAAGAAATGAATTATCTTGGCGATTTATATAATTTAAATTATGAAGATAGAAATAAGAAAATGTATGATGCCTTAAAGTTAGTGGAGCTTAATGACGGCTACTTAAGAAGAAGTTTTAATACATTATCTACTACGGAAATGAAAAGAGTACAATTAGCACTTATATTGTTTTATAATCCTAAACTATATATATTTGATTATTTTGAAAAAGGATTTAATTATAAAGATATAGATTATTTAAAAAAAGTATTAAGAAAATTAAAAGGTAATTATGATAAGAATATAATTATTGTTAGTGATGATATTAGTTATTTCTTAGATACTTTGGATGAATATATTATTTTTCATAAAGGAAAAGTAGTTGTTAGTGGTGATAAGAAAGATTTATATAATGAGGATTTATATAAGTATATTAAGTGTCCTAAGATAATTTCTTTTATAAAAATGGTTAAAGATAAAGATATTAATTTATCAAATTATTTAGATATTAATGAATTGATTAAAGGTATCTATAGAAGTGTTGAGGGCAAATGAGATATAAAGCAAAGGTTAGTTATGATGGTAATTCGTATTATGGCTTTCAAAGATTAAATGAATTGCCTACTATTCAAAAAGAGTTAGAGAAGGCTGTAAGTATTATAAATAAGAAAGATACAGTAGTTAAAGGAGCTTCGAGGACAGATAAAGGTGTTCATGCTTATGGACAGGTTGTGCATTTTGATTTAGATTATAATGTGCCTTGTGATAGATTAATTGGTGCTATTAATGCTATTTTACCTAGGGATATTAGAGTAATGGAAATAGAAAATGCTAGTAATGATTTTCATGCAAGAAGAAGTGCTGTCGGTAAAAAGTATGTTTATAAAATTAATTTAGGTAATTATGATGTTTTTTCAGATAGGTATTATTTACAGTATCCATATAAATTAGATATTAAAAAAATGGAAGAGTGTAGTAAAATTTTCTTAGGTATTCATAATTTTAAAAATTTTACAGCTGGCGAAAGAGATAACTATGAGGCTATAGTTAAGGAAATAAACTTTATTAAGAATGGTGATATTTTAGAAATAGAATTTGTTGGTAAAAGTTTTTATCGCTATATGGTTAGAAATATGGTTGGGGCGATGATTGATGTTGCTAGAGGAAAACATAGTATTAAAGAAGTAGAAGAATTACTTAAAAATTGGAATAAAAAAGGTCAAATGCAGACGGCAAGTCCGAATGGCTTATATTTAGCTTGCGTTTATTATACAGGAGGTTTTGAAGGTGAAAACATTTAGATTTGAAGAAGAATTATTAAGGGAAGGCTATTTATTTATTGCTAGTAGTGATTCTAAAGCCAGATATATTTTATTAAATAAAGGAAAAGTAACAGATAGTTATATTACTGATTTTTCAGAGATAAATTTATATTATAATATCCTTAAAAGATTAGATGATTGTAATTATTTGTTGGTATATTATCAACCTTTATTTAATAGATATAAAGTAATGATTGTTGATCTGGAATTGTTAAAACGTTATCCATTACTTGCCAAGTTACTAGGATCAGATAAAGTTACAGCATTAGAAGTACAAGGAATTTTAAGTATATTAAATACTAAACTTAGACAACAAGAATGGTCTAATAATGAAATTGATCGTACTGATATGATAAATGTACCAACTTTAACTCGCAAGAATTAGGAAAAAGTAAGGTTTTTCTAGGAAATTATAGAGGGTTGTGCTAAAATAAAAATGTGATTATGGAGGATATGATATGAATTTTTTTAAAAAATTAATAGATTCAGAATATAGAGAACTTTGTCGTTTTGAAAAAATTGCTGAAGAAGTTATGGCTTTGGATAGCGAATATAAAGCCCTAAGCGATGAAGAATTAAAAAATAAAACAGTAGAATTTAGAGAACAATTAGATAACGGGGTTAAGTTAGATGATTTAATCGTTCCGGCTTTTGCAACTGTTCGTGAAGCAGCTTACCGTGTTATTGGTGAAAAACCTTATTTTGTTCAGATTGTTGGTGGTCTTGCTATTCATTTTGGTAATATAGCAGAGATGAAAACTGGTGAAGGTAAAACTTTAACAGAAACTATGCCAACTTATTTGAATGCCCTAACTGGTAAAGGTGTTCATATCGTTACAGTTAACGAGTTTCTTGCTAAACGTGACTCAGAATGGATGGGGAATATTTATCGTTTCTTAGGATTAACTGTTGGGTTAAATTTAAGAGAATTAACTCCTAAAGAAAAACAAGAAGCTTATAACTGTGATGTTTTATATTCAACAAATAATGAAATTGGTTTTGATTATTTAAGAGATAATATGGTTATCAGAAAAGAAGATCGTGTGCAAAGACCACTTAATTTCTGTATTGTCGATGAAGTCGATTCTATTTTAATAGATGAAGCAAGAACACCTTTAATTATTTCTGGTGGTAGATTTGATTCTAAAAATCTTTATATTGATAGTGATAGAGCTGTTAAGAGATTAACTGAAGAAGATTATGATGTTGATGTTAAAACGAAGAATGTTTCTTTGACTGAGGCTGGTAGTAAAAAGATTGAAAAGATGTTTAATTTAGATAATCTTTATGATATTGATAATAGTGCTTTAGTTCATCATATTAATCAGGCTTTAAAGGCTAACTATGGTTTTAGTAAAGATGTTGATTATGTTGTTAGTGATGACCAAGTAATTATTGTTGACCAATTTACTGGACGATTAATGGTTGGCAGACAATATAGTGATGGCTTACATCAAGCAATTGAGGCTAAAGAAGGTGTTACTATTAATGAAGAAACAAAGACGATGGCAACAATTACATTCCAGAACTTATTTAGAATGTATAATAAACTTTCTGGTATGACAGGTACTGCGAAGACTGAGGAAGAAGAATTTATTAACATTTATAATATGTATGTTATTCAAATTCCTACTAATAAACCGATTGCCAGAGTTGATTTACCTGACTTAGTTTATGCAACAGAAAAGGATAAGTATCATGCTATCGTTAATACTATTAAGGAGATACATGCTACTGGTCAACCTATCTTAGTTGGTACAATAAGTGTATCTGCTAACGAAAAATTAAGTTCTATGCTTAAAAAAGAGGGACTTTCTCATGAAGTTTTAAATGCTAAGAATAATGCTCGTGAAGCTGAAATTATTGCTAAGGCTGGTGAGAAGGGTGCAATTACAATTGCTACTAACATGGCTGGTCGTGGTACCGATATTAAATTAGGTGAAGGTGTTTTAGAACTTGGTGGTTTATACGTAATTGGTACGGAAAGACATGAGTCACGTCGTATTGATAATCAGTTAAGAGGTCGTTCTGGTCGTCAAGGTGATGTTGGTACTTCTCAATTCTTTGTATCGTTTGAAGATGATTTAATGCGTCGTTTTGGTTCTGGTATTGATAAAATTAAAGATGCTTTAATTGCTTTAGGTATGACTGGCGATCAAGCAATTCGTTCTAAGAGATTTACTAAAACTATTGAGTCAGCACAAAGAAAAGTTGAAGGTAATAACTTCGATATGCGTAAGAGCTTACTTGATTATGATAATGTTATGAATCAACAAAGAGAAATTATCTATAAGAGAAGAAATGCTTTGCTTGATAATGATGATGTAACTCCAGAAATTGAAGAAACATTTACTAATAATTTAATAAGTCTTATTGATAGCCATATTGCTCCAGAAGGATATTTAACTGCTCAAGATAAAACTGATATTTTAGAAGAAGTTAATAATAATTTATTAACTAAGACTAAGATAACAATGGATGATATTAAAAATATTAAAGATCATGAACTTGCTAATTACTTTGAAGGTAAGATTATGGATGACTATAATGATAAACTAAAAGAAGTTCCATTAGAAGTTATTTCTCAATTCGAAAGAATGATTAGTTTAAGAGTTATTGATGAAGCTTGGGTTGATCATATTTCTACTATGGAACATTTAAGAGAAGGTATTGGTCTTCGTGGTTATGGTCAATCTAATCCATTACAAGCATATACACAAGAAGGTTTTGATTTATTTGATCGTATGGAAGATGAAATTGATCGTAAGATATCTACATTCTTACTTAAAGCTCAAATTTCTAGAAGTGTAGAAGTAAAGCCTAAAAATCAAGAAGTAATTGCTAATGACGGTAAGGAACATACTAAGAGTACACCTAAGAAGACTAAAAAAGTAGGACGTAATGATTTGTGTCCTTGTGGAAGTGGCAAAAAGTACAAAAACTGTTGTGGTAAATAACCTCGCAAACCCTTATAAAATAAGGAATTGTTAAAAATAGAAAAAATGATAAATTTGTCCACAGATGACAATTTGTCCACGATTTGTCCACATAGCATAAATAATGTGGACAGAATCGAGGAAACTCCATAAAAATCAATAAAAAATCTACGTGGACAATTATTGTGGACATAGTTATATAAAATGTCAGCATTCGAAATGCTGGCATTTTTCCGTTTCATTAAGTTTTATAATGAAGGAGAGATAACTATGGTAAGCGTAAGAAAACGTGGAAAGGTATATGAATACCGATTTGAAATTGCAACAGTTGAGGGAACAAGAAAATGGATAACAAAGTCAGGGTATCCAACAAAAGCAGAGGCTTTTAAAGAAGGAGCAAAAGCCTATAACAATTTTTACTACAATGGTCAAAAGACGCAGTTAAGAGAAAATATGTCGTATGCAGATTTTTTAGATTATTGGATAGATAATTATGCAAGTTTCAATTTGCATTACTCTACTACAATATCTTATATAAACATTATTAAAAATCACGTAAAACCAAGAGTAGGATTTTATAAATTATGGCAATTAGATACACGACTTTTACAGGAGTTTATCAATAAAATATATGTTGAGTATGGCTTTTCAAAAAACTATATGGCGAGTATTTTAAAAGTGGTTAAAGGTTCATTAAAATATGCGTGTTACACATTAAATTATATTAACACTAATCCTGCTGAACACGTCCACGCACCAAGAATAGATAAAATTGGAAAAGATCCTGCACATATATTTACACAAGAAGAAATAGAAAGAATATTAGATAGATTTAAAGGTACACATTCAATATATTATGCTTTTTTAACTGCTTATTATACAGGAATGAGAGTGTCGGAAGTATATGGTTTAACTTGGGACTGCGTTGATTTTGAAAAGAAAACATTAACAATAAATAAAAACATTATTAAGAAAAATCAATATGGTTTACCAAAAAGAAAAAATATAACAAAAGGACATTCTGTTGGTGTTTGGTATTATGGGGATTGTAAAAATCCTCAAAGTAGAAGAACTATTTCTATTGGAGATACGCTAGTAAATGCATTAAAAGATTATAAAAAAGAACAAGAAGAAAATAGAAAATTCTATGGAGATTCTTATCTTTGCTATTATGAAAAGAAAGTAATAAATGAAATTACTAAAAGAGAACAAACAAAATTGATAGAAGCAAATGCAGAATTAGAATTACCTTTACCAGAAGCACAATTAGTTTTTGTAAAAGATAATGGACAATTTTTAGGAACAGATTCACCGAAGTATGCATTTAAAGTTATTCATTATGAATTGGGAATTAACAGTAGGTTTCACGATTTTAGAGATACACACGCAACAAAACTTATTGAGAGTGGTGCAGATATTAAAGCAGTATCAAAGAGATTAGGACATTCTACTATTCAAACAACATATAATATATATGTTAGAGTAACGAATAAAATGGAAAGTGATACAGTAGATAGATTTGAAAAATATACTACAACACTTGATATTCCACAAACAGCAGAAATTCCTTATCAAGTATAAATAACATTAAAGGGGGGAATAAATATGTTTAAAAAGAAAATAAAAGTACATATATACAAAAATGAAATTTCATTAGTTTTGAAAGCCTTAAACGAATTTAGAAATGAGGCAATAGGAAAAGGTAGATATACAGATTGTATTGATGAACTAATAATGAAATTAAATAAATAACATTTTGAACTGATTAAAAATGGTCAGTTCTTTTTTTATGCCAGAAATGGAATACATAGCCATCTTATTAAATTAAGGTGGCTAAATTAAAAGAAAGGAGGCGAGAATATGCAAGAAAGTAAGTGCAAGGTAATTGCAATCACAAATCAGAAAGGAGGAGTTGGTAAGACCACAACAACATTTAATCTTGGAGTAGCATTGGCTAAACAAGGAAAAAGAGTGTTAGTTGTAGATGTTGATCCTCAGAGTAATTTAACTACTTACGCAGGTTGGTATGATGAAAATGAATTAAAATATACTTTAACTGATTTAATGGAGCAATCTATGAATGATGAAGAAATTAAGACAAAAGAAAGTATATTACACCATAGTGAAAAAGTGGATTTAATTCCATCTAATCTTTCTTTATCAGCATTAGAAAATTCATTAACTTATGCAATGAGTAGAGAATATACTTTAAGGAATTGCTTATCTAGTATTAAAGATGACTATGATTATATACTTTTAGACTGTCAACCAAGTTTAGGTATGCTTACAATAAATGCTCTTGCTAGTGCAAATAGTGTTATTATACCAGTTCAAAGTGAATACTTTGCTTTAAGAGGTATGACTGATTTATTTAAGATAATAAATAAAGTTAGACGACAAATAAATCCTACGCTTAAAATAGAGGGAGCATTATTAACATTAGTTGATTCAAGGGCTAATCTTCCAAAAGAGATAGCAACTCAATTAAAAGACAATTATGGGAGTATATTAAAACTATTTAATACTCAAATACCAAGAGCAGTTAAGACTGCCGAATCTACTTCATCAGGAGGAAGTGTGTTTTCTTATGATAAAAGTGGAAGGGTAGCAAATGCATATTCTTCTTTTGCAAAGGAGGTGCTTAATGATGGCAAAGAACATACCAAAAATGCCACTGCCAAAGTTAGATGACCTTTTTACAACAGAAGAAGAAAGAACTAATGATAAGTTGGAAAAAGTTATTGATATTAAAATAAGTGATATTGATGATTTTCCAGACCACCCATTTAAAGTCATTGAAAATGAAGATATGTTTAATATGCGTGATAGCATAAAAGAAAATGGAGTATTAGTTCCTGCGTTAGTTAGACAAAAAACTGATGGTAGATATGAAATGGTATCTGGTCATAGAAGAAAATATGCAAGTCAATTAGCCAATAAGGAAACACTACCTTGTATTGTTAGAGATTTAACAGATGATGAGGCTGTTATTATAATGGTAGATAGTAATTTACAAAGGGAAGAAATACTACCAAGTGAAAAGGCTTTTGCATATAAAATGAAATTAGAAGCCCTAACACATCAAGGAAAAAGAACAGATTTAACTTGTGACCAACTTGGGGACAAGTTAAACAATAAAAAATCAGTTCAATTACTTGCAGAAGAAGTTGGAGATAGTAAGAGCCAAGTTCAAAGGTTTATAAGACTTACTGCACTAATACCAGAGTTGTTAGATTTAGTTGATGAAAAGCAAATCGCATTAAGTCCAGCCGTTGAATTATCTTTTCTAAAAGATGAAGAACAATATGCAGTTTTAGATTGCATTGAGTGTAATGTGGCAACACCATCTCACGCACAAGCAATAAGACTTAAAAAAATGAGTCAAGAGGGAACACTTACGACTGATGAAATAGAAGATATTTTATCAGAGGAGAAACCCAACCAGATTCCCAAAATGAAATTTAATGCCGACAGAATAAGAAATGTACTCCCAAAGAATATTGAGGAGAAAAAAATTGAAGATTTTGTTGTTAATGCCATTGAATTTTATGGGAAACATCTCCAAAGACAAAAGTCTATGGACGCAAGATAGTGGGAGTTATTATTCCACAAATCCCTCCTTACAATCCTCCCTAGTATTATTACTAACTATTTATTTACTAACTGAAAAAAGTATATAAGTATTTACACAAATGCAAAATATTTTAGAATATGCTAGATTGAAAGAAATAAAGGAGCGTGATTGTTATGAAAAAGAAAATCATTTTAGTTGTCATTGTTGTTTTTGCAGTAGCAGTTAGTGGAGTATTTGTTCTAACCAAATGTTTAAAGACAAATTCAAACCACGAACAGGTAAATGTTGTAGAAGAAAAAGATGAGGAATTTAACTTGCAAGAGGAAGAACAAAGCAAAGACGAAATAACCACTGAAACAGATGAAATTGAAAACAAAACAGCAAATGGAAAAAGTGAAAGTCCAAAAGAAGATACTTCAAAGCAAGAAAATAAATCTAAAACATCAACAAAAGTTTCTGAAACTCCCCAAAAAGCAGAAACTAAATCTAGCAATGTACCAACTACAAGTAGCAAATCACAAGAAGAAAAACAAGAGAATAAAATAACCGAAAGTAATAAAAATAATGGTTCAAGTAATCAAGGACAACAGAACAAAGAGTCAACAACTTTTTATGATTCTATTACTCACGGAAAAAAAGAGTTTTCTTCTGAAAGTGAGGCTTTAAGGAGAGGTACTGAAATTCAAAACAAAGAGTTAGATTATGTTTTAGATTGGAACGAAGAACACCCAGATAATCAAATACAACCAGAGATAAATTATTTTAGAGTTTATCCATCTGCAATAGATGAAAACGGAAAGTATTGGTATTATTTGCATTTCTTTTGCAGAAGTGGCGAAGGACTGGATCAAGAATTAAAAAGTAAATATTAATGGCTCTTAACAAAGAGTCATTTTTTTTCGGAAAGTGAGGGAAATTAAATGTTAAAAATATTATTATTTGCACTAATCGTAATGTTAGTGCTTTTTTTATGGTCTGCCTGTATCATCTCTGGCAGATGTTCGAGAGAGGAGGAAAAGAGATGAAGAAATTTACAACAACCCTATTGTTAGCAATAGGACTTTTAGTTGGGTTTACTGTTAATGCTCAAGCAGTAAATGCAGCAACATTGAATATGAGTTACTCAGATTATTGGTATGATAGAGCAAAGGCTGATGGTAGTGAACATCATTCTTGGCATTTTACTCTTTACGATATGGATGGAGAAGTAGCATACTGTATTCAACCAAATGTAAAAGAGGGAACGCATTATAATCAAGGAAGTTGGGAAGATACTGGATTGTCTAATTCGATAAAAGAAAGAATACTTTTAATTGGATATTATGGTTATACTTATCCCGGTCATCAAACTTTACAATATAGAGCAGCAACACAAGGTATGATATGGGATACAATAGTTGGTGGTGGTGCTAACACAACTTTCCATACTGCTCGTTGGGCAAAAGGGGATACTTTTGATGTATCAAATGAAAAAGCACAAATTGAAGACTTAATTGCACATCATTATGATAGACCATCATTTAATGGTGGAGTTTATAAAGCACAAGTAGGAGAAACTATTACTCTAACTGATACAAATAATGTATTATCAAACTATTCTGTAAGCGTAAGTGGAGCAGATTATAGCATTGATGGTAATAAGTTAATAATTAAACCTACAAGAAGTGGAAGTATTGATTTAACTTTAACGAAAAATATGCCATATAGTTCTAGTTATAAATTATTTGTTGGAGATGGAATTCAAAATATGATGGTACCGGGAACTACTGACCCAGTAATTGCAAAAATAAGAGTTAATTCTTACACATCATTTGTTGAAGGTCATAAGAAAGATAGCGAAACTGGTAATGCACAAGGACAAGCAACTTTAAAAGGTGCTGAATATGGCGTTTATGAAACTTCAACAGGAAGATTAGTAACAACAGTAGTTACTGATGAAAATGGTTATTTCAAGAGTAATGCAGTATTATCTTGGAATGATTATTATTTACAAGAAATAAAACCTAGTGAGGGTTATGAACTTGATACAACAAGATACAATGTTGATATTAAAGGCAAAGAATCTGCTAGTGTTGATGTAGTAGAAAAAGTAATTAAAAACTATGTTAGTATTTTAAAACAATATGAACAAGTAGATGGAAACACTACTTTCTTAAATGCAGAAAAAGGTATTACTTTTGAAATCTATTATCCAAATGGTAATAAATATGGAGAAATCACAACAGATAAAAATGGTTATGCTTCATTGAATTTACCTTATGGTGTATGGAAGTTCCATCAAGTAAATACAACAACTGGATATGAAAAGATTTATGATTTCTATATCACAGTAAATGAAACAAGCGAAAAAGAACAATATTACAATATTTTAAATAATACACTATATGCTTATCTTCAAGTAATCAAAGTTGATAGCGAAACTGGAAAGACTATTGCTATTGCAAATACAACTTTCAAGATTTTTAATACTGATACAAATCAATATGTTTCTCAATATGTTGGTGGAAAAGTTTATAGTGAGTTCAAAACAGATGAAAATGGCAAAATGATAACTTACTTAAAACTACCTGCTGGAAATTATAAATTGATTGAGGTATCTGCTCCTAATGGTTATTTAAAAGACAAAGATGGCTTAAAATTCACAATAGGAAATGATACCCATTATTCATATACAACTTATGGTGCTTTTATAACAGTAACTTATAAAAACACACCAATAAAAGGTCAACTTGAAATTAAGAAAATAGGAGAAAATTTAGTAATTAAAGATGGTAAATACACTTACAAAGATAAAAAATTAAGTGGCGTAACATTTGAAATCTATGCAGAAGAAGATATTAAATCTGCTGATGGAAATCATCTTTATTATGAAAAAGGTACAAAAGTAGATACTATTACAACAGACAAAAATGGTTATGCAATTTCTAAAAAATTACCTCTTGGAAAATACTATTTAATTGAAGTAAAAACACAAGATGAATATGTATTAGATAGTAATAAACACTATTTTGAATTAAAAGAAGTAAATGATGAAACTCCAATAGTTTTTGAATCATATAGTAATTTAAACTACTTAAAGAAAGGTACTTTGGAATTTACTAAAAAGGATCTTGTAAATGGAGATGTTATTCCAGATACAATCATTGAAATCTATAATGAAAATGATGAACTAATCTTTACTGGCAAAACAGACAAAGATGGTAAAGTAATTATTACAGACTTAAAAGTTGGAAAATACTATATCATTGAGAAAGAGGCTGCAACAGGTTATACAATTACAGATGAAAAAATCTATTTTGAATTAAAAGAAAATGGAGAAATTACAAAGGCTGAAATGAAAGATAAACCTATTACTGGAACTCTTGAATTTACAAAGACTGATGTATCAACAGGAGAACCATTACCTAACACACTAATTGAAATCTATAACGAAAAAGATGAACTTATTTTTAGTGGTAGAACAGACGAAAGTGGTAAAATTACTATTCCAGAAATTAGATATGGAAAATACTATATTTTGGAGAAAGAAGCCCCAGAGGGTTACACTTTAAATCCTGAAAGAATGTATTTTGAAATTTTAGAAGATGGAAAAGTAGTTAAGGCAACAATGACTGATGAAAAAGTAGTAATTGAAGTTCCTAGTACAGGAATTACTGATACTCATATTATTGAAATTGCCGGAGCATTACTAACTCTTGGAGGAATAGGAGTAATTGTCTATGTTAAAAAGAAAAAACAAAAATAAAGATAGAAAGGTTAGTAAGAGTCAACTTATAATAGTTGGCTCTTTGCTAATTGTTGTTGGAATTGGAATAGTTGGAGGTAAATATCTATACAATTATTTTCAAAATCAAAATGAAGAAAATTTAATAGATACTTTTTATGAAGAACAAAAAGAAATAACTGATGACACAACACCAACCGAAGAAAAAGAGCAAGAAGAACACCAAAAGCCAACTACAACTCAAACTAAAAAGGTTGATTATATTGCAGTTATTAAAATACCAAAGATAGGACTGGAAAAAGGTCTAGCAAGTAAAGGTAGTTATTATAACAATGTTAATCGAAATATTTTAATACTTAATGAATCTGATATGCCAGATAAAGAAAACGGAAATGTTATACTAGCAGGACATTCTGGTAGTGGTAGAACAGCATTTTTTAGGAACTTATATAAATTGGAAACAGATGATGAGGTTAGTATTTTTTATGGAGGTAGTGAATACAAATACAAAGTTGTTAATCAATACGATATAGAAAAAACAGGAACTGCTAACATTGTTAGAAATGCTGAAAAAAGCACTCTAACTTTAATAACTTGCAGACACAACACTAATAAGCAAATTATCTATATTTGTGAGTTAGTAGAAAAGGTTTAGGAGGATTAAATTGGAAGAAAAATATAATTTAAACAATATATCAAAAGCATTTGAAAAACTATTTAATGCTGGATTTAATACAAGCAAAAAAATAGCAACATTAGATATAAAAGAGGTAAGAAAGATTCCTAATTTAACAATGTCAGATTTTTATATTATTTCTGACTTATGGGAATTAGTAAAAAAGAACAATAATAAAACTTCCCAATTATTTATAGAATTTTTAAGTGGTTATAAAGAGAAAGGAAATGATAGCAAATGAAAAAGTTTGAAATTGATGTTGATATAAATGGAACTATTACTTTTGAGGTTGAAGCCAAAAACAAAAAAGAGGCACAAGCAAAAGTAGATGATATTTTAAGCAACACTTCTGTAAAAGAAGCAATAAAATCATACAGAAATAACATTGTTTTAAATGAAAAAGTAAAACAAGACAAAGATAGAGAAAGATAGGAGGAATTACAATGGCATATTCAAAAAGAATACCACCAATTAAAATTAAATTAAATGTAGATGAATATAATAAACTACTAGAAATATTAGAAAATATGATTGATTCTGATAATGGAAATTATTCAAACAAATCATCAAAAATGAAAGATAAACTATTGAGATATAGTGTTCCAATAACAGAAGAAGATGGAACTACAATAGTTGATATGAGATTTTATAATAACGAGATTGTAGATTTATTTATGATATTGTTTTATGAGATGGGTAATATTCCTATCAATACTAATTATTATGAAGTCTTATTAAGTGTAAGGGAGAAAATTAAAAAGAGCAAAATGTCAGAAGAATAATAGTCTAATTTAGAACAGGAGGTGCAATATGGCGAGTAAATTAAGACTAATAACAGACCTATATGGAGAAACCTTAACACAGATAAGCAAGAATCCGGATGACTGGATGTCATTCTTGGAATGTGCAGCAATGAACTACAAATACCCCTTTAATGATCAAGTTTTAATTTATGCACAAAGACCAGAAGCAGTAGCGTGTGCGAAGATAGAGGCTTGGAATAAGCAAGTTGGTAGATGGGTTAATCGTGGTGCAAAAGGAATAGCACTTCTTTCAGAAGATAATGGCTATACTAATTTAAGATATGTATTTGATATTGCCGATACTAATAGCAAGTTCGGAAAAAGTTTTAGATTATGGTCAGTTCCAAAACCTTATGAAGTAGATATTATTGAATCATTAGAAAACAAGTATGGAGAACTTGAAGATAAAAGTTCTCTTGGACTTGCAATTAAGTCTGTATCAAAGATACTTGTTGAAGATAATATGCAAGATTATTTGGAAGATTTAAAATTTTATAGAGAAAATAGTTCTCTTGAATCAATGACTGATGAAGCAGTTCAGTTATTGTTTCAAAATGCACTAGAAAATAGTATTGCATTTTCAATGATTAAAAGGTGTGGATTAAATCCGAATGATTATTTCACTAATGAAGATTTTACACCAATATTAGCATTTGATAGTTATGAAACTATAACTAGATTAGGTGTAGCCACTAGCGAAATATCTGAAATGGGTATTCGTGAAATTTATAATACTATTAAAAAGTTACGAATAAATGAAATAAATAAAATTCGCACATTTGATATAGATAAAGATTTATCTTATGATGTAAGTGAAAGCAGAGAAACTGTTGAAAGGAGGAATAATGATGAGTATAACTTACACACGCAAAGGGGATTACGAGATACCAGACCTAGCAATACCAGAGAACAAGATTCAAGTGGAGGGCAAATACGCAATGATGAGGTTAAGGTACTTGAAAGAGAACAAGAAAGCTCTATACACGACTCTATTAATGAGCAATCAACTTCCAGAACACTTGATGAATATTCAAGAAGTAGCAATGAAGAGAGTAGAACAGATAGTATCAGAAATGAAAGTCAAAGAGAAGATAACAGAACAAATGAAACAACAAGACCCTATGAGATGGATAGGCTTAATGAACAACTTGAAGATGTCAGCAGAGGAGATAGTAGCGAACGAATTGATTTACGCTTAAACAATTATGATCTAAGTCAAAGTAAAACACATTATGTTGTAGTTGATGAAAAGATAAATCAGATATTAAGTACAACTCCTCATTTAAGAAAATCAAATAAGGAAATAAAAGACTTTATACAAAATGAAAAAGATGTTATAAAAAGAGCAGAGTATCTCAAAGGAATATTTAACAAAGATTATACCGGTGTTATAGTTGATGACCAAATGTATGGTTATAAAACTTTTGACAACGGTATTTTATTTTGGAAAGGAAATTTCTTATCAAGAGATACAGAAAGTTTTGTAAGTTGGGAAGATTTAACTTATCACTATGACGCAATGATTTTATTAAACCAATTAAATGATAGAATAGAACCGTTGCCAAGTGTAACAGACCAATTAAGTTTTCTTGATGAAAATAGTGAAAAATCAGTATCTGATTTAGAATTTACACAGGAGTTTGTTGATAGATATTTAACAGAACAACACCGTGATACGAAGTTTAGTATTTACGAACAATTTAGTAAAAGTTTATCAACAGAGAATAATATAAATTATCTTAAAAACTTATATGGAATAAGTGGTGCTACTTCTACAATAAAAGGAGCAGGAATTGGAGTTAATACTGATTATAAAGGTGTTAGATTTAATAGAGGTTATTTTGACGCTAGTGCCAAAGAACAATTATTCAAGTGGAATTATATTGAAAAAAGAATAAAAATTCTTATTCACGAAGATAGATACCTTAATTCAAAAGAATTAGAAGAATATCCAAAGTGGCTTGATGAAAAAGACCAAGAAAGAGAATTTATTGAAGCAAGCAATAATCTTGCAGAAAAAATAATTGAAGAACCAGCCGAAGAAAAATATGAACATCAATATCATTTAGGAGATAGAGTTTATATTGGAGCAGACGAGTACGAAATATTAAGTATTGGAATTAGTAATGTCGTATTATATGATTTTAGATATCCTTTATTTAATCGTGAAATGTCCAAAGAAGAATTTGATAGGAAAGTACAAGAAAATCCTGCAAATGATCATCTTAAAGTTAAAGTAAGTGATATTAAAGATAATATAAATGAAGAACCAAGCAATATAGAGGTAAATGTAAAAGAAGAAATATCACTTCCTATTGAAGAAGAACCAGAAGTTCAAGAAGAAAATATTATTCCAGTATTTGAAAAGAAGAAAAGTAATAAAATAAGAAGTTTTGATATTCACCCAGAAATACCTATTTCTGATAGAAATCAATTTAAAATTACAAATGATAACTTAGGTGAGGGTAGTCCAAGAGAAAAATTTAATAATAATGGTGAAGCAATAAGAGTGTTAAAAAAATGTGAAGAAGAAAATAGATTTGCAACTCCACAAGAACAAGAGATATTGTCGAAATATGTCGGATGGGGTGGACTTCCACAAGCCTTTGATGAAAAAGATTCTTCTTGGAGTAATGAATATAGTATATTAAAGAATTTACTTGATGAAAAAGAGTATTCACAAGCACGAGAATCTACTTTAACAGCCTTTTATACACCACCAGTAGTAATTAGGTCAATGTATAAAGCATTAGAGAATATGGGGCTTAAAACAGGTAATATATTAGAGCCATCCTGTGGTGTTGGTAACTTTATAGGTATGTTACCAGATTCATTAGAAGATTGTAAGTTATATGGTGTAGAACTTGATTCCATAAGTGGTAGAATTGCAAGGCAACTTTATCAAAAATCAACCGTTGCAGTACAGGGTTATGAAGATACTAATCTTCCTAACTCTTTTTTTGATGTAGCAGTTGGCAATGTTCCATTTGGAGATTTCAAGGTATTAGATAAGAAATACGATAAGCATAAGTTTTTAATTCACGATTACTTTTTTGCAAAGACACTTGATAAGGTTAGACCCGGTGGTGTTATTGCATTTATAACAAGCAAAGGTACACTAGATAAAGAAAATCCAAGTGTTAGAAAATATATTGCTCAAAGAGCAGATTTATTAGGTGCTATTAGACTACCTAATAACACATTTAAAGCAAATGCAGGTACCGAAGTCACATCAGACATTATTTTCTTACAAAAAAGAGATTCAATAACTGATATTGAACCAGACTGGGTATATCTTGGAGAAAATGATGATGGTATAAAAATGAACCAGTATTTTATTGATAATCCAGAAATGATACTAGGAAATATGGAAATGATTTCAACTAGGTTTGGCTATGATTCTGCTTGTATCTCTGATGGCGAAAAGTTAGAAGATAAGTTAGAAAGAGCAATTTCAAATATACACGCCGAAGTAAAAGAGTATGAACTAGATGATATAGGAGAAGAAGATAATTCCATTGAAGCAGATTTAACGGTAAGAAACTTCTCATACACTTTAATAGATGACAAAATATATTTTAGAGAAAATAGTAGAATGTACCCACAAGAATTAGCAATGACTACTGAAAATAGAGTTAAAGGTTTAATTGAAATAAGGGACTGCGTTAGAACTCTTTTAGAATATCAAACGGAAGATTATCCAGATGAAGATATAAAGAGAGAACAAGTGAAATTAAATCAATTATATGATAGGTTTACGAAGAAATATGGACTAATCAATAGTAGAGGAAATAACTCTGCTTTTTCAAATGATTCAAGTTATTATCTATTATGTTCTCTTGAAATTTTAGATGAGAATGGAAATCTTGCAAGAAAAGCAGATATGTTCACAAAAAGAACTATCAAGCCTAAAACAGAGATAACATCAGTTGATAATGCAAACGACGCATTAATTGTTTCACTATCCGAAAAGGCAAGAGTTGATATAACCTTTATGCAAAAACTTTGCAATATGGATATGGACAAAATGCTTAAAGATTTAGAGGGAGAAATATTCAATGTTCCTGAATATGGAGAGCCTAATCATTGGGTTACGGCAGATGAGTATTTGTCTGGTAATGTAAGAGAAAAATTAAAGATTGCAGAACATTTTGCTGAAACAGATGAAAGATTTAATGTAAATGTTAAATATTTAAAAGAGGTTCAACCAAAAGATTTAAATGCAAGTGAAATAAGTGTTAGACTTGGTTCTACTTGGATTCCACCTGAAGATATAAAAGTGTTTATTGAATATTTATTAAATCCTAGTAATTATGCTTGTCAAAACATAAATGTTCATTATAATGAAGCAACTTCTGAATGGTGGATAGAGGGAAAAAATTATGATAAGTATAATATTAAAGCAACTAATACTTATGGAACTGGTAGAGCAAGTGCGTACAAGATTATAGAAGATAGTTTAAATCTTAAAGATACAAGAATCTATGATTACTATGAGGACGAAAATGGTAAGAAAGTTGCAGAATTAAATAAAAAAGAAACTGCAATAGCACAGGCAAAACAAGAGCAGATAAAACTTGCTTTTGAAGAATGGATATGGAAAGATCCGGAGCGTAGAGAAAGATTAACAAAGGTTTATAATGAAAGATTTAATTCAATTAGACCACGAGAGTATGATGGAAGTCATATCAGTTTTGATGGAATGAATCCAGAAATAACTTTGCGAAAACATCAAGTAAATGCAATCGCCCGAATACTCTATGGAGGAAACACATTACTTGCACACGAAGTTGGAGCAGGTAAAACTTTTGAAATGGTTGCTGCTGCAATGGAATCAAAAAGATTAGGTTTATGTAATAAATCATTATTTGTAGTGCCTAATCACATTGTAGAACAGTTTGGTCAAGAGTTTTTACAACTATATCCGAGTGCAAATGTTTTGGTAACTACAAAGAAAGATTTTGAAACTGCTAACCGTAAAAAGTTTTGTTCAAGAATAGCCACAGGAGATTATGACGCAATTATAATTTCACATTCACAATTTGAGAAAATACCAATGTCAGTTGAAAGACAAGTTACAATAATTCAAAAACAAATAGAAGATATAACTTTGGGTATTCAAGATTTAAAAAATAATAATGGCGAAAGATTTTCTATCAAACAAATGGAGAAAACTAAAAAAAGTTTAGAAACAAGACTTGCAAAATTAAATGATACTTCAAGAAAAGATGATGTTGTAACTTTTGAGGAGTTAGGTGTTGATAGAATATTTGTAGATGAAGCCCATTACTATAAAAATCTATTTCTTTACACTAAAATGAGAAATGTCGGTGGTATAGCACAAACCGAAGCACAAAAGTCATCAGATTTATTTATGAAGTGTAGGTATCTTGATGAACTAACTGGTGGTAAAGGTGTTATATTTGCAACTGGTACTCCAATTTCAAACTCTATGGTAGAACTTTATACAATGCAGAGGTATCTACAATATAGTGAATTAGAAAAAAGACATCTTCAACAATTTGACGCTTGGGCTTCAACTTTTGGAGAAACTGTAACTGCAATAGAATTAAGCCCAGAGGGAACAGGATACCGAGCAAAAACAAGGTTTGCCAAGTTCTTTAATTTACCAGAACTAATGGCACTTTTTAAAGAAGTGGCAGATATTCAAACTTCTGAAATGCTTAATCTTCCAGTACCAAAAGTCAACTATCATAATGTGGTTATAGAGCCTAGTGAAATTCAAAAAGAATTAGTAAAAGACTTATCTGAAAGAGCAGAGAAGATAAGAAATAGAATGGTAGATTCATCAGTTGATAATATGCTAAAAATAACTAATGATGGAAGAAAATTAGCACTAGATCAAAGACTTACAAATGATATGTTAGAAGATTTTGAGCATAGCAAAGTAGCAACTTGTGCTGATAATATTTATAGTATTTGGGATAAAACAAGTGAAGATAAATCTGCACAATTGGTGTTTTGTGATTTATCAACTCCTCATAATGATGGCAAGTTTAATGTCTATGATGATTTAAAAACAAAACTTATAGATAGAGGCATACCAGAAGAAGAAATTGCTTTTATTCACGACGCAAACACAGACGCAAGGAAGCAAGAATTATTTAATAAAGTAAGGCGAGGACAAGTTAGAGTTCTCATAGGAAGTACACAAAAAATGGGTGCAGGAACTAACTGTCAGGATAGACTTATAGCCTTACACGATTTAGATTGTCCTTGGCGACCAAGTGACTTAATACAAAGGTCAGGAAGAATAATAAGACAAGGAAATAAAAATCCGGAAGTAGATATTTATAGATATGTAACAGAGGGAACTTTTGACGCATACTTATATCAATTAGTGGAAAATAAGCAAAGATTTATTTCACAAATAATGACATCAAAAACTCCTGTGAGGTTTGCAGAAGATATTGATGAAACTGCATTGTCTTATGCTGAAATTAAAGCATTAGCAGCAGGAAATCCAGATATAATTGAAAAAACAGAACTTGATACACAAGTTGCAAAATTAAAATTATTAAAACAAAATTATTTGAGTGAAAAGTATGCATTAGAAGATAAAGTTATTAAATATTATCCAAATGAAATAAAAAGATTAGAAAATAGAATTGAAGATATGAAAGAAGATATTGAGGTATTTAACAATAATAATACTCCAGATAATTCTTTTGAAAAAATGAATATAAAAGGTACAGACTTTACTGAAAGAAAAGAAGCAGGAGAAAAGATTATTGAAATATGTAAGTCTATGACTAATCCAGAACCACTTGAAATTGGAGAGTATAAAGGTTTTAAAATTATATTATCTTTTGATACTATGGACAGAAAGTTCTATGCTAGTATGAAGAATAATTTATCATATAAAACTGAATTAGGTAGTGATCCTAGTGGAAATATAACCCGTATTGATAATGCTTTAAATGGTATTGAAACAAGACTTTCTAGTGTAGAAAACAATCTTGAAGATACCAAAAAGAATTATGAAAGTGCTAAAAAAGAAATTGAAAAGCCTTTCCCACAAGAGGAAGAATTAAAAACAAAGTCAAAGAGATTAGATGAATTAAATATAAAATTAAATCTTAATAACAAAGATAAAGAAATCATTGATGATGGTAATGATATAAGTGATGATAGTCAAGAATGTAAAAAAGAATACGAGAGGTAAATCGCACATTTAATTCTAAAAGGCTATTGTGTTAAAATATTCACATCCAAAAAGAAAGGTGATGAATATATGGACTTTGATAAGGAAATGGAGAAGAAATTTGATGACTTATTTTGGTATGTACTTAATGAACAGACACAACAACTAAACAAGGAAAAAGAGTATATGGAACTCAACAGAACTTGCCAAGAAATAACGGGTACAAATAGCAAAATTCAAGCAATAATAGAAAATAACGAATCAGTTTCATTAACAAAAGAAGAAGTAGAATTATTAGTAAAATACTTTACTTCTTGTATTGATAGAATGCTTATTGAACAAAAGAAAATGTTTTATTTAGGAGGAAAATATTTCTACTATCTTATGAAAGAAATGGAATTGGTAAAATAACCAAGGAGAGCGATTTTAGTAAAAACTATCTTCGCTCTTTTTTATTTTATAGAAAGGAAAGTGACATTATGGAAGAAAAAATTAGAGAAGAATTATATTCTAAATTAGAAAGTGAATTTGATTCTTATAAGAAAGAATTAGAAACACTTACTTCAAAGGAAATAATAGATAAATCTTATGAAACTACAATGAAAGAAGAACTAATGTGTTTGTTTTATCCAGAATCACAAAGGTATGATTTAGATGAAATAAAAGCATTAAAAAATGAAAAAAATTCATTGGAAACTTTATATCAAGGTTGGATGGATTCTGACTTAAATATAAATCAATTATTAGAAGATAATACTGATGAAATAATAGCAGAATTAGCAGAAGAATATAAAGCAAAACAATCAAAGAAAAAAGCAAAGGAAAGGTAGGTAATAGTATGGCTTATTATCAACCGGAAGAAATACGAAAAGCAAAAGAAATGGACTTATATACTTATTTGAAAAACTATGAACCAGATGAATTAGTGCATTTTAGTAGAGATACTTATATGACTAGAACACACGATAGTTTAAAAATAAGTAATGGTATGTGGTATTGGTTTTCAAGAGGAATAGGTGGAAAAACTGCGTTAGAATACTTAATTCAAGTTAGAGAATATACTTTTATTCAGGCAGTAGAAACTATTTTAGGATACTCAAATGATAGACCACCTGTTCTATATCAACAACCTAAAAAAGTTCAAAATGTAAGACTTATTTTGCCAAAAAAATCAACTACAACAGATAAAGTTATGAGTTATTTAATTGGTCGTGGAATTGATAAAGATATTATAAGTGAGTGTATAGATAATCGTTTAATATATGAAGATTTACCTAATCATAATGTAGTATTTGTAGGCTATGATAAAAACAAAGTACCAAGATATGCAGGAGTCAGAGCAACAAATAACAGTAGATATATGAAAGACGCTTATGGAAGTCATAAAGCATTTTCTTTTAAATTGGATTCACTAGAAAAGAGTGATACAGTTCATTTATTTGAAAGTGCTATTGATTTATTATCATACGCAACACTTAATAAATTGGAAAATAAAGAATGGTATAATGATAATTTACTTTCACTAGCAGGTGTATATCAACCTGCTAAAAAAATTGATGAAAGTAAGATACCACTAGCATTAAATTATTACCTAAATCAGAATCAAAATATTAAAAAAATATATCTGCATTTTGATAATGATAGTGCAGGAAGAATAGCAACAATGGCACTTAAAACTGTTCTTCCAAAACAATATGAAGTCATTGATGATCCACCTAAAATTGGAAAGGATTTCAATGACTTTTTGTGTGCCAAAGTAGGAATAAATTATAAAAAACGATATGAAAAAGAAAGGTGAAATTATGAAATTTGATTATTTAAAATTAGCAAATATTATTAAAACAAGAAGAAATGAGAAAGGTATTTCAACAAGAAAACTTGCTGAAAAAATTGGTATAAGTCACGCAGAAATATCAAGATTTGAAAATGGATTAAAGCCAAGTTTTTACTTAATTCCGTTTGTAAAAATGTGTGAGGAATTGGAACTTGATATTGAAGATTTACTAATTGAAGTTGGTCTTTTAAGTGAAATAGAAGATAAAAAATATGAGGTAAAAGTTACAAATGTTAATGAAGATTATTTTGAAATTGAAGCAAGAAATCAAAAGGAAGCAGCATTGATTGTAGCAAAATTTGTAATAGAAAATGAAATTATTGAAATAGATACAACTATACCAATCGAGTTTGAAGTTGAAGAAATTGAAGAAGAACCAGAAGAAGATTTTGAGGAAGATGATGATGAATTAGACGCAGAATCTTTTATGAAAATGCAATGTGAAAATTGCAAACACTATTGTCCTTATTGTGGCAAGTGTTCTCTTGGGGAATAAAACTTATGTCTAGCCAGCACTGAATTTATACTCCCGTATAAATTCGCTTGTGGGGAAATCCCCAATCCCCTTGCTAGACAAAACTGTATATTGAAGAAAGGAAAGTGATAGTAATGAGTGAATTATTGTTTTTTGTTTTAGGGTTCATCATAGGAGGTCTTGCAATGACCACCTTGATGTGTTGCTTACAAGTAAATCGTGTAAGTGAACTAGAAAGACAAATAGTATTAAGAGATAATGAACACGAAGAAGATCCGGAGGTTGTTAAATGCGAAGTCGTAGAATAAAAAAACAAATATGGCTTAATGATGAAGAAGAATATATTATGAAGTGTAAGTCACAAGCAGTTGGTATGAATGCCTCTGATTATATTAGACATCTTATTGTAGGTTATAAACCGAAAGAGAAACCGTCAGAGCAATTTTATGAAGAAATAAAAAATATTCGCAACATTGGAAATAATATAAATCAGATAGCCAGAATTGCAAATGCAAAAGGTGTAATAGATGTTCCTCATTTAAGAAAAGAAATTGATAAATTAGATGAGTTTATTATTGATATGAAAAATAAATATTTAAGACCAGATAAAGATGAATGAATTTTATCCGAATTATGGTAAAAAAATAAATTAAATGATATAATTATTACAGTTGGGAGAGGGTAGTAATGTTATCAAACTTAGATTGTTCAATATTAAAAGAATTAGATAGACAAAATATAAAATCAGATGTTATTTCAGTAGTAATGAATAGACTAGATACTAGTGATAAGAAAAATGATTTTCTTTCATTTATGATTGATAACAGAAATGTCCTTATATCTTTAAAAGATATTTTTAGTGAATTAAATCTAGTCACTAAATAGTAATTTGTCAAGGAGAAATATAGTTATGGAATTTAGCAAAAAAATACAAGAATTAAGAAATAAAAATAAATTAACACAAGAACAATTTGCAGAAAAATTATATGTATCACGAACTGCAGTATCAAAATGGGAAAGTGGGAAAGGTTATCCTAGCATTGATTCATTAAAATATATATCAAAAATATTTAATGTTTCAATTGATGAACTATTATCAAACGAAGAAATAATAGATATTGCTAAAAATGAAAATACTTCTAACATTGAAAAAATAAATAATTTAGTATATGGATTACTTGATATAATGAGTATTTTATTTATCTTTTTACCACTTTATGGACAAAAAATTGGAGAAAAATTTTATACAGTATCTTTAATTAGTTGTACTGATATAGGAAATACTATAAAAACAATATACTTTATTACTTTGATTTTTATATCTATAATTGGAATTGTAGAAATTGTATATAATTTTATAGATGACAAGAAAATACGAATTATAGTTAATATTGTTTCACTTATTATTCAAACAATTGCAATATTATTTTTTGTAATGACAAGACAACCTTATGCAACATCAATAATGTTTATGATATTGATTATAAAAATGTCATTGATAATTAAAGATAATTTTAATAAGAAAAAAGTATTATAAGTGCCTAAAAATAGGCATTGTTACTAAAAGTGTCAAACAAATATATAGGTAGTGAGAGAAAGTTTCTTGATAGATATAAAATTTCATAATAAACTCAAAATGGGCTTACCCAGAAAGGAGTATTTATTATGAACAACAAAAAAAGAAATTTTCTCATTAGTGGAATTTTGCTTTTAATAGCAATAACTTTTACAATATTAGTCAAAGTAGTAGATGTAAAACAAATTGGAGTAAACAATTCTAGTATAGGGTTTGCGACTTTAAATCAATTTATTTTTGAAACTACAGGAGTAAATATAATTTGGTATCACATTACTGATTGGTTAGGATTAATTCCTGTTTTTATGGCTATAGTGTATGCTTTTATAGGGCTTATCCAATTAATAAAAAGAAGAAGTATATTTAAAGTCGATAAAGAGATTATACTATTAGGACTTTATTATATTATTGTAATAGCTTTATATGTATTCTTTGAAAAAGTAATTATTAATTATAGACCAATATTAATGAATGGCTTTTTAGAAGCATCTTACCCATCATCTCATACATTGATGACAATTTGCATTTGTGGAAGTTCTATTTTAATCAATAAAAAGTTATTTAATAATAAAATAACAAAAGTTATTAATTATTTATCAATTATTATAATTACAATAACTGTTGTTGGAAGATTAATATCAGGTGTTCATTGGTTTACTGATATTATAGGTGGCATACTTATATCAAGTGGTTTATTAATGACTTTTTATTCTTTATTAAGTATAATAAACAAAGAAAATTATTAGTACAAATTACAATATGGAAGTGAGATGAGTTAATGAATATTCACTTTGGATTTTCATATATAGGTTTAATATTTTTACTAATGTTGATGTTACCAAATATTATATGGAGTAAAAATAAGCCTAAAGGCTATGATAAATATGTAAAAAATGAAAATAAAGTATTACTACTATTGGAGTGGCTTGGAGAAATGCTAGTAACCTGTCTGTCATTGATATTTAGTGATTTTAATATAAATAAAATATCAAACTGGTCTAGTATATTGTTAATTGCCTTTATTATAATGATTTTATACGAAATATATTGGATAAGATATTTTAAAAGTAATAAAACAATGAAAGATATGTATAGTAGCTTGTTAGGAATACCAGTTGCAGGAGCTACTTTGCCAGTAGTTGCATTTCTGTTACTAGGTATATATGGTAGAAATATATTTCTTATTATATCAACAATAGTATTAGGAATAGGACATATAGGAATACACTTAAATCATAAAAAAGAATTAGAATAAGAAATTACAATTTTATAGTTATTGATTTATAGTAATTTACCGAAAAGATTGTCAGTAATGACAGTCTTTTTTGTACGACAAGCAGTTATACAAATAGATTAGTTCAGTGCAACTAATCTATTTTTTATAAGAATTATAAACGAATTAAATGCAATTATTTTTTTATTATTTATTGACATTTAATTATAACTACTATAAAATATAGTAGTATAGTTTGTAGTAGAAAGAAGGGCTTAAATATATGAAAAATTATGACAACTATTTTCTTCCTGTAGATAATATGGAAGAAGCAAAAAGATATTATGAGGAAATATTGGGGTTAAAAAAGAAATTTGATTTTTCTGATAAGGGAATGGTTGCTTATAATATTGGAAATGAAGAACCTGCAATAATTTTAAAAGACAAAAATAAATTTGAGAATTTAAAGCCTACAAT
>JABLTO010018851.1_pt1 | contig 96599 bp, 86 predicted proteins | sample 7160091 | NCBI WGS metagenome assembly JABLTO01 (sample SAMN14651225, study PRJNA627086) | human gut metagenome | isolation source: feces | host: Homo sapiens | reverse complement strand
CCGCATTCTTCGCAAAGGAAATCGATTAGAGCAATACCGATTTATTGACCAATACCACAATGAGTTCGGAGTAAGATGGCTTCTTGCCCGATTCCATATTTATCCGAATTCCTACTATAATTACAAAAAGAACAGAAAGGCAGGTTATCTGGCAGACAAAGAAAAAACAACAAATATTAAGTATTTACTATGAATATGACAGACGTCCCGGATATCGGATGATGGTTATATTTTTAAGAAGAAAAGGAAAAAATTATTCTGCATAGTGATCAGGGTTCACAGTATACCTCCAGAGCCTTCACAGAATTTTGTGAGGGAAAAGGGATTCAACAGAGCACGAGCAAAGCAGGATGTCTTTATGATAATTCTCCGATGGAAAGTTTTTATGGAACATGCTTGACCATCTCAGTTTTCCCAACCTGTCTTGCACCTGTAACAAGGATAACTTTAAAAAAATCATTGAGTTTTAAGAACTTGCGTTCAAGCTCTCGTGTAATATATTTCATAACGCACCTCCGTATTTTTATGAAAATCTACGATTGATCATATTTTATCATAATATTTCCGCTTTATTAAGGAAATATACGAATTATGTTTTTCTACACTTTGCAAGAGTTAAAACGTATTTACAGGGTTCTTCATTTGGTGTATAATGGGAAAAAATAAGCTGTCAAATCGAAATTACGAGATAAAATGGAACGGTATATTTTAGACAGAGCGATAGAAAAGGATAAATCTGTGCTGGGAATCTGCCGAGGCGTTCAGTTTATGAATGCCTGCTACGGTGGGACGCTGTATCAGGATTTAGAACGGGAATATAACAGCAGCATCGATCACCATATGAAACCGCCGTATGACAGGACAGTACATCAGGTTACGATACAAAAGGACACACCTCTTTATCATATTTTGAAAAAGGAACAGATGGGAGTAAACAGTTATCACCATCAGGCAGTCAAAACGCTGTCGCCTGATTTTCAAAAAACGGCAATTTCCGAAGATGGATTGATTGAAGGGATATATATGCCTTCCCGTAAGTTTATAATGGGTGTTCAGTGGCACCCGGAATTTTCCTATGAGGTGGATGAAAACAGCAGGAAAATCATCCATGCTTTTGTAAGGTCAATTTGATAAATAACGAACAAAAGGAGAGGACAAGCAATGGTTATTAGAAAAATGAAAATAGAAGATTATGATAATGTGTATGATTTATGGATGTCGTGTGTTGGAATGGGACTAAATAATCTCGATGATTCGAAAGAGGGCGTTGATAAGTTTATTCAAAGAAATCCGGATACCTGTCTTGTGGCTGAAAAGGATTCCAAAATTATAGGAGTAATCATGGTGGGAAATGATGGAAGACGTGGTTATATATACCATACAGCGGTTCGTCCTGATTATAGAAGGATGGGAATTGCGGGGAAATTGGTTGATAAGGCAATGAATGAATTATCGGCGTTAGGAATTAATAAGGCTGCTCTGGTGGTATTTGACAGAAATAGTGCAGGAAATGCGTTTTGGGAAACACAGGGATTTACCGTAAGAGATGATTTGATATATCGGAATAAGGCACTGACTGAAATTGTCAGAATAGATACCTGATTGCAATTAGCCAAAAAGAAAATACATTCAATAAAAAGCGAGGTGATGCAGGTGATAAAAGCGGTAATATTTGATATGTATGAGACACTTATAACTCTTTTTGACAGCCCCTTGTATTTTGGAACGCAGATGGCGGCAGATGCCGGTATTTCGGAAGAAAAATTTCAGAAAATATGGCGCACGGAAGAAAAAAACAGAACGATAGGAAAAATTACTTTAGAGGAACTATTGGAAAAGGTACTGAGGGAAAATAACTGCTTTTCTGAGGAGAAAATGAATACCATTTTGAAAAAGCGCATTCATTGTAAAGAAGAAGCGTTTGAACACCTGCATATAGAAATTATTCCAATGTTAAAGGCATTAAAAGAAAAGGGAATATTAATTGGATTGATCAGCAATTGTTTTTCCGAAGAGGCAATGGTTATAAAGAAGAGTGTTTTGTATCCGTTTTTTGATGCTGCCTGTTTATCTTTTGATGAAGGAATACAAAAGCCGGATCCTGCCATATTTGAAAGATGTATTGAAAAACTGGGTGTCAAAGCAGATGAGTGTCTGTATGTGGGAGATGGTGGAAGTTATGAACTGGAGGCAGCGCAGACATTTGGAATGCAGGCGGTACAAGCGGTGTGGTATCTTAAGGAAGGGGTAAATCAACCCTCAGGAAGAAAAGTTGGGTTTAAGCATGTTGAGAAACCGATGGATATATTTAAAAAATGCAATCCAAAGGAGCGATAGTTATGGAGAATAAATTGGAAAAAAACGAACAAAATATTATTATGGATAATTTTGTTAAAACCGATGACATTTTAAATGATATGTGTGGGATTATTGAGTCCTCACAAAAAACTGCATATCGGGCGGTCAATACATTGCTCGTACAGAGAAATTGGCTGCTTGGTTACAGAATTGCAGAAGAAGAATTAGGTGGGGATGAACGTTCAGAGTATGGATTAAAGGTAATAAAGGAAATATCTAAAGAACTAACTAAGCGATATGGTAAAGGATGTTCTGGTCAAGCATTTTTGTAACATTATGACCTAACTTTTTCCCATGGGGGACATTTATCCCCCATACCGTGCCTTATAAGGCGTTTTGTAATTATTGTAAGAATGCGGACGTACGTGATTGTATTGTACATACGCAAATTCTTCGACTGCTGTGTAGAGTTCCTCTTCTGTGTGATAATAATGCTGATAGATCAAATCACTTTTTAGTGTGTTGAAATATCTTTCCATTGGAGCATTATCATATGGATATCCTGCTTTACTCATGCTTTGGGTTATACCAAGTTTTTCGCAAAATTCCGTGAACTCTTTGGAAGTATACTGGCTTCCCTGATCAGAATGCAGCATAAGGTTATTCAACTCAATTTCAGGTTGGAATTCAATGGCTTTTTCCAATGTCCGTTTTGCCAGATCAGCTGTTATATTTCGATCTGTTATACTTGCAACAACACTGCGGTCATGAAGATCTATAATTGTACAATTATAACGCTTGCTCCCATCTGTAAGAAACAGATACGTAAAATCAGTACACCATTTTTAATTGATATCATCTGAATGAAAATCCTGATTCAACTTGTTTTCATAAACTTTATGTGCTGTTCCTTGCTCATATTTGGGCTTCCGTTTTCTGGAAACGGAAAATAACTGCATTTCCGTGTTCATGTATTTGTGAACGGTTAACCGGCTGATTGAATAGCCTTTCCGGCTAAGGTAAACGTGAATGGTACGATAGCCGTCAATCCCGCCATGTGAGTGATAAATCTCACGGATTGTATTTTTGATTTCATTTTTGCGTTGCCGATAATCCGCTTTTCGATTTTTAAGATAATTATAATAAGCATTTGGACAAATTTTAAACTTTCTTAAAAGCCATCTTAATCCAAACTCCTTATTGTATTTTTGAATAAACCGATAAGCCTCTAATCGATTTCTTTCGCAAAGAATGCCGCCGCTTTTTTTAAGAAGTCATTTTCCTGGCATTCTTCGCGGAATTGTTTGGTCCAAATAGAAATACTTGCTTTGGATATTCCGTATTCTTCAGCAAGACCTCTGAGGGTTCTTCCCTCTTCAAGATGAAGACGGACAATCTTCTTCTTGAATTCCGGTTCGTAATTTTGATTCATTGTAGTGTACCTCATTTCCTAGTAAGATTATAACTCATTAGGTCGGGGTGTTACAAATATATTTTACCACAACATATAAACTTGTTTTTGAATATATAGAAGCCTTTTACAATACAGTAAGAATTCACAGTCATTGTGATTATGCATCGCCTAATGACTACGAAAAGAAATATTGGATAAAACTAAGACAAATGGAAATAAATGTGGCATAAAACAGATTATTGAGGTGAAAAGTTCATGTTTAACTTGTACTTTTCTTGACATAGGACCAAGAATATGATAAAACGTAAGAGATAAATCAGAATTTGTCGAACGCATGAAAATTTGAATTTTAAGGAGCATTAAAATGAAGTGGACAAACGGGATGATAAAACAGATTGCTATGCAACAATCAGCATTAGATGCCAATTGTAGCGTTAAAGATTTTATTTGTGGTAAGAACATGGTAATCATTTCAAAAGAAAACGAATTAGCAAGAAAGTATTTAAAACTTCCACATGTATGCAACTTGATATCATATGGAGATAATATTGTTGCAACTATTTCAGAAAAGTATAGAGATATTGTAGAACAATATATCAACAAGTACCCAGTAGAGCATTGCTTTGAAACACCTAATATGCATGTCTTGAATGATGCATTTCAGGGATTGGGATTTCGTGTGTGCTTTATGGCTGAATATTTTTTGCCGGATGTGTCTGTGTTGACTGCATTGCCTTGCGATTATGAACTAAAGATTTTATATGCAGAAGATTTTCAAGAACTATACACAGCAGAGTGGAGTAATGCACTATGCGAAAAACGTAAGGAGTTAGATGTTCTTGGTGTTGGAGCATATTATAATGGAAAATTAATAGGGATGGCAGCATGCTCCGCAGACTGTGAAACCATGTGGCAGATTGGAGTTGACGTGCTTCCGGAATATCGTAGAAAAGGAATAGCATCGGCATTAACCAGTAGATTGGCGATGGAAATATTAGAAAGAGATAAGGTTCCATTCTACTGTTGTGCATGGTCGAATCTGAAATTTGCGAGAAATGCAATAAAAAGCGGATTTCGTCCGGCGTGGGTTGAAATGACAGTAAAGTCTGCTTCAACTGTGGATGAAATGAATATGTAATTGTAAGGTGGAAATTTCAGGCTTGCAGAGAGTCTGAAAGCACGTGATTATTTGAATTTGTGGAGGATTTGACGATGGGAAAGGAACTGTCGGAAATGACGCTGGCCGAATTGTGGGAATTGTTTCCCATCTTTCTTGTTCAGCACGATGATAAGTGGAAAAACTACTACAAGGAGATTGAAGCCTCAATAATGGACCTGTTGCCAGACTATCCTGTTGAAAGGATTAGTCACATTGGAAGTACAGCGATACAGGGCATATGGGCGAAGAACATTGTTGATGTGATGGTTGAGATTTCTGAAAAAGCCGACATGGAAGAACTGGCACATGTTATGGAGCGGAATGGTTTTATCGGAATGTCCGCTGAAACAAACCGGATTTCACTCAATAAAGGGTATACCAAAGAAGGCTTTGCGGATAAGGTTTATCACATTCATCTCAGATACACCGGAGATAATGATGAACTGTATTTCCGCGACTATCTGAACGAGCATCCGCAGGTCGCAAAGGATTATGAATCTTTGAAGCTAGAATTATGGAAGAAATATGAACATGACAGAGACGCATATACCGATGCAAAGACTGAGTTCATTCGCAAGTGGACAACAGAAGCCCGCCAAATATATGGCGACAGATACTGACAAATTTCAGTTTGCTTGAAGGGAATGATTAGAATATGGCAACAGAAATCATGATATTTGAAACGAAAGATAATGAAATAAAATTGACAGTACCTGTTGAAAATGAAACTGTATGGCTTACACAGGCTCAGATGACGGAACTTTTTCAAGTAGACAGAACGGTTATAACGAGGCATGTGAATAACGTTTTCAAAGAGAATGAATTAATTAGAGAAAGCAATGTGCAAAAAATGCACATTCCAAATTCTGACAGGCCAGTTCAGTTTTATAGCTTGGAGGTAATTATTTCTGTAGGTTATAGAGTAAAATCTAATCGAGGTGTAGAATTTAGACAATGGGCTAATAGTGTTCTGAAACAGTATATCATGCAAGGGTATGCAATCAATGAAAAACGATTAGCAGCATTGCAGAGAACAGTAGATATTCAAACCAAAATGCTGGCAAGTACTTTAGAAGTGGATGAAGCAGAGTTGCTAAAGGCCGTTAATTTATATACAAATGCATTAATGCTATTAGATCAGTATGATCATCAATCTTTAAAAAAGCCTACTGGAAACAAACCTATATATAGAATTACATATGAAGATTGTCGAAATATGGTGAATGCAATGGAAGATTCTTTTCATTCGGATGTCTTTGGTGTTGAAAAAGAAAAAGGAAAGGTCGAAGGCATTCTTGCAGCGGTTTACCAAAGTGCGTTTGGTGAAGATGCGTACCCTTCTTTAGAAGAAAAAGCAGCTAATCTTTTGTATTTTATGATAAAAGATCATCCATATGCTGATGGATGTAAGCGAATAGCAGCCTCATTATTTTTAGAGTTTTTAGTTCGTAATAATGTACTTTATGAAAAAGGACAAAAGAGGATAAGCGATGGTGCTTTAGTGGCAATAACATTGATGATTGCTGAGTCAGACCCCAAAGAAAAAGATATTATGGTTAATTTGGTAATGAATTTGTTGACAATGTAAAATGATTTATAAATCGGAATTTGGAGAGATTAAAGTGTCAACATTTACAAAGATAGCAGAAAAATATGATTGGAAGATAATAGGTGAACCGGTGCGCCTGAGCGGTGGCTTTATGCACAAGATGTATAAGATTAGCACACAGCAAGGAACTTTCGCTCTGAAGCTGCTAAATCCGTTTGTTATGCAAAGAGAAACCGCTATGGATAATTTTGCAAAAGCTGAACGTATAGAACTTTTATTGGAGCAGCAAGGTGTTCCGGTTCTTCCTGCATTGTCTTTGTGTGGAAGAAAAATGCAGGAGATAGATGGTGAATATTTCTATCTATTTGACTATTTTCTCGGGAAAGCCTTAAAAAGCAACGAGATAACAGTAGATCACTGCAAAGAAATGGGAAAGGTACTTGCCGAAATCCATAGTATAGACAAAAAGTATGAAAATGAAGCTTTTTATGAAATGTCTATTGATTGGAATTTCTATCTTGCAGAAATGAAACACACCGATACGAAGTTATACGCAATGCTGAAAGACGCTTTGTCTGTAATTCAAGACAGTCAAAATAAAGGTAATCAGGCACGAAAGAAACTACCCCCTATCGTGTCAATCTGTCATAACGATATGGACTGCAAAAATGTTCTCTGGAATGGGAATGATTATCGCATTATTGATTTAGAATGTTTATCTTATAATAATCCGTTTATGGAATTGTTTGAATTGGCATTGTGTTGGTCCGGGTATGAAGATTGCAAAATTGATTTTCAATTATTTAAAGCTTTTTTGCAAGGATATAAAAATGCCGGTGGGGAAATGCCCATAGATTGGGAAACATTATATGACTGCAATAACGGCAGATTGGAGTGGTTAGAATATAATATTAAGCGTGTTTTAGGTATTGACTGCGTGAATGATGAAAAAGAAATGGGAATAGAACAGGTTAAAGAAACAATTCAGCACATCATTTACTATGCAAAGATGAAGAACCCAATACTTGAGCATTGTATTATATAAATTCCGATTTTGGCAACTAAAAGTTACAAGAAAGGGATGACGTAATGTTATGAACATTAGGGATTTACAAAGTCAGAAGAACGACAAATTGTTAAAAAGGATACTTATAATTATAGTGGGATCAATCATTGCTGCTTATGGAATTACGCTGGCATTGTATGCAGGATTTGGAGGCGCAACACTTGCAGTACTTTGGCAGGGAATTTCCAAAACATTCCATATAAGTATTGGTATGGCTTCTTTTGTTGTTGCCCTTGTAATGATTTTATTTGCCGTAATTTATGACAGGAAACAGATTCATATAGGAACTGTATTATACCAGATTGTGTATAGTCTTTGCGTGGATTTGTTTGCAAATTTACATATCTACAGTAGATATATGTGGATCAATTTCTTTATTATGTTAGCAGGTGTCATTCTGTTTGCAGCGGGAACCGGGCTATATGCGTCAACTTCTCTGGGAAGAGGTTCTTATGAGGCAGTTACCTTTGCATTAGCGGAAAAGAATAATTGGCAGGTTAAGATTGTCCGCATGATATTGGACGTTGTTATGGTTGTAACAGGCGTCTTACTTGGGGGAAGTTTTGGAGTATGTACGATCGTCACCATTATTGTTTCAGGCCCTGTAATACAGTTCGTAAATAGTGGGGCAAAGAAGCTGTTTAAGATGTAATTTGTTGTTGACTCTATAACTGTTGTAGAGTTTATAATAGGGTTATATGTAACTATTCAGGCTCCCCTCCCACACATTCGCATTTCGAACACTTCGTGTTCTTTTCTCGCCTTTGGTAAGGCTAAAAATGCTCATATGGGGAGGGGAGCCCTATTAGGATCTAAATGTATGGAAATCAAAGTCTCTTACGTGCAAGCACGACGATTTATTGATTTCCATACATTGATCCTGAATAGTTACGATTATATCAAAAAGCGAGGAAATTTACGATGGAAAAAAATCTTACAACGGGCAGTGTATTTAAGAATTTAATTTTGTTTTCTCTGCCGTATCTGCTTTCCTATTTTTTACAAACACTCTATGGAATGGCAGATTTGTTTATTATTGGACAATACGATGGAGTAGCGAGTACCACAGCAGTATCTATCGGTTCTCAGATCATGCATATGATAACGGTTATCATTGTAGGGCTTGCGATGGGGACGACGGTCAGTATTGCACAGGCAATTGGAGCAAACGACAAAAAACGTGTATCGAAAGCAGTTGGAAATACGGTTATTCTGTTTATGGGAGTGGTTGTCGTTGCAATGGCATTGCTGCTTATGTTAGTTCATCCAATTGTGTCCGCAATGTCTACGCCTTTGGAGGCTGTAAACGGAACAATTACATATTTGACAATTTGTTTTCTTGGGATTCCGTTTATTACGGCATATAATATTATCAGCTCTATTTTTAGAGGAATGGGAGACAGCAAGAGTCCGATGTATTTTATTGCGGTGGCATGTGTTGCCAATATTGTGTTAGATTATCTTTTTATGGGTGCTTTACAACTTGGTCCTGCGGGTGCCGCACTGGGAACAACGATTTCCCAGGCAATCAGCGTATTGGTATCTTTGATTGTTATTATAAAAAGAAAGAGCATTGTTCTTGCTAAGACAGATTTCAGACCTCATCGACCGGTAATGGGGAAAATACTATCCATTGGTATTCCGATTGCTGTGCAGGATGGACTGATTCAGGTTGCATTTATTGTCATAACGATTATTGCAAATCAGCGGGGATTAAATGCCGCCGCTGCGGTCGGAATTGTAGAGAAAATTATAAGTTTTTTGTTTCTGGTTCCTTCTTCCATGTTATCTGCCGTTTCCGCTCTTGGAGCGCAGAATATCGGGGCAGGGAAACAGGAACGTGCAATTGCAAGTCTGCGGTATGCTGTTTTGATTACCGTTGGATTCGGAGTATTGGTATCAATTCTGATTCAATTTACTGCCGGACCGATCGTATCGTTATTTACAGAGGGAGCGGATGTGATACGGCTTGGCAGCCAGTATTTGAGAGGGTATATTTTTGATTGTATTTTTGCAGGCATTCATTTTAGTTTCAGCGGTTATTTCTGTGCCTGTGGAAAGTCCGTGTTGTCATTTTTGCACAATATCCTGTCAATTTCACTGGTTCGTATCCCCGGAGTTTATCTGACATCCAAGATGTTCCAGACAACATTGTTTCCGATGGGATTGGCGACAGCAGCTGGTTCGTTGATGTCTGTGGTAATCTGTGTGATTGCATTTTATGTGATATATCATAAGCAGCAGAAAGTGAAAGGGGCATAATAATATGGACAGAAAAGGATTGTTTTAGCATTTGCAGGCAGCTGAATAAAAAAATACTGGATTATATAGAAAAACATAACATGCAGATTACAGGATTTTCCCGTGAGATCACACTTATCGATTATGGTATTACCAATGATCCGGAGAAATTTGTGACGCAAATCAGTATTCCTGTAAAATGTGATTGATTAAGAGAGAGGATATTTATTTTTTACTTGACTTTTTGAAAAAAGACCCATATAATACATTTTAAACGAGTAGCAAACTAGCGTAAATCCAGTTTGACTGCTCGTTTTTTTGTGTTGCGAGGAGACAACACATACATATTAGATAGGAGGATTTAAAAATGGCGGAAAGTAATAAGATGAGGGAGATGCCGGTCAAGAAACTCATGGTTCAGATGGGAATACCGATGATCTTATCGATGGCATTGCAGGCAGTCTACAATATTGTGGATAGTGCCTTTGTGGGAAATATGAAAGTGGGAAGTGAAGCGGCATTGAATGCACTTACGCTCGTATTTCCGGTTCAGATGCTGATGGTGGCAATTGGAATCGGAACCGGTGTGGGAACCAATGCGCTTTTAGCAAGAACGCTTGGAGAGGGAAATCGTAAAAAGGCGGCGAAAGTGGCAGGAAACAGCCTGTTTTTAGGAGCAGTCATATATGTGGTATGTCTGTTGTTTGGAATTTTTGGTGTAAAAGCATACATTTCCTCGCAGACCGTCGATCCGGAAGTGATCGCGATGGGAACCGGTTATCTTAGAATATGCTGCGTCATTTCGTTTGGAATTATTTTCTTTTCCTTATTTGAAAAATTGTTGCAGGCGACGGGGCGTTCTCTGTATTCTACCATTGGCCAGGTTGTGGGAGCGGTAGTAAATATTATTCTTGATCCGATTATGATCTATGGAATCGGTCCGGTGCCGGAAATGGGCGTAGAAGGAGCTGCCTATGCAACGGTGATCGGACAGGTTGCGTCTGCGGTGCTTTTGTTTGTTTTTCAAATAAAATTAAATAAAGAATTTGAACATGACGCAAAGTATATGAAGCCGGATCGTGGAATTATCAAAGGAATTTATGTGATCGGACTTCCGGCAATCATTGCACAGGCACTTATGTCAATCATGGTTTATGTTATGAATCTGATTTTGAAGTTTAATGCTTCTGCACAGACTGCATACGGACTGTTTTATAAAGTACAGCAGTTTGTATTGTTCTTAGCATTTGGACTGCGCGATGCCATTACACCGATTATCGCTTTTTCTTACGGTATGCAAAACAAAAAGCGAATTCAGGATGGAATAAAATACGGATTAATGTATACGATTGCACTTATGGTTATTGGTGTGATGATCACAGAGATTTTTCCGAGTGCATTTGCTTCTTTATTTAATGCAGGACAGTCCAGAGAATATTTTATGAGTGCCATGCGGATTATCTCTATCAGTTTCCTTTTTGCGGGAATCAATATCGCCTATCAGGGCATTTATCAGGCTTTGGATGGGGGAATGGAGTCACTTGTAATTTCGCTGATCAGACAGTTTATTATCATTTTGCCGCTGGCAGGGATTTTTTCTATTTTTGTCAGAAATGGACAGATGGGAGTTTCGCTCATCTGGTGGGCATTCCCGATTACTGAGTTCATAGCGTGTCTCGTGGGATATGTATTTTTAAAGAGGATTCGAAAGAAGACGGATTGCATGAAAGAATAAGAATAATAGACGTATTTTTGCACATACTACATTTCAAACAGCAGTCATTGAATGACAAAAATTGGAATGGAGGAACTTATGGAGCAGAATGTACGCCCTTTTGGATTAAGGGATAAAGCAGGTTATATGTTTGGCGATTTTGGCAATGATTTTACCTTTATTTTGTCAAGCATGTTTTTATTGAAATTTTATACAGATGTCATGGGAGTTCCCGCCGGAGTGGTCGGTATAATGATGATGGCAGCCCGCGTAGTGGATGCCGTTACCGACGTGGCGATGGGACAGATCGTGGATCGTACCAAACCGACAGAACGCGGAAAATTTGTGATCTGGATTCGGAGAATGTGCGGTCCGGTCGCCGTGGCATCTTTTTTGATGTACGCAAGCTGGTTTGCGCATATGCCGCTTGGATTTAAGATATTCTGGATGTTTTTTACGTATATTCTGTGGGGGAGTGTGTGTTATACCGGGATCAATATTCCGTATGGTTCGATGGCATCGGCAATTTCCGGAAATCCATCGGACCGTGCACAGCTGTCAAACTGGAGAACAATCGGTGCGTCGCTGGCGGGAACCGTGATTGGAGTCGTGATGCCGCTTGTCGTATATTATCAGGATGAAAACGGAAATAATGTGCTTTACGGAACACGCATGATGATTGCCGCGCTGGTGTGCTCGATCGGAGCTGTGATCTGTTATCTGATCTGTTATGCTATGACGACGGAGCGAGTAAAGGTGGAGCAGACGACGAGTCAGTTCCGTGTTTCGGAATTGCTCTCGGGGATCGTGCATAACCGTGCCCTGATTGGGATTATCGTCAGCTCGATCTGTATGATTCTGGCACAAATGACACTTACGAATATGACAACGTATCTTTTCCCCAATTTTTACGGTAACATCCGGGCACAGTCCTTATCGGGACTGGCAGGAACGGTTATTACACTGATCTGTGCTTCCTTTACGGTGCCGCTTTCGGCAAAACTGGGAAGAAAGGAGCTGGGTATTGCCGCCGCTTTGTTTGGGGCAGCAGTGCTTTTTGTAACTAACTTTTTGAAATTACAGAATGCGTATGTGTTTGTCGTATTTTATACCTTTGCTTATGTCGGAATTGCGATCTTTTCACTCATTACGTGGGCGATGATCACGGATGTGATTGACGACGCGCAGGTTCATGACGGAAGGAGATCCGATGGAACGATTTATTCGGTGTATTCTTTTGCCAGAAAGGTAGGACAGGCGGCGTCTTCCGGTGTGGCGGGACTTCTATTAAGCATCATCGGATATAGTCAGGCGACAGCATTTGAACCATCCGTCGTCAATGGAATCTATCATATTACCTGTCTGGCACCCGCGGTCGGTTTTGTCCTTCTCGCTCTCTCATTGGCATTTTTGTATCCGCTGAATCGGAAAAAGGTGCAGGAAAATGCGCGGATTCTGGTAGAAAAGGAGAATGAGGCGAAATGAAAAATTATGCTTTTTGTGTGGATTCTGACGGTTGTGTCATGGATACGATGACACCGAAACACCGGTTTTGTTTTGGCCCGGAAGCGATAAAAATGTGGAATCTTCTGCCATGGGAAAAAGAAGCCGAAAAACGCTGGGAAGAGATCAATCTTTGGCAGGAAACAAGAGGAATCAATCGTTTTCAAGGGATTTATCGTTTTTTGTATGAGTTCAGAGACAAGATTAGTGAGGCGGACGAACTTCCCCGGCTGGAACATTGGCTGCAGACGACGGGAGAATATTCGGAACGAGCACTTGCCGAAGAAGTGAAAAAGACCGGTTCAAAATTATTACAGCAGGTACTCGACTGGTCGGATAAAGTAAATGAATCGATCAATCGGCTTCCCAAAGAGAAGACAAGGGTATTTACCGGGGCAAAAGACATCATTTCCAGAATATGTAAAGAAACAGATGTTTATATCATTTCGTCAGCAAATCGGGAGGCGGTATGCCGTGAATGGGAAGAGGCAAGTGTATTAAACTATGTTACAGAGTGCATGACACAAGAGAAGGGAACAAAGTGCGAGTGCCTCAAAAAAGTATGTGCATTGGGATACGAATCATCTCATGTTTTGATGGTCGGAGATGCTTTGGGCGATAAGGAAAGTGCCGATGCTGCGGGGATCCCATTTTTCCCAATTCTTGCCGGAAAAGAAGAGGAGTCATGGCAGGAAGGAAGAAAAAGTGCATTTCCGGCGTGGCTGAATGGAAATTATACAAAAGAGATGCAGCAGAAATATGAAAGACAGTTTTATCAAAATTTAGAAAGGGATGAAAGAAAATGAATATTGATCTGAGAGCAAATCCATTTTTTTTGACAGAAGAAGATTGTGACTGGGTTCACGAGACGATTGCCGCAATGAACGACGAAGAAAAGGTAGGACAATTATTTTTCCAATTGACCTCATCACAAAAAGAGGAAGATCTGATTGAATTGATACAGACGTATCATCTCGGAGGCTGTCGCTACAATCCGGCACCGGCGCGGGAGGTATGGAAGCAGAACCGCATTTTGCAGGAAAACAGCAAGATTCCGTTGTTTATCGCCTGCAATACGGAATCCGGCGGCGATGGTGCATGCACGGATGGCACGTATATCGGCAATGGCATGAAGATTGGAGCGACAGGAAACCATGATTACGCGGAAGACATGGGGCGCATGGGAAATGCAGAAGCGGCGGCAATCGGGTGCAATATGGCATTTGCGCCGGTCTGCGATATCTATTACAATCCGATGAATACCGAAATTTCGACAAGAGCCTTTTCCAATGATCCGGAAATGGTAAAAAAATGCAGTGTCGAATATGTGAGGGGTGCGCACCAGAATACGGATTTTGCCTGTGTGGCAAAACATTTTCCGGGAAATGGTGTGGATTACCGCGATGCCCATCTGTCCAATCATGTCAATGATTTCTCGCCAAAACACTGGGATGAGACGTATGGTATGGTTTACAAAGAATTGATCGAAAATGGAGTCGAAGGGATTATGGGCGGTCATATCATGCTTCCCGAATATGTACGCGAACTTGCCCCGGAACTGCCGGAAGAGGAAGTGTGGATGCCTGCGACATTGAACAAAACATTGATGACGACGCTTTTGCGTGATAAACTGGGATTTCAGGGGGTCGTAGTGACTGATGCTTCCCATATGGTGGCGATGACAAACCAGATGACGCGAAAAGAGATGCTTCCGCGTGCCATCAATGCCGGCTGTGATATGTTCCTGTTTTTTAATGATCCGCAGGAAGATTTTCAGACGATGCTTACCGCCTATCAGAGAGGGGTGATCTCGGAAGAGCGGATGACGGAAGCCCTGACAAGAATCCTCGGAATTAAGGCCCGCCTGCAGCTTCATAAAAAAAGTGCGGCAGAAATGGTCCCGGAGAAAGATACACTGGACAGGGTACTCGGAAATGAGGAATTTAAGAAAAAGCAGAGTGAGATCAGCGAAAAAAGCCTTACCCTTGTGAAATATAAGGACAAAGATGTGCTGCCGATTTCGCCGGAAAAATATAAGAAAGTTATGATCGTGCACATTAAAGGACATGAGACGGGGATGGTGGAACTCCTGAAATTGTGTGGCATGGAAGGAAAAAATCCGGCAGAGACAGTCAAACAAAAGTTATGCGAACGCGGATACGATGCGTATGTTTACGAAAGTCCGCTTGACCAGATGAAACAGAAGGCTTTGAAAGGCGAAAAGCCGGATCTGAATATTTATTTTGCCGGGAAGAACGCCATCTCAGAATTCCGTGAACAGGCAGATCTTGTGATCACGCTTTGCGATGTGATGGCAGGCAGACCAAGCTTTGGAATGTCGAAAGGCGGCGGTGAAATTCCGTGGTATGTATTTGAAGTACCCGTGATCGCGGTCGGATGCGGACAGCCGACGATGCTTTCGGACATCCCGCAAGTGCGTACGTATATTAATATCTATGATGCCAAAGAAAATACATTGGAAAAACTGATCGAGGCGCTTTCGAGCGGAGCGGATGCCTTTGTCGGAAAAGATCCGATCGATAGTTTTTGCGGATTACAGGATACAAAATGAGAATGTCCCTCAATTTAGATCCGGCTTTTTTATTGTCGTCGCGGGCGTATGGTCTGAAAAGGGAAAACGCTATTTGGGTCAAAAGAATTGTCGCGGGCGTATGGTCTGAAAGGGAAAAACGCCATTTAGGTCAAAAGAGCGGTTTATACGGATTACAGGATACAAAATGAGAATGTATTGACATTCGTTTTTGAAAAGAGTAAGATGGTGGATACGAACGAAGAAAACGGGGAAACAAGGATGAATATAGTAAAAAAGGCAGGTCTGCCGTGTCTTTGGGTGCTCATATGCGTTTGGCTGTGCAGTATACCAAAGCAGGCAGAAGCTTATACATTAAATATTAGTAAGCAGGAGTATGAGACGATGGTTTCGGACTCCTTGGTTTCGACGGGAAATAATGCCCGTCTAAAGAACGTGCTTGAAAAAGCCCGCGCCGGCAAAAAAGTGACGATTGCATATCTTGGCGGCTCAATCACGGAAGGGGTAGGAGCCGGTCCGAATAGGAAATGTTATGCAGAAAAATCCTGGAAAAAATTTACAGATAAATACAGTCTGTTTCACAATGCAGAATTTATTAATGCAGGAATGAGTGGAACGCCATCTTCTCTGGGGGCGATTCGTTATCATAGAGATGTTGAGTCGAAAATAAAAACGGGAAAAGGACCGGACATTTTATTTTTGGAATTTGCCGTCAATGACCGTGAAGAGTGCACGAAAGGCGGCGCCTACGAGGGCTTGATCCGACGTGCCATGAAATCCGGAAGCGCTGTGGTTTTGATTTTCTCTGTATTTCGCGATAATTTTAATATGCAGGATACTTACATACCTTATGGAAAATATTATGGACTACCGATGATCAGTATTAAAAACGGCGTAAAAAGTCAGTTTTCGAATCCGGATTTTTCAGATTGGTTTTTTCATGATTACTGGCATCCAACCAATCAAGGCCACGCATTTATGGCAGACTGTATCGCTAATCTGTTTGAAAAAGTGGACTGTCAGATGCCGCAAAAGGACAAGATTGAGGACGTTTCAAAAGTAAAACCGTATAAGACAGATGGTTTTGAGACATTGAAAATGCTTACCACACATAGTGTGAAAAAAAGCAAAAAAGGGAAAAAGCAGGAGATTAAAAAAGTCAGCGCAGGCGGGTTTAAGACAAAAGATGAAAGAACCGGAATCTTTCGTTTTAATGGCAAGGATAAATTTCCTTATAATTGGAAACACAAAAAGAAAAATTCCAAGAAGCCGTTGAAAATCAAAGTAAGTTGCAATAAATTTTTGGTGGTGTACAAGTTATCGAAAAACAGTCATACCGGGAAAGCGGATATTTTCGTGGACGGAAAGAAAATCAAAACGGTCAATGGCTATGATAAAGATGGGTGGAACAATGCAAGGATTGTACTTGCCATAAATGAAGAAGCAAAAAAGGTACATACGATTGAAATTCGGATGGCAAAAGGGAACCGCAAAAAAGACTTTACGGTTCTAGCCATGGGATATCATTAAAAATGTTCGATCAGTATTTTAATACCGAGGCAGATTAAGATGATACCTCCGGTAATTTCTGCTTTTTTCTGATAGCGTGTCCCAAATACATTTCCAATCTTTACGCCGCCGACGGAAATGAGAAATGTCGTGCACGCGATCAAAAGACATGCGAGAAGAGTATTGGCAGTGCGGCTTAAAGTCCTTGTGATGACAACCGGAATACAGGAAAAGGTAATGCCAATCGCCAGTGCGTCAATGCTGGTAGCTACTGCCAGAAAAAACATGGTTTTAAATCCAAATTCGGCATTGGAAGTATTTTCCTCTTCGGAAAGTGATTCACGAATCATATTGGCACCGATCAGCACCAAAAGGAAAAAGGCAATCCACGCAGAAAACGTATCTACATAATGTTCAAAACGACTTCCCAGTAAATAACCGGTCAGTGGCATAATCCCCTGAAAAACACCAAACCATGCGCCGACGATAAGGCATTTGGAAGCGGTAAGTTTGGAAAGGGATAACCCCTTGCAGATTGATACGGCAAAGGCATCCATGGACAACCCGATGCCAAGGACTAAAATTGTTAATAAATCCATATTTTTTCTCCTACTTGTTAAGAATTTTGAGCCCTATTCGACCAATGTTTGCCAATGAATGTCTCTTACGTGCAAGAACGACAATCCATCCATGTCAAACATTGGTCCTGAATAGTTACCAGTTTGGAAGTAACTATTCAGGCATCCCCACCCTCTATTCGCATTTACGAACACTGCGTGTTCTTTCTCGCCTTTGTCAAGGCTAAAAATGCTCATATAGGAGTGGGGAGCCCTATTCGGCCCAATGTTTGCCAATGAATGTCTCTTACGTGCAAGCACGACAATCCATCCATGTCAAACATTGGTCCTGAATAGTTACCTTGAAAATAAAAAAAGACACAAGTATGGCATGCCATACATGAGTCTCGTTCATTAAGATATGCCAGACCACAAAGCGGACAGTATGTTGACATATCACACAAATTAAGCTCGTGCAAACTACTCCCTCACGGGTAGGTTAATGATAACAAAATATCAATAGCATGTCAACAAAAATTTTTATAGTTTTGCTTTTATTAGAAAAATAAGCTCCTATTTTTCCATTCGGGACCGCTTCCGCTTAGAAGAATACTCGTAGCGGTACATGAGGGCAAACTACGCCCTCTATGTACCGACGGTGTTCTAAATCCCTCATATAAAAACAGGGGCTTATTTTATCTAAAGAAGAAAACTATAAAAAATGGTATATCAAAGATATGTAATTCATTTTTGATAGTGTAGGTTTATATTCTAAAAATTGCATAACTGATTTTTGATACTATGGACTTATGTTCTAACTCTCGTTTCTGACGATTGTTAGAACATAAGTATTTTCTGATAAGTACACCTGTAAAAAATAACCTAATTTGATATTTCCTAGAAAATCTGCTAAGATAAAGAAAATTACAATGAAATGGAGAGAACGAAAATGAAAAATACGATGCAAAAAGTAATGTGGGCGATAGCAGCGGCAATCTTTTGTATCCTGGTTGTCCACACCCCGGCACAGGCGATGATGACAGAAGATCAGGCAGATGGGAAGAGTATTTACCGGATTCAGAATGGAGAGTATGCAGAGACGACGATGACCGTTGGAAAACAGGGAACATTTACCTATGATCTCACGGGATTGACAGATCCGATGGATGGCAGTGCCGTTACCACGCTTCAGGTAACCTCAATAAGCACGAGTAACAGTGAAGTTCTTCAGATGAATGCAGACGGTTCCTTTACGGCGGTTGCGCCAGGTGAAACAACAGTTTATATTCAGGGAACGTATGGAACCTACAATATGTATTTTTCCGGTCGATGCGATGTTACGGTTGTGGTGGATATGACTAATGTGACACTGGAAAAAAATTCGGTCAAAGGAATCTATTCCGGTTATGTTAATTTTGAAACTTCGGTAGCATTGCAAAATGTGCCGGCAGGCATCGTATTGTCAGAGGATAATTCAAATTTTTCCGTTCAATCCAGTAATGCCGGTGTTGATGTAAATTGCACTTTGGAAGAGAACCGGATCAAACTCAGTTTTTATAATTACGGAAAGACAACATTGACGTTGACCATCAATGGAAAAGAATTCAAACTGGAAGTGAATATTCAGAATGTTACCATTTCGAAGCAGGGAATGGTGCAGGCAAAGGGGAAAAAAGTTCAACTGAAAATCAAAGGAACTTCGGAGAAACCGGTTTGGAGTTCCTCGAATCCAAAAGTGGCGAAGGTTACAAAAAATGGTCATGTTTCCTGTAAGAAAAAAGGAAATGCAGTGATCACAGCTTCTTTTGGAGAAGCCAAAGTAGGATGTGCGGTTTCGGTTGTGTCGGCGAAGAAAGTAAAAACGATCCGCTATGCGAAAATGATTGGAACAAAATGGAAATACAGTCAGCCAAAGAGAATGCAGAAAGGGTATTATGACTGTAGTTCTCTTGTTTGGAAAGCCTATTGTAAGATGGGGAAAAAGATTGGCGGAAATTATGCACTGGTAGCGGCAGACCTTGCAAAATGGTGTAAAGCGCACGGAAAGAAAATTACAAACGCCTATACCAGAAATCATATTGAGAAGATGAAGTTAAATCCGGGCGATCTGATGTTTGAGACGGGGGCTGATAATGGACGTTATCTGGGAATCTACCATGTAGAAATGTTTACCGGATATGTTGTTGCTTATTATGGCAGCGATGGGAAACCGGTTTTGTATGAGACATGGGGAGCGAGACCGGACGGTTATTATGGCGGCGGTTACATGATTTACCGTCCGTATAAATGATCTTGAAAATGCGAATTTTGTCGGATTTTGTCTGAATTTGTCAAATATATAGAAAAAATGTTAAAAAAAATAAAGAAATTGGGAAAATTCCATATATTGGTATTGCAAAATGTGGAAAAAACATTTATAATGCAAAAGGAGCACGTAAATAAATTATGATACGTTGCTGTTCTACACTAATATGGGAGGTAAAAAGAGTGAACAAGCTTAGGGTTCTAATCGTAGACGACAGTGCCAGAACAATTTCTTTGATCAAAGATAGTTTATCGGAAGATACTGAGGTGGAGATTGTCGGGCAGGCAGAAAATGGCGTGGAGGCTATTGAAATGATCCGCGAAACCAAACCGGATGTTGTATTTTTGGATTTGATCATGCCAAAGATGGACGGACTTCTGGTTTTGGAGAAAGTATGCCAAGGATTACCGGGAATCGAGAAACGCCCGAAATTCATTGTCGTGACAGCTGTTACTCAAGAAAATGTAATGCAGACCGCTTTCCAATACGGTGCTGCATACTATGTATTAAAGCCATTTGAAAAGGAAACGATTCAGGCGAAAATACAGCAATTAAAACCGGGGGCATTGCCGATTGTCATGAACTATCAATCACGAGAATCAGACAAAAAGGGCTACAATCTGGAAATGGATGTAACACAGATCATTCACGAGATTGGTGTGCCTGCGCACATAAAGGGCTATCAGTACTTAAGAGATGCGATCATGATGTCTGTAGATGATGGTGAGATGCTGAATTCAATCACAAAAATTTTGTATCCATCCATTGCCAAGCAGCATAAGACGACACCAAGCCGAGTTGAGAGGGCGATTCGTCATGCGATAGAAGTGGCATGGACCAGAGGAAAAGTGGATACGATTGATGAATTATTTGGTTACACCGTCAGTAATGGAAAAGGAAAACCCACCAATTCCGAATTTGTAGCTTTAATTGCAGATAAAATACGACTGGAGCAGAAAATGCGCAAGTCATATTAATAATGAAAAGAGAGGAACGCTTCAAAGCGTTCCTTTTTTCGCACTTAACAGTTTGGAACATGAAATCACAGTTGCATTTTGTGACATTTTTTTATATAATAACGTTAGGGTCGCCCAAAAACAGATAGAGAAAAGAAAGGCAGGATGAGATATGGAACAGGACAAACGTAGTGATTTAATTGAAAAATTTGATACGGGAGAACTGTCGAAGGACATCATCCCACCTAATTTTACAGATCCTGATGTGTTATTTGAGGTGCTGACAAAGCTGTTGACAGCGGAAAACAGGCAGGATGAGATGGGGATTATACGAAAAGCATATGAACTTGCCAAAGAAGCACATAAGGATCAAAAAAGAAAATCCGGGGAACCATATCTGATTCACCCGGTCTGTGTGGCAATCATTTTGACACAGCTGGATATGGACAAGGAGACGATTGTCGGCGGACTTCTTCATGATGTCATTGAGGACACACCGTATACTGTGGAAGACATTACTCAGATGTTTAGTGCGGAGATTGCGCTTTTGGTCGATGGTGTTACGAAATTGACCCAGCTGAACTATTCCGCGGACAAACTGGATGTGCAGGCGGAAAATCTTCGTAAAATGTTTTTGGCGATGGCAAAAGATATCCGTGTTATCATTATAAAATTGGCGGACCGTCTTCATAATATGCGTACACTGCAATTTATGAAACCGGAAAAGCAGAAAGAAAAAGCCAGAGAGACGATGGACATTTACGCGCCGATCGCACATCGTCTTGGTATTTCCAAAGTAAAGGTAGAATTGGATGATCTTTCTTTACAATATTTGGAGCCGGAAGCTTACAAGGAATTGAATGACAAATTTAATCATCTGCGTGTGCAGAAGGAAACGTTTGTTAAGGATATCATGGAAGATGTCAAAGAACATCTCGATGAGGCCAAGATCAAGGCAACAATCGACGGACGTGTGAAGCATCTGTTCAGTATTTACCGAAAAATGGTAAATCAGAATAAGACATTGGATCAGATTTATGACTTGTTTGCGATACGAATTATTGTAGATACAGAGCAGCAGTGTTATACGGCTCTTGGAATCATTCACGAGATGTATAAGCCGATTCCGGGACGTTTTAAAGATTATATTGCGATGCCGAAACCAAATCATTACCAGTCATTGCATACGACATTGATCGGACCAAACGGACAGCCATTTGAAATTCAGATTCGCACATATGAGATGCATAAAACAGCAGAATATGGTATTGCGGCACATTGGAAATATAAGGAGACAAAGGGAAGCGAGGCCAAGGTTAAAAATGATGAGGCCAAGATGGCATGGCTGCGCCAGATTTTGGAATGGCAGCGGGATATGTCGGACAATAAAGAATTTTTGAGTGTCATCAAAAGCGATCTGAATCTGTTCTCAGACAGTGTATACTGCTTTACACCAAATGGAGATGTAAAGACCCTCCCGGCAGGTTCGACACCGATCGATTTTGCCTATGCGATACATACTGCTGTCGGGAATAAAATGGTAGGTGCCAGAGTGAATGGAAATATCGTTAAACTGGATTACCAGATTCAAAATGGAGACCAGATTGATATCATCACCTCCCAGAACAGTAAGGGACCGAGCCGTGACTGGCTGTTGATCGTCAAGAGTACGCAGGCGAAAAACAAGATCAATCAGTGGTTCCGTACCGAGTTTAAAGAAGAAAACATTGTGCGTGGAAAAGAACTTCTGGCGCAATATGCAAAAACAAAAAGCATTGATCTGTATAAATATGTAAAGCCGGAATATACAGAAGCCTGCAAACGTAAATATGGATTTAAGGATTGGGATTCCGTCTGTGCGGCCATCGGACATGGCGGCTTGAAGGAAGGCCAAGTTATCAATAAACTCATTTATGAATATGAGAAGAAGAATAAACGTGTTGTCTCGGACGAGCAGGTGAAAGAGGCGATAGAAAATGCAAAAGAGGCGAAAGGCATAAAAGAGGGAAGTGAATCCTCTTCGACAAAGAGTGGCGGCAAAAAGAGCGGAATCGTCGTTATGGGACTGGATGATCTTGCGGTTCGTTTCTCAAGATGCTGTAACCCGGTGCCGGGAGATGAAATCGTCGGATTTGTCACGAGAGGCCGTGGTATCTCGATTCATCGTACGGACTGCGTCAATATGATCCATCTGCCGGTAGAAGAGAGAAATCGTCTGATCGAAGCAGAATGGAGCGCACAGGCGAAGAAGAACGAAGATTATTATCCGGTCGAGATTGTCATTTATTCGTACAACCGAAGTGGTGTATTGTTTGATGTATCGAAGATCTTTACCGAGAATGAAATCGACGTGAAGTCCATGAATGTCCGGACTTCCAAGCAGGATAAAGCCACGATCGTGGTCGGCTTTGAGACCCGGGGCGTGGAACAGCTCAATAAATTAGTAAAAAAACTTCGAAATGTAGAAAGTGTTATTGACATCGAGAGACGTTCCAACGGCTGATCGATGGAAAGAAAGGATAGATTATGGAAATCAATGGTTTGATCATAGAATCTGTCGTCGTGGGCAGTGTAGGAACCAACTGTTATATTGTGCATAAAAAGGATTCCGATCATTGTTTTGTGGTAGATCCGGGCGACAGCGGAGATAAGATTGCAAATTATATCCGCGATCAGAAAATGATCTTAGATCATATCTTGCTTACCCATGGGCATTTTGACCATATTCAGGGAGTAAGAGATCTGAAAAATGCGATACGATGCGAAATCTGTGCGCTGGATGTCGAGAAAGAACTGCTTTCGGATGCCTGCATGAATGTGTCAGCAATGACCGGAAGACCGGAAGAACTGGAAGCAGACATATGGCTTCACGACGGACAGCAGTTTGAGAGTGCCGGGATTGCGATGAAAGTGATCCACACACCGGGACATACAAAAGGAAGCTGCTGTTATTTTCTGGAAGAGCAGAAAGTGCTTTTCAGTGGAGATACGCTGTTTATGGAATCCGTCGGAAGAGCGGATCTGCCGACCGGAAATGAAAAAGATCTGATGCAGTCGGTACGGGAAAAAGTATTGACCCTGCCGAGCGAAACCAAAGTGTTTTCCGGACATGGCCCGTCGACAAGTATTGAGTATGAACAGGCAAATAATCCGTATGCTTAAGAGAGGAAATTCTCATGATAGAAGTTGACATTTCCGGAACGGAGTTTTCGTATGATATGAAAGCTCTGGCGATGGTGTTTTATCCGGAAAAAGAGTGCAGAGTAGTCGAACATCCGGAAGTTTCTACGGAAGACGGCTATTCGATAAAATGGCAGATGGATGGAAAAAAATGGGAAAAACTTTTTCCGAATCCATACACGAAAAACCAGATAAAAAAAGAAGTTTATGAATATTTGAAAACGCAGTCGGGAAAAGAACTTCCGTGGGGGATTCTTACCGGGATCCGGCCTGCGAAGATTCCACTCCGGCTGATGATGCAGGGACAAGAAGAGGCAGCGATCCGGGATATTTTAAAAGAAGAATATTTCTGCCGGGATGACAAAGTGAAACTGGCGATGGATGTTGCAAAAAAAGAATTTTCCCTGACGCAGGGTATGCAGCATGAAAGGTGTGCAAATGTGTACATCGGCATCCCCTTTTGTCCGACAATCTGTGCATATTGTTCCTTTTCCTCTTTTCCGGCAGGGAGGTATCGAGATAAGATGGATGCGTACCTGGATGCCTTGGAAAAAGAGATGATGCAGTGCAAAGAATGGCTGGCCGGCAAGCAGATGGTCAGTGTGTATGTAGGCGGCGGCACACCGACATCGTTATCGGAAGAGCAGTTTGAGCGCTTGATGGCGATGACCGAAAAATATCTTCCGATGGAACAGTCGAAAGAATTTACCGTCGAGGCAGGGCGTCCGGACAGCATTACCGAGGGCAAACTGCGGAGCATGAAAACACATGGAGTGACAAGAATTTCCATTAACCCGCAGAGCATGAAAGAGCATACGCTGGAACTTTTGGGGCGTAAGCACACGGTAGAGGAAATACGTGAAAAATTTATGCTTGCGAGAACATTGGGATTTGATAATATCAATATGGATCTGATCGCAGGACTTCCGGAGGAAACATTGGAAGATTTTAAAGAGACACTGCGGGAAGTCGAAGCATTGAAACCGGACAGTATCACCGTTCACACATTGGTGATCAAACGGGCATCCAGACTGCGGAAAGAGCAGCTGGAGCAGGGCGGTGAGATGCGTGAGGAAGATGCCTGCATCGAACCGATGCAAAAAGAGGCAGAGCAGTTTTGCCGGGTACACGGATATGAGCCGTATTATATGTACCGCCAGAAAAATAAGGCACATACGACGAGAAATACCAATCAGGAAAATGTGGCTTATGCAAAACCGGGAAAAGAATGTTTGTATAACATATTTATTATGGAGGAACTGCAGTCGATCCTGGCACTTGGCAGCGGAGGTTCGTCCAAGATCGTATTTCCAGAGGAAAACCGGATGGAACGAGTAGAAAATGTAAAAAGCGTTGATGACTACATTGGTAGAATTGACGAGATGATAAGAAGAAAAAAGGAAAGTTGGAGGTAATGCGTGATGGCATTGAAGAAGAAACCGGTAACGGGGATGAAAGATATTTTACCAAAGGAAATGGAAATCCGAGATTATGTGATCGGACTCATCAAAGAAACTTATGGAACCTTTGGATTTTCGTCGATTGAGACTCCTTGTGTAGAGCATATCGAAAGTCTTTGCAGTAAGCAGGGCGGCGAAAATGAAAAATTGATCTTCAAGATTTTAAAAAGAGGAGAAAAATTGAAACTGGATACGGCAGAATGCGAAGCCGATCTGGTAGACAGCGGACTGCGTTATGATCTGACCGTTCCCCTGTCAAGATATTATGCCAATCATGCAAATGAGTTAAGTGCACCGTTTAAAGCCCTTCAGATGGGAAATGTATGGCGTGCCGACCGCCCACAGCGAGGACGTTTCCGCCAGTTTATGCAGTGTGATATCGATATCCTTGGAGAACCTTCGATCCTGGCAGAGATTGAATTGATCTTGGCAACGACGACATTGCTTGGTAAATTGGATTTCACAAATTTTACCATTCGTATCAATAACCGTAAGATTTTGAAAGCAATGGCAGCATACTGCGGATTCCCGGAAGCAGAATACGATTCGGTATTTATCATTCTGGATAAGATGGACAAGATCGGTATGGACGGCGTGACCGCAGAACTCCTTGAAGCCGGTTATGACCGGAAATCCGTCGATATGTGTAAAGAATTGTTTGAAACGGTGACAAATGATATCGCCGGAGTAAACTATCTGAAAGAAAAACTGGGCGATTGTCTGGAGGCAGGCACGGCAGAAGATCTTGAGACGATCATTTCTACCGTGGAAGAGACAAAATCCGCAGACTTTAAGATTGCCTTTGATCCGACACTTGTGCGTGGCATGAGTTATTATACCGGTCCGATCTTTGAAATTTCGATGGACGAATTTGGAGGGTCTGTCGGAGGCGGTGGACGCTACGATGAAATGATCGGTAAATTTACCGGAAATGATACGTGTGCCTGTGGATTTTCCATCGGATTTGAACGTATTGTCATGCTTCTTCTTGAGCGTGATTTCAAAGTACCGTCAAGTTCAAAGAAAAAGGCATATTTGATCGATAAAAAAGCAACGCCGGAATTGATGAAAAAAGTCATTTCCCAGGCAAATGAAGAACGTAAAAACGGATACAAGATCAGTATCAATGTAATGAAGAAAAATAAGAAATTCCAGAAGGAATTATTGGCAAAAGACGGATACGAAGAGATCCGGGAATTTTTTGCAGATTAGAGTTGTACATCAGAAAGGAATGTAAAAAAATGGCAGAATCAATGAAAGGCCTGCGCCGCACATGCCGATGCGCAGAGCTTACGAAAGAAAATGTTGGACAGACCGTCACAGTGATGGGCTGGGTACAGAAAAGCAGAAATAAGGGCGGCATCATTTTTGTGGATTTGCGTGACCGCTCTGGAATCATACAGTTGATCTTTGAAGAGAGCGATACCGGAGCCGAAGGATTTGAAAAAGCGACGAAACTTCGTGCGGAATTTGTTGTCGCAGTAACCGGTGTCGTAGAGAATCGTTCCGGTGCGGTAAACGAAAACCTGAAAACCGGTGCGATCGAAGTACGTGCAAAGGACATTCGAATTTTGTCAGAGTCCGAGACACCGCCTTTCCCAATCGAAGAAAACAGTAAGACAAAAGACGAACTTCGTCTTCGTTACCGTTTCCTTGACCTGCGTCGTCCGGATCTTCAGAGAAATCTGATCATGCGAAGCAAAGTGGCGACACTTACCAGACAATTTTTGGCAGAAGAGGGATTCTTGGAGATCGAGACACCGATGCTTACAAAGAGTACACCGGAAGGCGCAAGAGATTATCTGGTACCTAGCCGTGTGCATCCGGGTAATTTTTATGCCTTGCCACAGTCTCCGCAGTTGTTCAAACAGCTGCTCATGTGTTCCGGTTACGACCGTTATTTCCAGATTGTAAAATGTTTCCGTGACGAGGACCTTCGTGCCGACCGTCAGCCGGAATTTACACAGATCGATATGGAACTTTCATTTGTCGATGTGGACGATGTTATCGATGTCAATGAAAGACTGTTGAAGAAATTGTTTAAAGAGACGATTGGCGTAGACGTACAGCTCCCGATTCAGCGAATGACATGGCAGGAAGCGATGGACCGTTTTGGTTCGGACAAGCCGGATACCCGTTTTGGCATGGAACTTCAGGATGTGACAGAAGTTGTCAAAGGCTGTGGTTTCGGTGTGTTCACCGGCGCAATCGAAAACGGCGGTTCCGTCCGTGGTATCAATGCCAAAGGACAGGGCGCAATGCCGCGTAAAAAGATTGATTCATTGGTAGATTTTGCCAAAGACTACGGCGCAAAAGGATTGGCTTATCTTTGCATCAATGAGGATGGTACCTACAAATCTTCGTTTGCCAAATTTATGACAGAGGAAGAACTGGATGCCCTTGTAAAAGCGATGGCAGGAGAGCCGGGTGACCTTCTTTTGTTCGCCGCAGATAAAAATAAAGTAGTATACGATGTTCTCGGCAATCTTCGTCTGGAACTTGCGAGAAGAATGGATCTTCTTGACAAGAACGTGTACAATTTCCTGTGGGTAACGGAATTCCCACTGCTTGAGTACAACGAAGAACTGGGACGTTATCAGGCAATGCACCATCCGTTTACGATGCCGATGGAAGAAGATCTTGATCTGATCGACACGGAGCCCGGCAAAGTACGTGCAAAAGCCTATGATATTGTATTGAATGGTACAGAGATCGGTGGAGGATCTGTCCGTATTCATCAGAATGACATTCAGGAAAAAATGTTTGAGTGCCTTGGGTTTACAAAAGAAGCGGCACATGAGCAATTCGGTTTCCTGTTGAATGCATTTAAGTACGGAGTACCACCTCACGCAGGACTGGCTTACGGTCTGGATCGTCTCGTCATGCTGATGGCAAAAGAAGACAGCATCCGTGAAGTGATCGCCTTCCCGAAAGTAACAGATGCTTCCTGTCTTTTGACAGATGCACCAAATATTGTAGATGAAAAGCAGCTGGAAGAATTAGGTATTGAGATCAGAAAAGAGGTAAAAGAATGAGTGTAGAAAAGATAAATTTTGGAAAAACAAGTGCCGGTGAAGAAGTTTCCATGTACACATTGGAAAACAAAAATGGCATGAAAGCGCAGTTTATTGATTACGGTGCCAATCTGGTATCGTTGTTTGTACCGGACAAAGACGGCAAACTTGCCGATGTTGTCCTTGGCTTTGACAATGTAGCAGCGTATGAAGTCAATGGATGTTTCTTTGGTTCCTTTATCGGACGTCATGGAAACCGTATCGGAGATGCTAAATTCGAACTGAATGGTACGACATATGAATTGGAGAAAAATGACGGAAAGAACAATCTTCACGGTGGCACACCGGGATACAATAAGGTAATGTATCAGGCAGAAACCGGAGAAAATAGTGTGACATTTTCCCGTGTAAGTCCGGATATGGAACAGGGCTATCCGGGAAATCTGGAGATTTCCGTAACTTATACATTGACAGATGACAATGAATTGAAACTGGATTATAAAGCAAAATCCGACAAAGATACCCTGTGTAATGTAACAAATCATTCTTATTTCAACCTGAAAGGACACAATGGCGGCGACATCACAGATCATGAAGTTTGGATTCAGGCAAACGGATTTACCGAGACGACAGATGATCTGATCCCGACCGGAAAGATTATCGATGTAACCGGCACACCGATGGATTTCAGAACCAAGAAAGCCATCGGCAAAGATATCGGAGCTGATTATGAACCATTGATCCTTGCCGGCGGATATGACCACAACTTTGCTTTGGATAAGAAGACAAAAGGCGTTGAAAAAGTGGCAGAAGTTTCGGAAAGCACAAGCGGCAGAACGATGGAAGTATATACCGATCTTCCGGGAATGCAGTTGTATACCGGAAACTTTATTGTGAAAGAAGAAGGAAAAGAAGGGGCAGAGTATACGAAGAGAAACGGTGTCTGCTTTGAAACTCAGTATTTTCCAAATTCCATCAATATTCCGTCGTTTGAATCCTGTCTTTTGAAAGCAGGCGACACATTTACATCAACGACAATTTATAAATTTTGCTGATCTTTTACGTATAACCAAACAAGGTATTGCCGAATACTATAGAGATAAGGCAGAAACCGAAGGAGAAAAAAATTGGTTAGTGTATTAGGCAGATTAATGCAGAAAGAGTTTGGAAGAAAACGCTATAGAGAGTATTGTGCAAAATTAAAAGAAAAAGAATGTATGGATATTTTTTGTGATATCTATTTTGTCTTAATAGAAAATAAGGAAGAACATCTTGACAGACGGCTGCTGAATCTGTTGCAGACCGTGCGCTTGTCGGTAACGATCAGCCGTTTGTTTGGGGTGATCAGCGCCGGATTTACGGCGGCCGTTCTTTTTCTGATCTGTATGCCTCTTCTTCCGGAAATAAAACTTGTGGCTTTAAGTATACTGGTTTTGGTATATGGATATAAAACAATAGAATTTTTGAAGAATCGATATTGCGACAAAGATGTACGGCTTGTTTTGATCTACAAAGCAGTGTTGTTTCATCTTTTGTCAAATGAGGAAAAGACGTGAAAAAGTTAGTACAAATGCTTGTCTCCATGAATAAGATCGGATTGATCGGGTTTGGAGGCGGAAATGCACTGATTCCAGTGATTCAACAGGAAGTCGTAGAAGAAAAGGGGTTTATCACGGGAGAAGAGTACGAGAAAGATATTGTGGCGGCCGCACTGACTCCGGGAGCACTTCCGGTAGAAATTGCAGCAGGGGTAGGAAAAGCGGTTTCCGGGAAAAAAGGAATGATCCTTGCGGCGATCGCGATGGCATTTCCCGGCGCCCTGATGACGGTACTTCTGATGGCAGGCATGGACGGATTGAATCCGAAAGTGCTGACCCAGATTCAGTATGCATCGATTGGGATCACCGCCTTTATCATGTGCCTTTTAACGGAATATATTGACAATGCCTTTCAGGACTGTGTGGTAAAAAAGCACCGTGGAAAGGCAATTGGCGTGTGCGTCGGTGTATTTATACTGACAGCTGGGCGCAATCTGTTTCGTATCTTTCAGATTGATAAGACACCGTTATTTAGTATTTCTACGATTGAAATGCTGGCAATTGCTTTTTTTGCCATATTAGTCACAGATTGTAAATTTCAATGGCAGACGATGGTACCGGCCGGTATCGTGGCGGGCATTTACCTTTTGTGCGTTGGAAAAGCGAAGATCATAGATAATGATATCGTGACGTGGACGGTGCGTGTTGTTATGATCGTTCTGGCGGTATACAGTTTTAAGAAAAGTTCGGTCAAAAAGAAAAAGAAACGAAAAAAGGTACTAAAACCACTGGTGATAGAAAGTGCAGTATGGATAGCTGCGGCGGTTTTTCTCAGTCTGCCGGCAATGTTTTATTTTGCTGAGCAGTGTTTACCGTTTTTTGTAAAAGGAATTGCGTCTTCCCTGATTTCATTTGGAGGCGGCGATGCCTATCTGACAATTGCGGATGGGCTGTTTGTGCCGGATTATATCAGTGAAAACTCTTTTTATAATTATCTGATACTTATTGTAAATATTCTGCCGGGATCCATCTTATGTAAGACGTTGTCGGGAATCGGCTATTCTTATGGATATGGACTGGCAGGCACGACAGCAGGCGGCATGTGGATGGCACTTGCCGGATTTGTGATGAGTGTGATGGCTTCTGCGGTCGTATTTGATGTGGTTTATCACCTTTATGAATATTTGGAAAATATTGAGGTATTTATTAATATAAAGAAATCCATTAAAGTGATCGTATCAGGACTTTTATTGACCGTCATGTCAGGATTGATACAATCCAGTATGACATTGGCGCAAAATAAAGAATATCCATGGTTTACCATACTGATCATGATCTTTGCCATTTATGGATTGAATCTTTTTTTACTCAAAAAGGCAAAATGCAAAAATGTAGTATTGATCGGCATGAGCCTTGTGTTATCCATGGGACTATGTAATGCAATGGGAATCTAATATGCAGACACGGAGGGTAAGAAGATGGAAAAGAAAAAGAGAACAAAATTAAAAGATCGAACACTTCCGGATTATACGAGAGGCGAGGAAATTTTTAATATGGTTTCCCATATCGTCGGAGGTGTGCTGGCAATCGCCGCTTTGGTACTTTGTGTCATATTTTCTGCCTTAAAAGGTGATCCATGGGCTGTCGTGGCATCGGCAGTTTACGGCGGTACAATGGTTGCTTTATATGCGATGTCAAGCATTTATCATGGGCTGACAGCCGAAAGGGCAAAAAAAGTGTTTCAGGTCATTGACCACTGCACGATCTATTTTTTGATCGCAGGTACTTATACTGCGATCACGCTGGCAGGAATCCGTGTCAATCATCCGGTCATTGCATTTGTGATCTTTGGTATGGTGTGGGCGTGCTGTCTTGGTGCGGCGACATTTACCGCAATTGACCTTGAAAAATATAAGAAAATGGCGATGATCTGTTATCTTGGCATGGGATGGTGTATCATTTTGTTTATCAAACCGACGATGGAACTGCTTGGCTTTGGTGGAATGGTATATCTCGTCGGCGGAGGAATTGCCTATACGATCGGTGCCGTGTTGTATGGCCTCGGAAAGACGAAACGTTATATGCATTCGATCTTTCATTTATTTGTTATCGCAGGAAGTGTATTGCACTTCTTTATGATATTATTTTATGTAATCATGAGATAAAGATTGGAGGATTAAAATGGTAGTTGAGCCAAAGGTAAAAGGATTTATATGTACGACAGCTCATCCGAAAGGATGCGAGGAAAGCGTGCGCAGACAGATTGAGTATACAAAACAAAAAAAGCAGGTAGAAGGACCTAAGAAAGTGTTAGTGATCGGTTCTTCCACCGGTTACGGTCTGGCATCCCGTATCGCTGTAACGTATGGATATGGAGCAGATACGATCGGTGTGGCATTTGAGCGTGAAGCCAAGGGCAAACGTACAGCGACCGCCGGTTATTACAATACGCAGGCTTTTGAAAAGATTGCAGCAGAGGATGGCTATTATGCAAAATCCTTTAACGGAGATGGTTTTTCAAAAGAAATGAAAGAAGATGTCATTGCCTGCATAAAGGAAAATTTTGGAAAAGTTGATATGATCGTTTATAGTATGGCAGCACCACGCAGAACCTTGCCGGATGGAACGACTGTTTCTTCTGTACTGAAGACCGTGGGCGAGCCATTTACCAATAAAACCATTGATCTTCGCACGAATGAGATCAAAGAGGTGACCGTTCCGGTTGCCACAGAAGAAGAAATTCAGGCGACGATCCAGGTTATGGGCGGCGAAGACTGGTATGACTGGATTCAGGCACTTGCCGATGCCGGTGTCGTAGCAGAAAATGCTGTAACGCTTGCGTATTCTTACATCGGACCGGAAGTTACGCATCCGATCTATAAAGAGGGAAGCATCGGACAGGCGAAAAAGCATCTGTATCAGACTTCCGTGAAGATGAATGAGGACTTTGCAAGCCTTGGATTAAAAGCATACATATCCGTAAACAAAGCACTTGTAACGCAGTCCAGCGCAGCGATTCCGATTGTTCCGCTTTACATCTCCCTGATTTATCGTGTGATGAAAGATGCAGGGCTGCATGAAGGCTGTATCGAGCAGATGGACCGCCTGTTTATGGAAAAACTGCCAAACGGCCCGGAAACCGATGAGGAAGGAAGAATCCGCCTTGATGACTATGAGATGCGTCCGGAAGTACAGGACAAGATCTCCGAAGTATGGGACAAAGTAGATTCGGAATCCATCGAGACTCTCGGTGATATCAAAGAATACTGGGATGAGTTTTATCATATGTTCGGTTTTGGCTATGAGAATGTAGATTATAGTGAGGATGTCGAGATCTGATAGGGGTTCGGCATAAATGAAAAAAGGTGCCGTTGCATGTATTGTGGCGGCACCTTTCTACTAAAATTATCAGGGGGAATTCTATGCAGAATATTGTATACCATGGAAGTAACGTAGAAGTACCGGTTCCGCGAGTGCTTCAGAATGGTTTTTATAAAGATTTTGGATATGGTTTTTATTGTACAAATTTGTTTAAACAGGCAAAACGATGGGCAATGACCAAAAAGGGAAATTCAGTCATTAATCGTTATAAGTATGTGCAGGATTCTGGGTTAAAAGTGTTAAAATTTGAAGAAATGACAGATGAATGGCTGGATTTTGTTGTGAATTGCCGCAGAGGTATAGAACATGATTATGATATTATTGAGGGACCAATGGCAGATGATCAGATTTGGAATTATGTGGAAGCCTTTATAGATGGAAGAATTCCTCGAAAAGCATTTTGGGAAATTGCAAAGTTCAATTATCCTACGCACCAGATTGTGTTTTGCACCGAAGAGGCATTGAAAACATTGACATTTGAAGGAAGTGATACACTATGAAAAATAAGTATTTTCCGGAGGAAGAGATACAGTTAGATGACGTTTATTTTATCTGTTATATGATCGAAAGGGTAGCACGTCACATTAAGCAGAAAAACAAATATGTTGTAAATGCAATTGGAAAAGAGGAATTATATCATTTGCTGAGTTGTGCCAATGTATTGCATTGCGAAAATCCACTTCAAGTCGAGAATGATTGGATTAAAGAATATGACTTAAAGGAAGGGAATTTTGATATTACAGCCGTTGACAGGGAACTCGCAGAAATTATCCCCTCTGCGTTGGATATGGGGGCGGTATATCAGAGACTGGTAAGAGATACGATGTCTTCCAAAGAAAATTATGTAGAGGCGATCATTCGGGTTTATAATGACGAACTTTGTGAAGTTATTGATAATTACAATTGCAGTGCATTCTATGAACCATCGTATGTCATTGCCAGAGCATATCAAAATGGTGGATTTTAATGAATGGGGAAGAAAATCTCTTATCGACCGACATTCCTTTTCAGAAAGCGTCTGTGCCACAATACCCATACGGCGAGCAGAGCAATCCCGATCAGACTGATTACAATGCCCGGTACCAGCCCCGGTTCCCGGTAGACAAGCGCAAGATTAGTCGTACCCTCAGGTAATATTGTCGTCATCAGGCCGCCATCGGTTACGAAAAGAGGTATTTCTTTTCCGTCCGCATAAGCAGTAAAACCGCTGCTGTAAGGAATGGATAAAAATGCCAGACCACTTTTCGCATGATCATAGGTAAAAGTAAGGCTGGTATTATCATAGCAGAATGTTGTGGCAGCTGTCTGGTTGAGGGCGGTACATTGAGCGTTTTCGTCATCTTCCGGTCTGCTGTCTTTTGTCATTTCTTTAAAATCCTCGGCGGAGAGAAGCGTAACCTCGGGAGAATCTTCCAAATTTTCACAGTCTTTATCTTCAATCACCATGGCATGAAGGAGTACCGCATCCTTTTGGGTTTCAGAAAGAGTTTCGTATTCGGAACGTTTCATATAATAGGAAAAAATAGTTCCCATATGCAGGTAATTTTTATTTTCGTAAACAAAATATCCGTTTTCTTTTGTCACCGACTGATAGGCGGACAAAAGTTCTTGTGAAGAATCTCCCGGATCTGCCGGCGTTTGTGCATCCTGAAGGAAGTAGCGCACGGACAATAGATCGCGCAGGGCTGTCCGGTCATAAGGAATCTGGCTGGATACCGTGCGGGTGATGCCTGCAAATTTATAGAAATCCATAATACTGCCTGAGACAGTACTGAGAAAACAGGAGATGGATGGCATTTCCTGTGTCAAAATATAATGGTTGCTGCCGGTGTTTGTCTCAAACCGGTAAAAATCATCCTCTTTGGGAAGAAATTGGCTGGTATCCGCATCCAGCTGATTCTTATAGATGAATCTACCGGTATCCGTGACCTGACTTGAACCGGTATTCATATGAAGATAAAAAGTCGCAGCACAGCAGAGAATGGCAGCACCGAGAAATACCGTGAGATATTTTTTCTTTGTATCTTTTTTCAAAATCCATACAAGATAGACAAGAATAAGGAAACTACAGATGCCAACGGTCAATTCTGTTTCGTAAGAAGAACGGTTTTTGATCAAAAAGATTCCGGTTGCATCAACAGTTGCAGACTTTGTGATTATATTAGTCAGCAAAAAGAAGAGCAGCATTCCGCCCCAGAAAAGAGTTCCGACGGTAAATGGCTTTGGCTCAAAGGATTCTACGGCAGAGGCAGTCATGACCGCCATCAGCAGGAGCGGCATAAAAAACCATCTTGTATAATATGTGGCATTGCCTGCGACAAACAAAGAATTACCAAGCGGAATGACAGCAAGCAGGAGGCAGACAAGACACAATTTTTTGAAAAAATCCCATCCTTTTTTCTGGATAAAATAGGCAATTACACCACAGCAGGCAAACAGAGGAAGAAACAGACTGAGAGAAGCAAGGGTGCCTTCCTCTGTTCCGAACAATGTCTCACCCTGAATGGTATCCGGTGGCAGGATAAGATTTTTCAACAGGGCAAGATATGTCCTGACATCCGAATAGATAAGGGGATTTCTGTCAAAAATGGTTTCTGACAGACGGGTGTTCCCTGCTACGGCAAGCAATGAAGGGAGCAGAAAGAAAGCGGAAAGAAAGACACCGGTCAGGAGTTCCGCGATAAAACGTGCCAAAAGAGAGAGTTTTTCCTTCATATGCCGGGCGGTATCTGTCCCATAACGTATCAGCAGATACAGCAGCAGAAAGAGAACTTCGCCAAAAAAGAAGAAATAATTTGTAATTGCCATCAGTGCTGTAAGAAGTGAAAACAGGCCATAGTTTTTTTTCTGTGCAAGCCGGTCCGCTGCCAGCAGATAAAATGGGAAAAAGGCAACGACTTCTCCAAAATGGTTAAAGACCAGACTGACTAGAGTAAAGCCGCTAAAACCGTAAAGAAGACCACTTAGGCAGGCACATCGGGTATCTTTGACAAATTGTCTGCTATAATAATAGCCTCCAAGACAGGCAAGGGCGATCTTTATCATTTGCAAAAAAGGAAGCAGGTATGGTACCGCCTGCTTTGGAAAAGGCACGGTTATCCAGAAAAAAGGGCTTCCCAGCAGATAAAACGAATAGCTGGTATAGATGCTGCTTCCCAGATCCGTGGTCATATCCCAGAAAAAATGTCCATTACGAACCGCTTCATGTATCTTGAGATAAAACGGAACCTGCTGCATATTGTAGTCGCCAAAATAAATAAATAATCCTTTATCACGTATTAGAAATGGCAGAAAACAGATCAGTGTCATTGCCATAGCCAGAAAAAATACAGTCCGTCCATTCCATTCTTTTTTCATAGTCTTCCATCCTCTCAATGACGAATTTTGGTAATAAATGTATAAACATATTATATATTATAAAGGAAAGAAAGCTGCTTTTCAATCCAATTTTGTGTTCACTTCATAAAAGGGCTTGGAATGAGCATGAACGGGAGGGGGTCCGGAACTGCTTTTTTGCGTGAATTTGGACTTGAGGAACAAAACTTCCTTAATTGCGAGAAAAACAAAAGAATTTTGCAAAAAGCAGACAAAATACTCTTTAATAAATAATATTTTTATTGAATTTGCGATACAGTTATGATAGGATAAGAATAAGATTACATGGTTGTAATCCATAAGTGATGGTTGATGAAACAAATCAGATGAGGAGAACATATATGAAGGAAGAAGCGACATTTCTGACTGTAAAAAACAAGTCTTCACAGCAGGAATTCAAAATAAATACGGAGGATATTTTGTATGCTATGAAAACAGAAGAAGAAAGTCATGCCAAGCCGTGGATTTATATGATAGACGGAAAACAATTTTATTATTCGAATTCTATAGGGGTATTGGAGGAGCAGCTGGGCAAGGCGTTTATTCGTATCAGCCGCCAGTGTATCGCAGCATCCAAAGCCATTCATTCTGTAACGAAGGAATACATTCTTTTAAATACCGGAGAGAAACTTCCCTATAGCAACCGAAATAAAAAAAGAATCATTTGTACACAGCTTGAAAATCAGAAGAAGATATTGAAGAAACTTCGTGCGAGTAAAAAGTCGATGACTTATGAGGATTATGCGGAACATTACCGAAGTTTTGATCATATGCCATTTGCATTTGCGGATATTGAGATGGTATTTGACGATAATGCGGAAGCGGTAGACTGGATTTTCTGTTATGGCAATGAAGCACTTGCCAAAATCGAGAAAACACCGTTAAAAGATTTGATCGGAAGTTCTTTTGGGTCTGTTTTTGCGAACATGGATGCCAAATGGCTCCGGAGTTATGAACAGGTTGTCCTATATGGCAGAATCCTGGAAATCATAGATTGCAGTCCGGAGATCGACACGTATCTGCATGTGACATGCTTTCCGACATTTCCGGGGCATTGTGGGTGTATCCTAAAGGATATCACGAAAATCGAATATGTCGAGGGTGAAAAAAGCAGTGAGAAGGCATTGCGGTTGTATCTGGCAAAGGTTATCAATGCATAATATTTTCTTCTCCAAAAGTGGTAAAACAGGTAGTGCTATCCGGGTTGTACCACTTCGGAGAGAAAATTTTATATAGATGAAGTAAAAAAGTAAATGAATGGATTCCGGTGTTTATCAAACGCCGAAAGAAAAATCAAAAAGGAGAAAAGAAAATGAAAAAAGAAGTTAAAAAACTGCTTGCATACCTGCTTGCTCTTGCGATTGTACTTACCTCGGTATTTACCGGGCAGATCGTGACAAAGACGACAGTAAAAGCAGCAACACTTGAAAATGATGGGACAGAGATTACGGCAGAGTCGGAGGCACCTGTCGAAATCACGACAAATGCAGAGGGACAGACCGTCTATACCCTGACAGGTGATGTCACAAATGGATTAAAGATCACTCTGGCAGCGGGAGAAACCGTTATTCTGGATGGAAAAGGGTATTCCATCCATGGTCGGGATGAAATTGAGTATGAATCTGATTCTGCTACGCCCGCGCTTGAGATTGCCGGGAGTGGTACATTGATCTTGAAAAATGCCGATTTAACAGGTGGTAACGGAATCGAAACGTTGGGGTATGATGGACAGGGTGCCGTGGGTCTTCGCGTCACTTCTCCCAATGTATCCCTGATCTTACAGCAAACGGTCACAATCACCGGTGGAACGGCGGCGGCCGGAGCTACGGCGGGGCAGCAATCTGGAAACGGAAGTTCCGGGATAAAGTTTTCCGGTGCCGCACTGAAAGTGGATAGTGGAAGTCAGGTTACCATTAAGGGTTCAGATGGATACCAGGGAGTGAGTGGGAATAAATCTGGCGACGGCAGACTGGATGGTACTCCGGGAGGCTGTGCACTGAACTTTACCGGCGGCAGCCTGTTGGTGCGTGACGATGCTCGTCTTACTCTTACCGGTGGCAATGGCGGGCAGGTGATTCTGGTTATGAACGCCTTAAGAATAAGTTTCAATCATACGGAACGGCAAATGGTACCAATGGCGGTAACGGCGGCGATGCACTTTCTTTTAAAGGAAGTTTTTATGCCATTTCTTCCGGAGCAACTGTAACCTATACTCCCGGAACCGGAGGGACCGGTGGTGCGGCAGGTACCTACTATACGGATGATAATAACACTACGCTTGCATCCGGAGTCGACGGCAGCGACGGCAGTGCCGGTTCGAAATTAGCGTACACGAGCGGACTGGTGCCGGATAAGACTCTCTTACGATCCGCTCTTTCAGAGGGCGATGAGGAGGTATCTGTTACGCTGCATTATTCAGATTACACGCAGACCTATTATGCAAAAAAAGGCAGCACGATCAACCCAGCGTATCTTCCGGATACCGAATATTATACGGTAACAAAGTGGTGTACCGATAAGAATTTACAAACACCGGTTGCTACGGGAGAAACGATTACTCTTACTCAAGATACAGATTTTTATGCGGAGTATACAGCTGTCACTTTCAAGGTCCGCTTTTCTACCGGTGATGATACAATTTCTGTCGAGGATCAGACAGTAACTTATCCGGCAGCAGTAACCAGACCGAAGGATCCAACGAGAAGAGGATATACCTTTGGAGGCTGGTATACGGATGAAGCCTGCCAGAATGCTTATGACTTTACTGCGCAGGTGACAAAAGATATGATCTTATATGCAAAGTGGACGATCAATACATATACGGTATCGTTTGATTCCGTAGGAGGATCTTCTGTCGATGTGGAAACAGCGGATTATGAAACACCGGTTACTAAACCGGAGGATCCAACGAAAACGGGATATACCTTTGGAGGCTGGTATACGGATGAAGCCTGCACAAATGCTTATGACTTTGCCACACCGGTGACCGGAGACAGGATACTTTATGCAAAGTGGAATGAAATTCCCAGACCAACGGGAACCCCACAGCCAACGGGAACCCCACAGCCAACGGCGACCCCGGTGTTACAGCCAACAGGACCCCCACAGCCAACGGGAACTCCACAGCCAACGGGAACTCCGCAGCCAACGGCGGCAACAGTAACATTAAATGTTTCTGCTATTGTACTGCAGAAAGGGAAAAGCACAACGGCGGTAAAAGCGACACTTGGCAACGGCGATTCCATTGAAAAGTGGAAATCTTCCGATACAAAGGTTGCGACCGTAACCAAAAAAGGAAAGATAAAAGCCAAAAAGGTGGGGACGGCTGTCATAACTGTTACCACCAAAAGAGGTGCATCTGCTTCGGTAGAGGTAAAAGTTCAGAAGAAAAAAGTTAAGACACAGAAATTGACCTTAACCAATGTAAAAAAACGGAAATTGACATTGAAAAAAGGAAAGACCTTTAAGATAAAGACGGAACTGACACCATTGACTTCGCAGGAGAAGATAACATTCAAATCTTCAGACAAAGAGGTGGCAAAGGTGAGTAAAAACGGAAAGATCAAAGCCTTAAAAGCCGGAAAGACCGTTATCACGGTTAAGAGTGGAACAGAAGTGGTGAAGATTAAGGTAACAGTGAAAAAGAAATAAAGGAAATAAGCATAATAAAAAAGGAAAGAAATATATGAAAATAATTGAACCAGCATATCAATCTGTAAATCTTTGCTTTGCCAGCAATGAAAAATATGCTCCGCATCTGGCAACAGTTCTTTACTCGCTGTTGAAAAACTGTGATACAAAGCGAATGTATGATATAATTATCCTGCATAAGGATATCTGCAGGGAGCAGCAGGAAAAAATAAAAAATATGGAAAAAGAAGGGAATGTATCCGTTCGATTTATTTCGATGGCACAATATGAAAAGAAAGTAGAATATGATGTCGGAGTTTATTATTCGATTGAAACAAACTATCGTTTATTTCTTTTTGGAGAAATGTTTGCCAAGTATGATAAGATACTTTATCTGGATTGTGATCTTATTGTAGAGGGAGATATCAGCAAATTGTATGATATTGAACTGGGAAACTGCGAGGTGGCAGCCGTTCGATCAGAAGATTTTCGGCTTTTATCGAAGACGAAGAGTCCGATTTTTCTGGAGGGATACCCTTACAATGTTGACAATTATCGGACGGAAGCTCTTGGCATGCAAGTGCCTGAGAATTATTTTAATGCCGGTGTGCTTGTGATAGATCTGAAAAAAACCAGACAAAGAATCAATCAGGAACAGGTGTTTGAAATCCTTCATCGTCATAATTATAAATATAACGATCAAGATGTGTTAAATATTTTATTTGATGGAAGAGTAAAAGTGATGGACTGTAGATGGAATTATATGACATATATTCCAGAACAGATAGCAAAAGAAAATGTGAATAACCGAAAATTGTATGAAGATCTTTACCGGGAAAAACCATGTATCATTCATTATACGAGTGCGGAAAAACCATGGAATACGGAAACAAAAGTTTTAGGAGACAGATATTGGAAATATCGAAATGAAATGGAGGCAGTATATGCGTAAACAGTTTTTTTATAATAACAATCAGTTGCAGGGGAAAAAGATTAGAAAAAATTTAAAACAAAAATGGACCAAAGTCGTTTGCATAGGGACACTTTCGGCGACAGTACTGACAGGAATCCCAGTGATTCCGCCGACCAATGCCTATGCACAGGAAGCAAGTGTTTTGTCGGCAAAGAATGTAACATATAATCTTGATGATCCGAAATTATTTGTCGAAAAGACCATTACGAGTTATGGAGGGACGAAGCATGATGTAACAATCATAGAGATTAATATCACGGAAGACGGCACCTATACAATCACAGGAGACAATGAGATCAATGGTGCTTATATTGATGTACATATTACAGTAGCAGATGGAGTAAAGGCCAATGTGATCTTAGACAATGTAACGATCAAAAATGATGATTTGTATGATCTTGATATTCGAAACTGCGCATCGTCTGATGAGAGGGATCAATTGTTTCCGTTTATGGAAATCATGGGGACGGCGAACTTATATCTTAAAGGAAAAAATACGGTTAGTATGGCAAAATTACACGAAACACAAGGGTGCATAAATACTTCAATGATTTTCAAATTGTATGGACAGTTGACAATCAGTGAAGATGCTGATACACCAAATTCTTCTTTGCAATTAAATAATGCAGGCTATTTAATGCATGGAGGTGGTTCTCAGGATAATGTCGGAGGAAGTTTTATCATGAAATCAGGAACGGTAAAAGCAGAAGGGGCAAAGATAAACAATTTGGCGCAATGGTATATGATGGGAGGGTCCATCATATGTGGCCAGGCTAACCTAAATGATAAAGGTGTTTACCGGTTTTTGGATGGAGATATAACGTCTGATTATCTTGGATCGACAGATACAGCAAAGATGGGAACGGCACGATTGTTTGGATCGACATATATTGGTCAGCTGGAGGATAGAAATGGCTATGTATTGCAAAAAATGACGGTTTCTGATTTGCCGGTGAATCAGAAAGTAACTGCTGTTAACGGATATCCGGCAAGTACCTTAGAAACGTCAGAAGAGGGAAAGTTAGAAGCCTATCTGCGAAAGGGAAGTAACGTCATTGAAATTAACGGTGAATCCTATCTTTATAAATGGGATGACGGTACATCGCAATTGAAAAAACAAACCAGTCCGGCATTGTGTACAGTTCAATTTGTTCTTGCCGGCAATAAAAATGCATATTGTACGGTAAAAGTAGAAAAAAACACAAAATTTGGAAAATTGTTTGATGATGATCAATATACTTATACATATCAGACGGAAGATGGTGCGCAATTTAACGAAGATACGGTGGTTAGCTCGGATATGAAAGTTACGATGACATCATCTGTCCGCGAGTACAATGTGACAATTGACGGAGTTACCAAGTCGATGAGTACGCTGCCGGCCGGTAAAATATATTTGGATCCGCCGGATGAGTGGGGGGCTTTTGGCTGCTGTTATTATGGAGGAAGCCGTGTGATACAGGATATGACACTGGAAAGCCTGGATGTTGTTACAGAAAAAGGGGTAGACTATGTGCGGATATCCGATAAAGAAGAATTGAATCGCTTTTCTATGATGGCAAATGCAGATGATCGTATCAATGCCGGATTGGAGGCAGATATTGATATGGAAGGTGCCGGGTTAAGTGCAGATGTTGAAAATTATATAGGAATCTTTAATGGAAACGGACATTCCATCAAAAATATGCAGGGGGGTGAAATAACGACCGGTGCCATCTGTCGTACATTGAAGGGGACGATTCGAAATCTTTGTCTTGAGAATGTTTTGCTGCCGGGTGGAAATTATAAAAACGAAGGGTCCGTGGGAGCAGTCTGTGGTGTTAACCGTGGAGTGATCGAGAATTGCAAGGTGGATGGAAGTTCGATTTCGATAAAAAGAAGCAGTGGTGGAATTTATGAGTATGATCCGGTGGGGACGGTAACCGGTGTGAATATGGGAGAGATAAAAAACTGTCTGACAGTGAACAATGAATTTGATACAACACAGATTTTGGACGGTGCGAGTCAAGATGAGATTATTTTCCCGATTGCTGCAAACTTTGGAACGGTTGTAAATTGTTATTATGACTCCGACGTGGATGAAGAAAAGCAAGGATCTGATATACGTGCCGGCATCGGAAGAACCAAAGAGAGAATGAAATCGGGAGAGGTTTGTTATCACTTAAATAATGAAATATCCGATGGAACGCAGGTGTGGTATCAGAACCTTTTTGGAGAAAAGGCAGATATCTATCCGACGTTAAAAAAGAATGCAGCAAATACGGTATATGATGGGTATGATATGTGCAAAAAAGTATATACCAATACACCGAATAGTAAATTGACCCATTCTTTTGATTATACGACGGATGGAGATAGAATTGTTGCAACATGTCAAGTGAATCCGGCGCATCAGACGAATGTGATGCTTACGGCAGAAAATGCGCAATATGATAAAAAAGACCATCCCGCAGTAGAGGATTATGCAGATACCTGGGGACAGTATGAAGGGTTGAAAAAATGTAAAATCACATACCTGCGAGATGGAAAAGCAACGACTGATCTTAAGTCGGCAGGGACGATCACCGCTGTTATGAAGATAGAAGATGCTCAGGTGACCAAGGAATATACCATATTCAAAGCAGCAAAACCAATGCAGACACCGGCACAGAATCTTTCTGTATCATTTTCACAAAAGACGATCACAAAGGATATGTTAAAAAATGACAGTGATTGGGAAATAAAGGAAGAATTCATTGGAAAGACCATACCGGAGACAGGAGGTATAACAGTATCTGCAGAGTATGTAGGAGCGGATAAAGAAAACTATGAAAATACAACGGTAGAGATTGTGGTAGAGCGCCTTGTATGCACGCACAATCTGGATAAGATTGAAGCAGTGGCAGCGACGGAAAAGACAGAAGGAAATAAAGAATATTATGAATGTAAAGACTGTGGAAAATATTTTGAAGATGCCCAGGGAACGAAAGAAGTTACCAAAGAAAGTATGGTGATTCCTAAATTGTCTCCACAGCCGACGACATCGCCAACAGCATCGCCAACGGTGGCTCCGACAGAAACATCGGTACCGGTAACAGTGCCACCGGTACCGGGACAGACGGCGATAAGTCCATCTGTGAAAGACGAAGTACTGCCTGTAATGATGGATTTGATTCAGCCGGTGATATCAAAGAATGTTTGGCAGAAACTAAGATGGACCAAAGTGAAAGGAGCCGATGGTTATTTTATCTATGCTTCCCGATGCAGCGAGGGAGAAGATATCCGCAATTTGAAACTTGTTTGTACGATTACTTCAGCAGGAAAAACTTCATTTATCAATAAAAAACTGAAAGAAGACACCTGGTATAAGTATGAAATTCAGGCATATCGTATTGTAAATGGTAAAAAAACAGCATATGGACGTTCTTTGCAGCTTCATGCTTTGACTAAGGGAAATAGAAAATATGCCAATCCATTGAAGGTGCGTATTGCGGGAAAGAAAAAGCGTATGCTCAAACTTGGTGAGACAAGTAAACTGAAAGCAAAGGTAGTCCTTCCGACTGGAAAAAAATGCAAATGGCATATCGATAAGATACGCTACGTTGTGTCGAATCCGGAGGTTTTGTCTGTATCTAAAAAAGGAAAGATTACGACAAAAAAAGCGGGAAAAGCGACGGTGTATGCTGTTGCACAAAATGGTGTAATGAATAAGATAAAGATAAAAGTGACAAAATAGAAACAAAAACAAATCCCCCGGGTGAAGCTTGTCCGCTTTTTACTCGGGGGATTTCTTGTCTTATTCCAATTCTTCCAACGCCTGCGCTGCTTTTTCCCATTCCTCCATCGCGGTTTCCAGTTCTGCCTCATACTGTTCCTTCTGCTTTGACAATTCGGTCAATTTGGCAACGTCGGAAGCGTATTCCGGAAGGGCAATCTGCGCATCGGTTTCTTCGATGAGTTCTTCCAGTTTTTGGATTTCGTTTTCTGCTTTTTCATACGCGGTTTCAATCTTTCTTTTTTTTGCTTCCCGTTCTTTCTGCTCCTTCCAGTCGAGTTTAGCCGTAGACGGAGCCTCCGTTTTTGGCGCAGATTCTGTCGTGTTGCCGAGATAGCGGCTTTCGACAAGATCCTTCTTCGCCAGATAATAGTCATAATTTCCATCGTATGAAAGAATATGTTCATTGGTCAGATCCAGGATCCGAGTAGCGGTTTTCTGGATAAAATAGCGGTCATGCGATACGTATAAGACCGTTCCGGTATAATGATTCAAAGCATCTTCCAGAATCTCTTTGGAGTCAATATCCAGGTGGTTGGTCGGCTCGTCGAGAAGCAGGAGATTGGCTTTGGAAAGCATAAGTTTTGCCAGGGAGACACGTCCCTTTTCTCCACCGGAAAGAAGTGAAATCTTTTTATAGACATCCTCCCCGGTAAAGAGAAAAGCAGCGAGGACATTGCGGATCTTCGTATTGTTAAGATCCGGGTAGTCATCGTGGATTTCATCAAAAATCGTTTTTTCCTCGTGCAGTACATTGTGCTCCTGGTCGTAATAGCCAAGTTCCACGTTCGTGCCAAAGACGGCAGTACCCTGATCCGGAGATTCCAGTTCACAGAGCATTTTGAGAAGGGTTGTTTTACCGGTTCCGTTTTTCCCGATCAAAGCAACACGTTCTCCGCGGAACAATTCAAAGGAAACACCCTGAAAAAGGTGTAAGTCACCAAAAGACTTTCCGAAATTTTCCACACGCAAAACATCTTTTCCGCTTTCTTTTTCCGGAACAAGGGAAAAGTGCATGGATTTCTGTTCTGATACCGGCTTGTCCACAGGTGTCATTTTTTCCAACATTTTTTGGCGGCTTTCTGCCCGTTTGATTGATTTTTCACGGTTAAAAGAACGCAGTTTTTCAATGACCTGTTCCTGGTGGCGCACGGTCTGCTGATAATTTTCATATTGTTTGATCGCATCCCGGCGTAAAAGTTCTTTTTTCTGCGCATAATCGCTGTAATTTCCTTTGAAAACAGTTGCTTTTCCGTGGTCAAGTTCGACCACTTTGTCGGCGATACGGTCAAGAAAATAGCGGTCATGCGATACGATCAGGACACTTCCCTTGTAGTTGGAAAGATACGTTTCCAGCCATTGGATCGAAGCGAGGTCAAGGTGGTTGGTCGGCTCGTCGAGGATCAGTAAATCCGGCTCAAGGAGAAGGAGTTTTCCGAGTGCCACACGGGTTTTCTGTCCGCCGGAAAGAGTATTGATCGATTTGTCAATATCATTTCCGACAAATCCAAGTCCGTTGATGATTCCCATAATCTGGCTTTTGCAGGCGTAGCCGTCTTTTGCCTCAAATTCAGTCTGCATGCGGTGATAGCGTTCCAAAAGGGGATTTAATTCTTCCCCGGAAGCGGTCTGCATCGTTTCTTCCATCGTGCGGATCTCACGTTCGAGAGCGACAATGTCCTTTTTCACTTCCCACAATTCATCGTAGATACTTTTGTCCGAATGATATCCCTGCTGCTGCGGAAGATAGCCGACAGAAGTATCCTTTGCCAGAATGACATCGCCGTTATCTGCCGGAAGTTCTCCGACGATAATTCGCAAAAGGGTGGTTTTTCCGGTGCCGTTTACGCCCACAAGAGCAGTACATTCGTGTTCATTGATATGAAAAGAAACGTCGGAAAAGAGCGCTTCGTCATTAAACTTTTTTTCTATATGGTTACAAGCTAATATCATAACATTCTCCAATCAAAATATTTGCTAAAGACAGTATAGCATAAAAAGTTGATTTTTACATCTTTTTTTATAAAAGAAAATGTAGTATAATATATAAAAACGTAACTATTCAGGGGCAATGTCTGCAAGCAAATGGAGCGTCATGCTTGCATGTAAGAGACATTTGCTTGCAGACATTGGAGCCTAATAGGGCTCCCCACCCAATATGAGCATTTTTAGCCTTGCCAAAGGCGGGAAAGAACACGAAGTGTTCGAAAATGCGAATATTTGGGTGGGACCCTGAATCGTTACGGACGTAACGGAGGTTGGCACATTGGAAGAAAAGAAAATATCATCTGCAGTAATCAAGCGTCTTCCAAGATATTATAGATATCTGAGTGAATTGCTCGAAAAAGGGATTGATCGGATTTCGTCGCATGAGTTGAGCAAAAAAATGAATGTAACGGCTTCCCAGATCCGGCAGGATTTTAATAATTTTGGTGGGTTTGGACAGCAGGGATATGGATATAATGTAGGGTATCTTCATGATGAAATTGGGAAAATATTGGGACTCGAACATAATTATAATGTAATTATTATCGGAGCCGGAAATCTGGGACGTGCATTGGCAAATTATGGAGGATTTACGAAGCGGGGATTTCAGATGGCTGGTATTTTTGATGTCGACAAGGAAAAAATCGGAAAAAAGATCAACGACATTCCGGTTTATTCGATTGAAGATATTGAAGTGTTTGTAAAAGAGCACCCGGTTCACATAGCAGCCCTTACGGTTCCCAAAGATCAGGCGTCGAAGATCGCCGGGAGACTGGCGGAAGTCGGAGTGGAGGCGTTTTGGAATTTCGCGTCTACCGATCTGAAAGTGCCCTCACATGTTGTGGTAGAAAATGTTCATCTGGCAGAGAGTTTGATGCGTCTTTCTTATCGTCTGTCAGAAAAAGATAAGTAAAAGGAAAGGGGCGGTGTGTATGCCAAAAGGAACTAGAGACCAATTGCCACCATTGCAGCAGCTGGTGCATGGGAAAAAACTTCCCATCCTTGTCTTGGATGAGCGCTGGTACAAATTATTTCCCGGTGGAGTGAAACCGGAAGAAGTGAAAACTTTGGAAAAAAAGTGCAATGAACTCCTGAAAGAACAAGGAAAACTGGTCAATGAGATCAAGGATCTGCGAAGAGGCAAGAAAAAACTGATGGACGCGATCGTGTCCGGGATGAATGAGGCAGAAAATGACCGAAAAAAAGAGAAACAGAAAAAACTGCTGATTGAGACAAAGCAGAAGATTGAAGAAGAAAGTGATCGTCTTATGGAAGTGCCTTATGAAATCCGGAAAACCAATGAGGAACTTCTCGTCGTGTCCATTACGTATTGTTATGACAAACTCAAAGAGAGAGAAGAATATCTGCAGGAACTGACGCAGGACATCGAGGTACAGCGTGCAGAGATTAAGCAGAAAGTGGCAGATAAAGTGGAATTAGAGGAGAGTGTGGATCAGACATATGGATTGATGCATGCGTTACTTGGGCGAGAAGTAATGAATGTATTTGATCATTATAAGTGATAGAAAAGAGGTATGTTATGATTCTGGGGATTGGAATCGATACAATAGAGATCGCGAGGGTGCTGCGTGCGTGTGAGCGGAGCAGCCATTTTGTGGAAAGAACGTTTACAACGAAAGAAATGGCACAATTTGCAGAGCATAAAGTGCGGAAGGCATCGGATTTTGCTGCCAAAGAAGCGGTGGCGAAAGCCTTTCGTACCGGGTTTTACCAGTGTGAGCCGAGAGAGATCGAGGTGCTGCGGGGAGAACTGGAGGAACCGTATGTGCGGCTGTATGGAAAGGCAAAAAAGATAGCAAAACGACTGGGAATTACTCAGATACATATCAGTATTACCAATACAAAGAACGAAGTTACGGCGTTTGTCGTGGCGACAGATGAAAAAGAGGCAGTATTGCAGCCCCTTTATGACGAATGAGTGAGGTGGCATATGCAATATTTATTTACGGCAAAACAAGCAAAACAGCTGGATGAACACGCCATACAGGAAGTGGGATTTCCCGGTGCGGTTTTGATGGAAAAAGCGGCGACGGTATTAAGTTCGGTGATCGAACAGTCGATTCGCAAAGACGAAGGAATTTTATTTGTCTGCGGATGTGGCAATAACGGCGGAGATGCGGTTGCGGCGGCAAGAATATTGAAACAGCAGGGATACCATACGGCGATTGTGCTGGTAGGAGAGACTTCTCGTATGTCGGAAGATCTGTTTTTGCAATTGCGGCTGGCTGCAGCGTGCGATGTTGAGGCGGTTACGGCAGCAGAAGTAGATTCTGCAGAATATCCAATCCTTGTGGATGGGCTTTTTGGCGTGGGCTTAAACCGGCCGGTGGAAGGCGTCTATCAGGCAATGATCGAGCAGATGAACCGGTCACAGAAACGCATTTTTGCAATTGATATCCCGTCGGGCATTCATGGGGATACGGGAAAAGTTCTTGGAACGGCGGTGAAAGCAGAAACGACGGTTACTTTTGGAGTGAATAAACTGGGTTTGGTTCTTTATCCCGGATGTCAGTATGCCGGAAACGTAGTGATCGGAGATATCGGATATCCGGACTGCAGTTATGAGGCGATAGAGAATCCGGCGTATTATTATGATAAAAGAGATCTGGAACATTGTCTGCCGGAAAGAAGACCGGACGGCCATAAAGGGACATTTGGCCACGTTCTTGTGATCGGAGGCAGTAAAAATATGTGCGGCGCGGCTGTTTTTGCAGCGAAGGCGGCATATCGGATGGGGGCAGGCCTGGTAAAAGTTCTGTCGGCAAAGGAAAACCGCCAGACGATCCTTACGATGCTTCCGGAAGCCCTGGTGGATTCGTATGAAGAAGAGGAGGCACTTGCCGAGGGACTGGCTTTTGCGGATGTGATCGTACTGGGACCGGGACTTGGAACCGGAGAGGATGCGAAAAAGATAATAACATATGTACTGGAAAATTCTGACAAGTCCATTGTGCTGGATGGCGACGGTATCACAATGTGCAGCCGTGAGCAGCTGAAAAAGACGAAGGCCCCTTGGATCCTGACCCCGCATCCTAAGGAATTTTGTACGATTTCCGGCTGGACGATGGCTGAATTAAAAGAAGAGTTTTTACAGAAGGTAAAACAGTTTGCAGAGGAGCAGGGCGGCATTGTCGTCGGAAAGGATGCCCGAACTTGTGTGAGTGACGGAAATGAGTGCTATGTCAATATTTCCGGAAACAGCGGAATGGCGACCGGTGGAAGCGGTGATGTGCTTGCCGGAACGATCGGCGGTCTTGTCGCGCAGGGGATGTCCTGCTTTGAAGCGGCAAAAGCAGCTGTTTACCTGCATGGGCTGGCAGGAGACAGATACAAAGAGAAATATGGTGAGCATGGAATGATGGCACGTGACTTGATCGATTCCCTGCAGAAAATCCACCAGAATGGAGAATGAGATGGACGAATTATTGGAAAAGAAAAAATATGATAGAACGTATGTGGAGATTGATCTCGAAGCAATCAAGCATAATATCCGGTGTGAACGGGAAAAAGTGGGAGATAAGGTAAAAATTATGGCAATCATCAAAGCAAATGCTTACGGTCATGGCGATATCGAAGTCGCAGAGGCATTAAAAGACGAAGTGGATGCATATGGTGTAGCTATTATTGAAGAGGCATTGAAACTTCGGAAAGCCGGGGTTACTAAGATGATTTTGATTTTGGGACATACTGGAAAAATTTGGTACGATGATCTGATCAAAAATGATATTTCTCAGGCAGTATACAGTTATGAAATGGCAAAAATTCTCAGTGAAGAGGCAATGCGTCTTGGAAAGAAGGCAAAGATTCATATTAAAGTCGATACCGGAATGGGGCGCATTGGATTTCAGCCTGTAAAAGATAATGTTGAGGTCATTTATGCGATTTCCAGACTTCCTGGCATCGAGATTGAGGGAATCTTTACGCATTTTGCCAGAGCGGATGAGGTATCGACAGAATGGACGAAAGAGCCATTTGAAAAATTTCAGATCTTTCGTCACGAACTTCAAAAGAGGGGCGTAGAGATCCCGCTTGCACATGTGGCAAACAGTGCGTCAATTTTGAGACTGCCATCTACATATTTGGACATGGTGCGTTCGGGCATAACGACGTATGGTCTGTTCCCTTCCGATGAAGTGAAGAAAAATGTGCCGCTTCGTCCGGCACTTTCGTGGAAAACAGAAGTGGTTCATGTAAAGACGGTTCACGCGGGAACAAGTATCAGTTATGGTGGAACCTTTACTGCTGAGCGCGAAAGTGTGATCGCTACGATTCCGGTAGGCTATGCGGACGGAGTGAAAAGAGATTTGTCGGGAAAGGGCAGAGTGCTTGTCAGAGGCTGTTATGCGCCAATTGTTGGGCGAATCTGTATGGATCAGTTTATGATCGATGTGACAGACATTCCGGAGGTTAAGGTAGGCGATACGGTAACTCTGATCGGTCAGGACGGCTCCCGGCGTATCAGCGTGGAGGAAGTGGCAGCTCTGGCACATTCGTTCAATTATGAATATATATGCAGCATTACAGAACGTGTACCGAGAAGGTATATATAATAGTTACTACGTAACTATTCAGGACGCCCCGCCCCCACATGTTACTATAATAAATAACTAACATATGGTATAAACTCACGTATATTGGTAATAATAGGAGTATACCACAGAAATTCGTGGTATAAAGAATTAGAAAATTTATCCTGTATTACATAGGGAAATAGAAAATAACGAGGGGTATGTACCATGGTGGTTAAACGAGGCGACATTTATTATGCAGATTTAAGACCGGTTGTGGGCTCCGAACAAGGTGGCGTACGACCGGTTTTAATTATACAAAATGATATGGGAAACCGATATAGTCCGACGGTGATCTGCGCGGCGATTACATCAAAAATGAATAAGGCGAAGCTTCCAACGCACATTGCACTGAATTCAGAAGATTATGGCATCGTAAAAGATTCTGTAATTTTGCTGGAACAAGTGAGAACAATTGATAAATCACGATTGCGGGAGAAAGTTTGTCATCTGGATGAGAGTGTTATGAGACGGATCAATCAAGGGTTAGAAGTGAGCCTGGCACTGCGTACATAAGAAAAAACCCCCAAATTTCGGGTACTTGCGATTAAGAAAAAGAACAAACAAAAAACACCTCTGGGAGGAGGTGTTTTTTGTGGTACCATATGGTACCTAAGCGTATAATAGGGTGGGAGTAGAAAGTATATACTTTCCGAGTATTAAGATACTAAACAGATGTGTCAAAAATATGTCAGATTATATTTTTTTGAAAAAAAGTTAATTTTTTTTTCAATACGATATTTTTCTCAAATTGCTATTGCATTGTCAGGGGCCTTGTTGTTATACTATTAGTAGAAAAGACAAAATCAATTTGGAGGATTTGGAGGAAACCAATGAAGATTGGATTAGTACGACATTTTAAAGTAGACTGCCCTCATAAAGTGATGATGACATCCAAAGAATTTAGAGAGTGGTCAGAAAAATATGAACATGCAAGGATATTGAAGAAAAAAGTAAATATGTCAGGGATTCATTGGGACATTTGCTACTGCAGTGATCTGGAACGTGCTGTCGAGACAGCAAAAGAAGTGTACAGCGGTAATATTTATGTGGATAAACTTCTGCGTGAAGTAGACAATGCTCCATTTATCAATACCGATCATTTGAAACTGCCATTTCCAATCTGGCATTTTTGCGGAAGACTCGCATGGTTTTTTAAATCCAAGAGCCAGCCGGAGGATATTAAAGGCACGAGACGGCGAGTACGTAAGTTCTTTCGTCAGATTGACTGGTCACAGGATAATATTTTAATCGTTTCGCACGGATTTTTGATTTTTAACTTTATATATGAGCTTTTCCGGCTGGGGTTTGTCGGAAAAGAGGTACGCAGAGTAAAAAACGGAATTTTGTATCTGTATGAGATTCCGGATTATAAACGGCCATTTCAATATCATCCGAAAGAAAAGGAAAAAGAACTATGAAGATAACCATACTTTGTGTGGGAAAATGTAAAGAGAAATTTATGCAGCAGGCTGTGGCAGAATACGAAAAGCGTCTTGGCCGGTATGTGAAAATGCAGATTATAGAAGTTCCGGATGAAAAGACACCGGATGGGGCTTCGGAAAAATTAGAAATGCAGATTAAGGAAAAAGAAGGCAGAAGGCTGTTAGACAAGATTCGTCAGGATGATGAAGTGATCGCTCTTGCCATCGAGGGAGAGCAGAAGACGTCAGAGCAGTTTGCTGTGCAGATTGACCAGTATGGCATTACGGGGAAAGGAAATGTTGTATTTGTAATCGGAGGATCGCTCGGACTTTCGGAAGAAGTATTACAGAGGGCAGACCGGAAACTTAGTTTTTCCAAAATGACATTTCCCCATCAGCTCATGCGTGTGATCTTATTGGAGCAGATTTACCGGGCATACCGTATCATAAAAAAAGAACCCTATCATAAATAGAAAGAAGGAGACAAATGACACTTTCTTATTTTACAGATAAAATACCGGCTGTTGTGGATGCGGCACTGCATATGATTATTGCGCTCATCTTATTTGCAATCGGAAAAAAACTTGTCAAGCTGTTATTGAAGCTGCTTCGTGCTTCATTTGATAAAAGCAGCATGGAAGAGGGCGTTGCTCATTTTCTGCTATCCATTATCAAATTTGCATTGTATGCGGTATTGATTCTGATTTTGTGTCAGTTCCTTGGATTTGCCACAAGTTCGATCATTGCACTGTTAGGCTCTGCAGGACTTGCCGTGGGACTTGCTCTTCAAGGAAGCTTGGCAAATTTTGCCGGCGGGGTATTGATCCTGATGATGAAACCATTTGTGGTCGGGGATTATATCGTTGTCGGAGATCTGGAAGGAACGGTCATTGGAATCGATATTGTATACACAAAATTACAGATGGTTGACAATAAGACCGTAGTTCTTCCTAACGGAAAGTTAGCGGATTCAAACATTATTAATGTGACGAATCAGGATAAACGACGGATCGATCTGGAGATCGGAGTCAGTTATGATGCGGATCTGCAGCAGGTACGCCATGTACTGCAGGAGATTATCAAAGACCAGGAAGAGATTCTTGCCGGGGAGCCGGTAGATGTTGTCGTTGGTGCGCTTAACAGCAGCTCTGTCGATATGGCAGTGCATGTCTGGGTAAAAAAGGAAAATTACTGGCCGGTGCGCTGGCGGATGTTGGAGCAGATCAAACTGAGATTTGATCAAGAAGGAATTGAGATTCCGTTTAATCAATTGGATGTGACAGTAAAGCAGGAAACTACAAAAAATAGCAATGAAAATTAAAGGAGATTAAAAATGAGAGGACCAAAAGCACCAAAAGACCCAACCAAAAAAAGACCAAGCCTGTATCTGATGTTAGATAAGGATATTGCGGGACTGCCGGGAAGGGATGGCAGCTGCCGGGATACCAACTATATGGAAGGACGTCTGGTAGAGCAGGTAAAAGGAATCTGCGGAGATGTGGACGAAGATATTCTGAAACTGTTAGAATCTTTTGAGGGAATCCGTAAACTTGTACATAGTATCGGAGTGAGCATTACCGCGCATGAAGAAGCAGAAAAAAGCAGTTTTATCGATTTTACGATCAATTGTTATGGAAAAGAGGATAAATACGTTACCGGAAGCAATATCACGGTAAAATGTCCATGCAACGGCGAGGAGGTTTTGATCGAACTTGCACAGGTGCCGGTCAATGAGATGGATGATATCATCGGAGAATTCGATTTTGATTTTCCGAAGGACTGTAAGAGTGCCAGTGTAACGCTCAAATTCTATTTGAATGACGGCTATCAGGTGCCGGAGATTCAAGTGGATCCACCGATTGATTTTGCCTCCGAAGTCTATCGGAAAATGATTGAGAAATCATTGTTGAATCTTGGAAATGTAAAACGACTGAAAACGGCGATTGAAAAGGCACAGCGTGGCGAAGAGGTAACAATTGCGTATATTGGCGGTTCTATCACACAGGGAGCCGGTGCAAAACCGATTGAGAGTAAATCGTATGCATACTTGTCTTATCGTGGCTTCTGTGAGCGTTTTACGCCGGATGACGGTGCACATGTGACATTTGTAAAGGCCGGTGTCGGAGGAACTCCGTCCGAACTCGGTATGATTCGTTATGAAAAAGAAGTGACAGATTATGGAAAAATTAAACCGGACGTTGTCATTGTGGAATTTGCCGTAAACGATGAAGGGGATGAGACCGAGGGGGTAAGTTTTGAAAGCCTTGTGCGAAAGATTGCCAATGCGGATAATAAACCAGCCGTTATCCTTAATTTTGCGGTATTTATGAATGAATGGAACCTGGAAGACCGTCTCGTACCGATCGGAAAAAATTATGACCTTCCGATGGTGAGTGTAAAAGCGGCTGTCGTACCACAGTTTTCTAAAAATACGGTTGTGACAAAGAGACAGTATTTTTATGATATTTTCCATCCAACCAATGATGGACATCGTATTATGGCGGACTGCCTGATCGGTCTGTTTGAGCAGGCAGCGAAAGCACCGATGCCGGAAAACGACAGCGATTTCACAGTGAAGCCGGTAAAAGGCGCTGAATTTGAAAATATCATATTGGTGGATTCAACCAATATTGAACAGTATGGAACGGTTTCCCATAAGGGATTTGATCATAAAGATACCGAAATCCAATACGTAGAAAGAAATCTGAGCAGTCAGGCTTCTCCGGTGCTGGAAAATGGCTGGGCGAAAGCCTATGAGACAAAGGATGCGGAATTTGTTATGGAGATTACGGCGAGAAATATCGTGCTTGTGTCGAAAGATTCCGGAACACCAAAATTTGGAAAAGCAGATATTTATGTGGATGATAAACTGGCTCTTACGGCAGATCCGCTTGTGAATGGATGGAATCATTGCAATCCGCAGATCATTTTGAATGAAACAGAGTCGGCAAAACACGTTGTAAAAATTGTGATGCATCCGGGCGATGAGGAAAAAGCCTTTACGATCCTTGGATTTGGAGTCACTCTTTAAAATATTTTACATGGATTTTACATGGGTTTCTAACTTGTTTTACAAAAGAATGCTATAGTAACACAAGGAAAAGGAGATGACCAAAGATGGCACTGATCTATGTAGTCGAAGATGACGTAAATATTCAGGAAATTGAGATGTTTGCCCTTAAGAACAGCGGATACAGAGTGGAAGGGTTTGGAAATGCGAAGGACTTTTTTGCTAAATTGTCGGAAAAGACGCCGGATTTGATCCTTCTTGATGTGATGCTTCCGGATTTGGATGGATTGTCAATCTTAAAAAAGGTGCGGACCGTTCCGGATACGAAAAAAATACCTGTGATCTTTGTATCTGCAAAGACATCGGAAATGGATAAAGTGAAAGGGCTTGACATGGGAGCGGATGATTATCTTGCCAAACCGTTTGGCGTGATGGAACTGATCTCCCGTGTGAAAGCACTGCTTCGAAGGAGCAATGCAGCAAGCGAAGAAAAGACGCTGGCACTGGGAGAAATTCAGATTGACAATGAAAAGCACTGCGTATATGTCGGAAACCGGTTATGTGAATTGACTTACAAAGAGTTTGAACTTCTCAAGATGATGATGCAGAATGTCGGTATCGTTTTGACACGTGACCGCATTATGGACCGTGTCTGGGGAACCGATTATGAAGGAGAATCCAGAACACTGGATATGCACATTAAAACCCTTCGAAAAAAACTGGGCGAAGAGGGGATTCGGATTAAAACTGTCCGGAATGTGGGGTATGTTCTCGAATGAAAAAACGATTAAACCATACTTTTTTGCTTGTGTCGGCCATTATCATCATATTGATGGTTGTACTGTTTAGTTTCATTTTTTATCAGTTGTTATGTGAGGAAGTAAGTGAAAGCCTGCAAAATAACGCGGTCATCCTGGAAAACGCACTTGAGACATCGGATAATGAATCTGAGATTGAGAAGAAGATGAATTTTGAAAATCTTCGAGTGACGATTGTAGACAAAGAAGGAAAGGTGATATTTGACAATTTCGCAGACACAAAACAGATGGATAACCACAAGGACCGTCCGGAGATTGATGATGCACTGGAAACGGGAGAGGGAAGCTGTGTAAGGCATTCCGATACATTGGCGAAAAATACGTTTTATTATGCGCTGCGGAGAACGGATGGTACGGTTCTGCGCGTCGGAAAAGAATCGGACAGTATTTACAGCATTCTGCTGGAGATCCTGCCGGAAATCATCGCCATCATTGCGCTGATCTTTGTCGTGAGCTGGATCCTGACGCTTCTCTTTGCAAAAAATATCATCAAGCCGATTCAGCGGATGGCGGAGGATATGGATTCCATCGAGGAAAAAGATGGCTACAAAGAACTTGTTCCGTTTATCCGAAAAATAAAAACACAGCATGAAGACATTATGAAGAGTGCGAAAATGCGCCAGGTATTTACGGCCAATGTGTCACATGAATTAAAAACGCCGCTGACGTCCATCTCCGGTTATGCGGAATTGATTGAAAACGGGATGGCGGCAGATGATGATGTAAGACGGTTTGCCAAAGAGATTCACCGCAATTCTAAGCGTCTGTTGACATTGATCAATGATACGATACGTTTGTCCGAGCTGGATATGACAGAGAAAACGATTGAATTTGAAGATATTGATCTGTATGAACTGGCAGAAAACTGTGTCAGCATGCTTCAGATCAATGCCGAAAAACATCAGGTATTTCTTTCTCTTTTTGGAAGCTCCTGCCATGTGTGCGCCAATAAGGGAATGATGGAAGAATTGTTATACAATCTTTGCGACAATGCGATTCGCTACAATAAAGCAGACGGCAGCGTAAAGGTGATTTTGAAAAATGAGGAAGATTGCGTAAAACTACAGGTAAAAGATACCGGTATCGGAATTCCGCAGAAAAGTACGGATCGAGTGTTTGAACGGTTTTACCGCGTAGATAAGAGCCGTTCAAAGCAGACCGGTGGAACCGGACTGGGACTTGCCATCGTAAAACATATCGTAGCAAAGCATAATGCGAAGATTACTCTTTCCAGTGAACTGGGAAAAGGTACCACGATTACCGTGATATTTCCAAAAAATACTTTACAAGAATAGAATTTCATATTATAATTTTTATTAGTGTCATTTTATCAATAAGATGGCACTATTATTTTATGATGCCTTTGGCATTTATACATATAGAATTAAAAAGAAAGTGAGAACTAACCATGAGTGAGCTAACAGAATTTCGCTGGCATGGAAGAGGTGGACAGGGTGCTAAGACCGCAGCTCTTCTACTTGCTGATGTTGCGTTTAAGACAGGAAAACATGTACAGGGATTTCCGGAATATGGTCCGGAGCGAATGGGTGCGCCCATCACGGCATATGACCGTATCAGCGATACAGAGATTCGTGTACATTCCAACATTTATGATCCGGATTATGTGGTTGTTGTCGATGAGACACTGCTTCATTCGGTTCATGTGACGGAGGGATTGAAAGAGGATGGCGCAATTTTGGTGAATACGGCAAAGACAAGTGACGAGATCCGTCCGCTGCTTGGTGGATACAAGGGACGTGTTTATACGATTGATGCCAGAGAGGTATGCATGAAAACACTTGGTAAATATTTTCCGAATACTCCGATGTTAGCTGCGATTGTTAAGATATCCAAGATTATGGAAGAAGAGAAATTTATTCAAGAGATGGAAGCTTCTTTGAGTCATAAATTTGCAAAAAAACCGGAAGTGCTTGAAGGAAATATGCAGGCACTTCGTCTGGCAATGCAGGAGGTACGTGGAGATGAGTAATATAATACATGCAAAAGAAATACATGAAGGCGCTGCGTGGCAGGATCTTACACCGGGACTCCAGATTTATGAATCTGCGACATCCAAGGAGTTTGAAACGGGTGAATGGAGAGTCAATACTCCGGTATTTGATGCGGTAAAATGTAAGCAGTGTCTGTTGTGTGTGCCATACTGCCCGGATAGTGCCATTCCGGTTTCCGGTGGAGAACGCGGCGAATTTGATCTGAAACATTGCAAGGGATGCGGAATCTGCGTGAAAGCATGCCCATTTGACGCAATTACGATGAAGGAGGGCAAATAAAATGGTAAAGAGTATTTTAGAGCGTATGTCCGGTAATGAAGCCGTAGCACATGCGATTAAACAGGTGGAGCCGGATGTCATGCCGGCATTCCCGATCACTCCTTCAACGGAACTTCCACAGTTTGTATCCAATTTTATCGCCAATGGCGAGATTGATACGGAATTTATTCCGGTAGAAAGTGAACACAGTTCCATGAGTGCCGCGATTGGTGCATCGGCAGCAGGAGCGCGTGCTTTGACAGCAACTTCCTCTTGCGGACTTGCTTTGATGTGGGAAGTGCTTTATGTGGCCGCTTCCAATCGTCTGCCTCTTTGCATGGCAGTAGTCAACCGTGCGTTGTCCGGTCCGCTCAATATCAACAGCGAGCATTCCGACAGTATGGGAGCAAGAGATTCCGGATGGATTCAGATTTATGCAGAAAACAATCAGGAAGCCTATGATAACTTTATTCAGGCATACCGTATTTCGGAGCACAAAGATGTTATGCTTCCAATCATGATCTGCCAGGATGGATTTATTACAAGCCATGCAGTGGAAAATATTACTTTGATGGAAACCGAAGATGTAAAGAAATTTGTAGGGACATATGAACCGGAACATTTCCTTTTGAATCCGGAAGAGCCAATGGCAGTCGGCCCATATGCTGTTTCTAATTATTGTATGGAAGCAAAACGTGCGCAGGCACAGGCAATGATGAATGCAAAACAAGTCATTTTAGACGTGGCAGATGAATTCCGTGGATTGACAGGCCGTGGATTTGGCTTGTTTGAAGAATATTGCTTAGACGATGCAGAATATGCCATCGTAGCGATCGGATCCGCTTGTGGTACGATCAAAGATGCAATAGACAAGATGCGCGGCGAGGGCAAAAAAGTCGGATTATTGAAAGTCCGTGTGTTCCGTCCGTTTCCGGGGAAGGAAATGGCAGAAGCCCTGAAAGATTGCAAAGCAGTAGGAATCTTTGATCGTTGTGAGAGCTACAGTGCCAATGGCGGTCCTCTCGGAGCCGAACTTATGGCGGCGATGTACCGCAATAAAAACCAGGCAGAGACTGTAAATTACATCTACGGATTGTCCGGCCGTGACCTTACGGTAGAACAGGTAGAGGAAACATTTGACGAACTGATGCAGACAGCAGAAGAAGGAACGGCAGGAAATGCATACCGTTATATCGGACTTCGGGACAAGATGGAGGATTAAACAAGATGGAAACAAAATTTAATTTTAAAGAAATACAGGAAAGAGAAGACCGCCTGGCACCGGGACATCGTATGTGCGCCGGATGTGGTGGAACCATTGCCGTAAGAAATGTTTTAAAAGCCCTTCATCCGGGAGATAAAGCGGTAATCGGTAATGCAACAGGATGTCTGGAAGTATCCACTTTCATGTATCCGTACACGGCCTATGAAGACAGTTATATCCACAATGCGTTTGAAAATGCAGGAGCGACACTGAGCGGTGTTGAGACAACGTACCGCTTTATGAAGAAAAAAGGCAAATTAAAAGAAGATTATAAATTCATCACCTTTGGTGGAGACGGTGGAACCTATGATATCGGATTCCAGTCCCTTTCCGGTGCGATGGAACGTGGACATGACATGGTTTATGTCTGCTATGATAATGGTGCTTACATGAATACAGGAATCCAGCGTTCTTCAGCGACGCCGATGTATGCTGATACAACGACGACACCGGCTGGGAAAGTTTCCCAGGGAAAGCCACAGACGAGAAAAGACCTCGCAGCCATTCTGGCAGCGCACAACATTCCATATGTCGGACAGACGACATTTATTGGTAATATGAAAGATTTGTATACAAAATCGGAGCGTGCGATTTACACAGAGGGAGCCGCATTTTTGAATGTAATGGCACCTTGTCCGCGTGGATGGCGTTACGATGCACCGGATATCATCGATGTTTGTAAGTCGGCTGTAGAAACTTGTTATTGGCCGCTTTTTGAAGTGATTGATGGAAAATGGATCTTGAATTATGAACCAAAGAAAAAACTTCCGATCGAAGATTTCTTAAAACGCCAGGGAAGATTTAAACATTTGTTTAAACCGGGCAATGAAGAACTGATTGTGGCATTTCAGGCAGAAGTTGACCGCCGCTGGGAAGAACTTTTGGAACGCTGCCATGCATAAAAGACAGAAATTGGAAAAAACATGGAGATGAGAAAATGACAGAAGCAGGAAAAGGAGCAGAAGAGGTACAGGATATCTTATTGAAAAATGTTGCGATGTTTCAAAAAGTATGTGACCGCATACAATTTGAAGGGGTGTCTCGCAGCGAATTTGCGATGCTTCATATGATCCATAACAAAAAGGATGAGAGAGGAAAACTGACTTTGAGTGAACTGGCTGCCTTTTTGGAAGTATCATCGCCGGCGGTTTCCAGAATGATAAAGACGCTGGAAGATAAAAAATACATTGTCAAGAGCCCAAGTGAAAAAGACCGGAGAATTTCGTATGTCTCGCTTTCGCCGGAAGGGGAGGCACTGTACGAAATGTGTGCGGAGCGGATGCGAAGAATCGGAGACCGTACGGTGGAGGCGATGGGTCGTGAAGACATGATTCAGATGCTTGGGTTATTTCAGCGTTTCTTCGAGATATTTGGAAAAGAATTGGATAAGGACACAAAGTAAACACAGGAAATGCACGTTTCTTTCAAGCATTTTTCTTATTTAATAATAAAAAGGAATCCGGTTTATTTCCGGATTCCTTTTTGGATGATGTAAAGAACTTATTTTAAGTTTAATTCGCCGCATGGAATGTATTCCATGTAATCAAAGGAAGCAAATGTATCACTGTCGCTGCCATTTGCTGTCGCATATACACCCATTGTATTTCCGACGAAACCACCGGCGATGTCTGTACACAGAATGTGAGCGGACAAACCGGAAGCAACTTCCGTAAATAAAGATTCTTCAGGTGTAGAATATACGAAACGGAGGTTTTGCTGGTCTGCTTCCAAACGAAGAATCAGATCCGGATACCGAGCCTCCAGTGTCTTTTCACATACAACCGTCGATTCTCCTTTTTCTACTTTAATGATCTGAAGTGTCGTAGCATTGCCATTTGTGCCGGCAAGATACTGGTACTGATAGTCTGTACTCTGGAACAAGGCGATTCCGGCCTGCTCGTTTTCTTTTCCCTCCAAATGAAGTGCTGTTTCAAAAGCAAAAGAACTGTCTTTCTGACGGATACATACGAAACTTGGACGTCCGTCGGAAGCAAGAAGATCTTTTCCACAACGGAGAGACAGAACACCGTTTTTCGAGAAATCATAGTTTTCTTCGATTGGATTTCTCAGATACATAAAGTGTTTTGGCAGTCCGTTTTGTGCAATATGATCAAAATCTTCACGGCAGGCTTCTTTTTTGGCAAAGAATGTCGGAAGATCCGGTGCATTTACGTGATCTTCGATGATGCCTTTGCCCGGATTAATGATTGGCCATCCATTTTCCCAAGTCATCGGAGTGAGGAACGTCTCGCGGCCGAGATTGCGGTAATAACCATCGCCGTAAGGTCGTGAAGCAAGAAGAACCATCCACCATTCGCCGTTTTGTGTCTCTACGATATCCGGATGTCCTACGTTAACGATCGGATAATTCCATCCGAGATGACGGTGTGTCATGATCGGATTGTAAGGACAGCCCTCAAAAGGTTCAAACAGGCTTTTGCTTCGTGCGATAGAGATCGCATGGTGATGACCGGTTCCGGCTTCGGAGATCATCAGATAATAATAACCATCTTTCTTATATATATGCGGACCTTCCGGCCATTCTACATGACGAAGTGCTCCGTGCCATGCCGGATAACTTTCGCCGGTTAATTTCATTGTGTTCAGATCAAGTTCCTGAATGTAAATTTCATTGTCGCCGAAATACCGGGAACCTTCGCGGCGAGGCTGCGTACCACAGTAGTAGCATTTGCCGTCATCATCAAAAAACAAAGAAGGGTCAATGCCGGAAGAGCCAAGCGGGTAAGGATCGGACCAGGGACCGGCAGGATCTTTGGCGGTAACGATAAAATTACCTAAAGGATTGCTGACATGAGTTGTAATCATATAGAAGGTACCATCGTGATAGCGGAGCGTCGGAGCAAAGATACCTTCACTGACACCGGATTTGCCAAGAGGCAGCTGGCTTTCGCGCTCAAGGATGTTGCCAATCTGTTCCCAATGGATCAAATCCTTACTATGAAAGATCGGAACACCGGGGAAATAGGCAAATGTGGATGTTACTAAATAATAGTCATCATCAACTCGGCAGATCGATGGATCCGGATAGAAGCCCGGAAGAATCGGGTTGGAATATGTTACATTTTTGTTCATAACTTGTCTCCTTATTATGTCTGAATTGTAGTGAAATTCTACAAATTTATTTTAGTATAGGATAGAAATAAAGTAAATAGAAAACATAAAATTATCAAAAATTGTTCAAAAATTAGTAAAAATTCATAAAAAAAATGTTCAAAACTATAGACATGTCACAAAAATGATGATATACTTAAATACAAACTGTATGCAAAATACACAAAGAATTCCAAAATGCGTTTTGCTGCCGCAGTTTTTTTGTGCGAAACGCATAAAAAAGAGAAAGGGCGAAAGGAGATTGCAACAGCCATGTCAAAGTTGATGAAGAAAAAAGGCTTGATTAAGTTCCTGGTTGTGGTATTAATACTGGTAGCAGTAGTAGTATTTTTCCAGATTAAAGGAACTTCAACAAGCGACAACTCCGACAAGTACAAGGACGTGGATCTGACCGCAAACAGTGACTCGTATGGACGTGAAGATACATATGCAAAATATGTAACACAGCACGAAGATACGAGACCTGAGGGCGAGGAAAATACCTACGAGCTGAATGTATTAAAACCTACAAACAGCCAGGGAACTTCCATCCGTACAGATGTGGGTCCTTCCGACGACAAATCAACGGCATTGCAGATTCCGGAAAAAGGTTATGCAGAATTTAAAGTAAATGTAAAAACCGCCGGATACTACAACTTGCTAACTGATTACTATCCTACGACAGATGAGGATGACCGAGGAATTGACATCGAAACTGAAGTTCAGATTAACGGTGCCGTTCCATTTAGTGGAGCAGATGCGATTGCATTCGGCCGTGTCTATACAGACGCAGGCGAAGTGACGCAGGATAACCAGGGAAATGAAATCCGTGCCAAACAGGTACAGGATGAAAACCGTGGTTGGATCTCTACTTACTTTGAAGATTCTACCGGTTACGAAATGGAACCACTTCGTTTCTATTTGAATGCCGGAGAGAGCACAATCCGATTGACGGGTGTCAATGAAAAATTTGTGATCCGTAAATTGGCAGTGCAGAACAAGGAGACAACTCCTACATATGAAGAGTATAGCAAAAAGAATGCAAATGCTACGAATAACACGGAGCAGGGATACATTCAAAAAATTCAGGGCGAAAAGGCAGTGCGCCGTTCTTCTCCTTCTCTCTATGCTACATATGACAGAACTTCAAGTGATACGGAGTACGAAGACAAAGATGGTAAAACGGAGCAGGGTATTACCGACCGCCAGGTTCTTGATATGACCGGTGGTACTCAGTGGAAAGTTCCAAACGATTGGATCGAATGGGATATGGAAGTTCCTGAAGAAGGTGACTATGTTATCGGAATCAAGGGACGTCAGGGATATACCCGTGGATACATTGCAAACCGTTCTTTATACATCGATGGCGAAGTTCCATTTGAAGAAGTAAAAGAAATTCAGTTTACTTATAGTAATGTTTGGCAGATGGTCTGCTTACAGGATGCGGATGGAAATGCTTACAAATTCCATTTGACAAAAGGAAAGCATACGATTCGTCTGAAAAACACACTGGGTGATCTTGGTGAATATTTGTCTGAATTGTCAGACAGTGTATTCAACATGAACCAGATGTATCGTCAGATTCTCGTATTGACAGGTACAGAACCGGATGAATACCGTGACTATCAGATTGAAAAAGTATATCCGGAAGTTATCGAAGCGATGGATTTTGAATCTAAACGTCTTTACAAACTGGTAGATGAAGTTGTTGCATATACCGGAGAAAAAGGTGGAGAGATTTCTGTAGCACAGACTCTTGCCGCTCAGATGGAGAAGTTTGTAAAACGTCCGGACAAGATTCCTGGTACACTTTCAAACTTTAAAGAAAATATCAGTTCTCTCGGAACTTCTATTAACAACCTGAGTGCAGCAGCAATGGATATTGATTACATTGTGCTTGCAAATGCAAAAGAAAATATTCCGGAAGTAAACGAAACTCGTTTTGATAAAATGGCACATGAGTGCAAATTGTTTATCAATTCTTTCCGCAGTGACTCTTCTGCTCTTGGTAATGTATACGATTCCGATGATCCGGACGTATTGGATGTGTGGATCACAGCCGGACGTGACCAGAGTACTATCTTGAAAAACATGGTAGACCAGATGTTCACACCGGAGACCGGAATTAAAGTAAATGTCAAACTGATCGATGCAGCGGCATCCGCAAATACAGCGACATCCGCAAACGGTGCCGTAAATGCGATGCTCCCGGCCGTTATCTCCGGATTCGGACCTGACGTTGCGCTTTGCATCTCACAGACAGAGCCTGTTAACTATGCACTTCGTAGTGCGGTTGTTGACTTGTCGCAATTTGGCAGTGAAGTGGATGATGTTCTTTCTGAATATTATCCAAGTTCGTATGAGTCTTACAAATTTAACGGTGGTCTTTACGGATTGCCTGAGACACAGAACTACAACGTATTGTTCTACCGTACAGATATTATGGAAGAACTCGGAATTGATGCGGAAAAAGATGTAAATACATGGGAAGATGTATTGAAAACACTTCCAATTTTGCAGAAGAACAGCATGTCCTTTGCAATCCCTTCTGTAGAGCGTAAGATCAATAACGTTACAAACCCTGACCTTGCAAACTATTATGCTCAGTTATATCAGCGCGGTGGTACTTTGTACGATGCTGACGCAATGGAGACAACGATTGCATCGCAGGAAGGTATCGAGGCATTTGAATTCTATACCAAACTCTTTACCAACTATAAGCTGGATAAACAGTATGATTTTAATAACCGTTTCCGTAGTGGTGAGATGCCAATCGGATGTGCGGATTATAGTAACTTTAACACGTTGGCGGTATTTGCTCCTGAGATCAAGGGTCTTTGGAACTTTGGTTTGATTCCGGGTATGAAGAAGGAAGATGGAAGTATTGACCGTTCTGTTCAGTCATGGGGTACTGCATCTATGATGCTTCGTGGTGCAGAAGAACGTGGTAAGAAAGAAATTGCCTGGCAGTTCCTTAAATGGTGGGAAAGTTCTGAAGTACAGAGCAATTACGCAAGTGAGTTGGAAGCTGTTATGGGTGCTGCTGCTCGTTATGCTACAGCAAACCGCAACACATTTGAAACTCTTTCCTGGAGCAGCGATGAGTCAGCCGCTTTGAAAGAGCAGTGGAAATCCGCATTTGGACTTCCGGAAGTTGCCGGTGGATATTACACAGCAAGACATATCACAAACGCAATTCGTAAGGTTATGAATGAGAATGAAGACCCAAGAGAGACACTTCTTGACTATGTCATCACGATCAACGATGAGCTTACGAATAAACGTGAAGAATTTGGTCTGCCAATAAAAGACACTAAGAAATAATCGAGAGAGGAGAGTATAGAATGAAGTTTCTTGGAAAGTATATGCAAATTAAGAAACGTGATATCGGGATTGCCTGGAAAAAGGCAAAGATGTCTAAAACCTGTTATCTGTTCTTGTTGCCATATTTTATTCTGTTTACAGTGTTCTATGTGTTGCCTGTATGTATGTCTGTATTTTATAGCTTTACATACTACAACGTATTGGAACCAGCGAAATTTATCGGCGTTGAAAACTATATCGATCTGCTCCTCAATGATGATGTGTTCCTGATTGCAGTTAAGAATACATTCTTATTGGCGGCGATCACTGGTCCGCTTGGATATATCATGGCATTCTTGTTTGCCTGGTTTATCAACGAACTGCCGCGTTTCGTTCGTGCATTTGCCGTTATGGTATTCTATGCACCGACGATTTCCGGTCAGGCATACCTGATCTGGTCTATCCTGTTCAGTGGAGATGCTTACGGATATGTAAACGGATTTTTATTGAAATTTGGTATTATCAACGAGCCAATCCTATGGCTGACGGATACCAAGTACATGATGAATGTAGTTATTATAGTAGTACTTTGGATGAGTCTTGGTACCGGATTCCTTTCTTTCGTAGCCGGTCTGCAGGGTATCGATGCTTCGCAGTTTGAAGCCGGATATGTGGACGGTGTAAAAAACCGTTGGCAGGAATTGTGGTACATTACCCTTCCTAATATGAAACCAATGCTTTTGTTTGGTGCCGTTATGGCGATTACACAGTCTTTTGGTGTAGCTGACGTTACCATGGCACTTTGTGGATACCCAAGTACCGATTACGCGGCACGAACCGTCGTAACTCACTTGGTCGACTATGGTACCACGCGATTTGAGATGGGTTACGCATCCGCGATAGCAACGGTATTGTTCGTAGTTATGATTTTGTGTAATAAGGCGATTCAAGCCTTGCTTAGCAAAGTTGGAACTTGATAGGAGGTATAACAACGATGAAATTAATCAAAATCAAAAGGAGAAAACCAAATCGATCCGTTGGTGGAGACATCGGAATTTACATTATGTTGATTCTGTTTGGTATATTCTTTGTTATGCCCCTTGTGTATACCATTTGTAGTGCGTTTAAACCATTGGATGAGATTTATCTTTATCCACCAAGTTTTTTTGTAAAGAACCCGACATTCAATAACTTCCAGGATATGCTGGTTGTTATGTCAAGTTCTTACGTACCTTTTACAAGATACATTTTCAATACTGTATTTACCACGTTAGTAGGTACAGTAGGACATTTGATCTTTGGATCAATGGCAGCGTATGTGTTGGCTAAATATAATTTTCCGGGAAGCAAGGGATTCTTCAATCTTTGTGTAACCGCGATCATGTTTAATGCGTATGTTCTCCAGATTCCTACCTATTTGATCATGTCAAAACTTGGATGGGTAGATACTTATGCCGCACTGATTGTACCTGCGTTTGCACTTCCTATGGGATTGTTCCTGATGAAGCAGTTCATGGAGCAGATTCCGGATGCACTGATCGAAGCAGCAAAGATTGATGGTGCGAAAGAAGGAAGAATCTTCCTTCAGATCGTTATGCCAAACGTAAAACCGGCTTGGCTGACAGTTACAATCTTCTCAGTACAGAACCTTTGGAATATGAAAGGACAGATTTATATCTACTCTGAGGAGTTCAAAATGCTTCCCTATGCGCTGCAGCAGATCATGTCTGCCGGTGTTGCCCGTGCGGGTGTAGGTTCCGCGGCAACGATGGTAGTTATGATGGTTCCGATCATCATATTCGTAGCAGCCCAGAGTAACATTTTGGAAACAATGGCTAGTTCAGGTATTAAAGACTGATAAAGGAGGATAAAAATGAAAGTATGTAAGAAAGTAACATCCGTGTTTGCTCTTGTACTGATCTTGTCTCTCCTTATCGGTGTGACAGGAGCCAGTGCTGCGACAAGTTCAGATGGAAATCATTATACATATATTTATGACTGCTGGGGTTATGACCGCGAGTCGCCGGATGCTTATTCTGTAACACGTATCATTACGGGTTCGGATTATCAGTGCGGTAACTTCAAAGAGCCTCAGGGAATGTATGTAAATGGTACGGATCTTTACATAGCAGATACAGGAAACAATCGTATCGTAAAAATGTCTTATCTTAATGATACGATCACACAGACAGGTCTTGTGACAGAGTTTAATAACGGAGATAAGAAAGACACTTTGAGTGGCCCACAGGATGTCTTCGTAAGTGATGAAGGAGATATGTATATTGCCGATACAGGAAATAAACGTATCGTTCATTTGGACAAAGATAATAATGTCATTAAGATCATTACAAAACCGGATGATGAAACTTTTGACCAGACTACGGACTTCCTTCCACAGAAGTTAGTAGTAGATAGTTCAAAACGTATCTTTACACAGGTACAGAACGTAAATAAAGGTTTTATGGAATTTGCAAGCGACGGATCTTTTACCGGATACGTTGGAGCAAGTAAAGTAACTTATAATATTCTTCAGTATATATGGAAGATGGTTGCAAGTAAAGAGCAGAGAAGCCAGATGGAACTCTTCGTTCCAACAGAGTACAGTAACCTCTGCCTTGATTCCGAGGGATTTATCTATGCAACAATCGGTAAGACCGGTGAAGATGTTGCTCCTCAGAATTCACAGCCAATCCGTAAATTGAATGCCAAAGGAACCGATATCTTGGTTCGTAACGGATACGAAGAGCCTTATGGAGATCTTCGCTGGACCGAGTCCGGAGAAATGAAAGGTGCTTCTAAATTCGTAGACATTGCTTGTTTGGACAACGATGTATATTATGCACTTGATAATACCAGAGGTCGTGTTTTTGCTTATGACTTCCAGGGAAATATGCTGTATGCATTTGGTGGTCATGGATACAAAGCAGGATACTTCATTAATCCAATGGCAATTGAGGATCTTGGCGATACATTGCTCGTTATGGATTCTACATTAGGAACGATCACTCAGTTTACTTTGACAGAATATGGTAAATATATCAATCAGGGATTGAGTGAGTATAAAATTGGTGACTATGATGCTTCTGCTGCTACATGGCAGAAAGTATTAAAACTGAATGGTAACTATGATCAGGCGTACATTGGTATTGGTCGTTCTCTCCTCCGTCAGGAAAGTTATCAGGAAGCCATGGATTACTTTGAATTGAAACTGGATGCAACAAACTATTCCAAAGCATACAAATTGTATCGTAAGGAATGGTTCGAAAACAACATAATGATCATTTTGATTGCTCTTGCAGTATTGATCGTTGTATGCTTCGGCGTTGGATTTGTGAAGAAGGCTAGAAAGGAGGTAGAGAAAGGATGAGTATAAAACAACGTGTTTTCAATAAAGAAAGCTGGAGTGCTTATCTTGGATCACTTCGTTATGCATTACACTGTTGTGTTCGTCCTTTTGACGGCTTTTGGGATTTGACTCATGAAAAGAGAGGATCTGTAGGAGCAGCTAATACAATCGTTATTTTGGTGTTACTTACAAATCTTTTAAAACTCGGTTTTACCAGTTTTATTTTCCAACCAGTCAATTGGAATGAAGTTAACCTTCTTTTAGAGATTATGACATTTTTGCTTCCGTTTGTAGTCTATTGTGTAGCAAACTGGTGTCTGACAACTTTGTTTGAAGGAAAAGGTACATTGAAAGATATTTATATGGGAACCGCTTATGCGATGACACCATATGTATTGATTCAGCTTCCTTTGATCGTATTAAGTAACGTAGTAACAGAAGAAGAGGGTGCATTTTACATCTATTTTGGATATTTCTCCATGGTATGGTGTGGACTTTTGATCATGGCATCTGTCATGATGATCCACGACTTCCTTTTGGGAAAAGCGTTTGCATCACTCGTTTTCACAGGAGTCGGTATGTTGGTTATCGTATTCCTGCTGGTTCTCTTCTTTAGTTTGATAAGTGATGGTTTCTCATATTTCTACTCGATTTATAAAGAAATCATTTACAGATTCTATTAATTGGAAGGAGGGCAATGTTAAGAATGAAAAAGAAATTTGGTTTGCTTTTAGTTGCTGCGCTGGCTTCCTTCGCTTTAGTAGGTTGTGGTGATTCAGCCTCGAGTTATAAAGAATTGACATCTTATACAAACGAAGATAGTCAAGAAGTTACCATTAGCAATAGTTCTTTGGAGCTTACTGTTGATAAAGATACGACAACATTCGTATTAAAAGATAAGAAGAATGGTAAGGAATACCGTTCCAACCCTTCTTCAGAAGATATCGAAAAGTATGCAAATGCCAAAGGACAGTTAAAAGAAATGTTGAATGCAACCCTTCTTGTGAAGTATTCCAATAAAACGGATACACAGAAGGATATCAACAATTATAGCCAGTCCATTTTGGATGGCAACTATAAGATTGAAAAAGTAAGCGATGACACAGTAGCGGTTCATTACACCATTGGAGATATCGAGAAATTGTACGTATGTCCATTGGTTATTAAAGAATCTTCTATGAAGAAACTTTTGGAGCAGATGTCAAAATCTGATCAGAGCCGTGTGACACGTAATTATGTTCATTATGATTATGAAGAACTGAGCGAGTCAGATGACGATACAGAACTTCAGCAGGCATTGGAAAAATTCCCTGATCTTAAAGATGAGCCGATTTATTACTTATCTGAAAAGATCACAGATTCCAAAGCAAAACAGTTGGAAGAAATGTTTACTAAGGTTGGTTATACTGAAGAACAGCGTAACAAAGACAGCAAGGGATACAATGTTTCCCGTAATGCCGGAAAGCCAATCTTTGATGTTACCGTACAGTATATACTGGATGGTGACCAACTGGTTGTAAAAGTACCGATGGAACAGATTGAATATAATACAGATTATCCAATCGTTGAACTTTCTGTTCTTCCTTACATGGGAGCCGGAAACACAGATGAAAGTGGTTATGTTCTTGTTCCGGACGGAAGTGGTGGAATTATTAACTTCAACAACGGAAAGACAACACAGCAGACGTATCTTGCGGATATGTATGGATGGGACTACGGTACAAGCAGAGATATGGTTGTCGATGAGACAAGAGCAACCTATCCGGCATTTGTGGTATCCAATACGACAAATACAAGTTCCTTTATCTGCGTATCCGAAGAGGGAAGCACTTACTCTAGTGTAAAAGCGGATGTCGCTGGAAAAGAAAATGGTTATAACTATGGACGTTTTGTTTACAAGATGATTCATGGTGAAAACATGGACATTTCTTCAAAATCCGATACAACGGTTCGTTCTTATGAAGCAAGTCTTCCGAAAGAAACGTTGACACAGCGTTATATTTTCTCTGATAAAACAGATTATGTAAGTGCAGCAGGAACATATCGTGATTATTTGACAAATCGTTATCCGGAACTGGTTAAGAAAGAAGATACAACCGTGCCAATGGCAGTTGAACTTCTTGGTGCCGTAGATAATATCGAACATGTTCTCGGTTATCCGGTTACCCGTTCCCTTGCATTGACTACGTATTCACAGGCTCAGGATATTTTGAAGCAATTGAAAGGTGCCGGCGTAGAAAATATCAAAGCCAAATATACCGGCTGGTTTAATACCGGTGTGAAGCAGAAATCTGCCGCAAAGGTAAAATTGGTTGGACGTTTGGGCAGCAAGAGTGATTTATCAAGTCTTGCGACTTATGCAAATGCGACAGAAGGTCTTGATCTGTTCATGAATGCAAAATTCACTTATGTAATGAAAGACAAATTAGGTGATGGATTTGGAGTAAACCGCGATGCGGCAAAATTTGTAAGCCGTGAGATTGCAGAATTGTATACACTGGATCCAATCATTTATCAGACAAATGAAGATTGCGAAAACTGTGATCGTTACTATCTGGTAAAACCATCCTATACAATTGCGAACATTGACAAATATGTAAATACAATTTCTTCCTCTTATGGAGTTAAGAATGTTGGATTTGAAGATATTGGAAACACTCTTGCCGGAGACTACAATCCAAAGGATCGTGTATCTCGTGAAGCTTCAATGAACATGCAGGTTGATAAGATGAAAGCATTGAAGGAATCCGGAAGTCTTGTAATGACAACAACCGGTAACCAGTATGCAGTTCCGTATTCTGACTATGTAACAGATATGGATATTGACAGCAAAGCCGTTAATATCATCGATGAATCGGTTCCATTTTATCAGATCGCACTTCATGGTCTTGTAAATTATTCCGGAAGCGCAATCAACCTCTCCGAGGATGAGACTGATATGATCTTGAAATCTGCAGAGACAGGTGCCGGACTGTACTTCACATTTATGAATCAGCCGACAAGTGTATTGCAGGATACAGATTATACGCAGTATTATGCATGTAACTTCACAGACTGGAAAGATACAACTATTGAATTGTATAAGAAATTTAATAACAATCTTGGTGATACTTACAGTCAGTTCATTACAGGACATGAAAAACTTGCAAATGGTGTTTATAAGACAACTTATGAAAATGGTAAGTCTGTCATTGTAAACTACAATTATGCAGATTATGATTACAATGGAACAAAAGTTCCTCAGAGAGACTTTATCACAACAGGAGGTGGAAAATAAATGAAACGTCAGAAGAAGAAAAAAACTCTTGCATTTAAGAATGCAGTAGCAGGATACTTGTTTATTTTACCATTTATCCTTGGTTTTATTCTGTTCATGGTTGTTCCGTTGATTAGTTCTTTGCGAATGACATTTAATGATGTAACTCCTGTTGCCGGTGAAGGTGTAAAAATGACCTGGGTTGGTATCAAGAATTACAAAGATGCTTTTACCGTTGACCCGGATTTTGTACCTTACTTACTGAGTGAGTTGCTCCGAATGGTAGTAAATACACCAGCAACATTGATCTTCAGTTTCTTTATTGCATTGCTGTTGAACCAGAATTTCAAAGGAAGAGGATTTGTCCGTGCGATATTCTTCCTTCCGGTTATTCTTTCATCCGGTGTAATTGTAGGTATTGAATACAACAATGAGTTGCTGAACGATATGAAAGATATGATTTCTGAGACATCCAATGATGCCAGTGTTACCGGGGTGCTGGAGAGCATTCTGGTAACGTCAGATAGCAGCCCGATGTCGAAGATGTTCCAATATGTATTTGATATCATCAACAAAGTTTATGATATCGCGATTGCATCTGGTATCCAGATCATCATGTTCCTTTCTGCTTTGCAGACAATCTCGCCAAGTATGTTTGAGGCTGCAAAGATTGAGGGATGTACCGCATGGGAAAGTTTCTGGAAGATTACCTTCCCTATGGTAAGTTCAATGATACTTGTAAACGTAGTTTATACCGTAATCGACTTCTTCTTGAAGACCGACAACCAGGTTATGACGAAGATTTCGGAAGAGGTAGGAAAGTTAAGTTATGGATTTAGTTCGGCGATGGCTTGGATATACTTCCTATGCGTAATTCTTATACTTGGAATTGTTTCGCTGATTATTTCTAAGAGGGTGTACTATTATGAATAAGAAGAACAAATTAAAGACCTTTATCGAACGAAACAAAAAATCCAATGGCTACTTACTGCGCAAAACATCGTTCAACGTATTTTACAAAATCATTCGTTTTGTATTGTTGTTTGGATTATGTTTCATGATTTTACAGCCATTGTTGAACAAAATTTCCATTAGTTTCATGGAAGAGCAGGATTTGTATGATTCAACAATTGTTGCAATCCCAAGACATTTTACTTTGAGCAATTATCAAATTGCTGCTTATTTGATGAAGTATTGGCAGGCATTGGCAAACACAGCATTGATTTCACTTCTTGTCAGTGTATTGCAGATTATTTCTTGTACATTGGTAGGTTATGGATTTGCACGTTACAAATTTCCGCTGAAAGGACTTTGGTTCGCAGCCGTAATTCTTGTAATCGTTGTTCCTCCTACAACAATTCAGGCTTCCTTGTTCCTGAATTTCCGATTCTTTGATATCTTCGGTATCATTGAATTGATCACCGGACAACCTGGTGTAAACTTATTGAATTCTTTGACACCATATGCTTTGATGTGTCTTGGCTGTATGGGTCTGAAGAGTGGTTTGTACATTTACATGATTCGTCAGTTCTTCCGTGGAATTCCAAAAGAATTGGAAGAAGCTGCTTATGTGGATGGATGTGGAAAATTGTCAACATTCGTTCGTATCATGTTACCGGATGCAAAACCAATTTTGACATCTTGTTTCCTGTTTTCTTACGTATGGCAGTGGACAGATTCCTTCTATTCAAACCTGTTTTTGAATTCCGAATTTGTTCTGTTGTCCAGTAAGTTAAATGGTATCGCCGGAGCACTGGATAGTTATCTGGATGTCCGCGGTATCGCAAAGAAAGCGACTACAGCTTATTCACAGGGAATGATCGCAACAGGTACATTGATGGTGATTTTACCATTGATCATTATTTATCTGTTTGCCCAGAAAGGTTTCGTAGAAAGTTTGAGCCAGTCTGGTATCAAGATGTAACATACGCGAATCAAGCACAGGATTTATTGAGGGGGGAGAAGCAAAAAAATGCGTAGCAGTTTCCGATATCAACGATACTGCTGCAAGCTTGCTTGCAAAGCAGATATCGTTGATATCGGAGAAAAGCCTTTGGCTTTTTTGCCTCTGCCACTCCCAGAGAGAAAGCCTGTATTTGATGAGTAACATCATGAGCGAAGGGCGTCAGCCCGGAGCGAATGTAAAAAGTGACATTGAGCGAAGGGCGTCAGCCCGGAGCGAATGTCCAAAATCATGTAGTTATCACTGCGTCCTTGGTGGGCACAGTGTAACGATAAAAAATAAGGAGGTAAAAAAATTATGAAAGCAAACACGAAAAAATTGCTTGCAATGGGTCTCTCTGTAGTTCTTGCTGTTGGATGTCTGACCGGTTGTGGAGGCGATAGTAAGTCTTCTTCCACTAGCGGCGATACAGCGAAGACGGGAGACGAAGGTGGATCTTCCAGCAGCAAAAAAACTTTTGATGATTTGGGAGGAATGTCCATCAAGATCGGTGACTGGTATACATCTGAAGATGCAGGAGAAACAGATTATGCTAAAGCAACCGAAGATTACAGAAAGGAATTCATGGAGAAGTACAACTTCAAGATTAATCGTGAAAGTGCTTACTCCTACACTGACCAGCAGGAGACATACGTAAACGGCGTTATGTCAAACAGTCCTTCTTGCCAGTTGTTCTATCTGTATCAGGAAATGGTTTCTGCACCTTTGATGAAAGGTTTGATGTATGACCTGAAAACACTTCCTGAATTCGATTTCACAGAAGAGAAATGGAATCAGACCGTTGTTGAACTTATGAGCATCGGTAATGGTATCTGGGGTATGAGCCCTGAGAACGAGCCACGTGGTGGTGTGTTCTTTAATAAACGTATGTTGAAAGAAGCTGGTATCAGCGATGAAGAGCCATACGATCTTCAGAGAGACGGAAAATGGACATGGTCCAAATTCGAAGAGTATTGTAAGAAACTTACTGTAGATGCAGATGGAGATGGTAAAACAGATCAGTACGCACTTGCCAGTTTCTCAAAATACTACCTTCCTATGTGTGCTGCAAACAACAATGCAACATTCGTTTCCCGTGACAAAGACGGAAGCTACCAGAATGCTACAGGATCCAAAGAATTCCTCGAAGCTATGAACTGGGGTATGAGCCTTATGGACAAGGGTTATATCATGCCAAAACCAGACGGAGCTGCATGGGATTGGTATAAAGCAGCATTCCGTGATGGTGAAGTTGCAATGCAGACAGCTGAAGTTTATGAGATCAGCGCATTCGCTAGTATGGAAGATGACTGGGGATTCGTTATGTTCCCATACAACGAAAAGAACAAAGGTGCTACAAACAAGACTACTCCAAACGACAATATTGTTGTTATGCCTAGCTGCTTTAGTGCAGAAGAAGCTGAAAAGATCGCATTTGCTTATGATCTTTACACAGAAGCTACACCAGGCTATGATTTGGATGATGCTTGGAAACAGACATACTATGATCAGTTCAGAGATGACCGTGCTGTAGACGAGACTTTGACAATGATGCACGAGCAGGAGCACATTCAGACATCTTATCTGCCACTTATCAATGACCTTGATTATGGTGATTTCTGTTATGCAGTATATGCTGGTGCTACAACTCCTGCGAAGAAGATCGAAGCAATTTCTTCAAAATGGGATAGCAAGATCAGTGATATGAATAAGAAGTATGCAAACTTTGCAGCTTCCCATTCTAAATAATTTGCATAACTTGGCAGATTAAAAATCAAAAGCCGGACAAATCGGGAAATACTCGGTTTGTTCGGCTTTTTTTTGTAAAAAGGGTATTGATTTACAGACAAAAAAAAGATAGAATAAAAAGGGAATAAGGAAAGTGATTGGAGAAATACTATGAATTATACAAAATGCTGGCTGGATTATAAGCCATTAGCGAAAGATAAGATCCGACCATGTTATTTGAATCCTGTATTGCTTGCATCAGGAGAGATTGCACAGACAATCGCAGAAGAATACAAGACGGCGATGTCTGTCATGCTTGGAGAGACGGTGGAAATGTCTTATGAGGTACTGGAAGAACCGTCTGTTTTTATGCAGATACAGAAAAAGTATGAGTTCCCGGATGAAAAAGGAAAAGGACAGAGCACGGAAGTGCTGAATCAGGCGTTTGCCATTTATGAGGAAGAGGAGAGCATTGTGATCACAGGAAGAACAGAGACCGCAGTGCTGCAGGGAGTATTTGCTTTTTTGCGTATGGTAGCTCTTGACAATCTTTCTGAAAAAATGCCGTATTACTGCATCCCATCTATGCCGTTTCGCATGATGAATCATTGGGATGATATGGATGGAAGTATTGAACGAGGATACTCAGGAAGATCATTTTTTTATGATGATTACAAAATTCTTTATAACGACCGCACAGAGATGTATGCGCGATTGATGGCATCCATTGGAATCAATGCCATTGTCATCAATAATGTAAATGTTCATGAAAAGGAAACATACCTTATCACAGATGTGTATTTGAAACAAGTAAAACAATATACCGATCTGTTTGCCAGATATGGAATTCGTCTGTTTATGAGTGTCAATTTTGCAGCTCCGATGGAACTTAGTGATATTCCGGTTTCGGATCCACTTGACCCGCAGGTAATTGCCTGGTGGGGAAAAGCTGTGGCACACGTTTATGAGGTAATTCCAAATTTTGGAGGATTTTTGGTAAAGGCAGATTCCGAAGGCCGTCCCGGTCCATTTACTTATGGACGTACGCATGCGGATGGAGCCAATATGCTTGCGAAAGTGCTGAAACCATATGGCGGAACCGTCGTTTGGAGATGTTTTGTTTACAACTGTGGACAAGACTGGCGTGATAAAAAGACGGACCGTGCAAGAGCAGCTTACGATCATTTTATGAATCTGGATGGAATGTTTGATGACAATGTCATTTTACAGATTAAAAACGGACCGATGGATTTTCAGGTTCGTGAGCCGGTTTCCCCATTGTTTGGCGGGCTGAAAAAGACAAATATGATGTTAGAAGTGCAGATTGCACAGGAGTATACCGGTCAGCAGATTGATCTCTGCTACCTGATTCCGATGTGGAAAGAAATCCTAGACTTTGATACGTATGGCGATGGAGAGGGTACGACCGTAGAGAAAGTTGTTTCCGGACATGCTTACAATCAGGTCCATTGCGGTATGGCAGGTGTTATCAATACCGGAGACGATGAGAACTGGACCGGAAATGATCTTGCGGCAGCAAACCTGTATGGATTTGGCCGCCTTGCGATGGATACCAGTCTGACAGCAGAAGAGATTGCAGAAGAATGGAGCCGGTTGTCTCTGGCAGACGACAAAGAGGTGACGGATGTTGTCGTACCGATGCTCTGTGGTTCCTGGGCAACGTATGAAAAGTACAATGCACCGCTTGGCATTGGCTGGATGGTAACTCCACATTATCATTACGGACCGGATGTCGATGGCTATGAATACGACCGCTGGGGTACGTATCATCGCGCGGATCTTCATGGAATCGGAGTAGATCGTACGATGGAAGGAACCGGTTATGTGTCCCAGTACAATGAACCTTGGAGAAGCATTTATGCAGATACGGAGAAATGTCCGGAAGAGTTATTGTTGTTCTTCCATCATATTCCGTATACGTATATGTTAAAAACCGGAAAAACTTTGATCCAGCATATCTATGACACTCATTTCGAAGGAGTGGAAGAGGTAGAAGCGATGCAGAAAGCATGGCAGGGATTAAAAGGAAAAGTGTCTGACCGCGCATTTGACTGTGTGTCAGAGCGTTTTGAAAGACAGCTTGTAAATGCAAAAGAGTGGCGTGACCGCGTAAATACGTATTTTTATAGAAAATGCGGTATCGCTGATGAAAAAAACAGAAAAATTTATGACTAATCAAGGAAAGGAAGAATAAAAATATGGAAATGACATTGAGATGGTATGGCGAAGGAAATGACAGCGTAACCTTGGAGCAGATTCGCCAGATCCCAGGAGTAGCAGGAGTTATCACAGCACTTCATGATATCCCGGCAGGAGAGGCTTGGACTTATGAAGATGTAATGAAGAGAAAACAGGAAGTAGAAGCCAAAGGTCTTAAACTGTGCGGTGTAGAAAGTATCAACGTACATGAAGATATCAAGATCGGACTTCCTACCAGAGATAAATTGATCGAAGATTATTGTAAATCTTTGGAAGCCGTTGGAAAAGCAGGCATTCACCTTGTATGTTACAATTTCATGCCTGTTTTTGACTGGACAAGAACGGACCTTGCGATGCCTTTAGAGGATGGATCTACAGCACTTGCTTACGATTCTTCTATTATCGATGGTATCGATGCCAGTGAAATGTTTGACCGCATCGAAAAAGCCAGCGGCGGTTTTGTTATGCCGGGCTGGGAGCCAAACCGTAGAGACGAGATTATGGATCTGTTTGATAAATACAAAGACGTAACGGCTGATAAACTGCGTGAAAACTTCAAATATTTCCTCGATGGAATCATGCCAACCTGTGAAAAATATCAGATCAAGATGGCTGTTCATCCGGATGATCCGGCTTGGGATGTATTTGGCCTTCCACGTATCGTAACATGTGAAGATGACCTCCTTAAGATCGCTTCTTTAAATAGCAGCATTTACAATGGATTTACATTCTGTACCGGTTCTTTAGGAAGTAACCTGAATAACGACCTTCCTAAGATCATCCGCAATCCGAAAATTGCAGAGAGAATCCATTTTGCGCACATCCGTAATATTAAATACGAAAACAAAGACTTGTTCCACGAAGTATCCCACCTTTCTTCTGATGGAAACTTTGATATGTATGAAATTGTCAAAGCATTGATCGATATGGGATTTGACGGTGTAATCCGCCCTGACCACGGACGTATGATCTGGGGTGAGCAGGCAAGACCGGGATACGGACTTTATGACCGTGCACTTGGTGTCGCTTATCTGAATGGTCTTTGGGAAGCAATTAAGAAAAATAACAAGTAAGACAGGAAAGGAATCGAAATCATGAAACTGACAGATTTACAAAAAGAAGTTTCTCCTGTATGGGAAGAAAAAGGATACGAAGTACTTAAGTATGACCGCGAGGCCGTAAAGCAGAAAACCAAAGAGGCACCTACCTGGGTTCATTTTGGAGCAGGAAATATTTTCCGTGCGTTCCCGGCTGAAATTCTTCAGCGTGTGTTGAATCAGGGAGAGTATGACCGCGGAATCGTCGTGGCAGAGAGTTTTGACCATGAGATTATCAGCAAGGCTTACAAACCATACGACTGTCTGAGCCTTTCTGTCGTTTTGAAAGCCAATGGAACCATCGAAAAGAAAATCGTAGGAAGTGTTGTCGAAGCACTGGTAGCAGATCAGGCGGCTCCGAAAGATTTTGCAAGATTACTTGAGATTTTTGAGAATCCTTCCCTGCAGATGGCAAGTTTTACCATTACAGAAAAAGGATACAGCATTTATGATGGAAAAGGAGAGCTTCTTTCTGTTGTAGAAAGTGGATTTAAGGATAAGCCGGAAAATCAGCAGCATCTGATGGGACGTGTGGCAGCTCTGTGTTACCGCCGTTTCAAAACATGCAAAGCGCCAATTGCCCTTTCCAGTATGGACAACTGCTCCCACAATGGAGACAAATTGAAAGCCGGTGTTATGGCATTTGTCAATGCCTGGGTGAAAAATGGAATCGTGGAGAAAGAATTTGCAGATTACATGAATGACGAGAATCAGGTATCATTCCCATGGTCGATGATCGACAAGATCACTCCTCGTCCGGACGAAAATGTCAAGAAAATGCTTGAAAAAGACGGTTTTGAAGATACGGATCTGATCATTACAAACCGTAATACGTATACGTCACCATTTGTAAACTCTGAGGAAACCGGTTATCTTGTTATCGAGGACAAGTTCCCGAATGGAAGACCTCCGATCGATAAAGCAGGAATCCTCTTTACCGACCGTGAGACAGTAGACAAAGTGGAAAAGATGAAGGTTTGTACCTGCCTGAATCCGCTTCATACGGCACTTGCTATCTACGGATGCCTTCTTTCCCACACAACAATCCACGGAGAGATGGAAGATAAAGAATTATCTACTCTTGTAGAAAAAATGTGTTATCAGGAAGCTATGCCGGTTGTAGTAAATCCTGGTATCATTGATCCGAAAGACTTTGCAAATGCAGTGCTTACGCTCCGCCTTCCAAATCCATTTATGCCGGATACACCACAGCGTATCGTAACAGATACTTCGCAAAAACTTCCAATCCGTTTTGGCGAGACGATCAAGTCTTACATCGCAAGTGACAGCCTGGATGTACAGTCACTGACTTTGATTCCATTGGTATTGGCAGGATGGTGCCGTTATCTTATGGGCATCAATGACGAGGGACAGCCATTTGAGCAGAGTTCTGACCCACGTCTCGACGAAGTAAAACAGTATGTAAAAGATGTCAAACTTGGTGAAGCAACCGACGTACATGCGGTACTTTCTCCAATTCTTAAAGATGCGTCTATCTTTGCTGTAGACCTGTACGAAGCAGGACTTGGTGAAAAGATCGAGGGCATGTTTGGTGAACTTATCGCCGGACCCGGTGCCGTACGTGCGACATTGAAGAAATATGTGGATTAAGAGATAGTAGTTAAAAGTAGTCAGCATCACTTGGAAATAAGTGGTGCTGATTTTTGTCTTTAGTTATTGGACTTATAATTTATGTATTCACGCTCTAATTTTGGAAAATCACAACAGGTATAGTTAAGGCGATGGTTTTTGTTGCATCCAATTTTATATACAGACTGTGCTTTTTTAATAATATCCTCTTTTTTTCTTTTACAATAATCATATTCTGCGCGAACTAAATCGGCGTAACGTTTATCGGTTTTCGAAATCTGCGCAAAATTTAATTCGGACAAAACATCATCATATGCAGGAATCATAAATGAAAATCGAATTGAAGATATGGGGTGATCGCCATTATAAATAACCAAACTTATTATTTGTTCTATAATGAATATTTGGTACTTGTTTGTCAATTTTTTGTAAATATTTCACATAATCTTCGTCGATATTATAAAATTTAAACATATTTCCCCCTGATAAAATAATATATGGGACGAAGAGTCGTCTTCGTCCCAAAATTAAATTTTCACTCTTACGGTGGTGAGACACCTAGCATTAAATCCTTCATTTTCGGCTGAAGCATACCTGGCATTAAATCCCGACTTATGGTGTCGGCAACCAAGCATTATAGAAATCATTGATTTCTTAGTACTTATTATACACATATGCCCTCAAAAAACAAGTGTGAATTATTAACAAAAATAAAGATAGACCTTTGTATAACATTACATTTTATAGTTCTCTTGTCAGAACATTTCTTCACCTATTGAAATCCGGAAAAATTCCCGCAAGGTTGACCTCCCCATAAAATCATGGTAAAATACATTTAGCATTGCTAAGAATGGAGACATCAGACAGAATGGATAAAGATAAAATAAAAAAAGCGGTTTCGCTGTTTTTGGAAGGAATTGGCGAAGACCCGGAGCGGGAGGGCCTTTTGGAGACACCGGACCGGATCGCAAAGATGTGTGAGGAGCTGTTTGGCGGATATGAGGCCGATGCTGCCGGTCATTTGGAAAAGACATTTACCTCTACGCAGAAAGGTCTTGTGCTGGAGAAAGACATTACCTTTTATTCGGTATGTGAGCACCACCTTCTTCCATTTTATGGAAAAGTTCACATTGGATACATCCCGGATGGAAAAGTAGTGGGGCTTAGTAAATTGGCGAGGACCGTCGAAGTGTTTGCCAGAAGAGCACAGATTCAGGAGCAGCTGACCGATCAGATTGCAGATGCGATGATGGATATTCTTGCACCTAAAGGTGTTATTGTTATGGTGGAGGCGGAGCATATGTGTATGACGATGCGAGGCATCAAGAAGCCGGGAACAAAGACGATTACACTCAGCACACGCGGCTGTGCGAAGGAAGAGGAAAACTGGAAGCAGGAATTTTTGGAACTACTGCGGATTTAATCTGTTACGAAAACGTGCCATCGGGGAAAAACGAAGGCAATTATGATGCTAGGAGAAAAGAAAATGACAGGAAATATGAAAATTGGAAACCGAACCTTTACATTTGGAAAAAAAGTATATATCATGGGAATTTTAAACGTGACACCGGATTCCTTTTCGGACGGTGGAAAGTTTGATACGTTGGAGCATGCCATGGCGCAGGTGGAGAAAATGATCGAAGAGGGAGCCGACCTGATCGATGTAGGCGGTGAATCTACGAGACCCGGACATCAGCAGATTACCGAGGATGAGGAAATCGCGAGAGTAGTGCCTGTGATTCAAAAGATTAAAGAAAAATACGATATTCCTGTCTCGATTGATACGTATAAAAGCCGTGTGGCAGAGGCGGCATTGGAAGCAGGAGCCGATATGTTAAATGATATCTGGGGCTTTTTGTACGATGAAAAGATGGCAGAACTTGCTGTCCGCTACGATGTGCCGGTTTGTCTGATGCATAACCGTAATAATACGGAATACCAGGATTTTGTGCCGGATGTCGTGGCCGATTTGAAAAAATGCCTTGCGGTCGCTGAAAAATATGGTGTGAAAAAAGAAAACATTATGCTGGATCCGGGGGTTGGATTTGGTAAGACGTATGAGCAGAATCTTGCTATCATAAACCATTTGGAAGTATTGTGCGACATGGGGTATCCGGTACTTCTTGCGACATCCAGAAAAAGTGTGATCGGTTTGACCTTGGATCTGCCGGTGACCGAGCGTGAAGAAGGTACGATCGCGACGTCCGTGATCGGAGCGATGAAAGGCTGCGATTTTGTTCGTGTGCATGATGTTCAGGCAAATGCCCGTGCATTGCGGATGACCGAAGCGATTATGTATGGAAAAGAGAAGGAAGAATAAATGGATCAGATTCAGATAAAAGATTTAGAGTGCTACTGCCATCACGGAGTATTAAAAGAAGAAAATGTGTTGGGACAGAAGTTTTTAGTGTCCGCGACGATGTATTGTGACACGAAAAAAGCGGGATTGACCGACGAACTTGCGTATTCGGTTAATTATGCGGAAGCGGCACATTTGATCTATGAGCATATGCAGGAAAATCAATACCAATTATTGGAAACGATAGCGGAAAAACTGGCAGACCTTCTGCTGCATGCTTATCCGTGTCTGGAACAAGTGGACATTTCGGTGAAAAAGCCGTGGGCTCCTATTTTGCTGCCACTTGACACGGTTTCTGTGACCATATCCAGAAAATGGGAAAAGGTTTATGTTGGCGTCGGCTCCAATATGGGAGATAAGCAAGCGTACCTGCAGGCCGCCTTTGAAGGAATTGAAAAAGATGAAAACTGCCGCCATTTGCAGAGAGCATCGCTGTATGAGACGGAGCCGTATGGATATTTGGATCAGGACAAATTTTTAAATACGGTATTTACATTTGATACGTTGTATCAGCCGCAGGAATTATTGACGTTTCTTCATCAACTCGAGCAGGAAGGAAACCGGGTAAGAGAGATTCATTGGGGACCGCGCACGATTGATCTTGATATCCTTTTTTATGGCGAGGAGATCATTCAGGAAGAAAATCTGATCGTACCACACAGAGAAATCCCGCTGCGTGAGTTTGTATTGGAACCGTTGCAGGAAATTGCACCGTTTCTGCGTCATCCGGTCAGCGGAAAAACGGTGATGCAGATGTATGAAGAATTAAAAAAAGGAGAGATGGGCGAGTGATAGATTTAAAAGTTTCAAGAGAACATATTGATGCGATTGATAAGCAGATCGTCGAATTATTTGAAAAGCGAATGATAGAATCCAGTGAAGTGGCAAAATATAAATTGGAAACCGGGAAGCCGGTTTATGATAAAGAGCGAGAAGACGATAAATTAAGAAATTTGAAATCCATGTCCAGCAATGAATTTAATCAGCGCGCGATCACGGAACTTTTCAGCCAGATTATGTCCATCAGCCGCAAATACCAGTACGGTGTATTGCCAATGACGACAAAACTGTCAGATTTTGTAAAAGTTGACAAGCTTCCGGTAGATGAACAGACCAAAGTTTGTTATTTTGGTGTGCCAGGGACACATACCCAGCAGGCGATGGAAAACTTTTTCGGAGAAGAGATCAATGGGATCAGCTGCCCGACATTTCAGAGCGTGATGGAAGCAGTAGAAAAAGGGGAGGCGCAGTACGGCGTATTGCCGATCGAGAACTCGTCGACCGGTGGAATTACAGCAAATTATGATCTGCTTTTGAATTATACGAATAGCATTGTCGGCCAGTATGTCAATAAAATTGATCAATGCCTGGTAGCCCTTCCGGGGACCCGGATCGAGGATATTAAGACGGTGTATTCCCATCCGCAGGGATTGCTGCAGTGCAGCGGATTTTTGAAAGAACACCCGCAGATGGTTCAGGTAGAATTTTCCAATACTGCCGCTGCAGCCAAGAAAGTGGCAGAGGATGGAGATAAGACGCAGGCGGCGATTGCGGCTAGGAGAGCGGCCAAAGAATATGGATTGGAAGTATTGCAGGAGAGTATTCAGCAGGAGAAAAATAACTGCACGAGATTTATTGTGATCGGAAAAGAGCCGATTTATCTGCCGGAAAGTCATAAGATCGCACTTTGTATTGAGGTGCCGCATGAATGTGGTGCCCTTTATCGAATCTTGTCACATTTTTTATTTAACGGACTTAATATGCTTCAATTGGAGTCACGTCCAATAGAAGGGAAAAATTGGGAATATCGATTTTTTGTGGACATCGAAGGAAATCTGGATGAGCCGGCGGTACAGAATGCACTTCGCGGTGTCAAAGAGGAATCGGTAAATCTCCGGATATTAGGAACCTTTTAGTTCACAAAACAAACATAAATTACACACATCTTTTTCAACAAACAAACAAAAAGTGCCCACATTCATTCGGTATAGTTGTTATTGTAAACAGGAAATCCAAGAAAGAATGAAAACGGAGGTAACGACGATGAAAAAGATGATAAAATTAGTAGCAGGCGCAGTCACATTTGGTGTACTTAGCGGTTCGGTATTTACCGGTACAGAATATGCATTGAATCGGGTAACCGGTTCCGGTATCACACAGACACAAAGCAGTAAAACGGCTGCGACAACGACAAAACAGTCGGACGACAGTACGAGCGGTATTACACAGACTTCGGCTTCTACATCCGATAGTAAACTTGCAGGTGTATCGGATGTGGCAGATTATGTTCTTCCTTCCATCGTGGCGATCGATGTGAAAGTGGTTTCACAGACACAGGATTTCTTTGGAAGAACATATCAGAATGAACAATCAGGAAGCGGCTCGGGAATTATTATGAAAGAAGACGATCAGGCGATTTATATCGCGACAAACAATCATGTCGTAGAAGGAAGTACGGAAGTGCAGATCACATTTTCCGATGAGTCAACGGCATCTGCCAAAGTAGTTGGAACCGATGCCTCTTCGGATCTGGCAGTTGTGAAGGTAAATAAAAGTGATCTGAAAGACTCGACATTGTCGACCATCAAAGTAGCAGATATCGGAGACAGCACAAAGATTAAAGTCGGTGAGCAGGCGATTGCCATCGGAAATGCACTCGGTTACGGTACCAGTGTGACGGTCGGTTATGTAAGTGCGAAAGACCGTGAAATTGCCACAGAAAGCGATAATTCAAGCAGCGGGCAGGATCAGCAGCAGGCAGATCCGTTTGGTGGACAGGGACAGCAGTCTGACAGCCAAAATAAGAAACAAAGTCAGAGTAACAGCAGTGAAAAGACGACAACGATGAAATTGATCCAGACCGATGCCGCCATCAATCCCGGAAACAGCGGCGGGGCATTGGTTGATTCACAGGGACAGGTGATCGGTATCAATTCCTCAAAATTTGCATCCGAGGAAGTGGAAGGAATGGGATTTGCAATTCCGATCTCCGATGCGATGCCGATCCTTACGTCCATTATTACAGAAAATGGAAATAATGTATAAAGGGGAATTATTTTCCCCGGAATGGAGAAAATAATGTTTGATTACGAACAGATCGATGCTATGGATATACACGCAGAGGCGCCAAATGAGGAGCCTCTGCGTCAGTATTATTTTATGAAAAAATGTAAAGAATGGGCAGCAGAGGAAGAAAAACGCCTTGGCAGGAAACTGACGCTTTCGATGCAGACGATGGGATGCCAGATGAATGCCAGAGATTCCGAAAAACTGGAGGCCATTCTTTCGTATATCGGCTATGAGACGGTCGAAGAGCCGGTGGCGGACTTTGTCCTCTATAATACTTGTACAGTCCGTGAAAATGCCAATTTGAAAGTTTACGGCAGACTGGGATATATGAAAAATCAAAAAAAGAAAAATCCGGCGATGAAAATTGCAATGTGCGGCTGTATGATGCAAGAGCCTACAGTTGTAGAAAAAATACAGAAAAGCTATCCGTTTGTCGATCTTGTTTTTGGTACGCATAATGTCTATAAACTGGCAGAGCTGCTTTATACGAGGATTCATTCGGACCGCATGGTATTGGATATCTGGAAAGAGGCAGAGGGCATCGTGGAAGATCTGCCAAGTGTCCGCAAATATCCGTTTAAGGCGGGCGTGAATATCATGTATGGCTGCAATAATTTCTGCACATACTGTATCGTGCCTTATGTGCGCGGCCGGGAACGAAGCCGGAAACCGAAAGAAATTCTCCGTGAGATTAAAAACCTTGTGGCGGATGGTGTCATTGAGATCATGCTTCTCGGGCAAAATGTCAATTCTTATGGAAAGACACTTGAAGAACCGATGACATTTGCGGAACTTTTACAGGAAGTGGAAAAGATTGAAGGCTTGGAGCGCATCCGCTTTATGACATCGCATCCGAAAGATCTGTCAGATGAACTGATCGAAGTAATGGCAAAAAGTAAGAAAATCTGTACGCATCTTCATTTGCCTCTGCAGTCCGGAAGTACGGAAATTTTGAAGAAAATGAACCGCCATTATACGAAGGAGCAGTATCTGGATCTTGTTGTACGAATTAAGGAGAAAATGCCAAATATTTCCTTGACGACGGATTTGATCGTAGGTTTTCCGGGCGAGACGGAAGAAGATTTTGAAGAGACTCTGGATGTTGTGCGGAAAGTCCGCTATGACAGTGTGTATTCGTTTATTTATTCCAAACGGACCGGTACTCCGGCGGCAAGAATGGAAAATCAGGTTCCGGAAGACGTGGTAAAAGAACGTTTTGCAAGACTTTTGGATGTGATTCACGAGATTTCGACGGAAATCACAGATGCCAAAGAGGGCGAGATCGTCGAGGCGTTGATGGAAGAAGTCAACGACCATGATGAAAATCTGATCACGGGAAGATTGTCCTCTAATGCCGTGGTACATTGTCCGGGAGATAAAAGCTTGATTGGAAAAATATGTAAAGTAAAATTGACGGAAAGTAAGGGATTTTACTTTATGGGAGAGATTCAGTAGGAGAATCTGACGCATATAAAAAGCACGAAGAAAGGAAATGTCAATCTTCGTGCTTTTTTGTAGTTACGTAGTTACTTTTTAAAGCTTAATCGGTTCCGGATAATCTTCTCCAAAAGTGTCTACGCTGACTTTTGTCATGACAACCGGTGTCAATGGCATATCGCCATAATCAGTATCTACACAAGCAATCCGGTCAACGACGTCGAGACCTTCGATCACTTTACCGAAAGCGGCGTACTGACCGTCAAGATGTGGAGCATCTTTATGCATGATGAAGAACTGGGAACCGGCAGAATCCGGCATCATGGAACGTGCCATGGAGATAACACCTGCGGTATGCTTTAAGTCATTTTTAAAGCCATTTCCGGAGAATTCCCCTTTGATGCTGTAGTCTGGTCCGCCGGTACCATTTCCGTCCGGACATCCGCCCTGGATCATAAAGCCTTTGATGATGCGGTGAAAAGTTAATCCGTTATAAAATCCCTGATTGACAAGGGAAATGAAATTGTTCACAGTATTTGGTGCAATTTCAGGATAAAGTTCGATTTTAATTGGTTCATAATCTGCCACTTCCAATGTGACAATAGGATTTTTTTCTGCCATAATTTATTTCCTTCCTTTACATGTTATGTACTATCAAGTATACTAGAAAAAGGAATGGATTTCAAGAGAGAAACGGAGGACTGACATGAAATATCCAAAATTTTTACAAAAAGGTGATACGATCGGAATTACTGCGCCGTCAGATGGAAACCGCAAAGAAATGGATTATCAACGGCTGGATCTTGCGGTCAAAAAGATGGAGAATCTGGGGTATGCGATCCGTGAGACAAAAAATGTAAGGACAAGCGATGGAAGAGGGCGAAGCAGCGAAAAGACAGAACGTGCGGAGCAGTTGATGAGCCTTATCACGGATCCGGGAGTGTCCTATATCTTTTCAGCCAAAGGCGGAGATTTTCTGATGGAAATACTGCCCCTTTTGGATTTTCAGAAAATCCGGGAAAATCCGACTTGGTTTCAGGGATTTTCGGACAATACAGGACTTACGTATACCATTACGACATTGTGTGATACAGCAAGTGTTTACGGGAATCATTTTAACGATTTTTCCATGCAGCCATGGCACGATGCGGTAAATTATAATTATGCGTGTATGACGGGAAATCCGGTAATACAGAAAACATTTGAAGGATATGAAGATGATTTTTATGACCGGGAGTCTCCGGAAGAAGGGTATCATATCGATAAAAAATCCGTTTGTTTTGCAAGACAGAATGAGCAGGAGTTGGAAAAAATATCCATAAACGGAAGGCTGTTAGGGGGATGCGTGGATGTTTTATTAAATCTGGTCGGAACCCGTTTTGATAAGACAAAAGAATTTGTACACAAATACAAAGAGGATGGAATCTTATGGTATCTGGAGAGTTTTTCTCTCGACAGTGATTCTCTGACAAGAGGTCTCTGGCAGTTAAAAGAGGCAGGCTGGTTTGATACGGCAAAAGGTTTTGTATTTGGCAGACCATGTATGTTTGAGTCGTTTACGGATCATACGTATGTGGAAGCTGTCGAGGTAATTTTATCCGAACTGCATGTGCCAATTGTGTTTGATGCAGATATCGGGCACAAGTCGCCTCAATTTACAATTGTCAATGGGGCACTCGGAACATTTGACTATCATTCAGGCGGCCTTTCTTTTTCGATGAAATTTGAATAAGCTTTGACGGCATTTGACAAAATTAGATAAAGACTTTTCCCTATTTGTCGGGAAGAGTCTTTTTTTCTGTCTATCGGTGTCGATATGGCAGGAAATATTTTAGAATTCTTCCGCCCGAATTTGACAAAATAATCTCGCCGGATCCGCTATGATAAGACTATGCAAAAGCATAAAAAGAATGAGGAATGACATGTATGAAAGTATACATTGATATCTTCTTTTTTGTCAACTTTCTTATGAATCTGCAAGTGTTTCAGATACTGAATTACTGGTGCAGAAAACCTGCTGTTTCCGCAAGGAGCATAGCAGGAGCAGGGCTGGGGGCGCTGCTTGGTGTGCTGGTTGTGATACTTGGGATTCGTACCAGATGGATTCTCTGGATTTTGGTCTATGCTGCAGGAACGTCAATCCTGATTCGTTTTGTCTATGGCAAAATGAATTTCCGGGGACATCTTCGGTGTGTGGTCGGATTTTATCTGACCGCGGCTGTCGTTTCCGGAACGTTATTTGGAATTCGTGAATTTTTAGGATTACATAGTATTTCGCTTGTTTTCCTTTTGGGAGGAAGCATCGGAATACAATTGGCAGCAGGGGCGGTACGGCGGACACTGGGGAATCGGATGCCGGAACAGTACATGTATGAAACACGGCTGATATGGCATGGAAAATCGGTACAGGGAACCGGTTTTTTCGATACAGGGAACCGGCTGGTAGAGCCGGTCAGCGGTGCAGGGGTATCCATTGTGACAAAAGAGTTGTTTCAAAAACTTCTCACGCAGGAAGAGGAAATGGAACTTTCTGAGGCACTAAGTGAAGGGATGATAAACAACGGAGAAACGTTGCTTTTGCGTTATATACCATATCATTCCGTGGGAGAAGAGCGGGGCTTTCTTCCGGGAATATTGGTGGATAAGATGGAAATCCGGCTGCCTGACGGGAAACGAATCAGTAAGGATCGGGAATGGTTAGGGATATATGATAAATGCCTGTCAAACGATGCCGGATTTGATATCTTATTCCATAGCGACATCTTTAAACAAAACTAAAAGGACTAGGAGGAATTTTCATGTTATTGCGGTTGTCAATGCCAAATCGGTTTCAGTTTCGCATGATGCAGGACTGGAAGAGTATGCTGTTTCATCAAGGAGGTGATATTCATTATATCGGCGGTGCGGAGATTTTGCCGGCACCATTGGAGGCAGAAGAAGAGGCGGCCTGTATCGAGGGATTGTCCGGAGAGGATCCGGAGGCGGCAAAAAACAAACTGGTAGAGCACAATCTGCGTCTGGTTGTCTACATAGCCAAAAAATTTGACAATACCGGAGTCGGGGTTGAGGACCTCATCTCAATCGGAACCATTGGTCTTATCAAGGCAATCAACACATTTCGTGCAGACAAGAAGATAAAACTGGCGACCTATGCTTCCCGCTGCATCGAAAACGAAATTTTGATGTATCTGCGGAGAAACAGTAAAATTAAGATGGAAGTTTCCATCGATGAACCACTGAATGTAGACTGGGACGGCAATGAACTGCTGCTTTCCGACATTCTTGGTACGAGTGAAGATATCATTTACAAGGATATTGAGAGGGAGGTGGATATCAAATTATTGAAGAAAGCACTTTCGACATTAAGTGAGAGGGAACGTAAGATCATTCATATGCGGTTTGGCCTTGCAGACTATGAAGGGGGTGAAAAGACACAAAAAGAAGTCGCTGACTGCATGGGGATTTCACAAAGTTACATATCAAGACTGGAAAAAAAGATTATGAAGCGACTTAAGAAAGAAATGCTCCGCCTGGAAGGAGAGTGTTAAAAATAAAAGGGGCTGTAAATGATTTACAGCCCCTTTGCTATGCGGATTATTTTTTTGTGGTAAACCAAGTGTAAGAAGTACGTCCGGTGCGGATTCGATACAGAACCGGAGTGTTTCCTTTGCTTACCAATATTGCCTTGGAACATTTGCTTGACTGACCCGGTGAGAGTGTTACATCGCTGAGATCTTCCATCAATTCAAAGAAGAATCCCCAGTCAATATTTTCCAATTGCTTTGTTCCGGTAGAATCAAAAATATTGTAATAATAACTAAATACATCTTTCAGATCTACGACCTCTGTTCCCGTTACATATTTTACATTAAACTGGAAATAAATGTATTCCTGTGAATTGGTAGGTTTCAGGTTTTCCGGATTAGACAATATCTTTTCGCTTGCTTTCTGTCCGGAAAGGAAGGAGTTTAATTTGATCTTAAACGTACCAATCTTTTTCCCATCATCATAGTAATTAATCGTATGTTCTTTGTAAGCAGAAAGCGGATTCAATCTGCCACCGGCTTTTGTATCCGCAGATGAACCATTTACGGTTACGTTACAGAACAGCTTCTTACCGGAAAACTTCGCACAGATACGTGCACTTCCCGGTTTTTTTGCAACGACTTTTCCTTTGGAATTTACCGAAGCAACGGATTTTTTAGTGGAACGCCACACGATTTTTTTGGTTGTTCCTTTCACACGAAGAGTCGTGCTTTTTCCAACGGTCAATGTTACCGAACTTTTACTCAAACGAGGAGCAGCTTGTGTTTCCTGTGCGGGAACAGCACCGAGCATCCCGGTAATCAGGAAAGCTGCAGCCAAAGCGAGTGAAATGCTTCTTTTTATCAATTTCATAATCATTATCCTTTCTTTTCATTGTTTTAGAAGATCGTGCCCTCATGGCATCATTCTACATCAAATGAAAGAAAAGTGCAAGTAAAATGCGAAGGGATTTTTTGCTATTTTTGCAAGGCAGCTATAAGGGAAGTCAACTTGCCGGGAACTCCTATTTTTATTGATTTTCAATGCATTTTTTGGTATAATAGATAAAGAATAGTACGAAAGAGGGGAAAGTATGTTCCGGATAGCAGTATGTGATGATGAAAAGATATTCGTAGAACGGATATCTGAGATTGTGAAAGCGTTTTTCAAGGAGCAAAAGCTGGAATGTCAGGTGGATGAGTTTTATTCGGGAGAAGAATTTGTGAAGCTGAAAGAGGAAGTGGGAAAATATGATATCGTGTTTTTAGACATGCAGATGGACAAAATGAATGGCATCGAGACGGCGAAGTATCTTCGAAAATACGGAGAAGATACCTTTTTAGTGTTTGTTACGGCTTATGCAGAATATGCCGCGACCGGTTATCAGGTGCAGGCAACCTGGTTTGTGATAAAGGATTATGACAAAATGGAAGCAGACCTGCGCGAGGCTTTGAAAAATATTCTTCGAAAGATTCGGAAAGACCACAAAGTGATCGCGTACAAATTTTCCAATGTCGGAGATGCAGAAATTCGTGTGAGTAACTTGATATACATAGAATCGAAAAATCATAAGAGTATTTTCCATGTTCTCCATAAAGGAAAACGAGAAGAATATGGTCTTTATAAAAAACTCGATGACATCGAAAAAGAAATTGATTCTGAGGATATGCTGCGAATCCAGAAAAGTTATCTGGTAAATGTCAATTATGTGGAAAAACTGCTGGATCAGGATGTCGTTCTTATCGATGGCACGACGCTTCATTTCCCGAAATATCTGAGAAATGAAGTGCGAAAAAATTATTTGCGTAAACGAGGTGGATTTTAATGGAGTATTTACAGAGTTTTCTTATTGTGGTTATGGAGATGGTATGCTTTTTCCTGTTTCAGGATGCCTTTGTGCCGACAGAGAAAAAGCATAAAAGCGGATTTTACGCACTGTGGATTTTGGCATTGTCTTTTTCTGCACTTATTATGTCGTATCTCTTTGAGGACAGCTTTATTGTGAAAGAGATTGCGATGATAGTTCTTCTTTTTAGTTCTATAGTTGTCTTAAAAAGCAAGGAAAAGAAGCGGGCTCTGCTGGCTGCAGTGATGTTTATTTTTATTCTGGTAATTGCAGATGTCATAACGGTATTACTGGATACGCAAGTTATTACAGTTGCAAATAAAGATGAAGAATTGGTGGCTATGCTAATTGTATTGACGAGTAAAGCAGTTTTATTGATCATTATTCTTTGTCTGCGGAAATTTGCAGCAGGAAGATGGAATGATTTTCAGAAACAAACGAATATGATGAGATATGCTGTTATTCCATTTATTTCCATCTGCTTGATGGCAGTTATATTGTCTAATGATATGGGCGCGTTAAATGCCAAGATGCGATATTTGATTTGGGGATGTTTGTCTATCGTTCTTATCGCAAACCTGCTACTTGTATTTTTTATGAAGAGTGATGCGGAAAAAAATCAGCTTCTTTATGAAAGGAAAATGCTTGAGTTAGCAGCGGCAGGAGAAAAGCGGGAATATAAGGCGATGGAAGAAAAATTAGATTTACAAAAAAGTTTAAATCATGATTTCAGAAATCATCTCAATTGTCTGCAGGGTCTGGTCGAACGTCAGAATTATGAAGAGGTAAAAGCTTATCTTGCACAGTTAAATCATAAGTACAGTGTCGAGGTAGAATTGATTGATACGCATAATGTGATTATTAATACGGTTTTAAATGACAAATATAATGAGGCAAAAGAAATCGGAGCTGTTATCGCACTGCAGATTGGAGATTTATCTGCGGTATGTATGGAAGAATTGGATATCATACTTTTGTTATCCAATCTTTTCAACAATGCGATTGAAGCATTGAAGGAATGCGAAAATGAGAAGATACTTCGGATAAAATTGGAATTGAAACGAGGAGAGTTTTTGATCTCCGTACAAAATTCATTTGAGGGCGACCGGAAAAAGAATGGAGAAATATATACTACGACAAAGAAAAAAGATGCAGAATTACATGGATATGGAATGAAGAATATCCGGAATACAGCAGAAAAATACGGAGGTTTCTGTCAGTTTGACAGTCTTGATTCAGAATTTCATGCGGTGGTCTGTATTCCGATGCCAGAGAAAAATTTCGTCAAAAAAGGCAAAATAATGTAATTGATATTGTAAAAGATGAGAAAAATTGCTACACTCAAACTGCTTGGGTAGGACTTACCCAAAGCAGGAAAGGAGCGTGGCTTTTTTATGTTAAAAGAAAAAGCAGTTAAAGTAAGCGGAAAACTGATGGAGAAATTTGTAAAGAAAGAGGAGACAAAGTGGCCGCCTCATTGTGTGGGATTTTTGCATCAGCCAAAGCGACCAACAAACAAAACAAAGGATAACTAAAGGAAAATATACGTGGTAGAAAAAATAGTTACAAAGTATATTTTAGCATTGATAAAAGCCCAGGTGATTACGGAAAAGGAAAAAGAGACATACAAATACCATATCATCTGTGCTGTAGAAAGCATTTTAGTCATGTTGACAATGACAGGTGTGGGTTTCTATTTTCATGAAGTAATTCATGTCTGGGCTTTTATCGCTTGCTTCTTTATGATCCGAAACAGAACCGGTGGTTTCCATTTTGATTCTTTTTGGAAATGCTATCTAGGGACAGTCGGATTGGAAATTTTTGTGATTTATCTGGTGGACTTTACAAGCAATAATGTAATCGTAATTGATTTGTTTTGCTTATGCGTATTTGGGGTGATTCTCCGAATAGGTGCGATGAATCATAAAAATATGAATTATGACGTACAGGAATACCAGGCGATAAAGAAAAAAGCAAGACTGGCTTCTACTGGAGTGATTGCGGTAATTATTATTCTGAAAATCCTTCAAATCATCGGAAAAACAGTTCTTTATATGGAATATGCAGTGATTTTTTCGGGAATTATGCTGGTTTTAGGAATTATAGTGGGACAAGAAACGGATGAGAGGAGAAAGTTTTCGTGATAAACAAAGACACAAACACAATCAAAAAACAGAAAGAGAGGACTCTAATTATGAAAAGTACAAAAGCAACAAATAAAATAGTATCATTACTGCTGGTCATGGCTATGCTGACCAGTGTTTTTTGCATTCCGCAGCCGT
>JABLTO010177674.1_pt1 | contig 97148 bp, 83 predicted proteins | sample 7160091 | NCBI WGS metagenome assembly JABLTO01 (sample SAMN14651225, study PRJNA627086) | human gut metagenome | isolation source: feces | host: Homo sapiens | reverse complement strand
TCTCTTGTGTCTTAGCCTGTTTGTGCTTTACCGTCTCAAAATATGCGGCAAGTTGGGACTGTAAATACGATGTGCTTGTTTCGCAGCGGCTCTCTATTTTCTCAATTTCCTGCTTGTAGTAGTCGATTTTATCTTTGGCTAAGTTAATAAGCCTGTCCCGTTCCTCACGCTCTTGCCTAATCTTTTCAAGAGCCCAGTCGGCTTTGTTGTCATTATCGATTACAAATCCGCTGTTTTCGCTGTCGTTTTCCTCATCGAGGAAGTCAAACAATTCTCTTAATTCATTACTCATAAAAATTTTTCTCCTTTTTTATAATTTAGGTATTGACATATTTTGCAATGTGGGTTATACTAAGACAGAAATAATTTTGTCTCGGCTCGTTTTGCGCTTCGGCGCATGCGAGCCATTTTTTCTGCCTTGTAATCCCTGTATTGCTCGTTTATGTCCTTGTCCCTGTATGCCATATCAATAAACTGCATGAGATTGTATATCTCATCTTTCTGCTCAGCCGTCAACCTGCTCACCGCCTATTACATTCCATGCCATGTGCTGTCCGCAATTGTTACAAACACCCTCGCCTCGCTCAAGATCGCTCCAAAGTCTCAGTCCGTCTCGCTTCCCACAAGTCGGACAAACCATATATGCATCTACAACATCAGGATCCCGTGGACTAAGCCGCTCCATTGCCTCTATAGCCTCGTCATAAAACTTTTGAAACGGCTCTGTCTGCTTTAACTTTTCCTGCTGCATATACTCAATAGCACCGCTATAATTTTTCATCTGTTTCACCTCCAATTTTTAATCAATGTAATCAACGCCAACGGGTATCCACATCTTAGGATTAAAGTTAAGCGTGTATTTATATCTGTCAACATCATCTGCTGTAATATCTTCGACTACATATGTGACATTGTCGCTTAGCCCAACAAAATGCTTTTTGTAATTTCCGTTTTCCTCGACTATAACTTCAAGTTGATTGTCTGCCCTGTCAGCATTAATTGACATTTTGCCCGTCATCTGAAATAGAGTATCGCCTTGAATGCAGTTTATAACTGTCAGCTGTCTAATATCGTTAAAATTGTCCGCCTGTTTTGATAAGTTATATGAAGCTTTTTCTGCTTGCGTGCAGCCCGATAAGCAGACACAAACGGCTGCTATTATAGTGATTAATATTAAAACATATTTTTTCATTTTATTTTTCTCTCCTTTGTTTACGATTTTGATCTTCTTTTATCAGACCTTTTATTTCGCTAACATCCATGCATATACTTATATAAGGATATATAATCAACAGATAGCAAAAAAATTTAAAAAGGAACTCTGACATCTGTTTCACCTCCCTTATTTCCTTTCCGGCAGCTCCGCAATTCGCTTAGCCAGCTCGGCAGATTTAATGTAGTCGGACTCATCGCACCATAGACTAAATAATCCTTTTTCATTGTTAAGAATATTTATATCCGTACAGCTACCATATTTTCCACCCCAGTCTATAGGGCAATCGCTACAATCTGCACAGTTTCTGTTGTTGACATATTCACAGCAATAACATCTGCTGAGGGGTATATCTAAAACCCTTACTCCATGTGCTTCAAAATATTCCGACTTCGCAACTCTGCCTTTTCGTTTCAGCGTCTCATCAGCAATCCAGTTCCACATTTTGCGATGGTTTGCTATTGCTTCTGATTTTGTTAGTTTCATTAGTCGTTCCCCTCCTCGTCCAGATATTTTAAAAAGCATTTTAAAGCAAGAGTGAACACATCTATTCCATTGTTAGTTTCTTGTTGAAAACATTCTCTTAGGTTTCTCTGTAAGTTGTATAGCATTTCTGCCGCTACCAACGGTGATAACTCGCCCACAACAAGGGTTGTTGCATCGTCCATATTGCGAGAGGTGAATATAATTCCCTCAGCCTCATAAGTATTGATTGTACCCTTTTCAGTGTCCTTAATTGTAATCTCAAGCATTTAATAAATCCTCCTTCTTCATAAAGCCCAATCTTATAAGCTCTTTCATTCTATTTTCCAAATCCTTAACGTCAAGCCCCCACACTTCATATGCGATCTTAGTATTAACTGTACCGGGGTAAAAGGACTTAATTCCCTTTTTGATCATAGCGTCCTTGACCTGATTTTTCAGTTTTGTTGCTGTGCACCTGCTAACATCTCCAAACAACTCTTGAATTTCCTTTGTTCCCAGCTCCGTATATTTGTTGTATGTTTGAAGCGCCTTAACAACATCAGGCGGCTGTAACAGTCTGCCCATTTATTTCACCTCGCTTTCCCATTCGGTTAAAATTGTGTCAATCAGTTCAAGAACTGCCTGTGCCTGCGGCGATGTGGAATTGCCGTTGATGTATGTGCTAAGAGTAGGAGGCTGTAAATTTTTATAGCCCCTCTTGCGTATCTCAAAGAGCAAATCAATCTGTTTCTTCCCCAGTATCGCAAGCCTTACCTTTGTCGTGTTACCCATTATCCTCACCTACTTTCTAAATGATTTAATAAATTTTACAAAAGTTATTGCAAGCCGCCGAAAAATATTGTATAATATGTTTGTCGAATAATAATATAACTATTTTGCTGCGGCTTGCAGCTGCTTTTGTTATATAACACTTGTTAAACAAGTTATTTTTATTATAGTTCACTTTAGTGCACTTGTCAATATATTTTGTGCACTTTAGAACACTTTTAGCACGTTGCACAAATTCAAGGAGGTTATATTGTGTTTTTTGCCAGATTTGAAGAACGATGTAAACAAAAAAATGTCAAGCCTACTCCCCTGATTACAGCAATTGGGCTTAGTAAAGGTAATCTTTCAAAATGGAGAAATGGAACAGTGCCCACAGGTGATATTCTTGTCAAAATCGCCGACTACCTCGATTGCTCCGTTGATTATCTTTTAGGCAGAACAGATATCCCAGACGTCAACCGTGGTTCTGCACTTTTAAACCGAACTGAACAGTTTAAACAAGCTGAAGCTGCACAAGTTGCAGCATATGGCGAAAATACAACTGCAACTAAAATAAAAAAAGGGATGTAGATTATGAAAAATGATGATATAAAAAAATCCAAAGATGAATTAGTTACCCCACATATAATTGCGTATATTGATTTCTTGGGAATAAAGTCATACTTAAAATCAAATCCGGAAAACTATTTAATTACATCATTTCGCTTTATTTACGATGTGATTGTTGACGTTTTAGCGAGAATAAATGAAAATAATACACTTGATAAACAAGAAATTAAGTATAAAATTTTTTCTGATAATGCAATTTTTGCTATTAAATATACTGAGTCTAATTTTAGACATAACGCTAATTTGCTTTTAACTTTTATTTCAATGTTTCAAAATTTTGTAGTGTCTGAAAGGGGGCTATTATTAAGAGGTGGAATATGTACAGGAGATTTATATATTGATGATAATTTCGTTCTCGGTTCAGGACTTATAACCGCATACAATATAGAAAATACATTGGCTATTTATCCAAGAATTATAGTTGATGATGATATAATTAAACGTTATCATGCTGCTTCGCGCTATTGTTTTCGAGGAGATGATAATTTGTTATATATAGATTATTTATCTTATGCTAAACAAAATTTTAAAAAGAATATATCAGATCATTATCGGGAAATATATTCTATGAGTAACGGTGTTACAAGTCGACAGGTAAAACAAAAACTTGACTGGATAAAGTGTTATCACAATAGATTTGCTGGTGAATTAAGATATGATGAATTAAAATTTGATGATGTCGGTCAAACATTTTGGAAAAATATTTCTGTAAATGAAAAAAATCCGAGCAAAAAGTTTGCCGATAAATTCAAATCAACCGAACAACAAACGGTTGCTTACAGCGAAGGTTATTCTACAATTGAAAATAACAAAGAACAAGAAATAGTAAAGCCGATAGAAAGGGAAAATGGTGTATTTTACTCGAAAAACTATTTTTCAAAAGTGGGATTGTATAGCGAAATATCATATATTTATCTGTATCAAGACAGAAACGGAACAAAGTATGTTGCTCTCTCGGATATTGAAGTAGCCAATAAACGCAGTGGCGCTTTTACTTTTATTTCTGTGGCTGAAAATAGCAAATGGGTATTTAAAGAGTGGAATGGTAAATTAAAAAAATTCGTTGACAAAGCTTCGGGAAAGTTTATTTATGATGTGGGTGATAAAAACGTTTATATTTCACTTAGTGATTATGAAACTAAGATAAAACCGATTTTAGATAAATATATAAACTAAGCTGAATTAATACCTTCTATAAGTAATAGCTGTAAAATATTACCGCTTGATTTTAATATATTATGTCAATATGATTATCTTAAAAAACTTAGGAGGTAATCATAATGACATCAAGGTATCATGCTGTTAAAATATTGTTGGAAAGCGGACTAAATAGCTTACCGATAACAATTGAACAAATCGAAAAAATTATAAACAGTAAAGGGTTTAGTATAATTAATTATGACATTAATTACAGCGATCATATTGAAATATTAGAAGATATGGGTGTTTTGTCCCTTGCAAAACGAGTGAAAGCATTTACATACACAAGTAAAAACGAACAAATTGTATTTATACGCTCAGGCATTTCCACTAACGATAAACGGCTTTTGCTTGCTCACGAACTCGGGCATATTGTAATGGGGCATATGTCGGCTAATGCGGTTGTCGGATACAAACCCGGCGGGCTGATTGATGAAGGTCAAGAAGATGAAGCAAATGCGTTTGCGCTTGAATTCTTAGCTCCAATATGTGTTTTGGCAAAAAAGCATATAAGAACCGTTCAAGATGTTAAAATGGAAACTTTATTAGATGACAAGCTCAGTTATGCGGTTGTTGATGAAGTTAAAAGGCATAAGAAATTTACAAATTATGAGTTAGAACTGTGCGAACGCTTTGAGGTATACAAAAAACCTGCAAAAGAAACTTATGTTAAATTTAAACACTATATAAGCATATGTGTTACGACAACAATTGTATTGAGTGTTCTCATATACATTTCAGTTTCTGTGTTGAATATGGGAAAAACTAAAAGTTCAATCAAAGATTTTTCGGATCCTGCAACGGAAATACAACAGACAGTGCAGCCTACGGCTATCCCAAACGCCAGTGGAGATACGGTTGTAGCCGTTACCAGAACGGGAACAAGATACCATAGACCCGATTGTAAACATGTTCAGGATAGAGGCAGTGTTGTTTATATGACAATGGCGGAAGCTATAAATGCCAAATATGAACCCTGCACCGATTGCAGACCGGATAATAATTGAAAAATGTTAAATAAAATTTTGAAATGAATTTATAAGGGAGAAATGATTATGAAATGTAAAAGCTGTGGTTGTGACAACCCCGATCCCGCTAAATTTTGCACCAATTGCGGGGAAAGGTTGGAGGCAGAAATAACATGCCCTAAGTGCGGCTGTGAAAACAAAGATGGGGCAAAGTTTTGTAATGAATGCGGTTGCCGACTTATTCAAGAAACTGACACTCCTAAGGAACCGATGTCAGAAAACACAGAGGAAACTAACAATAAAAATTCAGCTCGTAAGTGCCCAAATTGTGGTTTTGAAGTCGGCGAAAGCGATACATGCGAAAGCTGCGGATATGATGTAACCGAAGAAAAATATATATTGTCCAATTTTGTTGACAGCGAAAGCAGCGAGGAAGTATTGTTGTCCATTGATAAGATGGACAAAAAACGCACATTTAAGATTGTTGCGTGCATTGCAGTTGTTGCAGCTATTGCGGTTGTTTTAGTTGTGGCAATATTAGTGTCCAACAGTTTTAGTGATACTTCTACCGAAGATCAACCCATACGCATCAATGTTGGAGATATATCGCTTGAGAAAAAATCTGAACTATTAAATAAAAAAGTTGTTGTATCCGGATATGTAGATCAGCTTGGAACTCCCGAATATAATGAAAAATACGGATATGTTACATATTATTTAACATTTTCTGACAAAGAGCGAGTTCAAGTAAATTATTCTGGTGAAGATGCGCGGACAATAGCATTTAATGTATTGGATATATTAGAGGTGGAAGGAGTCGTGACAGACGTTTATAAGGTTACTGAGACTATTTTGCAGATAAGTTGTAAAAAAATTTCAAATGTCGGAGTTGCAACTCCACCCCCCAATTCCATATTAGCTGCTCCGTCCCCAACTCCTACTATAGATCCTGTGGTTGCTAAAAGAATGGCGGAAGAGAAAGCTGCTGCGGAAGCCAAAAGTTATGAAACGGGAATTACATACGAACAACTTGCACGAACACCAAATAATTATAAGGGGCAAAAGGTCAAATTCTCGGGTGAAGTTGTACAGGTTCTTGAGGGTACTACGGAAACACAGCTGCGGCTTGCGGTAAATGGTGATTACGATTGTATTTTGTTTTGCCGTGTTCCCAAAGCCAAAACAACTAATATGCGAATACTTGAAGATGATTACATAACTATTATGGGTGTGTCAAACGGTCTTATAACGTACGAGTCCACTTTGGGAGGACATATAACAATACCCGATGTTTCAGTTGCCGATTGGGGTCCGAATTGATAAATATACCACCAATTAGGGCAATGAGTGAGATAATTTTTCTTGACATTTGCATATAATTAGGTGTATTCTGAATACAGAACAAAGCTCTTAGCGAGCAGTATTGAAGATGTAGCTCTTAGCGAGCAGCGTTTATTTAAATGCACCTTGATTTTCGGGGTGCATTTTGTTATATATAATAAATGTTCTAAATTAGGAGGTGGGAACATGCCGATTTACAAAATGGACGGCTCTAAGAACGGCAAACAAAAGTACCGGGTTAGAGTTAATTATGTTGACGCTCTCGGAAATTACCGTCAGGCTGAGCGCATAGTCTACGGAAGTATTGAAGCAAAGGATTTGGAGCGGGCTCTCACAGTACAAATAAAAGATGAAACGCCCGCAAAGCGAATGACGCTTAGAGAGCTGTACGACGAATATATCCGATATAAGAAGCATGAAGTCAGAGAGTCATCGCTGAACAAATCAAAAAGCATTCTTGAAAAACATGTTCTTTCATCTTTGGGGTCTACACCTTTGGGCAAAATCCGAAAACCGCTCCTTGCAAAATGGAAAAGTGAAATTGACGAAAAGGTTGTAAAGAGCAGCGACGGGTCAAGCAAGTATATAGGCATAACCACTAAGCAAAATATATACGGTGAATTTAGGGCATTACTTAACTATGGTGTAAAAATGGATTACATACCCCACAATTATTTAAAAGATTTGGGGAATTTCAAAAGCACCTTTGAGCCCAAAAAAGAAATGAGCTACTACACAAGTGACGAGTTTAAAAAGTATATCGCAGCCGCTAAGGAATACGCCGAAAATTGTTCTAATTGCGTCGGTTGGGATTACTATGTATTCTTTAGTATAGCATTTTACACAGGGCTTAGAAAGGGCGAAATTCACGCTCTGAAATGGTCGGATATAGACGGGGAATATTTAAGCGTAAAGAGAAGCATATCGCAAAAGCAGAGGGGCGAAGATAGAGAAACCGCACCCAAGAACAAATCATCAGTTCGCACATTACAAATCCCGCTGCCGTTACTTGAAATACTGCAAGAGCACAAAAGCCGCTGGGAAAAGCAAGACGGATTTACAGATGATTATAGGATCTGCGGAGGAACGCACCCATTAAGAGACTCAACTCTTTCAAAGATGAATGCCAAGTTTGCAAAAACAGCAGGCGTAAAACAAATACGTATACATGATTTTCGCCATAGCCATGCAACATTATTAGCCAATGAGGGAATTAATATACAGGAAATTGCCCGCCGCTTAGGGCATTCAGATGTAACAATGACATGGAATACATATAGCCATTTGTACCCCCGAGAAGAGGAGCGGGCGGTAAAAATTTTAAATAAAATTAGATAAAACAACACAAAATTCGTGTAAAATTCGTGTTGGACAAACAAGAACCGCCGTGTTTACGGCGGTTCTCGCTATTATGGCGGAGAAGGAGGGATTTGAACCCTCGCGCCGCTTTCGCGACCTACACCCTTAGCAGGGGCGCCTCTTCGGCCGACTTGAGTACTTCTCCGAATATCTTGAGAAGCTTTCGCTTCTCCAATATTGAGTTTGATTTTGAAAACATCTCTGTTTCAAAAAACGACACAGAAAGCAAATCCTGTGCCACAAGGCTTTCTTAAAAAAGAAATGGCGGAGAGGCAGAGATTCGAACTCTGGGTGCTTTCGCATCACTAGTTTTCAAGACTAGCTCCTTAAACCACTCGGACACCTCTCCATATATTCATACCGCAGCATTTAACACCCAAGCGCTGCGACTTGATAAGTATACCACAATATATACCGAATTGTCAAGCATTTTTTTAAATTTTTCAAAAAATTTAAAACACTTATTTTTAATATAAATATATTTACGATATTTGCCAAATATATAGCAACTAATTAGTATAATTTACCTTATAAGTCTGTTATTATATTTTAAAAATATAAAAATTTACTAAATCGATTTATTTTTCAAAATTCGTATTGACAAATTAATTCAAAGATGGTAAAGTATAATTAAACAGTTAGTTAAAACTAACTCGAATATATTAATGATTATTGAGTAAAATAACAGAGGTAAGGACAATGAGTGTAGTAATCGTAGGCGGGCACGACAGAATGCACTGCCGATACAAGGAAATATGCAAAAAGCACGGCTGCAAGTGCAAGGTGTTCACCCAATATCAGACTGATTTCAAAAATAAAATCGGTAATCCCGATATGGTAATTGTGTTCACGCGGACTGTGGCACACAAAATGCTTTTGGTTGCCACGCAGCAGGCAAACAAAACCGGAGCCACAATAAAGCATTGCAATTCGTCAAGCGCATATGCTTTGAATGAGGCCTTGGTAGAATATTTTAACAGAGCTTAATTTTTTGACTTGTAGTTAGTTAAAACTAACTACAGAGATCGGAGGTTAATATGTTTGAGGAGCTTATTGCGTATCACTGCGCTCCCGCGCTGGCGGGAATTAAAACCGCAAATATTGTTGCATGTCAGAAAAAGAAGATTAAAAACGTATCCGAAGAAATAGATAGGCTCAACAGTGAAATGAACGCACGAGGAATTTATTTTCATATTTTGAATGAAAGTGAAAAGAGAGCTCTTATAATTGTATACAGGTACAATATACTGGAGCAATATTTAAAAAGCGATGCAATTTCTTCTTTTCTCAAAGAGTTAGGCTATCCCGATAAATTTTCGGTCAAGTCCTATTTAAATCATCTGAAAAAGCGGCTGGAATATGACAGCTTTCCTCATGAAATAGGTGCGTTTCTCGGCTATCCCATACATGACATATATGGGTTTATCAATCGGGAACAGTGTTTGTTGGTGGGGGACTGGAAGGTCTATCGTGACGTTGAGCGAGCAAAGGAGCTGTTTAACAGGTACAGCATTTGCAAATGTACTGTTTTAAAGCGGGTTTCCGAGGGCAGAACCCTGTCTCAGCTTTTCGCAGCGAATTAAATTAACAAAATACCATTAGATTTACACCCCGCATAATCTAATGGTAATTTTTTTGCGCTTTATGCAGCAAGTATAACTAAAAGCAAAAATCGGCGATATACCGCCATAAAAAGTAGTGACAAAACCTATACTTTTTGTCACTACTTTTTCTATGATGATTATTCATAAACCGTTGCTATAATTTTATCATTAAATTAATAAAAAGTCAACAAAAAATTAAAAGTTTTATCGTTTTTCTTGTTTGTGACAAAAAGTATAGGTTTTGTCACAATCCGTGAAACTCACGTAATCACGGGGATTCGGGGAGTTCGCTCAGTTAAAAAATAATTAAAATAAAAATAGGAGGTATATTGGAGTTATGAAAAGAAGAATTTTTTGTATGATTGTAGCCGTGTCGTTGCTTTTTACGCTTATGCCGACAGCATTTGCCGAAACGATCAACGATGTTGAGCTAAGTTCCTCATACAATCCGAGGACAACCGCACCGAATACAAACAATGTGTACTACGGAAGCGGAAACGTATTTTATCAAAACGGGTTTTACGGATGGTGTACATGGTACGCTTACGGGCGCGCGTATGAGATTTTGGGCTCCCGTCCCAACCTGCCTTCAAGCGCTGCAAGCAAGTGGTTTAACGAATGCAATTCTTATCCCAAAAGCACAAATTATTATGCGGCAAAGGTAGGAGCGATAGCATGTTATTCTAACCATGTTTCTGTTGTAGAAGCGGTCGGCAGCAACGGAGCGCCTTTGTATGTATCGGAGGGCGGCTTCCTAAGTAATATACCCAGCGAAACTTGTACGTATTTAACAACATCCGGAATTTCTAATCTTCATTTCCATTACGGCAAAGACTACGCAAAGGGATTTAAAGGGTACATATACATTCTGGACGGCTCAAGCAGCTCGGGCGGCGCTCAAGCACATACTCATGACTGGGGTTATTATGAAGACGCCGCACATCCTCACAGGCGATACCGCAGATGTACATGCGGCGCAAAGGAATATATGGGAACAAACAATCAAAAAGTTAACTGTCAGCAATGTTATCCCTTGGGAAGTGTTAGCTTTAAAAGGTCGTATGACAAGTTTGCAAAAACCGCGACATTCTACAGAAATAATGTAAGTAACGCCAACACCTATTCAGTGACGCTGTACAGAGACGGAAGCTATTATAACAGTTTTCAAATGAACAGTACGTCATACACAGTGTCAAATTTAGGAAGCGGTTCATACTACGCAACGCTTACCGTAATAAACGGGAACACAGGGCAAACAAAGACTGCCACAACGTCATCATTTAAAATAGTGGATTCGTACCCTGTTACCTACAATGCAAACGGCGGCACAAATACACCGTCACAGCAGTCAAAAATAAAGGATGAATATTTGACAATCACATCATCCACGCCGACAAGGGCTCACTACATATTTAAGGGCTGGGCTTCAAGCAAAACAGCGACAGAGCCTCAGTATAAGCCGGGGGACTATTATACAAAAAACACCTCTATAACACTGTATGCCGTATGGGAGCCCGAGATCTATACGGTAAACTTTGATCCAAACGGCGGTGACGGAGATGTTACAAGCACAAAAATTACTTACGGAAACACAATGAAAATGCCTAATGACATAACCCGCCAGGGATATTACCTAAAGGGCTGGTCGAAGGATCAGAGCTCCCAGAATGCCGAATACAGAATAGGCGAGGATTACGGCTTTGACAAGAGCATGACGCTGTACGCCGTATGGGGAAAAAGTACATGGCAGGGCGACGTCGCAAGCGGTTTTGCAGGCGGAGACGGAACGGAAGGCAATCCCTATCAGATTTCAAGCGCCGCTGAATTGGCATACTTTGCGAAAAAAGTAAACGAGCAAGCTTCAGCTCCGAAATATGAATATTATATTTTGACGAGCAATATCGGCTTGGGGTTTGACGAATGGACTCCTATAGGTGTCTTTGACTATGACACTCAGTATTTTTACGGCTCCTTTGACGGAAACGGATATACAATCTCCGATCTGAGCATGTCCCAGATCAATGCGGGTTATGTGGGGCTTTTCGGCTATGCAAAGGACAGCGAGATAAAAAATCTTACCTTTTCAGGCGAGGCGGTAAATATAAATTCCACTTCCACTGATACTGTGATCAAAATCGGAGAGCTTGTAGGATATGCAAATAACACAAATATAACAAATTGTACGGCTAAATATGTCAACATATCGAATATTGCAGTAGTCTTTGCAAATGTAGGATGTGTTACGGGGAAATCGAGCGGGGGCAAGATCGTAGGGTGCAATGCGGAGGAGAGCAATATTATAATTAAGACAGTAAGAGGTATCCTAAGGGCAGGTATTATCTGCGGTATCTCAGCTTCCGATATATCGGACTGCTCCGTAAGCTCAACCTCGGAGCTCTTTGAAACCACAGGAGAAATCGGCAATCTTTATATCGGCGGAATCTGCGGCAAACAGACAGGAAATATCGAAAAATGCACGGTAAACGCCGGGAGAATGTCAGCAAATGATATTGATACGAACTACTCCCATATCGGAGGACTCGTAGGAGAGCTATCAGGGAAGATGAGTTTATGTACTGCCAAGTTTACAGATAATTCGGTAAAAGAGATAGGCGGAGAAGGCTATCCCGTAAGTATATCAGTCTCATCAAGAAGATGGTCGTACGTTGGCGGTATTGCGGGATACTTTACTGAGACGGTAAAGATTAAGGATTGTATGTATAACGGTAAATCCATTTCTTCAAACTCTAACGGTTACAGTTATGTAGGTGGATTGATAGGGTATGCTTATGCGAGGAAGCCGGAAACAGATGATGGGAGTGATTCTACAACAATAAGCCGCTGCTTTGCAAATATTGACGGTATACTACTCGGCAACGGCGCAGAAGGAGCACGTTCCGGCGGAATCATAGGATATGGTTCCGGAACGAAATCAGAAGCGAAAAACCTGCTGAGCGTGGCCGACAAAATAAGCAGTAAAGCAACGAGCAGTTCATATAGTGCATACGCAGGGGACATAATTGGGTACAACTATAACAACGCCTTTGATTTTAGCACGGTATTCTCCAACAGCAGTCTTACTTTGTCGGCAGTTAATACTGCAAGCTCGGCAAATGCCAAGACGGAGACAATCAGCACCCAGCAGACGGACGGTCAGTTAAAGCGCGTTGCAACCCTAAACCGCATATTCGGCCCGGACACATATCAATCTCTTAAATACTTAGAAGAAAATCCGGAGGCAGTTTGGGTTATAAAGGACGGGGAGCTGCCTGAGCTTTATTACAATGTTTTGAGGGATATTACCGTTGACAAAATTGAAAACGGCACAATATCGGTTGATAAGCTGCAAGCTGTTGACGGGGAAAGAGTAGCCGTTACAGCGACGCCTGCCGAGGGGTACCAACTTAACAAGATATATGTAAACGGTGAAATCACAGGCGACACCTTTGTGGTGAACGGAGACAGCACGGTTTATGCAACTTTTTCGGAAAAAACGCCCGAATATGAAGCAAAAGTTGAAGCAAATGACAATGCTGCCGCAGCTCTTATTGACGTGGATTCCGGCGCAGAAGCGTCGTTGGCGTCAGCTGAAGATACAATTTCCGCACAGGACGGCAGTGAAATTCGGGTTGACACCGAAGCCGATACCGATTATGCTGTTGAGAACGTATATGTAAACGGGGAAGAGATGACAAGCAAGAGCTTTATAATTACCGAGGACACGGTTGTCACTTTAGATGTTGTGGATATCAGCACAAATATCCAGGCGACTACAGGTGATGCAACGTGTATAGGCGATTATTTTGCAACCCTAAGCGGAAGCGTTCAGGACGTTGAGGGTGCGGAGCGGTATATGAGATATTGGGAAGAAAATAACCCGGGCACGGTTTATACCACGGAGGTACTGTCGGGCGGCGGAGAGTACAGCGTGGAGGTGACGGAGCTTATTCCCGGAACGACCTATTGCTATCAAATGTGTGATACGGGAGAGGTTAAATCATTTATTGCACAGGGGCTTGATATTTCAAATCCTGATGACGTTGAAGATCCCATTGAAACCGAAACGCCCATAGCTGCAACAGTGAATATGTCTCAAACCGCAACAGCGTATACTTTTGAAGTCAAAACAAAGGACACATATTATAACTGTTATGTCTATGTTGCCATATATGACAAAAGCGGTATATTGCTTTCGGCCGACGTGGTTCCTCTTGAGGTTTCGGACATTACAACAGTTACAATGGATAAAAAGGATAATGCAGCGGCGGCAAAGGTGTATATCTGGTCTGACAATTTACAGCCGATTTTGGAAAATGCTACTGAATTTGATTTATCGTAATTCTGAGCAAAGGCGAAGTGTTAGAAAGGTATGACGCAAACCCGATAGCTGCGTAAAAAATGAGGCTGCCGTGGGGCAGCCTCATTTGATTATGTTATTCTATTTTACAAGCAGGGACTCGCCTGTCATTTCCTCAGGCTTCTCTATTCCCATCATATCAAGAAGGGTCGGGGTCAGGTCTGCAAGCCTGCCCTCTTTCAGATTAACGTCACTGCGGCCTATAAGAATAAGGGGTACAACGTTAGTGGTGTGAGCAGTGAATGCCTCTCCTGTTTCATAGTCCACCATCTGGTCTGCGTTGCCGTGGTCGGCGGTGATAAGCGCTTCGCCGCCCATCTCGTTCAGAGCGTCCACAACCCTGCCTACGCAGATGTCTACAGTCTCAACAGCCTTAACAGCCGCATCGAACACTCCCGTGTGACCAACCATGTCGCAATTGGCAAAGTTCAGGATTATGCAGTCATACTTACCGCTCTTTATACGCTTAACAACCTCGTCCGTCACCTCATAGGCGCTCATTTCGGGCTGCAAATCATATGTGGCAACCTTGGGAGAGTTTATCAGCGCCCTGTCCTCGTTCTCATAGGGAGCCTCAACGCCGCCGTTAAAGAAGAATGTAACGTGGGCGTACTTCTCTGTTTCCGCAATTCTAAGCTGTGTCTTGCCCAGCTTGCTCATATACTCGCCAAAGGTATTGGTAAGGCTCTCCGGCTTGAATGCCACGTTTACGTTGGGCATTGTTGCGTCATACTGGGTCATGGTTACAAAATATGTGGGGAAGAACTCTCTTTCAAAGCCGCTGAAGTCAGGGTCAACAATAGTTCTTGTAATCTCTCTCGCTCTGTCGGGGCGGAAGTTGAAGAACACAACCGAGTCATTCTCCTTAATTCTGCCGACAGGCTCCCCGTCCTTACAAATCACCGAGGGAACCACAAACTCATCTGTAACTTCTTCGTTGTAGCTCTCCTCGATGGCTGTTACAGCACTGTCATAGGTCTTGCCGACGCCCTTTACCATTGCGTCATACGCCTTGGAAACTCTTTCCCAACGGTTGTCTCTGTCCATTGCGTAATATCTGCCGCTTATGGTGGCAATGTCGCCTACGCCCAGCTCACGCTCCTTTGCTACGAGTTCCTTAATATACTGCTCTGCCGAGGAGGGGGGCACGTCTCTTCCGTCCAGAAAACCGTGCACATGAACATCTGAAACACCGTTCTTTTTAGCCAGCTCCAAAAGGCCGTAAAGATGCTCCTGGTGGCTGTGCACTCCGCCGGGAGACAGCAGACCCAAAAGGTGCATAGCTGAACCGTGCTTCTTGCAGTTTTCGATTGCGCCCTTGAGAGCCTCGTTCTCAAAGAACGAACCGTCCCCTATAGCCTTGGTTATACGGGTGAGCTCCTGATACACAACTCGCCCCGCTCCGATGTTCGTGTGTCCTACCTCAGAGTTGCCCATTTGACCGTCGGGGAGGCCTACGTCCATGCCCGAAGCGTGAACAATTGTGTTGGGGCACTCTGCCATATATTTATCCAAATTCGGGGTGTTAGCCGAATATATTGCGTTACCCTCATGACGGTTGTTCTTTCCGAAGCCGTCCATAATGATAAGCGCATATGGTTTCTTGCTCATATTTGTTTCATAGCCTTTCTGCCCACATTAGTTAAATACATCTTGTCCTATGGTGGGCTCATAGGACAGCGCCGAGATTACTCGGCAGCCTTTACGATAACCGCAAAATCATCGGGCTTAAGGCTTGCTCCGCCGATAAGTCCGCCGTCAATATTGGGCTTTGAAAGAAGCTCTGCCGCATTACCTGCGTTCATGCTTCCGCCGTACTGTATTCTGATTTTCTCGGCGGTATCCTCTCCGTACAGCTCGGCAACGGTGTTTCTGATAATTCCGCAAACCTCGTCTGCCTGGTCGGCGGTTGCGGTTTTACCCGTTCCGATTGCCCAAACAGGCTCATATGCAATAATCACCTTTTCCGCATCGCTCTTTTCTATTCCCAAAAGCGCCAGCTTTGTCTGGCGGCATACGGTTTCGCTCATAATACCGTTTTCACGCTCTGTCAGGCTCTCGCCCACGCAAACAATAGGAATAAGCCCGCCTGCCAGAGCCGCCTTTGTTCTGCTGTTGACGGTCTCGTCTGTCTCGCCGAAATACCGGCGTCTCTCGCTGTGACCGATTATAACATACTTAACGCCTGCGTCTGTGAGCATAGAGGCGGAAAGCTCGCCCGTATACGCGCCGCTCTCCTTAAAGTGAACGTTCTGCGCGCCTACCTCCACGTTGGAGCCCGCCGTTTTGGAGATCACGCCGGGAATACAAATCGCCGTGGGGCAAACCACCACGTCACAGCACGCGCCGGCTGTTTTCTCAACTATGGCCTCCGCCAGCGCCGCCGCCTCAGAGGGCGTTTTGTTCATCTTCCAGTTGCCGGCGATAATTTTCTTTCTCATGAATTTCACTCCTTATTTATCATCAAGAGCAGCGCAGCCGGGAAGAATTTTACCCTCCAGCAGTTCCATTGAAGCGCCGCCGCCTGTTGAAATGTGGCTCATCTTATCGCCGAAGCCAAGATTGTTGATAGCAGCTGCGCTGTCGCCGCCGCCTATGATTGTTGTAGCGTCTGTGTCTGCCAGAGCCTGAGCCACGGCAACCGTACCCTTAGCCAAAATCGGGTTCTCGGACACGCCCATAGGTCCGTTCCAGATAACGGTCTTTGCTGTCTTAACGGTTTCCGCAAAGAGCGCTCTTGTCTCCTCGCCTATGTCAAGACCCATCTTGTTTGCGGGGATAGCGTCTGACTTAACTGTCTCAACAGGGATTTCCGCATCGATGGGATTGGGGAACTCGTCTGTAACGACCGTGTCAACGGGGAGCAGCAAAGTCTTGTTGAGCTTTTCAGCCTTTTCAATCATTTCCTTGCAGTAGTCAATCTTATCCTCATCAACCAGTGATGTTCCAACCTCACAGCCCTTTGCTTTGAGGAATGTGTACGCCATACCTCCGCCGATAATGAGAGTATCGCACTTTTCCAGGAGGTTTGAAATAACGTTCAGCTTATCCGAAACCTTTGCGCCGCCCAGAATAGCAACCAGAGGTCTTTCGGGGCTGTCAACAGCCTTGCCCAGGAAGTCCAGCTCCTTGCCCAGCAGGTAGCCTGAAACATTGGGGCTTAAGAACTCTGTCACGCCTACAGTTGAGCAGTGAGCCCTGTGCGCGCTGCCGAAGGCATCGTTTACAAACACCTCTGCCAGAGAAGCGAGCTCCTCACTGAAGTTCTTTTCGTTCTTAGTTTCTTCGGGTCTGAATCTTGTGTTTTGGAGAAGAACAACATCTCCGTCATTCATTGCGGCAACGGCAGCCTTTGCGTTCTCACCCACAACGTTGTCATCGTCGGCAAACACAACCTCTTTTCCCAGCTTCTCCGAAAGTCTCTTTGCAACGGGAGCCAGCGATAGGCTTTCAACAACCTGCCCCTTGGGCTTGCCCATGTGTGAGCAGAGAATAACCTTTGCGCCGTCGTCAACCAGCTTCTGTATTGTGGGCATAGCGCCGTTTATTCTGGTCTCGTCCGTAATCTCGCCGTCCTTAATGGGAACATTAAAGTCACAGCGAACCAGAACTTTCTTACCCTTTACCTGAATGTCGTCAATAGTTTTCTTATTCATCGAGATACCTCCAAAAATATAAAATAATAATTTTTAACATAACAAATTTGGGGCATAATATGCCTGCTATGTAATTTTACCCTATACATGAAAATTTATCAAGTGTTTTTTTCAAAAAATCATATCAAATTTACGTAAACCCTCACCGCATATTTTGTGAATTATTTAACAATCCTTTTTGGCGCAAACAGGCTTTTACTCCTTGACATGAACTCAAAATTAAAGTATAATGTTCCTATATGTGTAAGGAGAATGATTTATGGATATTTCATCATCCCGCAACGCCGGGAAGGTTGACGTAAACCGTGATTATCTCGGAATGCTTGAAGACGGCGGCTGCGGCTGCTTTGCGGTATGCGACGGTTCTCCCGGTTCCGCGGGAACGGATGAGGGTTCAAGCATCGTTATTGACTCAATGATGACGGACTTTAAGAACACCTCGGACGTGACCCGAGAGACTATTTTGGAATACTTCAAAAATGCGGACGAGAAGCTTTGGGATTTGACCCGCAGCAATGGGGATAAGGAGTACAGAGCCTCTGCCGCCCTGGTGCTCACTGACGGGAACTATCTTATTTGCGGACATTTGGGTAACTGCCGCATGTACTATTTGAGCGAAAATTATTTGCAGTACATCACCCCGGATCACTCTCTTGCGTACCTGGCTCACAGTCAGGGCAAGTTCCGTTTTCCCGGGATCAGAAAAAGCGAGGACAGGCGAAAGCTGACGGCATATCTGGGTGCGGATCCCATGTGCGAGGCGGAGACGATCACTCCCATAGTTCTGCGGAAGGGCGACGGGGTTCTGCTCTGCACGGACGGGTTCTGGGAGGGCATTACCGAACGGCAGGTGGAGAGAACCCTTAAACGTTCAAAATCCTCCTCCGAATGGCTGAGAAAAATGCTTAAAATAATCAGGAAGAACCCGCCTGAAGATAGCTACAGCGCTATTACAATTATATTTTAAAGGAGATTACCGGCATGAATATATTATACTATATTTTATTGGTTGCAGGCGGACTTTTCCTAATATCTATGCTGCTTATTTGTATCGGTCTGTTTCACACTCCGAAGCCCAAAGCCGAACCGGAGGAATATATGCCGCCGGTTACGGGCGGTTCAAGACGGCTTGCGGAGCCTAAAGATTTTGACGATGATGAGGAGGAATATGCGGACGCAGACGATGAGCCCGATGAGGAATATTCCGACACAGGCGATGAGCCTGACGAGGAGCAGCCTGAGCCCGATGTGGATGCAGAAGATGAGGATGCTTCCGAACCCGAACCCGAAAATGATGAGGAACAGGCTCCGATACCCGAGCCGAGCAACGGCATAGAGGTTGAGGTAACAGTTATAGACAACAACAAGACGTATAAAGTTGTTGTTGACGACGAAGTCCTAATCGGCAGGAACCCACAGTGCGACGTGGTGGTAAACAAGCCCATGGTGTCCTCGGTGCACTGTGTTCTGACCCGCGACGGCAAAAAGGTTATGATAGAGGATAACAACTCCACGAACGGAACCCTGCTCAACGGAAAGAAGCTTATGCACGTAATCGAGGTCAAGAACAACGATGTTGTTACTCTTGGCGACCGATTGATACGAATAAATCTGTAGCAGTTAGGCACAGAAACTTTTTAATAGCCGCTTGAATAATCAGCGGCTATTATTTTCTAAATAAAATTACTATACAGAACAGGAGGAATAATAATTGGCAAAAATACTGACTAATGACATGACAGTGGGCAACCCCACCAGACACATTATAAAGTTCACAGTACCGCTCCTTATAGGCAACATTTTCCAGGTGCTGTACAACATGGTAGACACTATTATAGTAGGACGTACAATCAGCGTTGAGGCTCTGGCGGCGGTAGGCGCGGCAGGAGCCATAATGTTCTTGATCGTCGGCTTCGCCACGGGCTTTACCAACGGTCTTTCAATCATTGTCGCCCAGAGATTCGGGGCAAACGACATGGCAGGCGTCCGCAGAAGCGTAGGCATGGGTATATATCTCTCGGCTGCCGCCTCTGTGGTTATTACCGCCGTCAGCGTGCTTTCGGCGCGGGCGTTGCTAAGGTTCATGCAGACGCCGGATAATATAATTGACGACTCGTATAACTACATAATTGTTATTTACGGCGGTATTACCTTTCAGGTGTTTTACAATTACATATCCTGCGTTATCCGCGCCCTGGGCGACAGTAAAACTCCGCTCTACTTTCTGCTCATCTCCTCGGTGATAAACATAGTTCTTGACCTGGTGTTTATTATCAACTTCCATATGGGAGTTGCGGGAGCGGGATTTGCAACGATTATAGCCCAAGCGGTTTCAGGGCTGCTGTGCCTGATATATGTGGCAAAAAAGTTTCCCGAGCTGCATCTGAAGAAGAAGGATTTTAAATGGGACTCAAAGTTCGCCCTTCGCCACCTGACCTTAGCCGTTCCCATGGCTTTTCAGATGTCGGTTACCGCTATCGGCGTTATGGTGGTGCAGTCGGTGCTGAACTCTTTCGGTTCCACGGTTATCGCCGGATACACAGCGGCAAACAAAATCGAACAGCTTGTATCCCAGCCCCAGATTTCTTTCGGAGTGACGATGGCGACCTACGTAGGTCAAAACTACGGCGCAATGCGGGAGGACAGGATTAAACAGGGCGTCAACAGATGCACGCTTATTATACTGGGGCTCACTCTTGTAGTGGTGGCGATTGTGCTTATATTCGCAAGACCCATAGCGGGCATTTTCCTTGACTCCTCAGCAGACGCCGCTCTGCGGGAAAATGTTGTCTACTACACTAAGATGTACTTCTATGTTGCCGGTGTATTCTACTTTGCTCTGGCGCTGCTGTTCGTCTACAGAAACAGCCTGCAGGGCATGGGAAATTCCGGAATTGTTCTCTGCGGCAGCGCGGTTGAGCTTATCGCCAGAATAGTACTGTCTCTGGTTCTGTCAAAGACCCTTACCGCAGCCTACGGAGAGCTCCCCGGCTATCTGGGAGTGTGCGCAGCAGGACCCATTGCGTGGCTGTCCGCCTGCATATTGTTTATGGTTTCATACAGGAAAAATATTAAAAAGCTGCCTGAGGTTTTCAGAAAACAACGGGAATTTAATGAATACGACAAGCTGGCAACCGACGAGTAATATTTAAACTAAAAGGAGAAAGTTATGAAGAATTTAAAAGAAAGTCTTTGGGGAATTGCCCTGTGCCTTTTAATAGCCGTCCCTTCTTATATTTTGGGAACATTTTTCCCCATTATCGGAGGCCCGGTTTTCGGCATCATTATAGGCATGATTATCACTGTTTTTTACAAGAATAAAGCCAAAACTCAAACGGGAATAACCTTTACGTCAAAGAAGATACTGCAATACGCCGTTATCCTGCTGGGCTTCGGCATGAATTTGAGCAGTATAGCCAAAACAGGCGCCCAGTCCCTGCCTATTATTATTTCAACCATTTCCATATCGCTGATTGTGTCCTTTGTTCTGTTTAAGGTTGTGCATATTCAGCCTAAGATTGCGACCTTAATAGGGGTTGGCTCGTCAATCTGCGGCGGCTCTGCAATTGCCGCCACAGCACCTGTTATAGATGCGGACGATGAGGAAATAGCCCAGTCAATCTCGGTTATATTTCTGTTTAACATAATCGCCGCCTTAATTTTCCCAACCTTGGGCTCGGTGCTGGGTCTGTCTAACGAGGGTTTCGGTCTGTTCGCGGGAACCGCAATTAACGACACATCATCGGTTACAGCCGCCGCCACAGCTTGGGACGGCATTCACGGCAGCAATACACTGGACACCGCAACGGTCGTAAAGCTGACCAGAACACTGGCGATTATTCCCATAACTCTGGTGCTTGCGGTTTACAGGACAAAAAAGGAAAAATCGGGAGAGGGAACCCGCGTCAGCATAAAGAGCATTTTCCCGTTTTTTATACTGTACTTCGTGCTGGCGTCCGTAATAACCACTGTGTTTTACGCCCTATTCCCAAGCGGCGACATTCATGACGGCGGCGCAGCTGTGTTCGGCTTTTTAAAGAATTTAAGCAAGTTCTTTATTGTTATGGCAATGTCCGCCATCGGTCTTAATACGGATATAGTCAAGCTGGTAAAGTCCGGCGGAAAACCTATTTTCCTAGGTCTGTGCTGCTGGATTTCCATAATAGCGGTGAGCCTTGCAATGCAGCACCTTTTGGGAATATTGTAATTGCTTTTAGTAATCCAATCCAATTTAAAAAATCAACGGCTTAATCCAAAAACGGGTTGAGCCGTTTTGGGTTTCGTGATATAATTATGATAGATACGTAGTGTATATCTTTGCGGTTGCGCTATTACCGATTAATTTATATATCACATTTTACCCGGAGGTGTTTTTGATATTATAAACGCTTTGGAAACTGAGCCTTATAAGCTGCTTAAAACTATTGAAGCATAGGGCTAAATCCAAATTGATATATTGACAATAATTTCTATATGTGTTAATATGTAATTCGATTTATGAAAACGAGGTAGATATATGTCGGAAGCAGAAACTAAAAGCAACCTTGTAAAAGAGGTTAAGGAAAACAAAATGGGCGCCATGCCCGTAAACAAATTGCTGATAACAATGTCGCTGCCTATTATTATTTCAATGCTGGTTCAGGCTCTGTATAATATAGTAGACAGCATTTTTGTGGCGCAAATTAATGAGAACGCCCTGACGGCGGTATCCTTGGCGTACCCGGTTCAGAACCTGATGATTGCCATCGCCAGCGGAACGGGCGTGGGCGTTAATTCCTTTGTGTCCAAATGTCTCGGTTCAAAGGATTTTAAGTTTGCCAATAAGGCTGCCAACGTGAGTATATTTTTAGCTATAATGAACTGGCTGGTTCTGCTGGTGTTCGGAATTGCCCTGTCGCGGTGGTTCTTCACCGTTCAGACCGACAATGCGGAGATTATTGAGTATGGCTACGAATATCTGAGCATTGTTTCTGTATTTTCATTTGGTATATTCGGTCAGATAATGGGTGAGAGGCTGCTCCAGGCAACGGGAAAGACCATATTCACTATGATAACCCAAGGCGCCGGAGCCCTTATAAATATTATTTTTGACCCGATTATGATTTTCGGACTTATAGGCTTTCCCGCAATGGGCGTGGCGGGCGCAGCTGTGGCAACGGTAATGGGTCAGATTGCCGCAATGGTTTTGGCGATTGTCTTTAACATAAAGTTCAATAAGGAGCTAAAGTTTGACTTAAGGAAAATTCTTCCTCAGAAGCGGATTGTGGCGAACATATACAAGGTTGGCGTTCCGTCAATACTGATGATAGCCATCTCCTCGGTTATGACCTTCGCTATGAATAAAATACTTATAGCCTTTACTTCTACGGCAACGGCAGTATTTGGGGTGTATTTTAAGCTGAACAGCTTTTTGTTCATGCCCGTATTCGGTCTTAACAACGGTATGGTTCCCATCGTTGCCTATAACTACGGAGCGGGGAAGTACCCCAGAATTGTTAAGACCATGAAGCTCAGCATAATATACGCTGTCGTTATCATGAACCTGGGTTTGATAATATTCCAGCTGTTCCCGGCGCAGCTTCTGGGCTTGTTCAACGCTTCGCCCGATATGATTGCCATCGGTGTTCCCGCCCTGCGGATAATCAGCATAAGCTTTATTGCGGCAGGCTTCTCGGTGGTAACTCTGTCTGTGTTCCAGGCGTTGGGTCAAGGGGTATACTCTTTGATTGTTTCTGTTTCAAGACAGCTTGTGATTTTGGTTCCCGTGGCATATATAATGTCAAAATTCGAAAATCTGGAGCTAATATGGTGGTCGCTTCCCATCGCGGAAATCGCCTCTCTGCTGTTATGTATAGTCTTTATGAGAACAACATTTAAAAAGCTTAATATTCCCTTTACGGCAAAGGGTGCGTAGGTTTAAATCTCGGGCGGACTTAGGTTCGCCCTTTAATTTTACCTATTTTTGGAGGCGGGTTACACCTTTGTTAAAAATTATACAAAAATACTAATATAAGGGTCGATTGGCCGAAGATAATCAGTTAAAATTATAGTGCGTTTTTTGTTGAATTTGATTTTTAATTAGGATATAATAAAGGGAAAGTATGTATATGGTAACATGCGGTGGTTTTAGGCAAAAACGGAAACTGCTGCTTCATAGAGTTATTTTAGGAGGGGCAAATGGTCAGACTTCAGAAATATCTTGCCGATTGCGGAGTTGCATCACGCCGAGGCAGCGAGGAGATAATTCGCAGCGGGAGAGTTTGCGTAAACGGTGAAGCCGTAACCGAAATGGGCGTCAAAATTGATGAGGATAATGACCTTGTTACGGTTGACGATGTTCCTGTTCGTCCTCAGAAAAAAATGGTGTATATTATGCTGAACAAGCCTGTGGGCTTTGTCACCACCGTTAATGATGACAAGGGCAGAGATACGGTTATGGATCTGGTGTCCGACATACCTGTGAGAATATACCCTGTGGGCAGGCTGGATTATGACACAGAGGGATTGCTCCTTATGACAAACGACGGGGATCTGACCTATAAGATAACCCATCCCAAGAGCAATGTGGAAAAGACCTATATTGCCGAGGTGACCGGAAACATCAGTATGGAGACGGTTACTCGCCTGAGAAACGGCGTTGTGGTGGACGGCGTCCGCACCAGTCCCGCGCAGGTTCAGGTTATAGGCGCAACAAGATTGGGAACCAAGCTGGAGGTTACAATTCATGAGGGCAGAAACCGCCAGGTCAGGAAGATGTTTGAGGCGGTGGGCTGCATTGTAAAGCGGCTCAAGCGTACCAAGGAGGCGGGCTTGACTTTGGGTCACTTGCCTTTGGGAAAGTGGCGGAAGCTGTCGGAGTCCGAGGTTAATATGCTGAAAAAGATAGGCACGGGCAAAAAGTCCTCAAAGGAGGTCAGCCGCAGCATTTACGGCAAGGAAAGCGAAAGCCGCAGGCGCAGGAGCCCCGCAAAGCCGGGCAGGAAAATTAAGTACAGCGGAAACGGCGTCAGAAAGAGCAATAGGGCTTCAAACAATAAATATCAGAAAAATAATTAATTTTTATATCCACTTTTAGACACAAGGAGGTAAAATCAATGGGTAAGATAGAAGAGTTACAGCAAATTCGCCGCAGCATTGAACAGGGCGGCGGAGCCGACAAAATCAAAAAGCAGCATGAGAGCGGCAAAAAGACAGCAAGAGAAAGACTCGCCATGCTTTTTGATGAAGGCAGCTTTGTTGAAATTGACGCTTTTGTTAAGCACAGATGCAACGAGTTCAACATGGGTAAGACCAAAGCTCCCGGAGAGGGTGTTGTAACAGGCTACGGTACTGTTGATGGAAGACTGGTTTATGCGTACGCGCAGGACTTTACCGTTATCGGAGGTTCTCTGGGCGAAATGCATGCCGCAAAAATTTGCAAGGTTATGGATATGGCAGCAAAGATGGGCGCTCCTATAGTTGGTATTAACGATTCGGGCGGCGCCAGAATCCAAGAGGGTCTTGACGCTCTCAAGGGCTTTGGCGACATCTTTTACAGAAATACGCAGGCGTCGGGCGTTGTGCCCCAGATTTCAATAATCCTGGGTCCCTGTGCCGGAGGCGCAGTATATTCGCCCGCTATCTGTGACTTTATTTTTATGGTTGAAAATACATCTCAGATGTTTATAACAGGCCCCGCTGTTGTTAAGTCCGTAACAGGCGAGGACGTTACCTTTGAGGAGCTGGGCGGAGCCGCAACTCACGCTACAAAGAGCGGTGTTGCAAGCAAGGCTTTTGCAAGCGAGGAGGAGTGCTTTGCTCAGGTTAAGGAGCTGATTTCGTATCTGCCCTCAAATAACCTTGAGACGGCTCCCATATATGACTGCGAGGACGACCTTAACAGACTGTCTGACAAGCTCGCCGAAATCGTTCCTGAGGACGTTAACAAGGCATACGACATGAAGGACGTTATCAAGGAGATCGTGGACGACGGTCAGTTCCTTGAGATGTTCGAGAAGTACGCAAAGAACATTATAACAGGCTTTGCCAGAATGAACGGCTCAACCATCGGTATCATAGCCAGCCAGCCCAAGTTTATGGCGGGATCTCTTGACTGTGACTCCTCCGATAAGGGAGCAAGATTTGTTCGCTTCTGCGACAGCTTTAATATTCCGATTGTTACCTTTACCGACGTGCCCGGCTATCTCCCTGGAGTTAACCAGGAGCACAACGGCATTATCAGACACGGAGCGAAGCTGCTCTATGCGTTCTCTGAGGCGACAGTGCCCAAGATTAACGTTATAGTAAGAAAGGCGTACGGCGGTGCGTACATTGCCATGAACAGCAAGCATCTGGGCGCGGATATGGTGTTCGCATGGCCTACGGCTGAGATTGCTGTTATGGGTCCCTCGGGCGCGGCTAATATTATCTTTAAGAAGGATATAGCAAACTCAAGCGACCCCGTTACCACAAGACAGGAAAAGATACAGGAATACACAGACAAATTTGCAAATCCTTATGTTGCGGCAGCACGTGGGTACGTTGATGACGTAATCGAGCCGGATTCCACCCGCCCGAGAATTATCAGCGCTCTTGAGATGCTGGCAAGCAAGAGGGAGACCAGACCTGCCAAGAAGCACGGTAACATTCCTCTTTAAGCGGCGGCATATCTTTAATTTTGAAAGGAGACTGAAACTATGTCAGTAGCTCAAGCCTTAAGTGAAGGTTTACAGGTTACAGTCGTTGGACTTGCAATAGTATTCTCTGTTCTTATAATACTTATGCTGGTGCTTATGGCATTTAAGGTTATATTCTATAAGCCCGAGCAGTCTGCCGCAAAGAAGGCGGCTCCCGCACCGCAGCCGACAGCGGCGGAAGCTCCCAAGCAGACAGAAGCGGAAATTGACGAGGGCGAGCTTATTGCGGTTCTGACAGCCGCAGTGGCAGCAAGTCTTAATACATCGACCTATAATCTTAATATTAAATCATACAGAAGAATCGGTAATTCATCGCCCAGCTGGAATAAGGCGGGACTTAACGATGTTATAAACTCCAGATTCTAAGACAAAACATTTTAAAACAGGAGGTAAATTCAATGAGAAAGTTTAATATAACCGTGAACGGAAACACCTATGAAGTTGAAGTTGAAGAAATCGGCGGCGCTCCCGCTCCGGCTCCCAAGTCGGCTGCTCCTGCGCCTAAGCCTGCGGCAGCTCCTGCTCCCGCACCTGCTCCGGCAGCGTCTGCTCCCGTAGCGGGCGCGACAACAGTATCGGCTCCCATGCCCGGTAACATTGTTGCAATCAAGGTTAAGAACGGGGACACCGTTTCCGAGGGCGACGTGCTCTGCGTGCTTGAGGCAATGAAGATGGAGAATGAGATTATGGCGCCCAAGGCAGGTAAGGTTGTTGCTGTCTGCACAAGTCAGGGAGCGGCAGTTCAGACCGGCGACGCACTTATCTCTATCGGCTAATAAATCAACATAGTATTTTACAGACGAAAGGGATGATTTTGTGTTAGACGCTTTTACAAGCTTTTTAGGCAGCACAGGTGTTGCCGCTTTAATTCAGTCAATGACTGAGGGGCAGAGCTTCCTTGAAGTTATAGGTACGCCGCTTATGATTATAATCGCCTGCGTACTTCTCTATCTGGCGATTGTAAAGAAGTTTGAGCCGTTGCTGCTGTTACCCATAGCCTTCGGTATGCTGCTGACAAACCTGCCCATGTTTGCCAATTCGGGAGCAATTCTTATGCACCCTGAATTTTTCACCGACCCGGAATATCTTATAGACGGTCACCTGAATATGGAGCTTATATTCTCTCAGGGCGGTCTTTTGGATCTTCTGTATCTGGGCGTTAAGCTGGGTATCTATCCGCCCCTTATCTTCCTGGGTATAGGTGTTATGACAGACTTCGGTCCGCTTATTGCGAACCCCAAGAGCATTCTTTTGGGAGCCGCTGCGCAGTTTGGCGTGTTCATAACATTTTTGGGCGCGCTGGTGCTGGGCGCTGCTATTCCGGCAATCGGGTTTGACGTAAACGATGCAAGCTCAATCGGTATTATCGGCGGAGCGGACGGCCCCACGGCTATTTATGTAACAAAGACTCTTGCTCCGTCGCTGCTTCCCGCTATAGCCATTGCGGCGTATTCCTACATGGCTTTGATTCCGGTTATTCAGCCCCCTATTATGAAGGCGCTGACGACTAAGGAAGAGCGCAAGATAGTTATGGAGCAGCTCAGACCTGTCAGCAAGACAGAAAAGATTTTGTTCCCCATAATCGTTACAATCGTAGTGGGACTTATAGTTCCCGATGCGGTTTCTCTGGTAGGTATGCTCATGCTGGGTAACCTGATTAAGGAGAGCGGTGTTGCGGACAGACTTTCAAAGACGGCGCAGAACGGCTTGATGAATACAATAACAATATTCCTGGGCATAACCGTGGGAGCAACTGCGACAGCGGATACCTTCCTCACCCCCGCAACGCTGGGTATTGTGGCTCTGGGTCTGATTGCGTTCTGCTTCAGTACGGCAGGCGGACTGCTGCTGGGCAAGCTCATGTGTAAGCTCACAGGCGGCAAGGTTAATCCTCTTATCGGTTCCGCAGGCGTGTCGGCGGTGCCTATGGCTGCCCGTGTTTCTCAAACAGTGGGACAGAAGGAAAATCCTGCCTACTTCCTGGTTATGCACGCTTTGGGCCCCAATGTTGCCGGAGTTATCGGTTCGGCAGTTGCCGCAGGCGTGTTCCTGGCAATGTTCGCATAACTTAAACTAAAAATTACAGGAGGAAAATATTATGGCTAAAGTAGGTATTACAGAAACCATCTGCCGTGATGCTCATCAGTCTCTTATCGCGACCCGTATGACCACCGATGAGATGCTTCCGGCATTGCCTATGATGGATAAAGTGGGTTATCACTCTTTGGAAGTCTGGGGCGGCGCTACCTTTGACGCCTGCCTGCGCTTCCTGAACGAGGACCCCTGGGAAAGGCTGAGAAAGATAAGAAAAGCCGCTCCCAATACAAAGCTCCAAATGCTTTTCAGAGGTCAGAACGTGCTGGGCTACAGACACTATGCTGACGATGTTGTTGAGTATTTTGTTCAGAAGTCAATCGCAAACGGTATTGATATAATCAGAATTTTTGACGCTCTCAATGATGTTAGAAATTTACAGACGGCGATTAACGCAACCAAGAAGGAAAAGGGACACGTGCAGGCTGCGATTTCCTACACAATAAGCCCCGTTCATAATAATGAGTTCTTCGTTAAGCTTGCCAAGGAGTACGAAAACTGCGGCGCAGACTCGATTTGTATTAAGGATATGGCGGGTCTCTTAACCCCCTATAATGCATACGAGCTGGTTAAGGCTATGAAGAAGAAGGTTAAAATCCCCATTCAGCTTCATACCCACTACACAAGCGGCGTGGCTTCAATGACGTACTTAAAGGCAATCGAGGCGGGAGTTGACGTTGTGGACACAGCTCTGTCTCCCCTGGCTTTGGGCACGTCTCAGCCCCCCACAGAGCCTCTGGTTGCAACGCTTCAGGGTACCGAGTATGACACGGGTATTGACCTGAACCTGCTCACGGAGATTGCGGAGTACTTCAAGCCTCTGCGCGAGAAGTATCTGGCTTCGGGACTTATGGATACAAAGGTTCTGGGCGTCGATATTAACACTCTTAAGTATCAGGTTCCCGGCGGAATGCTGTCTAACCTGGTGTCCCAGCTCAAGCAGCAGGGCAAGGAGGATAAGCTTGAGGACGTGCTGAAGGAGGTTCCCGAAGTGCGTAAGGATCTGGGATATCCCCCGCTGGTAACACCCACCAGCCAGATTGTGGGAACTCAGGCGGTTCTCAACGTGCTTATGGGCGAGCGTTATAAGATGGTTACCAAGGAGACAAAGGGTATCTGTAAGGGCGAGTACGGCAGAACCCCCGTTCCCATTGACGAGGAGTTCAGAAAGAAGATTATCGGCAACGAAAAGGCGATTAAGTGCCGTCCTGCCGACAATATTAAGCCCGAGCTCGATAGGCTCAAGAAGGAGTGCGCCGAGTGGACAGAGCAGCCGGAGGACGTATTGTCCTACGCCCTGTTCGAGCAGGTAGCAGTTAAGTTCTTTGAGCAGAGAAAGGCAGAGAAGTATAAAATAGATAAGGATATGGTGGATTATCAGGATATGACCCACCCGGTATAATCCAAAAGAGGCTGTCGCAAGGCAGCCTCTTTTGCTATACAAAACAGAGGGTAACACCGATTAATTACTATAGATAAAAGCGTATTTTTGAACACATTAGGTTCAAAATGTTGACTTTTTAAATAGAATAGGTTATAATAGTATTAAAGGAGGTGCATTTTATGGCACAGGCAACATTCAGTGTCCGTATGGACGAGGGCTTAAAAAAGCAATTTGACGCTTTGTGCTCGGATTTTGGTATGACGGCTTCCACGGCAATTAACGTATTTGCGCGAGCGGTTGTTCGCGAAAGGAAAATCCCCTTTGAAATAACTTCTCCGGAGCCAGAAATAACAAGAGAAAAGGCAATGCAGGCGTTTTTGGCTTTAAGAGAGCAAGCAAAGGAAAACGGGCTGCAGGATATGACCTTAGACGAAATCAACGAAGAAATACGTCTTGCAAGATACGGGGATGATAATAAATGATTTGTTATGTTTAATGAAACAGTCGGTATAATCGTTACAATAAATAAAATATATGTAGTGCTATGTAATAACTAAAATTTTACTTTTATACTATACCAATATAATTTTATTTATATTTGACAATTAACCAATCGCCCGCCCTGTTGCGTTTGCCGCCCTCCTCCCCAAACGCACAGTGCGGGCGTGCTTTAATAAAACAGACGATTATATATAGAGTTTTAAGGGCTACAACGTAGTAGTACCGTGTAACAACTAAAACTTTATATATTTAACCTAATCTATTTTGATAAAGGCTTTGCCTTTTGTTTGCCCGCCCCGGCGCATGGGGAGGTCGGGCATGTGCAACGGGGCGGGCGACAGCTTCACAGTGTGATTATATAAATTAACAGGGATTATGATTTAAATAAAATCTCAAATCTGTATAGCATAACGTTGTCCGTAAGTGCTGTCAGCGGGCGCAATTGCGACCCAACATCTTTGATGTTGGACGGTTCACACTATTTCAATTAATCTACCGTAACTAATGTCAATAATGATATAACATTTGTTGCCGATAAAATAGCGCCCCTACGAACCGGTTGCCTGCGTGTTTATGCGTCGTTCATTTTGGCAATTGACTTGCCTCACAGCTATTTTACGCCTATACGCATACGGTAGCAAAAGCCGATATTGAAGCTACGATCATTAAAAATCGCCTTAATCCTTTTTCTGAACTCGGTCATTTCTTCTTTAATAAGGGACGGTCGGGTTTTCAGAATTTTCTGCACTGCGCTTTGACTAAAAGCCATATTGGAAAATCTTTCCGCATTACAGTTTTCTTGGTTGAGAAAGACAATTTCCCTGCTGTATCTAAAATAGCCGCTGTTTTTAATATTGGACAGGTGTTCGTTTTTATCCCAACGGCGGAAGCTGCTTCTCATCTCGGCATTTGTATGCTGTATTTGATGTGTCTTTGCCATGAATGCCATGTATTCTTTTTCAGCCCGCCAATCGCAGACAGGCGGCCAGTCGCAATCAACGGCGGCAAATATGCCGTTCGGCTTTAAAATGCGGTTTACCTCAGTCAGTGTTGAATGGGGTTCCATCCAGTGGAAGGACTGTGAACACACAACAATGTCGGCAGTGAGGTTTGGCAGGGTGGTATCGTCTGAAAAGGCCTTGATGAAAGAAATACTACTGTTTCCTTTGTTTTCTGCCTCTGCCAGCATATCCCCGTTTGGGTCTATGCCGATAACCTTTTCGCTTTTATTTTCCCATACAACTGTGGACAGACCCGTTCCGCAGCCTAAATCAACGACGGTACTCGGTTTTTTGCCGAGATAGTCCATAAGAATATTGCAGGCTATATCAGGGAGAGAGGGGCGGACATTTTCGTAAAGCCCTGCGAAACCGGAAAATCTGTCCGCATTTATTTTGTTATTCATAAGACTAACCTCCGAATTTCAATGTAAAAGATATTATAATGAACCGACTCCCAAAAGTCAAGCAAAAACCAACAATTGGGAAATCGGTTCGCAGACAGCTTAAAGTGTTTGATTTTCGTCCGTTGCCGATGTTTTGAGCCGGGCTTTTGCTTTAAAAATTCTAATTAATTCATAGAGATAAAAATACATTTATCCCAAAAAATTTTAGAATTTTCGGGGGCACGTTCCTACGATATATTTTGTAGATGAATTTGTATATATGTAAATAATTGCAGTGTAGGGGGCGGATTCCTATACGCCCCGAAATATACCAACAGTTTTAGCAAACGCAACCGGATTTATGTGTATGTAATCGTTCAATTTCGTAGTGGCGCCGCTTTTGCAAGCAACAACTTAGGGCTATTATTGACATTACTTACTTTGTGTAAAACGGAATGATGAGAGCCGTCCAACTTCAAAGAAGTTGGGTCACAGCTGCGCCCGTTGACTACATTAACGATTAACGCTATGCTATGTGGATTTGAGATTTTATTTAAATATAAATTCCTGTGAATTTGTATAATCATATTGGTTTATCTGCGGGGCGTATAGGAATCCGCCCCCTACAAATTGCACGCCTATATATATCTGAACCCGTAAATTTAAATAATTACATCCGTTTATCTGCGGGCGCAGCAAGCGGCGCCCCAACGAAAAGGTTGCTTACGTATATCCAATCCTATTTATGTTTATGAATAAAACAAGACGGGACGCACAGCGCACCCGTCTTGTTGTTTTTGCTCAGATATATTGGGAAGAAATCTAATTTTTTTAAATCCAGCTAAGGGGCTGCATATTTCCCAGCTCGTCCCAGGCGAACAGCTTGTATGAAGCCCAGTTGCTTGTGCTCAGGAAAAATGTTACGTCTCTTGTTTTGCCGGAAGCAACTGTTATAGTTACGTTTTCGTATGTGATAAGCGCGCCTCTTGCGTCATATACAGCGCAGATAGCCTCAAAGGTCTGTGTTTCCTCTGTATTGTTTTTGAAATTTGCCGACACCTTGCGCTCTGATTTTTCTTCTATAACATCTTTTATTTTTACCTCGGCATTGTCGTCCGCAAAATGGATATTGGCATACAGTAGTGAGTCATTATTTGAGCCTACTGAGATTTGACTCCATTGTGCTTCTCTGCCGGAGTAGTATACATCTGTAAAATTGCCCGTTACGGTGCCGATGCAGTAAAATGCCTTTTCTCCAATGCTTGTTACACTGTCCGGTATGCCTAAGCTTACTAAGTAATCACAAAAGGAAAATGCGTAATCACCAATACTTGTAACGCCCTCGGGAATTGTATGGTCCGGGGAAATTTTATCTTTTGCATATGCAATGATTTTTGTTTTATTCTTGTTAAACAATACGCCGTCTATTGAAGAATAATAATTATTATTACCGTCAACTGTAATTATTAAATTGCCGCAGCTATTAAACGCACTGCCGTGTATATTTTTTACGCTGTGAGGAATATTTATTTTTGTTAGGTTTTCGCAAAAATAGAATGCCTTTTCTCCAATACTTGTAACACTGTCGGGAATAGCTATGCTTGTTAATGCACGGCAGCCGACAAATACACCATTTCCAATACATGTAATACTGTTGGGGATACTTACACTTGTTAATTCTTCGCAAAAGGAAAATGCGTCGTCGTCAATATGTGTTACATTTTGAGGAATATTTATACTTGTTAAGCCACAGGAGGCAAATGCCCTATTGCCGATACTTGTAACGCTATCCGGTATTGTTATATTTTTTAATCTCCAGCAATTTGGGGCGAATGCCTCCTGACCAATGTTTGTGACGCTCATTCCGTCTATCTGTGCCGGAATATCAATATTTACTGCACTTTCATCACAATCGGTAATAGTTATGGTGTTATCATCGTTTATTATATAATACAGATAATCACCGTACTGCGTACCGGTATATGCGGTTGCTGTTATGGGAAACAGGGCGGTTACTATTGTTAATGCCATAATAAGGCTCAAAAATCTTTTCTTCATAATAAATTGTTCCTTTCGTGATTTGGTCGGAGTAACGCTCCGTTTTGCCTGTTTAAAGCAGAACTTGCTGTCATTTGCAACCTGCAAAGGGAGCGTTAGTTCCTCAGGGTTTCAGTGGGAGATTATAACTCCCACTGAAATTCTGAAATGGAACCCGCCGCCTTAGAGGCGGGGGACATCTTTGCATAGATTATATTGGGAAGGAATCTAATATTTTTTAAATCCAGCTTAGGGGCTGCATATTCCCCAGCTCGTCCCAAGCGAACAGCTTGTATGAAGCCCAGTTGCTTGTGCTCAGGAAAAATGTTACGTCTCTTGTCTCGCCTGAGGTAACCGTTATGGTTACGTTTTCGTATGTGATAAGCGCGCCTCCTGCGTCATATACGGCGCAGATAGCCTCAAAGGTTTGTGTTTCCTCTGTATTATTTTGGAAGTTTGCCGATACCTTGCGCTCCGACTTATCCTCTGTTACATTGCAAATTTGTATATCATATTCATCACCCAGAAAATGAATTTTGGCATTAAGTAACTCATTGTTACCATAGCTTATATCAATTTTGTTCCATTCGGCTTCCGTTCCGGTGTAGTACACATCTGTTAATCTTTCACACCATAAGAATGCGCCATTTTCAATGGTTACAACGCTGTCGGGAATAGTTACATTTGTTAAGCCGGTAGAGTTAAATGCTCTCATGCCAATGGTTGTAACGTTGTCGGGAATGTTTATGTTTGTTAATCCAGTACAGCCGTTAAATGCACTACTGCCAATGAATGTAACGCTGTTCGGTATGTTAATATTATTTAAGCCGGAGCAACCGCAAAATGCAGCCTCTTCAATACTGGTAACACTATTGGGAATACTTACGCCCGTTAAGTTGGTACAATCATAAAATGCATAACGACCGATGGAATTAATAGTATTGGGGATATTTATTGTTGTCAATCCGATACAACCGTAAAATGCGCTACTTATATCAGTAACACTATTGGGAATACTTACACTTGTTAAGCCGGTACAGCCCGAAAATGCTCCGCTAATATCTGTAACACTATTAGGTATGCTTATGTCTTTTAAACCGGTACAATCATTAAATGCAGAATATTTAATAGTTTCAACACTGTCAGGAATATTTATATTTGTTAAGCTGACACAACCGTCAAAAGCATAACACCCAATAGTTTTGACGCTGTTTGGAATAGTATATTTAGGACAAATTTTGTCCTTTGCATATGCAATAATTCTTGTTTTATCTTTATTAAACAGCACGCCGTCTATTGAAGAATAGTTTTTATTATTACTGTCAACCGTAATTATTAAATTACCACAACCGCTAAAAGTGCTGTCACTTTGATTTTCGTCATAGCTTATACTTGTAACGCTATGAGGAATATTTATATTTGTTAAACTGCTGCAACCGCGAAATGCACCTGTTTCAATGGTTGTGACGCTGTCTGGAATATTTATGCTTGTTAAACTGGAACAACCACTAAACGTATAATAATCAATCATTGTAATATTTGCGAGAATTGTTATGTTTGTTAAAGCTGTACAGCCGTCAAAAGCATGATCACCGATTCTTGTTACACTGTTAGGAATTGTTATGTTTGTTAAGCCGAGACAATCCATAAATGCGAACCGGTAAATACTTGTTACGCTTTTTCCGTTTATTTTTGCAGGAATATCAACACTCACTGCATTTTCATTACAATCGGTAATGGTTATGGTATTATCACTATTTATCTCATAATACAAATCGCCGTACTGCGTACCGGTATATGCGGTTGCTGTTATGGGAAACAGGGCGGCTACTATTATCAGCGCCATAACAAGACTTAAAAATTTTTTGCCGTAATTTAGTTTTACTTTCATAGATTTTTCCCTCCAAATTTAAATATTTAGTTGAAATATTGTTTCATTTATTTAATTATAACGCAATAATACTTCTATGTCAATGGTCTTGTGAAATTTTATTTCCTTTTTACTTTTATATGGAAATAATAAAATATAATAGATTGTATATACTTAGGAGGTGGTTTAAATGACATTCGGAGAGAGACTCAGGTACCTTCGGGAAGAAAGGGAACTGAGGCAGCAGGACATTGCCGAGGAGGTTAATATCTCAAAGCGAATGATAGGCTACTACGAATCCGACAAGCATTTCCCCCGTGACGCCGAAATGATAATTTCTCTGGCTAAGTTTTTCGATGTGTCGCTGGACTATCTTTTTGGCCTGACAAACGTTAGGCGAACCGATATTGCCGCAGGGGTCAACAAGGAGTTTTCCGAGCTTGACGAGGCAAAACAGCAGGACGTTATCGATTATATTCAATACTTAAAGTCAAAGAAATGACTGTGTTTGCGGTTGTGTGTTTTGAATTTCTAATATCGTTTATATTAGTGTTATGTAATAACTAAAACTTTAATTTTTTACTATATCCATGTAATTTTATTTATATTTGATAATATAACCTGTCGCCTAGCCCTGTTCCGCTCTTATTAGCAACAACTGAGGTGTGTTATTGACATTGCATACTTTATATTAATTGGAATAATTAGTTCTGTCCAACTTCAAAGAAGTTGGGTCACAGCCAGACCCGGGCGGTGTCGGTTTTTCCCCTTCGGGGAAACCGATTGGGGCTACGCCCCAAACCCCTGTAAATGCAATTACACCACCTTATAATTTTGATAAAGACTTTGGTTTCTGTTCACCCGCCCTGTGCGTTTGGGGAGGAGGGGGCAAACGCAACAGGGCGGGCGATTGCCTCGCCAATGTGAGAATATAAATTGACAGGGATTATTGTTTTAAATGTAATTCCAAATCCATATAATATTGTGTTGACTGTTAATATGGCAACGGGGCGTCTGGGAAGCCGCCCCCTACAAATTGTACGCCTATTTATATTTGAATCCGTAAATTTAAATAATCACATTCGTTTGCATACGGGCACGATAAATGGCGCCCCTACGAATCTGTTACTTACGTATATCTAATTCCATTGATAGAAACAAAGACTGCCCCTACTACCGTGTAATACTTAAAACTTTATTTGTTGTCGTCTCCGAAGTGGATTTCTGCGGAGGTGAGCCACTCATTATCGGCGGCTATTTGGATTTGAGACCACTGTGAGCTTGTGCCGCCGTAGTATACATCTGTTAAGCTTTCGCATCGGTAGAATGCCGATTTATTAACGGCGGTAAGGCTGTCGGGTATGGTTATGTTTATTAAGCCTATACAGCCGTAAAATGCCCCGTCATCTATGGTTTTAACGCCCTTTGGTATGTTTATGCCTGTCAGCCCGTGGCAAGCGGAAAACGCATTTTTGCCGATTGCCGTAATGCCGCTCGGCAGAGTGTATTCCGAGCAGATTTTATCCTTTGCGTATGCTATGAGCTCGGTTGCGTCCTTATTAAACAGCACGCCGTCCTTAGATGAATAGCTCCGGTTATTGCCGTCAACAGAAATTGCTAAACTGCCGCAATATGTAAAGGTTTGGGCGCCGATATGTGTCACGCCTGCGGGGATATTTATGTTCGTCAGGCTCTTGCAATTGTAAAAGGCGTAATTACCCATGCTTGCAACGCTATCGGGGAGGGTTATATCCGTCAAGCCGATGCAGTCGGAAAAGGCTCCCCGTCCGATATGGGTTGTGCTTTCGGGTATGCTTATGTCGGTTAGGTTTTTACAGCTGCCGAATGCGTAGTCACCGATAACCGTAACCCCGCTCGGTATGTTTATGCTTGTTAAGTCGGTACAGCCCCAAAATGCATAAGCGCCTACGGCTGTAACGGGATAGCTATCGATTTCGGGCGGTATTTCCACTGACGCTGCATCTTTGTTGCAGCCTGTAATTATAACGCTGCCGTTTTCTGTGCGATAATACAGGTCGCCCCGCTGCAAGTCCTCAGCGTTTGCCGCCCGGGAGGCTGCCGTCATTTTCGCCGCCAGAGCTATAACCAAGCTCGTAAAATCATTTTCCAGGTCTGTTAACTGTCTTTTTACTTCTTCATTTTGCTTAATACTTGTCATCATGATTTTACCTCCAAATATTTAATTCTATACAAATTATCGTTATATAGTTTATAATCTCATTTTAGCACGGTCGGAAAAGGATTTCAATAGAATGGCAGAAATAGCAACTTTTTCGACATAATTAGCAATTTACACGCCAATATAGTTGCATATTCAAAAAAATATGGTATAATATCTGTTGTAAAAAACGTTTAGTTTTTAGGCTTATGACAGAATCAGAAGGATGATTTTATGGCGTCAATACACCAGATTATTATAAACGCATTAACCGACCTTTCGGTTTGTATAGTGTTTCCTGTGTTTTATGCAAGCGTGTTTTCAATGCGGTATACAAAACGTCGGTACCTGCTTATCTTCCCGGCGGTAATGTATTTTATTGTCAATCCGCTCATCTACCTGGCAGAATTTCCGCAGTTTCTGCAATTCTTTACCGGGCTTGGGTGCATGCTGGGCGGAGTGTTTATATTCAGCAATGATAAGCCCCTCAAGAAAATATTGTATACGGTTATTCCATATGCCGTGAATATTGTTACTTCAATGATTTATCTGTTTCTCAGGACTTTATTTATGCCGGAATATGAAGTGGTTTTCGGAAACATTGATTATATCGACTTGGTGTTTTATACTATCGGGCTTATTCTGCCCCTGTTTCTGATCTCAAGGCTTGTGCAGAGGAAGAAGCCGAATATATCCGACCTGACAATAATATATGTCATAACCACTATACTTGTGCAGATGATAGCCATGACGTTTATTCTGTACGTATATACCATTAATTTGGACAGGGTGGTCTTTATGACGGCGCTTATATCATATATGGTTATATCTCTGGCGCTTAATATTCTTGTTATAAGGTACATAGTTCATATAAGCCGAGAGAACAGCCGCCGTGAGCTGGTGGAAAATCAGTATGAGCTCCTTTGTGCTCAGTACGGTGAACTGCGGGGCAGCTATGTTGCCTATAAGAAGCTGCGTCATGACCTAAAAGACCATGTTCGCATAATTGAGGGTCTTTCCCGCCGAGGCAAAACGGACGAGCTGACAGAATATACGGGCAGGCTTATTGAAAACTGGGACACCTTGTCCGCAAGAACCTTCTGTGATGTTCCTGCGGTGGACGTTGTCCTTGCGGATAAGTACAGCGTTGCTGCTGCAAAAAATATTAAGGCAGACTTCGTGGTGAGCGGCGTATCTGAGGTTGGGGCGGACAGCGTATATCTGTGCAGCATATTCTCCAATCTATTGAACAATGCCATCGAAGCAGCCGAGCAGTGCGGCGGTTCCCCTTATGTGGGATTGCGCAGCGGCATAAGCATGGGCAACTTGATTATAACCTGCCGCAACGGTATTCCACAAACAAGACGAGAGAAAAAGGATCCGGAGCAGCACGGCTACGGGCTGCATATTATATCCGAGCTGTCCAAGCTGTTGGGAGGCAGTTTTGCATACAGCAGCGATGAAGATACCTTTACGGCGACGGTAATGCTCCCCGTAAGGGAAAAGGAGGAAGGTGCATAATGGTACGCATAGCGATAATTGACGACGACAAATGCTTTAGCAGTGAACTTAAAGAGCAAATTTTGAAAATAGACAACAGCTTTGAGGTTTTCTGCTATGAAAATATAGAAGAATTTACTGCTGACGCACCAAAGTATAATATTGCCATAGTGGATATAATCCTTGACAAGGACAGCGGTATAGACCTTGCGGAAAGGCTTGCTGCGGAATTTCCTCTGCTGAATATTATCTTTGTGTCCTCGGAGCGGGATTTTTTTCAGGACGTGTACAGAGTGAGCCATTCGTATTTTATGGTAAAGCCTGTGTCGGACAGCGAGCTGAAACAGGCGATCAAACTGTGCTGTGAAAACCTGAATAAGAAAATGCTCTCTTTAAAGCAGCAGGGCAAAACCCGATCAATAGACCTTAATAATGTGGCATATTTTGAGGGTATCCTGAAAAAGACTATGGTTCATTATATGGATAACACCAACGAATTGTTTAATATACAGTTAAGGGAAATAGAAAAAATACTGTGCAACACTAATTTTATCCGCACCCACCAAAGCTATATAGTGAATATGCAACATGTGCTCCATGCCTCGCGAAAAGCCCTTTCAACAAAGCATGGTGACGTCCCCATAAGCCGTAAATATTCAGCCTCCGTCACGGAAGCTATAGGCAGATATTTCAGCGGCAATATTGTTTAAGCAAGGGCGCATTTTTCGCCTTTGCAAAAGGCGGATTGCAAGCACGGTAGGGCACCGCAGGTGCCACGTGAGGTGCGCAGGCGCGGGTAAGCCGATAAGTATTCCACATAATTAATATAATTACATTGGTGTGCCTGTCGCCCGCCCTGTTGCGCTCGCCCGACCTCCCCGAGCGCAGGGCAGGCGATCATAAGATAACGCCTTTATCAAAATTTGCCTAAATTTTATCTGTTTCAATCCGTATATCTGCCCCCAGAGCGCGGAGCTTTTCGCAGAAGTTCTCATAGCCCCGCTGAATATGCTCTATATCATGTATGACGGAGGTTCCGTTGGCTTTGAGCGCCGCTGCCGTCAGCGCCGCGCCCGCCCGCAGATCGGTTGCCTTGACCTGGGCACCGCTAAGCCGTTTTACGCCCTCGGTAAACGCCACGTTCCCCTCGGTCTTAATCTCGGCTCCCATACGGCGCAGCTCGGGAATATGGGTAAACCTGTTTTCAAAAACTGTCTCCACCACCATTCCGTTGCCCTCGCAGGTTGAGAGCAGAGCCATGGTCTGTGCCTGTAGGTCAGTGGGGAAGCCGGGGTAAGGCAGAGTCTTTATGTCAACCGCCTTCGGTTTTGCGCAGGGGCTTAGGTCAATGCAGCCCTCGCCGCAATCGGTTTCAAACCCCATTTCAGCAAGCTTGGCAATAAGGGGCTTTAGGTGCTCCGATTCAACGTTTTCGCACCTAATAGGCGCTCCCAGCCCTGCTGCGCATATGAGAAATGTCCCCGCCTCAATTCTGTCCGGGATTACTCTGTGAGCGTTGCCGTGAAGCCTCGGCACGCCTTTTATTTTTATAGTATCTGTGGCGGCTCCGGAGATAATGCCGCCCATTCCCGTAAGAAAGTCCGCCAGGTCTGAAATTTCAGGCTCGTTGGCGGCGTTTTCAATAATAGTTTCCCCCTCTGCCAGGCACGCCGCCATCATAAGATTTTCCGTGGCGCCCACGCTGGGAAAGTCCAGATATATTTTTGTTCCCGAAAGTCCCTTTGGAGCGGAAGCCTCCACAAATCCGTGCCCCTGCCTGATTTTCGCCCCCATTGCCGATAAGCCTTTAAGGTGCAGGTCGATAGGCCGCGCCCCTATTTTGCAGCCGCCGGGCAGGGGTATTCTGACCCTGCCGAACCGTGCCAGACAGGGCGCCATAACAAGCACCGAGGCTCTGAGCCTGGAAAACAACGGATAATCATTGCATTTGGGGCTTGATTTAAGATCTGCCGAAATATGGATGAGGTTTTTATCGTCTCTGTATACTTCACAGCCCATTGCCCTGATAATCTCGCTCATTGCCGCCGTGTCCGACAGAATAGGTACGTTGCGGAGCACAGACTCTTCCGAGGAGAGCAGCGCCGCCGCCATAATGGGTAAGGATGAGTTTTTCGACCCGCTTATCGTAACTCTGCCTCCGAAGTCCTTGCACGGGCCGTTTATAATATATTGTGCCATAGAGCAGCCTTTCTGCCCACGGATTTAGATTTTAAGCTCCTTAACCCATGTGTGGGCAGACATAGGCTGAAATGGTTGTTTTATCCTGCGATATTTGAGGTGAGGTCTGTATATTCGGTGACGGTAAACGCCAAAATAGGCACATAGGTTTTAGCCGTCAAAATAAAGACAGACGCAGCTAACAATACGCAGATAAAAAATTTTTTCATATAATTTATCCTCCGTAATTTTAAAAACGCTGCATTTTTATTGTGACCCGCCTCGGGATTTTTATAACATGAACTTTTATGAAAAATTTCAAAACCGAACCGAGAACAAACTGCAAAGTCGCAAGACTTTTTGGGATAAGGAGGAACGACGCAGCGAGTGATAGATTTTTGTCTTTTTTTCTGTCCGTCTTATTGACATTGATTTGGGTTACGGCTATAATGTGTTTGGGTACATTTGTTTCGGTGTGCGCGGTCAATATATTGACAGCGAAAAACTACAATATGTTTGAATTTGTGGAAGTTATACTGCCGGAAGTTGAATTTTTTGTAAGAAGTATAGGTAGGAGAGTAAAATGAATCAAATACATCCAAGAGATAAGACTATATCGGAAATAGAACAACATAAAAAAATAGCTTTATCAAAAATTGAAGCTTTAATTGACAATTACATTTCGAATGACAAAAATAAGGCGGATAAATTTAACTATTGGCTTGAGGATTATGCAAAATTTCTTGAGTATGAAAATAAATTTAATCCTAAGTCTCTCCGTAAATACAAACGCGGAGAAATAATAAAAGCTCATTTGGGATATAACATCGGCAGTGAAGAAGGTGGTTTGCATTACTGTGTAGTAATTGATAAAAATAATCACTTATCTTCACCAGTTATCACTGTAATACCATTGACCTCTTTGAAACCCTCAAGAGATATTTCAAAGCTTAGGAACGGTGAACTTTACATAGGAAATGAGCTATATGAAAATGTACAAAATAAAATAAATCTTTTGATGCTTGAAACACAAAAAAAGTTCTCGGGAATCGAACAAATATCTTATAATAAGGAAAATATTAAAGAATTAAGAAATAATATAAATGATGCTTCAGACTCAGTGAAAAGATTAGATATAATAGATCGTTTGAGTAAAGAGGCTGCCAAAATGAAAAGCGGTAGTATTGCACTGGTGGGTCAGATAAAAACAATCAGTAAAATTCGAATATATGATCCCAAGACAAACGATGACGTGCTGAGTAAAATAAAACTCTCCTCAGGGACGTTAGATAAGATTGATGATGAAATAAAAAAATTATTTCTTAAAAATTAAAATAATGATAAATTTTTTCTTGACATTTGCATACAATAGGTATATAATAAATATGGAACAAAGCTCCTAGCGAGCAGTATTGAAGACGTAGCTCTATGCGAGCAGTATTCATTTAAATGCACCCTGATTTTCGGGGTGCATTTTGTTATGTATAAATAAATGTTGCAGCGCCAAGGGGAGTAGTAATTACATATTTATAAAATGAATGTCACTAAGAAAGTTGAAGCAAAGTGGATTCTATAAAAATAGGGCTCCCGAAAAGTCGAAGACTTTTTGGGAAAAAGGAGGAACGACGCAGCGGGTGACTGATTTTTGTGCAAACAAAAATCGGAACAGAGCAAAGTCTGTTCCGACGTCGTGGAGGAGAGGAAGGGATTTGAACCCTCGGTACGCTATTAACGTACACAGCATTTCCAATGCTGCGCCTTAAGCCAGCTCGACCACCTCTCCGTGCTAAAAATTGCTGACAACAAATAATATTATACCACAATTTTAGAAAAAAGCAAGACTTTTTTCTAAAATTTTTTATTTTTCAAATTTATTTCTGCCTGCACTTTAAAAACAAGATGTAATCTATAACCGATTTATAATTGCTCTCGTCCAGTCCGTTAAGAGCTGTCAGTATGTCTGTGTATTTTTCAATATTATCATATCTGGGTACGTCTGAATACCCCAAAAGATAATCTGTGCTCACCTTAAAATGCTCCGCCAGAGCCTTTAGGGAACTTTCGTTTTTGGGAAAGTGCTTGCCCAGCTCATAAGAGCTTACCATGTTCGGAGAAACATAAAGGATTTTTGCTATATCTTTTTGCTTTTCATCTCTATCCTCTCGTAGATTTTTTAACCGTTCCCCAAATTTCATATTTATCACCTCAATAGTATTCTAATGTAAAATGAGATATTTTACTCAAAATTCACAAAAAACGTGATTTTAAGCTTGACAATCTTGTAAAACGAGATTATAATTAAATTAATCTTAAAAAATAAGAAATTTAAGGAGGTAACAGCTATGTTTAATGACAAAATCAAGGGGACCGTTGCGGGAATATTAATCGGCACGGTTCTGACGGCGGGAGGAGCTATTGCCAAGAGCTCCTTTGAGACAATCCAGGTGGAGTATGACAATATTAAGGTGTATAAGGACAATGTTCTGTGCGAGCTAAAGGACGCCAACGGCACGGTAATCGAGCCCTTTATCTATAACGGCACCACCTATATGCCCGTAAGAGGAACCGCCAACATTGCCGGAATGGACGTAACCTGGGAGGGCAGCACAAAGAGCGTATATCTTTGGGATAATATGGTTCCGAATGGCACATACCTTATGGAGGTCTGCCCGCCCTATGAAACGAGTGGGAGTGTATATGAATTTTACTCATCAGAAGGCGAAAGCTTTGAGATGGCAGGAGAAAAGTATAGTAATGGTATTAAATTGTGGAATGAAAGCACAGCGTTGTTTAATTTAAACAGCAAGTATTCAGCTATTGAATGCGTCGTGGGTCATGAAAGAGACAGTGATAGAGAACAGTCGGTATCCTTCATAGTAGATGGAAAGACAGTAAAAGAAATTAATTTGGAAGCAGAATGTTTACCGAAAACTGTTTCAATACCTGTAAATTACGGATTACAGCTAAAGATAGTTACTTCAAATAGTAATCGTTCTTATGTAGGCATTGGCAATATCACCGTAAGATAAGAAAGAGAAAAAGTATTAAGCCAATTTATTTGTTCAAGTTATGCGGTATGCGCCAAGGTGCATACCGCGTAGCATATTAAATACAAGAAAATAATATGGAAGGGAGAGGATAACATGAGAAAGCTACAGTGTATTATAGTTGCAATATGTTTGTGTTTTGCGCTCACGTCATGCAGCAGAGGCATAGTCGGCAAGGCGGTGGAGCAGAGCAAGCTGTCTATGGCGAACAAGGATTATGAGGCGGCGCTCAACTATTTAGAGCTTGCAAAGAGCGAGGGAAGGTCAAACGCCGAAGTGGATACGATGATAGCTATAATAGACAATTATTTAAAGGCGCAAAATGAGTTTGAGGCGGCTAATATTGACGGTGCAAATGCTGCTATAAACGCTATTCCGCAAGATTACAGCCGGTATGGCATAGCAAGCGACATTGAGGAGCTTAAAGCCGCAATAAGCAAAAAGCAAGCGGTTATGTCCGATATTGATATGCAGATTATGGGCACCAAGAAGCTTCTTTCGGCGGGCGACTATACAAGCGTTGAAATAAATATTACGGAATTATATTCAAAAGATCTGACAGAATATCAGAAAATACAGGTGGGCGAGTTGGAGACAACCGTTAAATCCGCCAAGTCAAAGATAAGCGAGGCGGAGAACAAGGAGCCTCAGGTCGTGTATGTTCAGCAAAATCCGCCTACGTCGTCAAACACCAATGTTGTTGCTACATACTATGTGGTTAATTGCAAGCAGAGTATTACATTGAGAACCTACCCCTCTACGTCCGCTTCGGAAATAACACAAATCCCTTTGGGACAAGCCGTAGGATACATAGAAAATGCGGGGAACGGTTTTTATAAAATTAATTATGACGGCAGAGTGGGATATTCTCTTGCAGCATATCTTTCAAGTACAAAAAGCAGTTCATCGACTACAACACGATCGGCGCAGGTTGTGAACGCAAAGGAGTTTATTACATTAAGGAGCAGTCCGTCCACATCTGCCTCTGAGATTACCAAAATTCCTGCCGGGGCGTATGTAACCTATTTGGGGCATTCCGAAAACGGTTTTTACTATATTGAATACAGCGGTTTGCGCGGATATGGATTGCAGTCATACCTTCAGTTAAGATGATGAAAAGTTTTAGAATATTGATCGTTACTCTTGCAGTTGTATTAATGCTTGCCGCCTGTGCGTATAATAATATAAATTTTAACAGTGTTGAACGGGTGGAGACAGAGCAAAGCGAGCAACCACCGGTAAAATCCCCCGAACCGACCGACAAGAAGTTTGAAGCGGAGGATTTAATAGTTATGTCCCGACCGGAAAAGTATACATATGACAATCTGATGTATGACATAAGTCTTTTACAAGAAATATACGGCGAAATAATTCAAGTGACAAAGCTCTGTGAAACTGTGGACGGAAGAGATGTGTGCGATATTATCATCGGAAATCAACAAGGCGATAATCAAATCTTGATTTTCGGAGCCATGCACGCAAGAGAATATATTACCACGCAGCTTGTTATGCGCCAGCTTATAGACTGTCTTAAGGTTTTGTCCGACGCTGCCGATGAAGAATATAGGGGTATATCTAAAAAAGAATTGCTGCAGAATATCACAATACATTTCGTGCCTATGAGCAATCCTGACGGCGTGTCCATAAGTCAGTTCGGCTTAGACGGAATTAACAGTGACCATGTCAGGAGTGCTGTGGAACAAATGAACTGTGACGATTATCGGCAGTGGAAGGCAAATGCCGAGGGAGTGGATTTAAACCGCAACTTTGACGCAGGCTGGTATGAGTATGAGGGGGCTATGCAGCCATCGTTTGAGAGATATAAGGGGGAATATCCCGGCAGCGCTAATGAGGCTGACGCTCTTATTAAATTGACAGAGGATTATAAATTTGACAGGACGATAAGTTATCATACCTGCGGGGCGTTAATATATTGGTACTATCTTCAAGAGGGAGAGGTTCTTGAGGCGTCAAGAGCTTTTGCCAAAGAGTTGTCTGATGAAACGGGATATGTTTTAGACGAGAACTATCAGGCGGTTGACGCCGCGGGCTACAAGGATTGGGCTGTGTACCAAATGGGGATACCCAGCGTCACTATAGAGGTGGGAAATGAAAACGGGGGAGGAATTGTAAATCCGGTTCCGATTAGTAATTTTCCGAATATATGGAACAGAAACAAAAACGTTGTATATGCAACGGCGTACAATTTGAAGTATGGAACTTAAATTATTAATCAAAAAAGTCCGTTCTGCGGGCTTTTTTGGTGTTATGCGGGGCTTTAGCTGAGATTTTAAGCAGGGCAAAAACAGCTTGTATTTAGGAGGATTTCATGGTACAATATGGGGGTGGTGATAAAGATGGCAGATATGATTAATACCTGTTGTTTTACGGGGCACAGGGTAATTCAAAGCGGAGACAGGCAGAGGATAGAGGCAAACCTGGATATTATCTTAGATGATTTATATAAAAGCGGCGTCAGGAATTTTATATTCGGCGGCGCTCTGGGCTTTGACCTATTGGCGGCGCAGCGGGTTCTGAAACTGAAGCAGAGGTATTACGGCGTCAGGCTGATTGCCGCCCTGCCATGCAAAAATCAGGATGCAAAATGGAACTCGTACCAAAAGAAAATATACAGCGACATTGTCAGCCGTGCCGATGAAAAGATATATGTTTCCGAGTATTACACAAGCGACTGTATGCACAAGCGAAACAGGTACATGGTGGACAACAGCAGCATTGTGGTGGCGTACATTGTCTATCCCGGCGGAGGGACGGCGTACACGGTTAATTATGCCTACGACTGCGGCAAGAGGATTATTAACGTGCTTACAATGGAATGATTGAGGTGGAATTATGGAGCTTGCAAAAATTAACTGGAACAAGGAGGGTTATGAAGAATATTTTTTGTATCTATCCGAGCTGGCAGAGGAGGGGTACAGGCAGTTTCATGCAAAGCTTATCCCCGGCTCAAGCAGCCGGGTTTTGGGGGTTCGCGTGCCCCAAATGAGGAAGCTGGCAAAAGAAATCGCAAAGGGCGACGGCAGAGGCTTTCTGGATTATTGCTACACCCTTGATAAGGAAAGTCTTTCCCACGAGGAAATATCAATTATAGGGCTTGTGACGGGATGTTTAAAGCTGCCCTTTGGGGAACTGTGCGAGCGTGTTCGCCGCTTTGCCGCTATGGTAAACAATTGGGCTATATGCGACGTCTGCGTTAGCTCCTTTAAGGGGATTAAAAAATATACCGAGGAATATAAAATAGAAATACACAGATTTCTACAGAGTGTCAACCCCTGGGAGCAGCGGGTGGGAATAATCGTTATGCTGGATTTTTATTTGGACAGTGAGGATAACGCAAGGTTTGCCCTAAAGCAGGTAAACGGCGTTAAAAGTGAGGAATACTATGTTCAGATGGCGCAGGCATGGCTTATTGCCACGGCTCTGGCAAAGCACAGAGATGTCACGATAGACTTTATTAAAAATGAGTTTGCCCTGAGCGATAAGGTGAGAAAAATGACCTCAAGAAAGATAAAGGACTCGTATAGAATAGAGGCGGGAGATAAGGATATTATGGAGAGGTGATTATTCGCCCGCCCCGTTGCGCTCGCCGCCTCCGCCCCGAGCGCGGTCGGTTTTCCCCTTCGGGGAAACCGATTGGGGCTGCGCCCCAAACCCCCAACAAAATTTTGATAAAGGCTTTGCCTTTGAAACCAGTGCACACCTGCCGCGTGCGGCAAACATATTATCCCGCATATTTTATATCCTTTCATTGGAATACCTGTCCGCCTAGCCCTGTTCCGCCCGCCAGACCCGGGCGGTGTCGGTTTTTCCCCTTCGGGGAACCGATTGGGGCTACGTCCCAAACCCCCATCAAAATGCGCCGTAGGCGCAGGGTTCCCGAAAAATCGAAGATTTTTTGGGAAGAGGGGCAAATACCCGAAAAAGCGTAGACTTGCCGAAAAGGCAAGTCGAGCGACAAGGGTATATTGCGACGAGGGGCGGCAATGTCGCCAAAGCCTTTATCAAAATGCCCCGCCATATAAAGGCGGGGCAAATGCTTTGTGGTTTTATACTTTATAGAGCTTTATCAGATAGTAGATAAATGCGATTATCAAATATGCTATTATGCCGATAATAAGCAGATTTATGTTCCAGTGTGAATTAATCATCAGGCTTTCGTTGCCGGTGATTTTTTGCAGTCCGATTTCCGCGTACATTCTGATTTTGTTATACAGCGCCAGCCACAGTGAGCCCAAAGCGCACACGCCCATAAATATTGCGTAGTTCTTTGCGCGCTTGGAATTTTTAATAACTTCCTTAAAGCCTAAAATAAATAGTACTATTGCCGCCGCTGCGAAAACGCCCGTCATAATCCATGTTACCATGGGCATATATTCCAGGGCTGACGGTTTATAATAGAATTGGCGCAGGATAAGTACAACGATTATTGCAAGAATACCGAAGCTCAGGTTTATCATGTACCAATTGGTGAGCTTTTCTCTCTTTTGCTCTCTCTCCATAAGACGCTGTCTCTTTTTAGCGTTCTTCTCTTTTTTCGTCATTGTTGCCATGTTTAGTTTCTCCTTTTACACACATCAAATTTCATTTTTTTCGTACATAATTATTGATAAGGCGGTGCTGCCTGCCGTTTCGGTTCTGAGGATCCTTCTGCCCAAGCCTGCGGTGCGCACTCCGGCTGTCTCCGTCAGCAATTGGGCTTCCTCATGGGAAAAGCCGCCCTCGGGACCGATAATAATCCCGATGGTCTCCGCATCTTCCTGCAGGACGGATTTAAGGTTGCGGGTGCCCATATGCCCCAGCTCCTCGTAGAACATTATGCTCATGTCCAGATCTTTCAGCATTTTTGCCATCTGCGGAACCGAGACGGGCATATGCACCTTAGGCACAAGACCTCTGCCGCACTGCTTTGCAGCCTCCTTTGAAATCTTGTTTAACCGCTCAATCTTTTGCGCGCCCTTTTTGTCATCCGAAATTTTTGCCACAGAACGCGCCGCTCTGAACGGCACTATCTCAAAGACCCCCAGCTCCACCGCTTTTTGAACTATAACGTCCAGCTTCCCCGACTTAGGTATTCCCTGAAACAGGGTGACCCTGATTTTCGGCTCTAAGTCCGAGGCGGAGCTGCTCAATATTTTGGCATAGGTCTCGCCGCTGCCGATTTCGGTCAGCTCAGCCGTGTACTCTGTGCCTGAGCCGTCGAACACCAGCACCTTATCCCCCGGCTCCATTCTTAAAACTCTGGAAATATGGGCGGCGTCCTCAACAATTTTTATAACGCCCCTTTGACCGTCAACGTTTTCGGGTTCGGTAAAAAATCTACGCATAACCCCTCCTACTGGTTTGTGTAACCGCCGTTGGACGGTTTTTTCTGGGACGGACGGCGGGGGCGGCGAGGCTTCTTAGGCGCCGTGCCTTGCTTGCCTGGCCCATTGTCCTTTGGGGCGGAGTCGCCGCTCTTTTTGTTTTGAGAGCGTTTTGGTCTGCGGCTCGGCTGCTTCTTTCTGCGGGGCTGCTTGTTTGGTTCGGCCTCCTCAGCCTCCGGCTCCTCATGGGGAATATCCTCTTGGGGCTGAATTTTGGGAGTGAGGGTGAACCTATCAAGAGCCTCCTGCTCCTTTTTCTGCTTGAGCTCCTCAAGAGAGACGGTGGGAGGCTGACCTATAACGTTAAATTCGCCTACTTTATATACATCTGTTTTATGCCCCTCAACGCCGTCGGGCTTAACCCGTATTTGCTGCTTTAGGGTGTTGGTGTCAACAACCACGCCTGTGCCGTCAATTGTCTCAACGGCCGCGCCCCTTGGTGGCATAGATTTCAGAGCGTCCTCATAGGCGTTCTGCTCATACTGGAGGCAGCACATAAGCCTGCCGCAGACCCCTGAAATTTTGGTTGGGTTAAGGGATAAGCCCTGCTCCTTTGCCATCTTAATTGAGACCGGGCGAAAGTCGTCCAGAAAGGTGCTGCAGCACAGAAAACGGCCGCATATACCGATGCTGCCCAGCTGCCTTGCCTCGTCTCTGACGCCGATTTGCCTAAGCTCTATTCTGGTTCTGAACACGCTTGCCAGAGATTTTACCAGCTCGCGGAAGTCCACACGTCCGTCTGCCGTAAAGTAAAACAGGATTTTGCTCCTGTCAAAGGTATATTCAACGTCAATCAGCTTCATGTCCAGCTTGTGTTCCTTTATGAGCTCATTGGCGGTTTTAAAGGCTTCTTTTTCTTTAACAGTGTTTTCCTCAAGCTGCTTCTTGTCCTCATCGGTAGCCACTCTGATTATCTTTTTAAGAGGGGATTTCAGCTCGTCGCTGCTGACCTGTCGGTTGGGGATAGACACCTTGCCCATCTCAACGCCCCGAGCGGTCTCCACAATAACCATTGTCCCCACCGACAGCTTCATGCCGCAGGGGTCAAAGTAGTATGCCTTGCCCGCACTGTTAAATCGTACTCCTATAATTTCTTCCATGTAATTCCTCCCAATATTCGCATGACATGCAAAATGCCGCTATGCGAAAATTTGCGTTAGTTTTGAAAACACGTTCGTATTTTGCCGTAATATCCAAAAAGTTCAGGGCGCACTGCTCCGTCACAGCCTTGCACAGCTCATTCAGCTCCGCCTGCTTGTCTCGGTTTGAAACCCTGTCGGTTATGCCCAGCTTCATGTGCATCAGGTCGTCAAAAAAGCTCCTGAGCACCGAGAGAATAAAGGGGATATTATCCTTTTCCCCCTTTAGAAAGCGGGCAAATTCAAAGATATATTTGTTTTCGCCGTGCCTTAGGGCGGTCAGCCCGCTTATGGCTCTGCTGCGAAGCTCTCCGGGATCGGCGCTGTCCAAAACCTCCAGCGCCTTGCCTATGCTCCCGCCGCCTATTACGGCTTTAACGGCAGCCTCGCTCTCGGGAATGCCTCGCCTCTCAATCAGGTACTTCGCCACCAGACTGTCCGCCAGGGGCGAGAAGCGAATAACCGTTGCCCTTGATAAAACGGTGGGCAGCATTTTGTTGTGGTTCTCGGTTATAAATATAATGGTGCAGTATTCCGGAGGCTCCTCAAACACCTTGAGCAGCTTGTTCTGGGAAGCAACATTCATAGTGTCCGCCTTGGGGATTATATAGACCTTGCGCTTTGCGCTGTAGGGCATTATGAAAATATCCTTGCGCATTTCGGAAACTGTGTCCACCAATATAGCGTCGGTCTTGCCCGACACTCCGTAGAGCTCGTTTGTGACAGTGATTATATCAGGGTGCTGCGCCTTTGAGGTGCCAACTATGCCGTTGGCAAACGCCTTTGCAGTTGTGTACCTCCCAACCCCCGCAGGCCCCGTAAATATATAGGCGTGGCCGATGCGGTCATGATTAAGGGCGGCGGACAGCAGCCTTTTAACGCTGTCGTGCCCGTATATCTCGTCAAATCCGCCGAATGTCTCCGTCACGGATTAATCACCTCCGCTTACCACAGAGATACTGTCAATATCAGTGTATTCGGTAATATAGTCAATAATCTCGTTGTTGATTAACTGCCCGGGAACGCATATAGGCACGCAGGGAGGACAGCAGTCCACTATCTCGGCGCAGATCCGTCCCGCTGCATTCTCCGGGGAAATGGTTTCGCTGTCTGCGTCAAACGCCTTGCGCATATCCATGGCAAGCTCTATTGACGGCAGGGGAACCTGCTTCTTTATGGGCTGGGGCTTGTACTCAGCCTTGGAAATGTCCGTTATTGCCCTGTCAATCAGGTCAAGGTCCCGAAGTGTGGTGCCTGCGGTTATATAGAACAGGACGTTGCGCTCGTCTGCCATTTCGGGATATATGCCGTAATCCCGCTTTAACAGCTCCGCCGCTCCGTATCCGCTTATGCCCAGACCGCTGAAATCCACAACCAGCTTGGTTATGTCATAGTTGTTTTCAAGGCCGCTCTTTACTACGCAGGAAACCTTGTCCAGCACGCCTATTTTCGATTTAATATAGGTAAGCTTGTCTGTTATCTCTTTAAGACGCTTTGCGCCGCCGCTCGTCATGGTATGTATTGCCTCGTCTATGGCGGCAAGCATTATATAGGAAGGGCTGCTGGTTTGCAGCAGGTTTATACATTTCGTGACCTGTTCTTCGGAAATCCGATTTGTGTCGCCTAAGTGCAGCAGGGCGGTCTGCCCCATTGAGGGCAGGGTCTTATGGGCGCTCTGAACCACCAGGTCGGCGCCTTGAGCCAAGGCTGTTTTCGGCAGCTCCTCGCTGAAAGCGAAGTGGGCGCCGTGAGCCTCGTCAACAATCAGGAACTTCCCTGCGGCATGTATGTTTTTGGCAAGGCGCTCAACATCGGAGCACACCCCGTAGTAGGTGGGGCATGTGAGAACAACCCCCGCAGCTTCCGGGTGGGCGCTCAGGGCGTCCATCACGGTTATGGGAGACATAGAGCCGTAAATGCCGTATGCATCCGCAAAGTCAGGCTCAATAAATATAGGCGTAACCTGACCCAGTATCATTGCGGATATGACCGATTTATGGCAGGCCCTGTCCACAATAAGGCTGTCGCCGGGCTTGGCGGCGGCAAGGATTGCGGCTTCAAGTCCCAGAGTTGAGCCGTTTACCAGGTAGTACGTCCGCTTGGCTCCAAAGGCGTTTGCGGCGCGCTCCAGGCTCTTTTTGATTATCCCCCGCGGGTCTCTGAGCTCGTCCGTGCCGTCAAGCTCGGTCAAGTCAATTTTAAAGGCGTTGCGCTTGAATTTTGAGCTGAGCCCCTCGCCGCCGTTGTGACCCGGCATGTGGGCGCGCACCTTATCCTTTTTTGAAAACTTAATCAGTTCCTCATACAAGGTTTTTCCGAACATATGAGCCACTCTTTCTGTTTATTAGAATTTTATTCTGTCGTTGATATACTGAGCAAGGTCGTCAATTTTTATACGTTCCTGCTCCATTGAGTCGCGGTGGCGAACTGTTACGCAGCCGTCCTCTCTTGAATCGAAGTCATAGGTAATGCAGAAGGGCGTTCCGATCTCGTCCTGGCGGCGGTATCTCTTACCGATAGAGCCCGCCTCGTCGTATTCGCACATAAACTCTGAGGACAGCTTTGTGTATATATCCTTTGCCTCCTCGGACAGCTTCTTTGAAAGAGGAAGAACTGCCGCCTTTATGGGGGCAAGAGCCGGGTGGAAGTGCATAACAACTCTTGTGTCGTTCTTCTCCGGGTCAACAACCTCCTCGTCATAGGCTTCAACCAGGAATGCGAGGGCAACACGGTCTGCGCCCAGTGAGGGCTCAATGCAGTAGGGAATATACTTTTCGCCCGTCTCCGGGTCGGTGTACTCCATTTTTTCACCGCTGAACTCGCTGTGCTGCTTTAGGTCAAAGTCGGTTCTGTCCGCAATGCCCCAGAGCTCGCCCCAGCCAAAGGGGAACAGATATTCAATATCCGTTGTGGCGTTTGAGTAGTGAGAAAGCTCCTCCGGGTCATGGTCGCGGAGACGCATATTCTCGGGCTTTATGCCCAGAGACAGCAGGAAGTCTTTGCAGTAGTCCTTCCAGTAGGCGAACCATTCAAGGTCAGTGCCGGGCTTGCAGAAAAATTCAAGCTCCATCTGCTCAAACTCTCTCGTTCTGAAAATAAAGTTACCGGGGGTAATCTCGTTTCTGAAAGACTTGCCCACCTGCGCTATGCCAAATGGGATTTTCTTCCTGGCGGTTCTCTGAACAGCCTTAAAGTTTACGAAGATACCCTGCGCCGTCTCGGGGCGGAGGTAAATCTCGCTGGAGCTGTCCTCGGTTACGCCCTGGAAGGTCTTGAACATGAGATTGAACTTTCTGATGTCGGTAAAATTATGCTTTCCGCACTCGGGGCAGGGAATGTTGTTTTCGTTTATATATTCAATCATCTTCTCGCTTGACCAGCCGTCGGCAGTCTGACCGCTGAAATCCTCAATGAGCTTGTCCGCTCTGAAACGAGCCTTACATTCCTTACAGTCCATAAGAGGGTCGGAAAATCCGCCCACGTGACCCGACGCCACCCAAACCTTGGGGTTCATAAGAATTGCTGCGTCAAGCCCAACGTTATAGGGGCTCTCCTGAATGAACTTTTTCCTCCAAGCGTTCTTAACGTTGTTCTTGAACTCAACGCCCAAAGGGCCGTAGTCCCAGGAGTTTGCAAGTCCGCCGTATATATCCGAGCCGGGATATATAAAGCCTCTACCTTTACAGAGAGCAACTATCTTTTCCATTGTCTTTTCTTGGTTCTGCACTTAAATCCAACCTTTCCGTATAGTTAATCAAGTCATTAACATATTTTAGATATATTCTTCAATTTAAATCATCGTCGGCGGGTATACCCGCATTTAGACTATTATAATATAAACCCGTATATTTTTCAAGGGTTTATTTGAAATTTATTGGGGTTTAGGGGGTCTTGGGCTTTTGAAAATGCTGGTAGTCGTAATAGGAGTCGCTCCATATTTCTCCGCCCCACTCCCAGCCGTGGGAGATAAAGATGTTGTAGACCCTGTCGCCGCTGCGGATTAATGCCGCCCTTTCAATGTCCGACAGAGCCTCTCCGCTCCTGTCGGCGTACTTTACGGCGTTCCTCGGGCTGACCGAGCCTGAAACCGTCACGTAGGGATTGATTTTCGGGTTAATGTCGATGGCTCTGCCGTAGGCGTGGTTAGACATTCTCGTTGTCCCGTTCACCACTCTGTAGCAAAAAGCGGAGGTGTTGTTATTGCCCATGGAAGCCCGATCCAGAGAGTCCAGCTCCTCGGTCTGCTTATCATTAAAGTAGTCTATAAGCTCCATGCTTTCAATGGGATAGCCGGAGAGCAAAATCTCCTGAAAAATGTCCAGAACCTCATCGGCAAGCTCCCTGTCCACCACCATGTGCCCGATCTGCAGCTCCATGTTAAAATCCAGATAGGGTATGGAGAGGTAGCTCAGGTCATCGTAGGTAACGGTTGCGCCCTCGGGCATGGAAATTCCGTCCATTACCGACTTGATTTCCTCGGGTATAGGTTCATGGGTGCCTCGGGTTACAGGGGTGGGAGCGGGAGTTTCGGGGGCAGGAGTGTGTATATCGCCTCCCGTCGAGCCGCAGGACGCCGGTATAAGGCACCCGGTCAGGCACAGGGAAATTACCGCAACGCCCTTGAAAAAACCTTTAACATGCTTAAACATAATAATTTCTCAACTTTCTTAAAACTTAATAGGGAACAATCTCCGAAAAGCACATGTCGTCCCATTTGCTGCCGGGGTAAATACTGTCTATCCTAATTTTTATGTATGTTGTGTACTTAACAGTACCGAAATCAATGGGCTGGTAATAATAGCTGTGCTGGTCGAAGATGTCCTGCAGGGTGAACTTCATTTCGCTGCCGTCGGAAAAGCTGACGGTTATATCCTTTGCCCTGCGGTTTGCGTAGTAAAGCCACATGTTGTAGTCGGGGCTGTACTTGGTGTAGCCGTTCAGGATTTTTATTCCCTTAACTGTCTGAACGCTGTCAGCCGACAGCTTAATCCACTCGCCCACCCCGCCTGAAACATTCCACGCCGTGGACGGGTCGCCGTCAGCGGCAAGGGAGGGGGAGTAGTTCCTCTTGGAGGAGGTCGCTCTGGTCTCGTCTGAAGCAGATATTGTGGGGAACACCGGGGAAACGTACACAGGCTCCGCCGTGGGAACAACAGCCTGAGTTGAAGTCTCGGAGGCGTTAGTGCCACTGTCGTCTCTGTTATACATTGCGGCGCATACTATTATGGCGGCCGCGGCAATAAGCGCCGCCAGAAGAATTATCGCCACAATAAGCCCGGTGTTTTTCTTTTGCTTGGGCACAGCCCCGCTGTATTCGTATTTCTTCACAGGTTGGGGCGCAGGCCTGGGCACGGGCGCACCGCACCTGCCGCAAAAGGCAGAGCCCTCTCGGACATTCGCCCCGCAGTTTTTGCATTTCATTTTAAAAATCTCCTTTTCAATAAAAAAATACTGATATAAGAATACCATTATTTGTATGATATTGTCAATAAATAATTAAAATGTTATTTTTTTGAATTTTTTTCAAAAAAACACTTGATTTTTTTGATTTAATGCTTTATAATATGTGTGTAGTTGTTTTTAGCAACACCGGTTGCACGATTTCGTGCCGTTTGCTCCTGCGATAAGGGAGCCTTGAGCATGTTAATTGCTTTAATAGCAATTAAAGTTTTTCATATAATCCATTCACCTAAGAAAAGACCGATGTGTTATGCATCGGTCTTTTCGTTAAAGTTTTGAGTTTGTTAAGTACAGCGTCTCTTATCTGCCCGCGGTAAGAAGGGCGCATATTAAAAACATGCGGGCGGAAAGGATATAACTTATTATGGAAAAGGTAATCGTAACAATTTGCAGAGAGTACGGCAGCGGAGGCAGAATTATAGGAGAGCGCGTGGCGGAAAGACTGGGCGTGCCTTATTACAACAGAAATCTGATCGATATGGCGGCAAAGGAAAGCGGTCTTGCCGAGGGCTATATTAACAAGTTTGAAGAAAAGGTTTCCTCGCCCTTTGTGTGGGGAATTCCTATGGGGAGAAACGGGGCGGCGTTTTCCGCCATGAGCGGGCATTATTATTCCAATGAGGAAAAGATGTATATGGCTCAAAGTAAGATTATCCGTCAGGTTGCCGGCGAAGGCTCCTGCGTAATTGTCGGCCGTCTTGCGGACTATATTTTGGAGGACGAGCCGGGCTGCATAAAGGTGTTTATTCACGGGGACAAGGACGCCCGTATTGACAAGGCGTTTAAGGAATACGGATATGCCACCAGAGCCGAGGCGGAGAAAGCGGTTAAGACCATCGATAAGAACAGAGCGGCGTACCACAAAAAGTATGCGGACAGGTCGTGGAGCGACTGCAGGAATTACCACCTTTGCTTAAACAGTACCTGGCTGGGAGCGGATAAGTGCGCCGATATTATTGTTGACGCAGTATCAAATAAGTAAATATTGTAGACGGGGATTTGAATTTATGTAAATCATTACGGTGTAGGGGGCGGCTTCCCAGACGCCCCGTATACAAACCAATGTGAAGGTATAACTCAACAGGGATAATCCATTAAAGTAAAATTCCAAATCCACATAATTCCGGCATAATCAGCCGGGTTGCTGCGCCCACCCCGTTGCGCTTGCCCGACATCCCCAAGCGCCGGGGCGGGCAGGGCTCCCGAAAAATCGTCAGATTTTTTGGGATAGAGGAAGGACGACGCAGCGGTGTGAATGATTTTTGTTATACAAAAATCAGAACGTAGCGAAGTCTGTCCTGACGTGACTGCGCACCTCACGTGTCGCCTTAAAATGCACCGCAGGTGCAAACTCGTGAAAAATCGCAAGATTTTTCGCGAAAAGGAGGAGCAAGGCAGCGGGCGAATGTTTTTCTTGTAAAAGAAAAACGTAGCTTAGCGGACTTTGCTCCGACGCCCTGCCGTGTTTGCCGTCCGCCTTTTGCAAAGGCGGATTTTTTCACAGTATTATTTTTTCGGCAATAAACACCGCGAGGCATGATATAAGGGCGACGGTGGTGAGCCCTTTTTTCATGTAGGCGAGAGCCGCAGCCACAGCCAGACCTATCAGCGCTGAATAAAGGCTTGAGGTTGAATAGAGTATGGCGGGGAAGGTCATGGCTCCCAGAACCGCATAGGGCACATAGTGAAGAAATGAGAGGAAGTACTTATTCTCAATCTTTTTTCTGAAAAAGGTCAGGGGCAGCATACGTATCAGGTATGTGACGGCTGCCATTATTCCGGTGTATATTAAAATCTTTCCGCTATCCATTTTGGTTCACCTCGGCGTCACTGTCTATGGGGGCGAGGACAGCCCCGAGCCCTGCGCAGACCAGGGCGCAGATTATAATAACAAATCCGCTTGAAACATGGCTTAAAGCCGGTATAAAGCTAAAGCAGGAGCTCAAAGCCACAGAGGCGAGCAGCACCAGTAATACGGCTTTGCTCTCCTTTGCGGGCGGCACCACGATTGCTATAAACATGCCGTATATGGCAATGCCGAGGGCGCTTCTGATTGAATCGGGGAGCAGCATTCCCGCCCCTGCTCCCAGGAGGGTGCCCAGAGCCCAGCCTATGTAGGGAATTGTTTCCAGCCCAAACATATACCGCTGCCCCAACGTGTGGGGATTGGTTACGGAGACGGCGAAAATCTCGTCGGTAACCCCGAAAGAAATCCCAAGTCGGCTCAGGACGCCTGTACGCCTGTCCAGCTTCTGGGAGAGGGAGAGGGACATAAGGGAGTACCTCAGGTTTATAATCAGCTGGGTCAGGGCGGCTTCTAAATATGACGCCCCTCCGAGCATAAGGGGAAGCCCGGCAAACTGCCCGGCGGAGGTCAGGTTTGTCATTGAGATGAGCAGGGCTCCCCATACGGGCAGACCGCCGCTGACCGCCATTATTCCAAACGTAAAGGAAACCGACAGGTACCCAAGCCCTATCGGTATTCCGTCCTTTAATCCGTGTAAATAGCTGTTTTCTGTATTATTCACGCTTATCCGTGCTCCCCATACCGCCGTTTCTCTTTTCGGTTGTGTTGTCGTCCTCTGTGAGCCCGTAGGGAATAAAAATCCCCTGAACAAACCCGTCTCCCCGCTTTAGCGAAATCGTCTTGCCCGTGTTGGTGTCGTTGGTTATCTTAACAAAGATGTGTCCCTCGTTGTCAGACTCGGAGTAGTCGCTGTCTATTATTCCCACGGTGTTGTTGAGCTGAAGCCTGAACTTAAAGCCCAGACCGCTTCTGGGGAACAGGCACAGCATCCAGCCCTCGTTGATTTTGGCTCTTATTCCCGTAGGGATTGTTATGGTCTCCCCGGGTTTTAGGTCAAAGTCAACGGTGGAGTAAAAATCATAGCCTGCGCTGCCCACAGTGGCGCGGCGAGGCAGCTTTATTTCATCATAAATCTTTTCCGCATTTTCGCAGCTTTCAAAGGTGTCCTCCATGGCGGTCTTAAACTGCTCAAGGCTCACCTTTTCAAATTTTGCTATTCCTGACATAATCAATACCTCCCGTTTTAATTCAGTCGCAGTAGAGCACAACGCCCCCTGATTTCAGGGACTGCTCCACGTCTATTACTCTCTGGTTCGAGCTGCCACGCCAGTGTAGCTTGGGGTCAAGCTTGTCCTGCTCAAACTTCCCATCAACCACCACGTCGGAGAGCCGAACCGCTTCCAGGTCTTTAACATCCTCCCAAAGATAGCCCGTGTAGAGCCAGATTGTCTTTTGGGGGAATCTCTGTTTAATTTCCCGCGCAATACGGGCGATTTCACTGCGGTTTGAGGGGTGGAGAGGGTCGCCGCCGGTAAAGGTTATGCCCGAGATGTAATCATGCTCCAGCTCGGCATAAATTTCATCTGTTTCAGCCTCTCCGAAGGGCAGCCCGCCCTGCTCGTCCCAAGTGATTTGGTTGTGGCAGCCGGGGCACCTGTGCTCGCAGCCCGCCGTCCACAGAACAACCCGCAGCCCGTCGCCGTTAAGCATATCGTCCTTAGTTATGTTGTGGTACCGCATGACTACATACTTCTCCTGTCTTTTATTTCCGCCATTTTCGCGTCGTTCAGTCGGGTGTCTCCCTTAACTCTGGAGTATGACAGGTAGCCGTTCATCCTGTCGATTTTTGTCAGATTGCGGCTGCCGCACTTGGGGCAAACGTCCATTTCCAGCTCTTGGTGACCGCAGTCGTCGCAGTACGCCAGGGACAGGTTAACGCCCTCGTAAAAGCCCATATCCATCGCCCTGTGGATTAAGGTCTCAATTGCCTTTTTGTTGTAGTCCACGGGATATTTAACATACTGGATTTTTCCTCCGTTCATCAAGTCCCAGAACCTCTTTTCCAGGTTCTGCTTCTGAATAGGGGTTATGTCCTCGGAAACGTGGCAGTGGAAGCTGTTGCTGACGTATTCTCTGTCCGACACGTTTTCGATTATGCCGTACTTCTTTCTGAACTGCTTAACCTGAAGGCCGCACAGGTTTTCCGCAGGGGTTCCGTAAAGGGCGTAGAGATGCCCGTCCTCCTCCTTAAATTGAGCAACCTTTTCGTTAATGTGCTCCATAACCTCAAGGGCAAACTCGCCGTCCTCAACCAGAGAGGTTTTGTTGTAGAGCTCCTGCAGCTCGTTAAGGGCGGTGATGCCGAAGGAGGCTGTAGCCGATTTGAGCAGGGGCTTAATCTTGTCGTGAATACCCAGGTGCCCGCCGTAAAAACCGCCCTCGCAGTACGCCAGAGGATTGGTGGAGGCTCTCATCTCGCCTAAGTATTCATAGGTGCGGATATGCAGCCGCCGAATAAGCTCCAGATAGTAGTCAAGAACCTCGTAAAAATCGCGGCTCTCCTTTTGAGACTTGGCGTAAATCATAGGCAGGTTAAGGCTGACAGCGCCTATGTTAAATCTGCCTACGAATATGGGCTCGTCCTTTTCGTCTGCCGGGTTCATGCCGCCTCTCTCATACCATGGGGAGAGAAAGGCACGGCAGCCCATGGGCGAAATGACTTTTTTATATTTCTTATACATGCTTGCCACGTAGCCCTCCCCCGTGAGAGAAAGCCAGTCGGGGTACATGGTCTTTGCGGAGCACTCAACTCCCGCGCGGAAAACGTCCTCCAGCTCCTTGCCGGGGCCGTGGAGGTTCTCATCATAGAGGAACACAATCTTGGGGAACAAAACAGGCTTCTTGCACTCCTTCTTGCCCTGTCCGTTTTTGTGAACGTTGAGGAGAGAGACGGTTGCCATCTTTTCAAATTCAGCCGTTCCCAGTCCTGCGGTCACGGTGATAAAGGGGTAGTCCCCCCTGCTTGACGCCACGGTGTTGAATTTGTACTCCCAGCCCTGGAAGCCCTGCTCAAACTCACGGCGTACGTCCTTCATAGCCTCAGCCTCAGCCTTTTCCTCGGCAATACCCATATCTATGTAGCGGTCTCTGTTTTTAACGTAGGTCTTTTCTGCATAGGGAGCCAAAAGCTTGTCAACCTCAGGCACGGTAAATCCGCCGTACTGCTGACTTGCTGCCGAGAGCACAATATCGCCTATAACGTCAAAGGCAACGTCCAGAGACTTAGGCTCGTTGTACCACAGGTTGCCCATTTCAAAGCCGCCCTCCAAAACCGTCTTTACGTCAAAGAGGCAGCAGTTCATGGTGTCCCGCCTTGCGGACATATCGTGAACATATATATATCCGTCGCGGCACGCCTGGAGCTCCTCAACAGTCATAAAGAATTTCTGATAGAGCTCCTTGTTAAGCTGGTTGAAAATAAGAGAACGCTTGGTTGAAACCAGAGCCGAGTCGGAATTGGAGTTTTCCTTGTCTCCTATGTACATAATCGCCTGGCTCTTTTGGTAAACCTCGTCCAGCATATGAACAAAGTCCTGCTTGTAGTTCCTGTAATCCCTGTAGCTCTTGGCAACAATAGGGTTCACCATGTCCAGGGCGCTTTCAACAATGTTGTGCATCTCGGAAATATGTATCTTGCTCTTGCCGATGCTGAATACTCGGCTGTCCACAAAGGAGCAGATGCTGCCGATGTCCTCATCGGTAAAGGTGATGAGGGCGCGGTTTGCCGATTTCTTAACGGCGATTACAACCTTTTCAACGTTGTAATCTTCTTTTGTGCCGTCCTTTTTGATTATTTTGATTGCTTTAGTATCTTTTTTCATTTTCGTACTCCTAATTAATCCAATATGTAGTGTTAATGATTAAAGCTTTATTTTAAATTATAATCCCTGTTGATTTATATCCTCACATTGCTGCGCCTGTCGCCCCCCCTTGTCGCACATTTTGCAAAGGAATTGATATATGTGTAAATGACCACGGTGTAGGGGGCGGCCTCCCGGACGCCCCGCCCATAATATTAACAGCCAACATCATATTATGCGGATTTGGGTATTTTATTTAAATCATAATCCCTGTTATTTTATATCCTCACATTGGTTTGCATACGGGGCGTATAGGAATCCGCCCCCTACAACTTAACGGATTACATATATCATTACCCTTTTACGCAGATAAAAATGCTGACTGCCCAACGAGCGCCGCTTGCTGCGCCCCTACGAACAGAAGGGTTGTAAACATCAAAATGTGGTATGTTATTCAGAACTTCAAACACCATATATGGTATAATACCACGTTTCCCTCAAAAAATCAATGTCTATCCGTGCCAATATTTTAGGGTGCGTTTAAAAGCGATTAAAAAAGATTATAACACAATCGATTTTTTAATACAAGAGTAATTTTGGGACAATCAAAATTTTTTTTGCCGATAAAAAGTGCTGTGATTTTTTGCATTAAAAGAACAAAATATATGCTTGAGTTTTGGGATTTTTTTCGGCTTGACATATTGAAGGAAGTATGGTATCATTTCGATGTATTTGCGAGAAGATTTTTTTATTTTTTGATGTTTTAACTGAAATGAGTTCAAAATTCAGGCATGGAATATATTTTCTCCCATATGCGGCTGTTGATTGATTATGACCTGATTGAATGTTGAGAATGTGTTTTGTGCCTTTGTTTTGGTAATAAAACACATTTTTTTATTTGCGGCTGCGAGTTATCTCTTAATAAAAGTTATTGCGGAGGAGAGTTTTAATGAGTAAAAGGATTATACGTTTTCTGGCGATAAGCATGGTTGGCATTTTGTTGCTTTGCATATGTATTTTTACCGTTATTACAAAGTATATGCTTGTGGAGGTAGACAAGAATACAAGTTCTGTGGCGGACACATACATGAAAGGGATGAACACCCAGCTCCAGCGGCATTTTGAGACTTTGGTTGACATGCGTCTGGAACAGATAGCCAGCATTGTGGAAGAGACGTTTCCCAAAGATGGTGAGTCCTTTGAGGATGAGCATATAGAACGTTTGGCGGAGAGCGGAAAAATTCGCGAATATGTGACCATGGCTTTTTATGACGTTGAAGGAAATTCGGAGATTATATACGGCGAGGATGTTGTGTTTGCAAGCAAGCAGTACTTTCTTGAACGTATGAACAGCGGCGGCGAAATGGTGGGAACCGGAACAACCGAGTCGGGGCAGCAGCTTATTCTGTACGGGATGTCCGTGGGATATCCTTACAGCGCAGGGTATCCCATGGCAAACGGAAAGCAGTGCACCGCCATAGTTGTGGGAATACCTATTATAAAGCTCAACGAAGCGCTCTCCTTGGGAGAGGACAGTACTCTGATTTACAGCAATATTATACAGCCGGACGGAGAGTTTGTTTTAAAGAATTCCGATGTGGCGGATTACAATTGTTTTTCATGGCTTTCAGAGTACGGTAAGTTCGAAGAGGACGAGGAGCAGAAAGATGTTGACGCGCTGCGACATGCGGTGCAGCGGCGGGAGAACTTCAGTCTGGTAGTGGAGATGGACGGTGTTTCAAACCATATTTACTGTTCTCCTCTTGAAAACAGCAGGTGGTCAATACTAACCATAATGCCTCACGGCGTGCTGGATGAGTCTGTTTCCGGGCTGGGGCTGCATATGACCATGGGCGCAATATTAGGATGTTTAGTATTGCTGGCAGCTTTTATGGTTGTTTTCGGCGTGTATATTAAGCTTTCGGGAAAACAGCTGGAGGAGCTCAATGAAGCGAAAAAAGAGGCGGAATATGCCAACAGGGCTAAGAGTGAGTTTCTGGCAAACATGTCTCATGATATACGAACGCCGATGAACGCCATTGTGGGAATGACCGCCATAGCCACCGCCAATATTGAAAAGCCCAGGCAGGTAAAAGACTGCCTGCGGAAGATTACATTGTCCAGCAAGCATCTGCTGGGATTGATAAACGATGTTTTGGACATGTCAAAAATCGAGAGCGGCAAGCTGACTCTGAGCATGGAATTGATTTCTCTGAGGGAGATAATGGAGGGCATTGTCAGCATTGTGCAGCCTCAGATTTATGCCAAGAGGCAGAAGTTTGACGTATTTATTAATGATATTTCGGATGAATATGTATACTGTGACGGAACGAGACTTAACCAAGTATTGATAAATTTGTTGTCAAATGCTCTGAAATTCACTCCCGAGGGCGGGCGAATTGATGTTATATTGTCTCAGGAACCGTCTCCAAAGGGAGATGGATATATTCGCACCTATTTCCGCGTCAAGGATAACGGTATCGGAATGGAACCGGAGTTTTTGGAGCGGGTGTTTGACTCGTTTACCCGCGAGGATGACAAGCGTGTTCACAAAACAGAAGGCAGCGGTTTGGGCATGGCGATTACCAAATATATTGTAGACGCTATGGACGGAACCATCACGGTTGAGAGCGAAGTGGATAAGGGAAGCGAGTTTTGTGTTACGCTGGATCTGGAGCGTTTTGAGGAGCGGGAGGAGGATATGATTCTGCCCGCCTGGGATATACTTGTTGTGGATGACGATGAGCAGCTTTGTACCGGGACGGCGGAGGCTCTCGGAGAAATAGGCATAAACGCCGAGTGGGCATTAAGCGGCGCCTCTGCCGTAAAAATGGCCGAAAGGCGCCATGCTGAGGCAAGGGATTACCACATCGTGCTACTTGATTGGCAGATGCCGGGCATGAACGGAATTGAGACCGCAAGAAAGATGAGGGAGACTATAGGCGATGATGTTCCGATTTTGATTATCTCCGCTTACGACTGGTCAAGCATAGAGGAGGAGGCGCGGGCGGCCGGCGTCAGCGGATTTATCTCAAAGCCTCTGTTTAAATCGACTCTGTATTACGGTTTAAGCTGTTTTAAGGACGGCTTGTCTTCATACGCGGAACCGATTCAGGAAGAAAAGATAAACCCGGAGGGTAAAAGACTTTTGGTGGCAGAGGATAACGAGCTTAACTGGGAGATTGCCCGTGAGCTTCTCTCATCTTATGGATTTGAGCCTACATGGGCAAAGAACGGCAGCATATGCGTTGAAAAATTCACGGAGTCTGAAGCGGGATGGTATGACGCTATTCTTATGGATTTGCGTATGCCGGTAATGAACGGATACGAGGCAACAAAGGCAATTCGTGAATCCGGCAGAGAGGACGCGGACATTCCCATTATCGCCATGACGGCAGACGCATTTGCCGAGGATGTAAAACGTTGCATAGACTGCGGCATGAACGCTCATATTGCAAAGCCCATTGACATCGGTGAACTGATAAAAATACTGCAAAAGCATATAAGCTGATTGTTAATCATATCCCTAACATGATCGGTAAGGAGGAGACCCGGTGAAGAAGTATAAAAAAGAGTGGGAAATATTTATTTCGGACATGAGGTTTTACATAGTTATTTTACTTGTGTTTGTGATTTGCGCGGTTTCCAGCTTGTATCTCTTGCAGGAGGAATTGTTGAAAAACGCCCACTTGAACGGGAACGCCTTAGCAAACAGCTACTGCACCGAAGAGGAGCGCAGAGCCACCGGCTACGAGTCGATTGTAAAAGTGCAAGCGGCAAGGCTCGAACTTTTGCTGAACAGCGGGGGCGAGGCAAGGGTTGAGGAGTGGCTGAACCAATTCAGCGATGACTTGAGGGTTATTGTCGGCGATGGAGTTTTGGATATATATGCGGTGGTGAACGGTAAGTTTGTGACACTCAGCAATTGGGAGGAGGCGGACAGCTATGACTATGGATCCACCGATTGGTATAACGAGGCGCTCAATGCAGACGGAAAGGTAATATATACCGATGTATACAGTGACGTTGTACATCATCGGGGTGTTATTACCATAGCCGCCAAAAGCGGAAGCGGTTCCAATGTTGTTGCCTTTGATATTTTCCCGGAAAATTTCAGGGTGGAGGACAATTCTGTTGAGCTGCCCAAGGACGGTTCGTACTTCCTGTGCGACCGAGAGGGAAATATACTGTACGCTCCATCCTTTAGCAATGCCAATGACGAGGAGAAGCAACAGTATATTTACGGGATTATGGAAAAGATAAGGAACGGAGAGCTGGAGTCGGCGGACTCCCATGTGTACGATTTTGACGGACGCAAGCGAGGCGTCTATTACAGTGTTGCCAGCAACGGCTGGTATTCGATTGTCACCGTTCCCTTTGACACAATTCTTCACAATTTGCGGTTACTTACCATTGGATTTGGGTTGGTGTTTTTGGTATTTCTGCTTTTCACGGGAATTGTGGGGGTACGGAACTACAAGCTCAACCGCCGTATGGAACGAACAAACAAGACTGTTCGGGTTCTGGGAAATTCATATTATGCCATATATCAGGTTAACATTAAGGACGGCACTTATGAAATGATAAAGGGTTCCGAATATATGCGCAGGAATATTTCGGTGAGAGGCGAGTACGGTGAGTTCTTAAAGGTGGCGTCAGGAATCATAGAGGAAGAGGCGTGCAAGGAGTTTATGAGCAGCTTCTCTCTTGAAAACATATGTAAGCTGGTGGAAAACCGGGTTCATGACTTCGGCGGCGATTTTCTGAGGCGTTTCGGAGATGAATACCGCTGGGTTAATATCAGAATTGTCTACGACGAGATGATAGACCAAAGAGATGTTGTGCTGTGCTTTCGAGAGGTTGAGGAGGAGAAGCAGGCTCAGTTCCAGAATATGCGTCTGCTTCAAAACGCCCTGGATAAGGCTCAAAAAAATGAGGAGTCCCGGGAGCAGTTTTTCTCGTCTATGTCTCATGATATGCGAACCCCTCTTAACGCTATTGTTGGATTGTCGGAGCTGGCAGCCGTGAGCGTAAACGATGCGGAAAAGACAAAGGATTATATAAACAAAATTAACCTGTCCAGCCGCCAAATGTTGACTTTGATTAATGATATTTTGGAGCTGTCACGGCTCAAACAAGGAAAGATTGATTTAAACAAAGAAACCTTTGATTTGAAAAACACTATAAACGAGTGTGTGGATATATTCCGCCCTCAGGCGGCAAGAGAGGAGAAAGAAATCAACCTTTTCTTTAACGTTCGAAACACCAAGGTTATGGGCGATCCTTTGCGTATTACCCAGATAATGAATAATATTCTCTCCAATGCGGTGAAGTTCACCGGAAAAGGCGGTAGAATTGATATAAACGTACGGCAGGTGGACTTCCAAAAGTACGCCAAGTATCAATTTGTTATTTCGGATAACGGCAGGGGAATGTCTGAAGAATATTTAAAGAAACTTTTTGAACCCTATGAACGTGAGATTAGGTTTGACACGGGAAGCGTGTCGGGAACAGGTCTGGGAATGCCCATAGTTAAGAGTATTGTATCTCAGATGGACGGTCAGATTGCAGTAGAGAGCGTTTTGGGCGAGGGCAGCACATTTACCGTTACCTTACCTCTTGAAATTTCCGATAATGACCGATACATGAATGAAACTGAAGAACAGAACATCGGAGAAGACTTTTCCGCTCTCAAGGGAAGGCACATTCTGCTTGCTGAGGATAACGCCGTGAATATGGAGATTGCAACTGAGCTCTTTGATATGCAGGGCGTTAAGGTGACCCAGGCGTGGAACGGTTTGGAAGCGGTGGAAAAGTTCACCGAGTCGGAGCCGTGGTATTATGACGCTGTTCTCATGGATATGCAGATGCCGGAGATGAACGGCTGCGATGCGGCAAGAGCAATACGAGCCCTTGAACGTGATGATGCGCAGTTAATTCCCATTGTGGCGGTGACTGCCAATGCCTTTGCCGAGGATATTTCCGCAACCACAGAGGCGGGAATGAACGCCCACGTTTCAAAGCCTATTGACTTTCCCGCCCTGTATAAGGTGTTGATTGAATTGATGAAGAAAAAGCAATAATTATTATTATCAGACCGTATCGGAGTAAGCCTCGCTTGCTCCGATTTTTTTGCAGTCCTATACCACATCGTTAGTTATACGTAACCGTTCAGGTTGTAGGGGGCGGCTTCCCAGCGGCAACAATTAAGGGCTGTTATTGACATTGGTGTACCTGTCGCCCACCCTGTTGCGCTCGCCGCCTCCGCCCCGAGCGCTGTCGGCTTTCCCCTTCAGGGAAACCGATTGGGGCTACGCCCCAAACCCTGAGATATGTAATTTCATCAGGTTATAATTTTGATAAAGGCTTTGGCGACATTGCCGCCGCATCGTCGCAATATGCCCTCATAGCTCGGCTTGCCTGTTCGCCAAGCCTACGCCTTTACGGGCATGTGCTCCTCCATCCCAAAAAATCTTCGATTTTTCGGGAGCCCTGCCCGCCCCGGCGCTTGGGGAGGTCGGGTGTGACCCAACTTCTTTGAAGTTGGACGGCACTCATTACTTCGATTTGTATAAAGTATGCAATGTCAATAACAGCCCTAAGTTGTTGCTGATTAGAGCGCAACGGGGCGGGCGATTGCCAAATTAATTCATTTAATCAAAATATATGGTTTATATTGAAAACAAATGCTTTGGATCATAATATAAAATAAATTTTCAATAATAATGAGAGGGGGAGAAAAAGCGTTTATGCTTTTTCGTAAGACCCGCCTGACATTGCCCTAACCTCCCCTCCCCTATTCTGACTTGAACTGCCCTAAAGCTATTCTTTCTTTTTCTATATATTTATTTTAATATTTTTTATTTTGATGTAATATATTTTTATTTAATTTAATTTCTTTTACTATACTATACTTTAATTTCTTTTACTTTACTTTACTTTGGGGATTACGGTCATCATTAATTGAGTTTCTGCACGCATTAATTAAGTTATTGTAAACATAAACCCCGCTAAGCCGAGTTTCTGTATACATTAATTCCACACATATGATTTTAAAGCAAAATATGCTATGTTTTAAAATATATGGTATACCAAATGTTTACCGTTGGTATACCACATGGCAACCACAGTGTAAATGTATGGTATACCACATGGCAACCGCGTGCCCATCACACTAACGATTTACATCAACATAAACGGGATTGAGGTATATACAACCCACCAATTTCGTAGGGGCGCCGCTTGCTGCGCCCGCTGCAATATTAACATTAAACACCATATTTTACGGATTTGGAATTACATTTAAAATCATAATCCCTGTTAATTTATATAATCACATTGGTTTGTATACGGGCGCAATAAATGGCGCCCCTACGAATTACGGGAACAGGTTTATCACACATTCAATTTAAGCACGGACAAAAAAATTCGGTCGGCTGAAACCTGCCGACCGTAATTTTTGTATTAATTCATTACTTTGTATACTTCCCAAACAACCTTTGAGGCCTCCGCCCTTGTGGCAGAACCTCTGGGCTTAAAGCTTCCGTCCTCATAGCCGTTCATAATTCCCAAGCCGCAAAGCTCGGCAACAGCGTTTGTGGCATAGGCTGCGATGTTGTCAGCGTCTGAAAATTCAAGGGCTATCTCATCGCCGGTCTTGCCCATTGCTCTGTAGAGAATGGTTGCCATATCCTGACGCATGATTGACTCTCCGATTCCGAAGTATTCGTCTGACTGTCCCTGAACAAAGCCTGCACTGACAGCGGCGTTTACGTATGGGGCATACCATTTTGATTCGTCCACGTCAACAAAATCGGAGCTTGGGTCTGTGGCATTAATTCCGAATAACTGAACAACCATTTTGCAGAACTGCTCTCGGGTCACGTTGCCGGCAGGGTTAAACTCGCCGTCTCCCATACCGTTTACAATTCCTGCATTGGTTAGCCCGATTATTGCCTCCAGAGCCCAGTCGTAATTGTCAATGTCAGTGTAGGGGTTTTCATCGGCATAACTGGGAGCCTTTGTGGGGTTGGGAGTGCTGTCGGGAGCGGCGGTGGGGTAAACGGTTCCTGTGTTGCCGCCTGAGGTTCCGCCTGTATTGAAATTGCTGCCTGACGAGCCTGTGTTTGATGTGCTCTTATAAACGGTAACCTGTTGTTCCCCTAAATCGTATACGATGCCGTTATATTTGTAGTAGCACTTAACGGTAACGGTATCTCCAATCGAATAGTCGCTTGAAGTGGGGTAAACTGATACGGATACGCCGGTATCTCCCGGCTCAAATTCCTTCTCTGAACTGGTTTGTATAACCTCTCCCGCCTCATTGTACGTTCTGAGAAATGCAGACGCTTCCTGTTCCTTTAACTTATTATTCCTGGTAATTGTGGCGGAAAAGCTGTTTCCGATGTTAATACCGCCGGACAGCTTGAAGGTAGGCAAATTTGAGGTGATAGTATCGTCCACCTCGGTGCTGTCAATCACGCTCTGTATGGAAGCCAGCATATATTCTTTGTAGGTACCGCTGTAATTTTCATTTACATCTTCATAAAGAGCTTCTGCGTTACCTCTTATCGAGGCGATATATGTTGAGTACAGTCCATGATCCGTGTACTTGTTGGCGTTTGAGAGCTGAACGGACAGAGAAGCGATTTTGGAGTTGTAATTCTCCGCCGTAGCCTCAGAAATTGAGCTTAGAGCCGACTCAACATAGCCGTTGGCAACTTCGATTTTGGAAATTGCCGCGCTGTATTCCTCTGCAGCTTTGGGAGCTCTCTTTAAAGCGCTGGGCTGCTCTGTGGAAACAGACTCAAATGCGGTCTTGAGATATTCAAAGTTGATTGCGTCGCTGTTATTCTCGATCCCGTTGTACGCCTCAGCCATCTGCATAATGGGAGCCACCTGGTTCATGGCGTTTGCCGCCCTCTGGAGGGAGGTGAACGAGGTATATGTCAGTCCGTTTGCCGAAAGTGCAGTGTTGATTTTGGATTGACTTGGGCTGCTCAGAGCCTCGTAGTTTTCAATTGCCGCGTCTATGGGGGCGCAATAATAGGTGGATATGTTGTAAATATCTCCTGTACCTTGGTTTCTGTAGAATGTCAGCTCCGCCGCGCTCGGAAGAGCCATAAGTTCATCAAACACTTCCTGTTCTTTCTCTGAAAAGTCAGGCATTTCAACGCCGTCTGTAATATTCAGACCGGGTTTTACAATTACCTCCTCGCCGTTTGCAAGAGTGGCGGTGAAGTCAGTTACAGAAAGAGTGGAAGCTGTAATTGATTCCGAAGAGGTCACGGTCGCGTTTGCAAGAGTAACCGAACCGCTGACCGAGGTTTCTCCGTCCTTCCAAATATAGGTTACGGCGTGGTCATCGGTAATCGACTTTGAGGAAACGCCGTTGTCTGTAAAACTATCGCCGAAATCTGCGCTTTCAATAACTCCGTCGCCAAAATCAGCGGTGAACTTAAAGCCCTTTATTTCAGGCAGGCCGGAACCTGTTCCGAACACAATCTTGTATTCGTTCGTGTTTGAAGTGGAGTACACCGTAACGTTAAGCCGCAGGGAAAGCTCCTGCTGCTGCGGCGGGGTGGCTGTGGCCGTTGCCTCAGGTTCGTCGGTAGAGGCAGGGGTATCTGTTGCCGCCGGCTCCTCTGTGGGAGCAGGGGTTGCCGTTGCTTCCGCTAAGACCGCCGATGTATCCGAACCCGTTGAGTTATTTCCCATCGCTGAAACAACTCCGGCGGAAGCAAAAATCATAGAAGCTGAAACAACACTGCAAATAAGTCTTTTTGTCAGTTTAAAATTTTCCATATTAATCCTCCTGAATTTGTCTGTTTTTGTCCTATTGCATCCTTAATTATAGCATTATAATATTTAATATCAATTAATCGAGGGTTACAATCATGTTACAAAAATAACAAATCCCGACAATAAATTACATATAAAACATATATTGGAAAGAGGTTTTATTTATTTAATCTTCGCTCTTCCTCAAGGTTTTCCAAAGCAATTCTTACGGCTTCCACAACAAAAGCGGTAAAAGTGCAATTCTTACCTTTTATTTCCTGTTCGACTTGCTCAATCACATCGTTGGGAAAACGTATACACTTGTTTGTGGTGGGTGGAATATTAGGTATTTTAAATTTTTTCATATGGTTCTCCTTTTTGAATAATCTTTGTCTATACTGAAAATATATAATATAGTTTTATATATTTCTGCATAACAAATGTATTGCAATTTATAAATAGATGTGATAGAATATAAAAAATTGATTTGGGAGGATTTTTAGTATGCTGAATCGTAAAGATAGCAAGCGCAGAAGCAGCAGGGGAGAACCATTATCCTTAAAAATTACTGCTGTTGTTTTAGCTGTAGTTTTAGTCATCATAATGATGTTCTCGGAAATTTATGACAGAAAGAGAGAAGCAGAAATTACCGCGATGGTTGAACAGCGAAAAATAGAATTGCTTGCCGAAAAGCAAGCAATGGAAGAAAAGAAAAATAATGACAGCTTTTATCAGAAGCTTGTTGATGGGTTTGACGTTAATGTTCTTATTGTCGGTGATTCAATCGGCGTAGGAATTAATGAAACTTCGTGGGCAGGACTTCTTGCATCATATTTGCAGACAACATATAAGTGCAAGGTTAATCTTACGAATGTTTCAATGGGCGGAAACTCAAGCTATGCCGGTTATGCCCGCACATTGATGTTGGACGACGGCGTGGACTATGACCTGGCTGTTATATGCTACGGTCAGAACGACAGAGAACAAGATTTTTCATTGTACTATGAAAGTATTATCAGGGCTTTGCGTTCCAAGTTCAGCAAGTGCTCGGTTATTTCGATACTGGAAAGTTCTCAGAGAACCTACACCAATAAGATGACAACAATTCAAAAAATATGCGAGCATTATAATATACCTGTTGCGGATACGATAGCCGCTTTTGCCAATAGCGGAAAGGAATACTCGGAGCTTTGTTCCGATAACGTTCACCCGAATGATGAGGGAAAGGTAATATATTTTGAGACTGTTAAGAATATAGTTGATAAATGTGCCTCCGAATATGCTTCGTATAATCCGACGGAAGTAGCTCCGATAAACACCGATGTTACAAAATTCGACACATTTAAATTTTATGCCGCGGATGAGTTTGAAAAGGTTGATGAGGTTACATATACCATAAAGACAAGCATTTCAGGAATAATGGGTATTGATTACACATATGAAAGCGGAGAAAATCAAACAAATATATATGTTGACGGTAATCTTTTCGTTGCCCCAAAGGTTACCTTTAATTATGACTTTTCACAAAGACACATTTTGATTGTGTCGGATAATTGCACTGTTAACGGGGAGATTAAAATAGTATTTGCCAATGCGGAGCAGGCAAAGGGCTTTGGCGGTATTATGTTCAGCGATATTTCGGAATAATGAGTGCCGTCCCACTTCAAAGAAGTGGGGTCACAGCTGCGCCCGCAGATATACCAATAGTTTACACCATATTATGCAGATTTGTAATTATACTTAAATTGCAATCCCTGTTATTTTATATACTCACATTGGTGTGTCTGTCGCCCGCCCTGTGTGTTTGCCCCCTCCTCCCCAAACGCACAGGGCGGGTAAACAAAAAGGCAAAGCCTTCATTAAAATTTTGTTGGGGTTTGGGGCAACACCCAAATCGGTTTACCAGAAGGGGAAAATCGATACCGCCCGGGTCTGGCTGTGACCCAACATCTTTGATGTTGGTTGGCACGCATTGTTCCCATTTAGATACAGTGACTAATGTCAATAACAGCCCTAAGTTGGTGCGACAAGGCGGAACCGGGCTAGGCGAACGGTTATACTATCAAGTATAAATAAAATTATATGGGTATAGTATAAACATAAAGTTTTAACATTTACATGGCATTAGAGGCAATGGCATATGATTTAAATATTCTCGGTCTACTTTCGGGTTATATTGAATATATTAAGATATGTAAAAACCGGAGGTATGTTTATGAGATACAATAACTTTAAGTCAAATGCTGTTGCTGTTATAAAAGGAAGCGAGCATTATCCTGATATTAACGGGAGGGTGCTGTTCAGACAGCAGAAAAACGGAGTGCTTATAACCGCTGAAATTTTCGGGCTGCCCGTCGATGAGAAAAATTGTGACGGCGGCATATTCGCCTTTCATATTCACGAGGGAGGGGAGTGCAGCGGAAGCGGCAGCGACCTGTTTGCCAACGCCAAGGGGCACTACAATCCCAACAACTGCCCTCACCCCTACCATGCGGGGGATCTTCCGCCCCTAATCGGGAACAACGGATATGCCTATATGTCCGTTTTGTCCGACAGATTTACGGCAAGAGAGATTATAGGCAGAACGGTTATAATTCATCTTCACCCGGACGATTTTCATTCTCAGCCCAGCGGAAACTCGGGAGAGAAAATCGCCTGCGGCGTTATTGCCAAAACCTAAACGAAAAGGTATTGCCCGACTCGGCAATACCTTTAGCTTTTCTTTAATTTTTTAAACATTCGAACAATTTTTGTGTTTGTATAGTCCTTTTCAAAAACCGCGCTTAGGAACCTCAGTATGGGGTCGGCAGCAATTGCGAACACAATAAGCAGCATTACGCATCTACCCGTCATTGAGCTTATGGCAAACAAGTCTCGCATAAAGATTATGCAGCCCAGCCAGCCCGCAATCATAGCCCCCAGCAAAATCCAATGGAAGGTATTCATGGGCTTTGAAATTCGGTATAAAATCATAAATCCCACGAGAGATACCAGAAACGTGCCGGCAGTGGAAACGCTTTCCCCGTCAACACCGAATACCTCGCAGAATATAACCAGCCCGGCGACCACCAAAAAGTCCGTCAGTCCTGCAGGCAAAGCCTTTTTAAAGACGTTGGTCAAAAAGCGCCCTTTAATCAGTTCCCTGTTGGGTTCAAGAGAGAGGAAGAATGCAGGCGTACCGATTGTGAACAAGCCGATAAGGGAAACCTGAGACGGCTCCAGAGGGTACCCGTTCACAGAAATCATAGAGAACAGAGATAGCAGCAGCGAGAATATGTTTTTAACCAAAAACAGGCTTGCCGAACGCTCAATGTTGTTTACAACCCGTCTGCCCTCGCCCACAACCGACGGCATTTTCGAAAAGTCTGAGTCCACCAGCACAAGCTGAGATACCTGGGACGCAGCCTCGCTGCCCGACGCCATGGCGATGCTGCAATTTGCCTCTTTTAGGGCGAGCACATCGTTCACGCCGTCTCCCGTCATGCCCACGGTTTTGCCTTGTGCCTTCAGAGCCTTTACAAACATGCGTTTCTGCTCGGGCACAACCCTGCCGAAAACGTTGTATTCAAGACAAGCGTCGTATATAGCTCTGTCCGATGTGAGAGTGGTTGCGTCAATATACTTATCGGCATTTTTAATCCCCGCTTCCTTGGCAACTCTGGAAACAGTCACCGGGTTATCGCCGGAAATAACTTTTATTTCAACCCCCTGCTCCGCAAAGTATTCAAAGGTCTCCTTGGCAGTAGCGCGGATGGGATTTTCCAGAAGAACGAAGCCCAAAAGCTCCACTCTCTCGGTCAGCGCTTTTCCGTTTAGCTCACCCTTGTATTTAACAAAGGCAACTACTCGGTAACCCTGAGAGGAGTAGGATGTGACATCTTCTTCATAATCCTTAAACTGTTCCCGCAGCACCAGCTCGGGAGCACCTAAAACATAACTCTGCCCTCCGAGGACGCAGCCGCTGTATTTAAACTGAGATGAAAAGGAAAACACCTTTTCCGGCTTTGCCCCGGTTCCGCTTGTGAAGAACTCCTTCATTGCCTCCATGGTGATGTTGTCCTTGTCCATGGCGGCAACCATGTTGCTCAGCAGGCACTTGACGCTGTCGTAGTCCTTGTTTTTCGCAACTTTTAAGGAGCTGACCTTCATTGTGTTTTCGGTTATGGTTCCCGTTTTGTCCACGCAGAGAACGTCTACCCTTGCAAGGGTTTCGATACACTTCATGCTGCGGACAAGAACCTGCTTCCGCGCCAGGCGCATAATGCTGACCACCATAGCCACGCTGGCAAGGAGGTACAGTCCCTCGGGGATCATGCCGATAACCGCGGCAACCATACCGGTAATGCTGTCTCTGAACCCGGCATGAACAAAAAACATCTGCTGTATAAACAGCACCAGTCCGATTGGAATAATAATAACGCCCACGATTTTAACAAGCTTGTCAAGAGACCTGATCATTTCGGACTCTTCCTCATGCTTGTCCCGGGTTGCTTTTTGGGTCAGCTTTGAAACATAGGAATCTTCGCCGACCTTAACCAGTCTCGCCCTGCACTTTCCGGACACAACAAAACTGCCGGACAGCAGCTCATACCCCGGCTTTTTTGCGACCTCGTCCGACTCGCCGGTAATAAGGGATTCATTCACCTGGGCGGAGCCGGAAATCACTATGGCGTCGGCAGGTATCTGGCTTCCTGCTGAAAACACAACAACATCGTCAAGGACAAGCTCCTCAACGGGTATGATCTGTTCAGTTCCGTTTCTGATAACCGCCGCCTTGGGGTCGCTGATAATTTTCAGCTTGTCCAGCGCTCTCTTGGAGCGGATTTCCTGAATTATTCCTATCAGTGTGTTAAAAAAGATTACACCGAGAAAGGTTAAATCTCTGAACGCGCCCACCAGTATAAGCAAGGTCGCCAAAACTACAAATATCAAGTTAAAATATGTAAAGACGTTACTCTTCACGATTTCGCTGTAAGTTCTGGTTGAGGAGCTTACGGCAGTATTAACCTGTCCGTTTCTGCGGCGTTCCTCCACCTGGGCGGTGTTCAGACCGCTTTCGGGACTGTCGTATATATCGGCGTCAAATCGGGAGTTGTTTCCCATGTATGTCATTCACCTCCAAAATCAGCCTCAAGGCTCGTTTGACATATCTTTTAGATTGATAAGCTGCGCTTCCCGTGCCTTTTGGTTTTGCTCTACCGACATTGATGGGTCGTACAGAGTGATGACCTTGCACGGCGCCTCGGGGCACTTTCCGCAGTTGGCGTATCCGTGTCTTTCAACACAGCAATGATAGGATTCGCACATACCGTTTTCAGTAAATTTTGCCCAAAAAACCTTTCCTTTATTCGCAAAACAGCCGCCGCATTTATTCTTATAGTATTTGCACTCGGAACATTCAATTCCGCAGCATCCGTATACTTTGTTCATAATATTATCACCCGTTTGCCTTCTGTCACAACAATTAAGTATTTATATCCTCACGGGAGGTAATCCTCCGAGTTTAATTCTACCAAAATTTTATTAACAATAAGTAAACTGTTTTTTAACATTTTGTGTTTATTTTGATTATTTTTTAATGGCAAGAGCCGAATTTAAAGCTTCGGTGAATTTGAAAATTTGTTTAAATATAATTCCTGTTAGTTCTATTCTCACATCGGTGAGGCAATCGCCCGCCCCGTTGCGCTTGCCCGACCTCCCCAAGCAACGGGGCGGGCTTTAAGCACATAAAATAGGATGTTTACAATAGCAAATCATATAAGGTGGTTTTGGCACCTCACGATTTTGATAAAGGCTTTGGCGACATTGCCGCCGCATCGTCGCAATATGCCCTCATAGCTCGGCTTGCCTGTTCGCCAAGCCTGCGCCTTTACGAGCATATGCTCCTCATTTCCCAAAAATCTCTGATTTTTGGGAAGAAGGAGGGGCAAGGCAGCGGGCGAATGTTTTTCTTTATTAAGAAAAACGTAGCTTAGCGTACTTTGCTCCGACGAGGGTTCGGCATTGGCTTCAAAGGCAAAGCCTTTATCAAAATAGACGGATTTAGACATACAAAGCTTTAGGTGTTTACAGGGTTTTAAGGAACCTTCGTCCCCTAAAACCCTGTTATTTTATTATCAAATAAACCTTTTCAGTGTTTCAAGCATAGCGTCAACATCTATTGGTTTTGAGATATGAGCGTTCATGCCTGCGTTTGCCGTCTGTTTAACGTCATCATCGTACACATTTGCCGTCATGGCGATAATAGGAATGGTTTCGGCGTCGCTGCGCTCTGTTGACCTGATAATTCGGGTCGCCTCAATGCCGTCCATGTGCGGCATTCGTATGTCCATAAGAATTATGTCGTAGTAAGACGGCTCTGATTTTCGGAACATATCCACGGCGATTGCTCCGTCCCGAGCGTGTTCCACTGTTGCACCCGCCGCCTCAAGCACGGTTATGGCAATCTCAGCGTTAATCATGTTGTCTTCAACAAGCAAAAACCGCTTACCCTCAAAGTTTGTCGTTTCCTTAATGCCTTTTTCCCCTTCGCATTGCTTTTCCAGCTGCTTGTCGTCGGGCGGAACAATGGGTATTTTGACGGTGAAAGCGCTGCCCTCTCCGATTGAACTTTCAACAGATATGGAACCGTTCATCAAGCCGACCAAGTTTTTGGAAATTGCAAGACACAGACCTGTTCCGTTTTGACCTGATGAGAATTTGTTTCTCTCCTGCTCAAAGGGAACAAATGCGCGAGATAAAAATTCCTTGCTCATGCCAACGCCGTAGTCGCGTATTACAAATACGTAGAACTCCTGACTGTTTTCTCTTTGGCATGAAATTTCAAAGTCAATTTCAGAGTTTTCCTCGGAGAATTTAATCGCATTGCCCAGCAGGTTAATCAGTATCTGCTGCATCCGCATAGCGTCCAGCATTGAATATTCCGTCGAAAGCATGCTGCGAACCACGTTAAGCTTAATGGATTTCTTTTCACAGAGAGGCGCAACTATGGCTATAACCGAGTCAATAAAGGAGTTTATGTTAACAATCTCCGGCCGCAGCTCCACCTTTTGACTTTCGATTTTTGACATATCTAAGATGTCGTTAATAAGACCCAGGAGATACTTTCCGGAGAAGGAAATCTTTCTGAAGTAGTCCGTTGCTTTTTCGTTTTCAATTTCCTTTGCTCCGATATCCGCCATTCCCAAAACGGCGTTCATGGGAGTTCTGATTTCGTGACTCATACGGGATAGGAAGTCACTTTTTGCACGGTTGGCAAGCTTTGCTTCGTTAAGAGCTGCTTCCAATTGCCTGTTCTTTTCCCGTTCCTGCTCATATATATCAGTGATATCCGTACGCACAAACACAATTGTCAGCTTTGCTCTGTCCAGATAGTAGAGGCTTATCTTAACACGTCTTTTTTCTGTTTGCTTCGGATCGCTGTAGAGTGAGTGAATTATTGTGTACTCGCCGAAGCTTTCAAGCCTCTCTATGATATTCTTGGTATCATAGGCTTTAAAGCAATGTTCGCGTTCCTCGGGCGGAACGTTTTTGGATATGTACTCTTTTATACTGTCGGTATATAGCCGCGGATCGTCGCTGGGAAGAGCGGGAGCGCCGTGCTTATGTCTCACCATGCGAATAACGCCGGAGTGAACGTTAAGATATGAAACAGAGTCCACTTTTCTCTCAACAACGCTCTGGGTTACCATTTTCTTTACCCATTCATCAGTGATGTCCAATGCGTAAATGAATGCGTATATATCATCTGTTTGGGTTTTCTTAATCATATTGATGCTGACGGAGTAGCACCTGATTTGTTTGTCGTCACGCTTGACAAACATTTCTATTTCATAGCGTCTTTCGTTGTTGTCGTAGCGTCTGAGCAGCTCTCTCCGGCTAAATTCTTTTTTAACAAATTCCTTGGAGCGAACCATTACGTACTTGTCAACAAGCTCTTTGATTGAGGCGGCCATTGTGCATTTTGTTTTTAAGACGGAACTGTCATCTCCGGTGGCCTTAACCACTAAATCCCGAGTAACGTTGTATTCAACGCTGAGAGTGTATCCCGCCTCCAATGCAGATTTTCTTGCCAATTCTCTTTGGAAATTCTCCTCCGCTTTTTTCTCTTTTGAAATATCGATAGAGGTAATTATAACCTTTATGGTCTCTCCGGCGTCATTTTTCATTGATGAAAAACGAAGCCGTTCCCAAAGTCTTTTGCCTTTCGTGACGCTCAGGACATCGCAGGAACCCTCAGATTCTCCGTTTTTCGCCGCCTCGTAGAACTTCCTCAGGGTTTCAACCCTTTCCGGAGCGGTAATATTTTTGGCAAACCAAGATTCGGGAAAGTTATCCATGTAAGGTTCGCCGTCCGATGCGCCGAGAGCGTCCTTTGAGCCCCAGACGGCCTTGTTTTTGGCGGGATAGTATTCCCAGTAGCCCATTCCGGAATGTTTAACGGCCTCATTTAAGGTTCTTTGACTGATTTCAGTCTTCAAGTGTGCAAAATAGTTTTCGCTGTCATCTGTGATGTATTCTATGTGAGCGGGAATACCGTTCCAATCAATAAGTCTGCCTTTGTGGACAAAGTGCCTGTGCTTTGCTTCGTCAATGCGGTCAAAGGATATATAGCTGCTGTATACCATATCCTTTTTGCGGCAGCGCTCACAGGGCTTGTCATTGCCGTAGAACACTTCATAGCATTTTTTGCCGATTGCTTCATCATCTCTGACAATTCCAAGGCTGTGCATAGCATCGTTGATGTATAAAAGGGTATAGGAGTCGTCGTCCACAACAAAAACGCCTGTGTAGGAGTCCTTCAGGATTTTGCGGTACATTTTGGCCTCGTCCGACATGCCGGTGAAAAGTCCGGCGTAAACAGGCGCTCCGTCCTCGTCAACTCTGATTTGTGTGGCGAAAAACGTAACCCATTTGTAGTCGTTGTTGATTTTTTTGAGACGGTAGTTAATGTTGATTTGCTTTGCCTCTCCCGAAAGCAGCCTTCCCATCTCTTTTTGAAATCTCTGTATGTCGCTTGGATGCACAGACTCTTCAAGAGAACAGCCGCTTTGAACCCATTCCTCGTATTGGGCCGCGGTTCGTCCCGAAAGAAGAGGAACGCCGCGGCTGTAGTATATAATATCCATTTTATCGTTGAAAATTCTGAATATGGTGGTGTCAATCAAGCTGTCAAGGACTTCATCCTTTTCGCTGATACTGTTGTTAAGCCGTTTAATCTTAATATTTTCAAAAATGAAAAAGATAAGGAGAATAAGAAGCATCAGCAGGATGGGTATCCCTATTCTCAAAGCCTCGGCGTTCCTTTCAAAAACAGAGGGGGTGCGGTTTATAACAACCGAGCCCTCGGGAAGCTGAGATTCCTTTATGTTAAACCTGTCCATAACATTTTTGTCAAACTGCTTGATTGAAGTTGTAAGGATGGGCTGAATTTCCGAAATATCCTTGCCGCCGAACACTTCAAGCACCATTTTTGAGGCTTCCTCAGCCATTGATTTCTGGCAAATCATGTCGCCGCCCAAAATGCCGTCGCCTAAACCTAAGTCGTCCGTTCTGAGCACGGGTATGTTGGCGCTCTCGGTGATCAGCTTTGTGGAAGCAGTGCTTGAATATGAGTTGCCCTGCCCGTCCATGTTGAAGATTAAGTATATAAGTATGGTGTCGTCTTTTAATTGTGACAGAGCATTTTTGATTTCATCCTCGGTCATGTCGCTGGTTCTGAAGGGAGTAAAGGTCATATTCTCAAATTCATGAGAGGCCTCTATAAATTGTTGCTCGCAGCCCTTTCCTGAAACGGTATCGTCCACTATTCCCACCACATTGGTGGCGTCGGGATAGATAGCAAGCCCCGCGCGAACCGTGTTCGAAACCGAGAACTGCTCAATAACACCGGTGTAGCCGTAAGTCGCTGTGGCATAGTAGGCGTTTTCCATGGCGTTAATGCCAAAGTATACTACGGGAATATTTGCAAAAAAATCATTATGGTAATTCATGGCGAAATTCAGCGCGGCGTCGTCGCCCAAAATAACTGCATCGTAACTAAAGCCGTGCTCGATTTCGTTATGCAGGCTTTCCGAAAGAACACGCTCAGCCAACTCATCGTCCATGTTTTTTGTGTTCATAAATCTGTACTTGATTTCATAATCATCGCCGAAGGTCTCGTAAACGCCCTCCATCTGATGAGGAACCGAACCCCAGTCGTAGGAATAAGAACTGATGAATAAAACCACCTTTCTCTCATAGGCAAAGCCGTCCACGCAGAGAATGCCCTGCATAAGAAAAAGAAGGATTAATGGGATAATAAAAATATTTGTAAAGCCTCTGAGACATCGCTTCATACGCTGCGCCCCCCTCTGAATCGGTCTGAAACAATTAAGTTAAATTTCACCAACTTCATTATATAATATCTTCCGGAAAAAATCAAGAAATTTACATCATTAAATGATATATTTTATGCAATTTATTTGTTAAATCCAAAACAATTCCTGCCCATAAAATAAAAGTCACACCGACAAATAATGATGTTGATCACAAATTAAACGGTGTTAATAAAGTGGATAAAAAAGGGAAAAAATTCATAGCAAGCTTTGATATGCACCTCCAAAAGTTAGACACTTTTGGAGGTGTACATTTGGAGAATATATATATAATAATACTTGTTAGCTAACTGTCCCAAATTATGATTCACGCAATTTGGGACAGTTCAACCAATGGACGTATTACATATTTTTATTTAATTTTCTCTATTAGTTTTATACTTTTTTATTAGAACTTGAACTTCATAAACGCTTATTTTGTTCAAAGAATAACTTTCATTTATTTGTTTTTCAAATTCAATCGGATCTTTTATAGTTAATAACCTATTAAATTCATCTTGATGTGGATATTTTGTTGAAAAACTAGTAGATATATGAGGTTCATTATTTCGTATTAATGGAGTGGTGTGTTGTATGATTTCTTCATTTTTCGCAATAAAACGTATAATTGTATTTATTTCGTTACTAATTTGAGGAACTATTCTTGTATCACCTTTTAATTTGTTTAGTTTTCTTTCAAAATCATGCAGAATTTTTAATGTTAATTCTTTATTTTTAATTATACAATCAACCTCATGCGTATTTATGTATTTTAGAGTAGATAAAGCTCTAATATATTTTACAAGAAAATTTATATAGATTTTATCATCGCTCATATTTCCTATAACTTCTAAATCATTAAACTTTTCTAATATTGTAAAATATACTCGCCTATCATTTAAAGCACAAAAATATATGTCATCTATAAAATTATAATCAATATTTTTTATATTATTCATGTCGAAGTACAGGCGGAGCCATCCCATCCAATTATCTACCGAAACAAATTCATTTGATACATTGAGCGCTTTAAAAATACAATTATCCTGCCTTTGACCAAACTTTTGAATAGTAGAATTATTTTTATATATTTTACCGTGAAAAAAGTTATTCCACATGTTGCGAAAAGCTTCCCTTTGTTCATCATAAGGACGTGAAATTACTTTATCAATAAATTGTTTTGCTGTCATTTCATAATCGGTATACTCTGATTCTCCGCTATATATAAGATACCATATTAGCCTGTTGCGTTTTTCATATTGATTATTATGTGCAATCATATATATATCGTCTGATTTTCTAAATTCGGGTAATTCGTCGTTTAAATCAAAACCTAAAATCAACAGAGCTCCAAGCCTATATTTGTTATCGTTATTGTTGAGAATTCTATTAGCATAATCTTCGACATCTTCTGAGGAATTTATTTTATCCATGAATTCTTGTGCAGAATAACAGTTTTCATGGTCTTCAATCAATAAAATTTTCATAATATCAAGATGATCTAAAATCTGAGCTCCATCTTTAATTTCTTTATATATATCGCTTAAGCAATGTTTTACAAAGAAAAATGAAACTGCAAGATTACGCCTTTCCTTATTGTTAAAAATATTTTTATCCTTGTTGAAACAATTGTTTAATTCATCAAGAAAAATTTTGATTTTCCGTATGCTGAAACTTATTTTTGTAAAACAAGCATTTAAATATATATCACCGATTTTAATATCAAACCCTGTTGAAATTCTATATATGAGCATTTCAAAATCTTTTTCTTGTATATTTTCATAGTCTGGCAGAAAAAATCTAATAATATCAAACATATCAATTCGCGTAACTTCTATTTGATATGGAATATATTTTTCAAGATATATTCTATCATAACCGATTTCCTGCATATGAGTTTCATCGTATTGATAAATAATTTTAATATTGTTACAGGCTAATTTCTCTGCCACAGAAAATAAATTTGTAAGATTTTCTTTACTCTTTATTCTGTCAATATCTTCAAAAACAATCAAAATAGGCTTATCAAGGTTTTCACACTCCTTTTTAAATTCTTCAAAAATATCACCATAAGAATATTCATTTTTCCAAAAAAAAGACAAAATGCTTTGTATAATTCCGGTATTCTTAAAAGCATTTATAATTTGATTTGCATATTTTGAATATATTAAATTATTTTTCATTGTGGAAGATAATCTCTCCATAAGGATTTCAGTAATATTATCAATATCGCAAGTTAAAAGACTTATGACAATGTGAATATATTTGTCTTTGTTTTTCTCAATAAAATGATCAGTTATAAAAGTTTTTCCGGTACCCCATTCGCCATTCAAACCTATAGAATTATAAGAATTAACAAAGCGTTCTAAGCGAGATATATCGTATTTTTGCTGGTCAAATAAATTTACATTCTCTGCATGTTTTACGCTTTTCTCTCTAAATAATATAGCGTACAGATAACATCCCATTAGTGTTAATATGGCCAATAAGTCTACTGTCTCCATAGGATACGATATTTCTGTTGCAATAATATATCCACCTATAATCGCAATAAGCAATAAAACAATTTCACATATAAAATCTATGCCGTTTTTTTGGAAAGAAAGAAAACAGTATGTAATAATCAGCGCTGAAATCGTTAATAGTAGTCCGAACGAAAATTTTATAAAATTGAATAGAAGTATAGATACTATGATAGCAGATACAAATTTAGATAAAAGTATAAGAATTTTCCTATACATGGTTTTCCATCTCCTCGCAACAATAATTTCCAATCTTAAGAAATAATTATAACATAAAAATAAAAATGACACAAACTTTTAATATGTTATACTCCGACGAAAAAACTATTATTAAGTCTTTCAATTCAACGTACTTTTAGATAAAAAAATCATAGTATTTTAGCGGATATTCTCACCATGTATCAGCGTAATGATTATACAAATAAAAAAGTAAGGGCAATTAAAAAAGAATTTAAAAAATCAAAGCAGCAAAACATTAATACTAGCACTGATTTGAAGCCATACAAAAATATTGAGGAGCTATATAATGTCTTTGAAAAATAGAGCGGAAAGTCAGAGGGATTTTATGAAAATTGGATATTTGTAATAAGAAAGTTTACGTTGTGCAATATAGCACCTTACGTTTTACATATAAAAAAGTCGTATGCTATTAAAAATACAAAATTATTGCAAAAATATATAGAAAAAATAATAACTCTTGATTTTTCGGAAATGATCTACGTAAGTGATTATATAAATATCATACATATGAAATGGATTATTGATGTTTGCTTTTTGGACGTTCTACCTCAAATTGATAGTATAAATGGACAATTAAAAATTACAACGGAAATAAGTAACATTGAATATGTTGTTAAACATTATAGATATTTAGTTTTTATGTTATTAATAGAATTTATAAACACTAAAGAGAAAAAGTATTATAAATTATCTTTTAAGTTAGACGAGATGTTAAATAAACTTGTTAATATCATCAATGATGAAAGAGAATATAATAGAGCTAATATTTCAAAAATATTGAACGGCCCCATATTCTGTTAAGGTTGATTTTTCACAGATTTTAGCTTTCACAGATATATCTTATTTGCTTGTTTTTGGTTTGCATATTGTTTTACCTTTTTGTTTGCGCTGTCAATGGCATTTTTAAATCTCCTTAATTGTGTCGGTTATTATTGCACACTTTTTTATTGTGAAGTTTAAATAATTTTTCAGGGTCTATCTTGATAGCACCTTGATAATTTTATAATACTATTAAATATTAAAATCAGGCGTTTTGATTATAATAACAAAAACAAAAATCCGAACCCCTCCCCAATTGGAGAAAAGTTCGGATATGATTTGTTTGGTGACCCATCGGGGAGTCGAACCCCGGACACCTTGATTAAAAGTCAAGTGCTCTGCCAACTGAGCTAATGGGTCAAATACAAAAATCACTTTGGCTGGGCCGGCAGGATTCGAACCTACGAATGCAGCAGTCAAAGTGCTGTGTCTTACCGCTTGACGACGGCCCAGTATATCTTGTGGGGTGGGTAAAGGGAATTGAACCCTTGGCCTCCAGAGCCACAATCTGGCGCTCTAGCCAACTGAGCTATACCCACCATGTAGTAAGATAAAATAAAAAAATGGCGCGCCTGAAGGGACTTGAACCCCTGGCCCACTGCTTAGAAGGCAGTTGCTCTATCCAGCTGAGCTACAGGCGCACACCGACATAAGAAAAGTTATAACCGCCGACATTCGGTCGGTTATAACAAGTGGAGCGGGTGATGGGAATCGAACCCACGCAATCAGCTTGGAAGGCTGAGATTCTACCATTGAACTACACCCGCATTTGCGACTTTCTAAGTATATCAAGTTTTACATTGTTTGTCAAGAGATTTTTGAAAAAATTTTCAAATTTACTAATTTGCTGATTTTGGAGGCTGATTTGTAATGGAGTTTATATAATATGCCATAAAAGCAAAAATTTAGTTGTCCTAAATTGCGATAGGTGGTATAATCTAAGTGCGAACACAAGGGGGCATGGATTATGGAATTTTTTAAAAGATTACTGTGTACTGCTGTTATCGGTATATTGTTTTTGAATTTGGCAGTTTACGGTGAAAATTTATCTGATGAGGGCGTACTTTATAAAAATCAAATAGGTGATTTATACGCCGTATGCAAAACAGAGGGCGAATGGTACGTAACAGATGTGGAAAACAATATTTACGGCGGACCTTTTTCCTCGGTGAGTGATTATGGAGATTATCCGTACGCCTTGAATTATGACGGTTCAAAGGTTTTGTATGACAGTGACGGAACTGTTCTTGCAGAGGTTGACGGCAGTTGCGAAATATATTATCCGAAAAACGGCATTTATGCTGTTGCCGATAACACAAATACCGAATTGGTTACCGAATTTGCGGTGTACGACTACGAAACAAAGGAGCGGCTTTTTGTTTCGGACGTGTTTTTCCCATTCTATCTTGAGCAACAGTCTGACAAAATGTTTGTGGAAAAGGATGGCAAGTACGCTCTGATTGATAAGTATGGGAACTACCTGACGGATTTTATTTACGAGGGTTTGGTAAAGCGGTTCAATCCGGATTACTTTCCGTTTCCAAAGGCATATGCGATTGTTATTCAGGACGGAGAGGAAAAATATATTGATTGGGATTTAAACGAAATAGACTTGAACAATGACAGCGGGGATCCGTTTATTACGAATTGCGGAAGAATGCGCGATTTGGACGGCGCAGACTTTTATATGAATTATTATTGGTTGGAGAGCGGCAACAGACACGCGGTTTACAACATGGATACCGGGGAGTACCTAATTCCCTTTCGAGATGACATGACATTTGGAAGTATGAACCAAAGCTACATTCATGCGGCGAGAGAGGAGAAGATAGGGCTTATTGACTACAGTCAAAACGTGATTATTCCGTTTGATTATAGCTACTTAGGATTTGGCGAAGATAACAGCGGTCTTTTTGAATATACGCGGATTGAGAATGCAGAAGGTTCAGACATTCGGGAGGCGTCTGGGTACTATGATGTTGAGAGAGGGGTTGAAGTTACCGATTTCAAGGGCGTTATGGTGGAACCGGGAATATTTATAAAACATAATTCGGTTTATACGGACGGGTACAGGAAATATGTTTCAGAAATAGTAAATTGCGCAGAGCATAATCTGACCGGTGAGACTTACGCAAAGGTTTCCTATGAAAACGGAGAGTTCGGCGTTGCGTCGTATGTTACGTCCGAGGAGTTTACTCCGGTTCAGGTAAACAGAGATTTTGCCGTGATAAAATTAAACGGGGAATATTTGGAGTACGACGGAGTTATTATTGATGATCGAACCTTGGTTCCCATGCGAGAGATTGTTGAAAGTCTGGGCGGAACCGTAGTCTGGGACGGCGAAAACAAAAGGGTGTATTCCGAGATAGACGGCAATGTTGTCGAGCTTGAAATTGAGTCTGACATTATGAAAATAAACGGGGAAGAAAAACAGATAGACGTGCCTGCAAAGCTTATAAATGACAAGACCATGCTGCCGCTTCGTGCCCTTGCGGAATCTGTAGGCGCAGAAGTGAGCTGGGACGAAAGAATAAGGTGCGTTTACATAGAAAAATGATATGACATATATGTTCTCCAATTCCTATGTTGACTTTGGGGTTGTTTTGGTATATAATCTAAATACGGGTATTCTCCGCTTTGGGCGGAGAGTTAGGGAGCGCAGCTCCCGTTTAAGTTAAGGATACAGCGGAACGGAGATTTTAATATGAACGAAAACAAAAGCGGAGGCAAGGCGGTTAAGTCGATAAGCATCATGGCGGTGCTTATTTTGCTTGCAAAGTTTATGGGTCTGTTTCGGGAGATGCTGGTTGCGGGCATCTACGGGCAGGGTTATGCCAGCGATGTTATAAACAGTGCGACCCAGATACCCCTCCTGTTTTTTGATATGGTGCTGGGGGTTGCGATTTTATCCACCTTTGTGCCGATTTACAACAAAAATCTTGAGAAACAGGGCCGTAAGGCGGCAGACGCATTTGCCAACAATTTTATAACTATTGTCGGCGCTGTGGCTGTGCTTGCGGCCATTTTGGGTTCCGTTTTTTCGGAGCCTATAGTTCGGATTATAGCTCCCGGCTATGCAGAAATTCCCGGCAAGGTTGAGGAGACGGCAAGGCTGCTGAAAATTCTGTTCCCGTCAATTGCTTTTACGGCTGTTGCCTACGTGGTTGTGGGAATTTTGCAGTCCCATGGTGAGTTTACGATCCCGTCTCTCATCAGCGTTGTGTCAAACGGCGTGATGATTGCATACCTGTTGATTTTCGGGGATAAGATGGGTCTTACGGGAGTTGCCGTGTCAATGCTCATAGCTTGGGCGATGCAGCTTTTGTTCCAAATTCCGTGGCTGATTAAGACCGGGTACAGGTACAAGCCCCGCTGGAATTTCAGCGACGGAACCATGAAGGAGGTTGCCCTGCTGGCTCTGCCGGTGCTTATAAGCTCCTGGGTTCAGCCTCTGTGCAACATTATAAATATGTCCTTCGGTTCCGGACTGGGAGACGGAGCGGTTTCCGCTCTCAACTGGGCGAATAAGATATACATAATTATGGTAGGTGTTTTTGCTTATGCCATAACCAATTTTATCTTCCCAAAGCTATCAAGGCTCAGCGCGGGAGACAACGACGAGGCGTTTGCTTCGACCACGAGAACCTCGGTGGGTTGGATAATTTTTATAATAACGATTATTTCCGCACTGTTTCTGGCTCTGTCAAACCCGATTATCAAGGTGGTGTTTGAGAGGGGCGCGTTTACGGCGGAATCAACGGCAATCACCGCCTCGGCATTGTTTTTCTATTCCTTTGGTATGGTGGGGTACTCAATATGCGAGGTGCTGAACAAGAGCTTTTATGCAATCCGTGACGGAAAGACCCCCATGTACACCTCGATTTTCGGAGTTGTTGTTAATATAGGCTGCGCCGCATTGTTTGTGCCGGCGCTGGATATGGGAATTAACGGTCTGGCTCTGGCAAGCGCAGTCAGCTCCACGGCTATAGCTGTTTCGCTGCTGGTTATGATTAACAAGCGGAGAAAGGGCGTTGTTACCGCCGAGTTTCTGATAAATATTCTGAAAACCTTGATTTGCGGCTTGGCGGCGTTCTTTGTAGCAAAGTTTGTGTATATGCTTGTCGATGGTTTTATGGGCGGCGGAATGATTTTGACCTTGGTTAAGCTGTGCATCGGTGCGCTGCCCGCATGTGTAGTATATCTGGGCTTGGCTTGGATTTTGCGGATTAATGAGCTTATGAACGCTCTGGGATTTTTAAAGAGAAAATAAGACACTTAATATATTTAGGAAAGGAATGATAAAGGAAATGAATGAAATGGGATATTTTCAATCCTTTTGGATGTTTCTTTGGGGAATTATAAAGCAGAGCTTTGTGTATAAGTTCCTGAGGAAGATATATGACGGCATTTCCGGCGCGTGGAAGCGCAGCTGCATAACCGAATTTTTCAGGCGGGAGCACTTCTCGGAGGAAGCTTTGGGCAGCAGTATTGTAGGCAGGGTTTTAAGGTCGCCCTTTACGTTTTTCGGGTGGCTTAAGCTAAAGTGCGGCCCCGGGCTGAAAGCTAAGGCGGAGACGAGCCGCTTGGTTAATCTTGCCAATGTCTATCTTCACAACCTGCTTGCCCTGAATACTCGATTTATCGGTATGCTGGCAGTAGGCGTCTCCGTGGGGCTTGCGATTTCTCTTGAGATAAACGGCGTCACTCCGCCTGTGATTTGCGTAGTGCTGCTTGTGTTTGGAGGAATGGTGTCCATACCCAATTTAAATCTTACCTCCTATCTCAAAGGCTCCGGATTTATGAAGCTGTTTTCTTACTTATTCGGAATAGATATGACCTATCACTTTTTTAAGGAGAGCTACACAAGACCCTTTTCAAGATTGACCTTTGCCACAATTATAGGTATCGCGGCAGGCTTTGCAGGCGGATTTGCGGGCCCCATATATGCCGCCGTTGTAATCGGCGGATTGTTCGCGTTCTTCCTGATTATGAAGTCGGTGCGTGCGGGCGTTTACATGACTGTATTTCTGGCGCCGCTTATGCCCACAATGGTAATGGTTGCTCTGACCCTGCTGTGCCTATTCTCGCTGATAATCAATTCTCTTATTGCCAAGGAGTTTAAGTGGCGTTTTGAGGGTGTTGGATTTTTGATTTTGGGATTTTTGGCGGTGTACCTGTTCGCTTCGATTAATTCCTTTGCCATGGTGAACAGCCTTAGCATACTTGCGGTGTACATTGCGTTTATGCTGTTTTACTTTGTGGTTATAAACACCATAAAAACTCGGAAACAGTTGTTTGACGTGCTGAGCCTGTTTGCTGTATCGGGGGCGCTTGTCTGCCTGTATGGCATTGCCCAGTACGTATTTGGCTGGGATACCGCTTCGGCATGGGTTGACGAGGAGATGTTCACCGATATTAAAATGAGGGTGTACTCCACTCTTGAGAACCCCAACGTTTTGGGCGAGTATATTCTGCTCGTGCTTCCGGTTTGCGTGGCGCTTATATGGCAAAAGTCCAAGGCTCTGCCCAAGCTGGTCTATATAGCCATGGCGGTGGTTATGTTCGCCACCCTTATTCTCACCTTCTCCAGAGGCTGCTGGATAGGCGTTATGATAACGGCAGGTATTTTTGTTACGTTTGTATGCGGAAAGCTGTGGGGACTGGCGCTGATTGCTCTGCCCTTTATCCCCATGGTTATTCCGGAGAGCATTATCAACAGGTTTGCCAGCGTGGGAGATATGAAAGACTCGTCTACCTCCTACAGGGTTTATATTTGGTTCGGAACCCTGGCAATGATAAAGGACTTCTGGGCTTCGGGAATAGGACCGGGCACAGAGGCGTTCAAGTCGGTTTATCCGTTCTATTCCTACAGCGGAATTGTCGCGCCTCACTCTCACAATATGTTCCTGCAAATTTTTGTTGAGTCGGGAATTGTGGGTATAGGCGTTTTCCTGGCAGTTTTGTTTATGTTCATGAAGAAAATGGTTACAGGTTATCAGGCAACGAGCGGAAAGGGCAGCAAGCTGGGCGCAATGATTGTCGCCATCGCCGCAGGCGTAGTCGGCTTTGCGGTTCAAGGCATGTTTGACAACTGCTTCTATAACTACAGAGTGTTCCTGATTTTCTGGTATGTGATCGCTCTGGGCGTTGCCGCTGTGCATATTGCAAAGAGTGAGGGGCGCAACGGTGAAAAGGCGGTGAAGAGAAAGTGATAAAGGTTGTTGAGGTGTCCTCCGACTCCAATATCGGCGGCGCCGGGAAATGTATCATAACCTTTTTGAAGTATTTTGACCGTGATAAGTTTGACGTGTCGGTGGTGCTTCCGAAAAATTCACTGCTGCTTCCTGAAATTAAGGCCCTCGGAATCAAGACCTATGAGCTGGACAGGCTGGCCGAAAAGTCTCTGGACGCGGGAGCCGTAATGGGGCTTAGGAAGCTTTTCGGAGAGCTGAAGCCGGATATAGTTCACACTCACGCCAGCATGTCCGCAAGGTTTGCGGCAAAGCTGCGAGGGATTAAGACGGTGTATACCAGGCACAGTGTGTTTGAGCCGTCAAAGAGGTTGTCTCAGGGCTTAGGCAAGGTGGTGAACGGCTTTGTCAATAACCACACTGCCGATAGGATAATAGCTGTTGCGGAGGCGGCAAAGGATAACCTGACCGCCACAGGGGTCAGCGCGGATAAGATAGAGGTTATATTAAACGGTGTTGAGCCCCTAAGGCCGCTGCCCGACAGGGACAAAATCAGAGCGGACTTCGGAATTGCCTCTGATGAAAAGGCTGTTGCCATAATCGCCAGATTAACCGAGGTTAAGGGGCATAAGTATTTTGTGGAAGCCGCAAAGATACTCAAGGAGAGAGGAATTAAGGCAAAATTCCTTATTGCCGGAACGGGAGATACGGCAGAGGAAGTTAAACAACAGATTGAAAGAGAAAATCTGTCCGACACGGTTAAGATGTTGGGATTTCTGAACGATGTGGAGCCGTTAATGAACGCCATGGATATTCAGGCCAACTGCTCTTTCGGAACAGAGGCGACAAGCCTTTCCCTGCTCCAGGGAATGAGTCTGGGAAAACCTGCCGTGGTTACAGAATTCGGCGGCAATCCCGGAGTTATCCGAAACGGACGGAACGGGTATCTGGTTCCCATAAAGAACCCGAAGGCTATGGCGGATTGTCTTGAAAGGCTTATGACAGACAGCGAGCTGTACTGCAAAATGGAAAGCGCCGCCATTGAGATATACCGAGAGCGTTTTACAGCGGAGGTTAATACCCGCAGCATTGAAAATGTATATTATGATCTAATGAATAAATAATTTTGGAGGAATAAGACATGAAGAAAGCAAAGTTTAACACAATGGATTTTGTGATTATACTGGTTGTTGTTCTGGTTGTTGCCGCAGCGGGATACTTCTTTGTATCATCAACCGGGGCAAGCACAGGCAGCGGCGGATCGGGCAGCAAGGACGTAACCGCGACAATCGAAGTCGAGTTTATTAAAAAGGATTTGTATATGACCGAGCTGCCTCAGGTCGGCGATAAGGTTACAATCGGCGCAAAGGAAAAAATGCCCGCAACGGTTGTGGGAGTGAGAGCCGAGCCCGCAAAGGTGGTAAGCTACGATCTGGAAAACGGTTCTGCAGGCTGGGCTGAAATTCCCGATAAGTATGATATATACGTAACCTTGGAAGCAAACGCGGTGGACGACGGCGACGCAATCAATATCAACAACAGCCCCATAAGAGTAGGCGACCCCAATGCGGTTCGTTCGCAGGGCTGGGCGGGTTACGGCTATGTAACCAAGTTGGATGTTACCGAATAACAGCTTAAATTACGAAAGGAAAGATAATTATGAGTAAAAAGAGTTCGTTTAAGAAAGACGGAAAAGTTTTCGGAGTAATAAGCATAATTGATATACTCGTTGTTGTTTGTATTATTGTTCTCGCTTTGGGAATTTATGCCAAGTATACATCAGACAGCGATGCTGTTGCCACTGCGGAAAAGACAAAGATAGAGTACGTCTATAAGGTTCAGGGCGTGAGAAACTATACTGTTGAAGCCCTTAAAAAGGGCGGTCCCGTGTATGACAGCGATACCAAGGAATATGCCGGTGAGGTTGTCGGCGTGAGGGAAGAGGAGTCTGTGCAATCAATCAGCCTTGTTGACGGAACATATAAGACGGTTACGGTGCCCAATAACTATGACGTATACGTTACAATTCAGGTGGACGGAAAGTATAACAGCCTGGGTCTTTATACCAATGAAAATAAGTATATCGGAGCAGGTCAGACCTTAAACGCCAAAACTAAGTTTGCGACCACCGAGGGTGAGATTGTAGAAGCAAGAGCTTTGGATGCAACAGAGTAACTAAGGGTGGTATAGGTTGAAAATCCTTGAAAGATTAATGCATATAATATATCCCAATGTCTGCGCTTTCTGCGGAGAGGTTATGGAGTTTAACAAGGCGGGATTGTACATATGCAGTGAATGTATGGAAAAGGTTGATTTTTGTGCTAACAAGGAGTGCTGCAGAATTTGCGGCACTCCTCTTAATAATGAGCGGTATAACAGGTGCGATGGATGTTATAACAAGCTGAGAAACAAAATCCCCATATACTATGAGCGTATTGCTTCCGTGTGCGAATACAACGAAAACAGCAAGCCGGGGATTTTGCGGTATAAGAAAAGCGGGATTCCCGCTGTGATGAACACATACGCCGCACTAATTCAAGGTACGGTCTTGAGCAATTTCGACGGCGTTGAGTTCGACTTGGTTGTGGCTGTGCCGCCCAGGGCTGACAGAATGAAAGAGATTGGATTTGACCAAAGCCACTATTTGGCAAAGAGAACCGCAAAGCGCATGAATGTGAAATATGTGCGTAAGGGCTTGAAAAGAGTTCGCAAAACCGAAAAGCAGACAAGCCTCAATCAGCATTTGCGGCAACAAAACCTTGCCGGAGCTTTTGAGTTTGTGAAATCCACGGATTTGGTCAGAAACAAAACGGTTTTGGTAATAGATGATGTTACTACAACAGGAGCCACCATTGACGAATGTGCCAGAGCCTTGAGAGCGGCGGGAGCCGACAAGGTGTACGGCGCAACAATCGCCACTACGGCAGGTAACTCGGAGGGTTAATTATGAAAAAGGTTATTCAGGTTCTGCTTATAGCAGTGGGAGCGGCGCTGCTCGTATTCGGAGTTGTCTCTCTCTTTGTTGTAAACGCCGACTTCGGAACAGTCCTAACACCCATAATCGGGCTGGGTATAGTTCTGTGCGGCGTGTTTTATCCTAAGATTATCGGCTCAAAGAGCAGGGTAGTTAAAGTATTGAGGATTTCGGTTGTTGCGGCCTTTTGTGTATGTGTTGCGGCAGCGTGCGCAATTCATTTTTACGGAATATATGACACCACTGCCTATGACGAGGATGCGTTAATCATTCTGGGAGCGGGAATACACGGCGATGAGCCCTCCTTAATCCTAAAACTCAGGCTGGATACAGGAGCGGAATATGCCGAGAAAAACCCTGAGGCTGTGATTGTAGTCAGCGGAGGAAGAGGCCCCCAGGAGGATATAACAGAAGCCCTTGCTATGAAAAATTATTTAATCGAAAAGGGCGTTGCCGCAGAGCGTATAGTTATGGAGGACAAGGCGTCAAGCACAACGGAAAATTTTAGGTTTTCGAAAGCATTGCTTGACAACCGTTTCGGAGAGGGAAATTATAAGACGGCTGTTATTACAAACAACTTCCATATTTTCCGAGCGGTCAGACTTGCAAAAATGAACGGATTGGAGGTTGCCCACTGCCACGCCACAATCCCCTGGTACTGGACTTTCTCAACCTACATAAGAGAGCTTGCGGCAGTAATAAAAATGTTTGTGCTCAAGTACTGAGAGATATATAACAGGGTGAACCCCTGCTTTTGATCCGCGGAAACAGGGAGGACAGCAGTTATTTCGCCAATCAAAAGAGAGCATTCCGCCTTAAAGTCCTGTTTATAGGACACCAAATCAAATATAATGTACCTAAAGATAAAGATAAAATTTATTCAGGAGGTATATTATTATGTATACAAATTACGGATATGTAGGATTGGCTGACGGAATACTCTATTGTACCATGGAGGACGCCCTTGAGGCAAACCCGAAAAATTAACTAAGAGGTGTTAAAGAATAATGAGGAAACTTTTATTAATTACAGGAGATTTGGCAACCGGGAAATCAACATTTTCCAATATACTTTCTCAGAGATATAAAGTCAATGTGTTTTGCAAAGATTCTATTAAAGAGGTTTTAGGAGATACAATAGGATTTAAGAATAGAGAAGAAAACAAAAAGCTTTCCAATGCCTCAATGAAATTGATGTTTTTCATTTTTTCGGAATTTGCTGAGTTAGGGAAAGACCTAATATTAGAGTCAAATTTTCATACAGAAGAATTAGAGGGACTGCATGAAATTGCACGGAATAATAATTATGAGGTGCTTACGATTTCGCTTTATGGAAATGTTAAGATTTTGCATGAAAGATATATGAACAGAATTAATGAGAACCGTCACCCGGTTCATTTAAGCGCAACACTGGATGTATTTGAAGATTTTAAAAGGTGTTCGGATTATTTGACTAATGTGGAAATACCCGGGGAAGTGATAAGAGTAAATGCAGATGATTTTGCTTATCAAAGCAACCCGGATTTGCTAACAGAGTTAGATCAATTTATGGAAGAAAATAATAATGAATTTTAGCTCTGCATCGGCGAATAGTGTTTCCTATAGCAAAGAAGGTTTGCGCACGCGGCGCATCGTCGCAATATGCCCTCATAGCTCGGCTTGCCTGTTCGGCAAGCCTACGCCTTTGCGGGCATTTGCTCCTCTGTCCCAAAAAGTCTGTCGACTTTTCGGGAGCCTCGTGTCCATTATCTTGGGGTTTGGGGCGAAGCCCCAATCGGTTTCCCCGAAGGGGAAAACCGACCCCGCCCGGGTCTGGCGGGCGGAACAGGGCTAGGCGAATAGATTCAAAGGCAAAGCCTTTATCAAAATATTGTTTTAATATGTTGTTGCGATTGCCCTTCCGCCCCTCGCCGTGGGGCTGATAAATGGATTAATATACCAAAGTTCACCTAAGGCAGAGGCAAAAAAAGATAATGTATTTAAGCAAAGTGCATAAAAGAGAGAAAAAGCGAAAAAAATATAAAAAAAGGCTTGACAAAAGAGTCGGTGTGTGATAAGATATCATGGTCGTCACAACGGCGGCAGCCACGGAAATCAGCTTCAAAAACTTTTTTAAAAAAGTTGAAAAAAGTACTTGACAAAAGCTGAGAGATGTGGTAAGATATAAAAGTTGCTGCGAGAGCAGCGGGATGCTTGAAAAATAAATAG
>JABLTO010120932.1_pt1 | contig 97316 bp, 97 predicted proteins | sample 7160091 | NCBI WGS metagenome assembly JABLTO01 (sample SAMN14651225, study PRJNA627086) | human gut metagenome | isolation source: feces | host: Homo sapiens | reverse complement strand
TCTCTCTCCTTGGGCCCTCTCGTTCGACTTGCATGTCTTAGGCATGCCGCCAGCGTTCATCCTGAGCCAGGATCAAACTCTCAATAAAATTTTTTTATTTTAGTTTAATCTAAGCTACTCAAATTGACTTTTTTACTTAGTTTTCAAAGAACGTTTTCTTAAGCACTTTTGTCAAGTGCAATATGAGTTTATCAAAATCAGTTCTTAATGTCAATAGATTTTTTGACATTTTTTTCTTTTTTTTGATTTTTTCATTTTCTTGATATTATCTATCAAAATGAAACTTTTTTTACAAAACTCACTTTACACATTTTCCTCAAGTACGTTTTACATTCTACACTACTTAAAATGTAAATGCAACTGTTTTTTTCACTTTTTTGAAATTTTGACATTTTTTGTTCAAATTATCACCTTTTTCAATTATGCTTTCCTCTTATTATATGCTTGATTTACCTTATTTTATTCAAAATCTAATTACACAAAAAGCCATCAGTTATAGATGACTTTTGTATTTAAATGATATTTTTATTTACCACAACAATTTTTATATTTTTTACCGCTGCCGCAGCTACATAGGTCATTACGACCAGGTTTCTTTTCTTTTCTTATAGGTTTTCTTGGTTCTTCGCCTTCTGTTTCATTAGTTTTTCCTTTGACAGTTTGTTTTCTTTCAGTATTTTGCTCAATGTTGGCCTTTAACAAGAATTGTGCTATTGTGTCATCAATTCTATTTAAAAGATCTTCAAACATATCATATCCTTCCATTGTATAGGCTTGTAATGGATTGGTTTGCGCATATTGTCTTAAGAAAATACCTTCCTTTAAACCTTCCATAGCATTTAAGTGTTCTACCCATAGTGAATCTATTATTCTTAGTGATATAGCACGCTCAAATTCTTCAAAGTTAGGAGCATCTTTTATTTTAAGTTCATAATCATCATTAATCATTGTTGATAAGTACTCAATTAATTTACCTTCATCTAAATCTTTTAAATCGTTTTCTTTAACTTTTGTAGATTTCAAGAAATTAGTATTAACATATTCAATTATTTCCTTTAAATCATCTTCAGTAATTTTACCTTCTTTAGAATGAGCTGTAACTAAATCTTCAATGGTATTTCTAAATGTTTCTTTAATTGAATCATGGATACTTTCGTTATCAATAATTGTATTTCTTTGTTCATAAATGATTCTTCTTTGTTCATTTACAACATTATCATAATCAAGAAGATTTTTACGCATATCAAAGTTGTTACCTTCAACTTTCTTTTGAGCTGATTCAATTGACTTAGTAAGAGATTTAGAGCGAATTGCTTGATCGCCTACCATGCCTAAGGCTATAACCATATTTTTTACCTTATCAGTACCAAATCTACGCATTAAATCATCTTCAAATGAGACAAAGAATTGACTCATACCAGGGTCTCCTTGACGACCAGCACGACCACGTAATTGGTTATCTATACGACGTGATTCATGACGTTCTGTACCAATTACACATAATCCGCCTAATTCTTTAACACCTTTGCCTAATTTAATGTCAGTACCACGACCAGCCATATTAGTAGCAATTGTAATAGCGCCTTTTTCACCTGCTAGAGCAACTATTTCTGCTTCACGAGCATGGTTCTTAGCATTTAACACCTCATGTTTTAAACCTTCTTTTTTTAGTAAGGCAGATAACTTTTCATTATTTTCAACAGATATAGTACCTACTAAGATAGGTTGTCCAGTTTCATGTATTTTTTTAATAGTTTTTACTATGGCAGTATATTTTCCTTCTTCAGTTGAGTAAACAAGGTCTGCTAAGTCTTCACGAATAACAGGCCTATTAGTTGGAATTTGAATTACATACATGTTATATATATTTCTAAATTCTTCTTCTTCAGTTTTAGCTGTACCTGTCATACCAGATAGTTTATTGTACATTCTAAATAGGTTTTGGAATGTAATTGTAGCCATTGTTTGAGTTTCTTCATTTATTTTAACGCCTTCTTTAGCCTCGATGGCTTGGTGAAGACCTTCGCTATACTGACGTCCTTGCATTAAACGACCAGTAAAAGGATCTACAATGATAATTTGGCCAGCATCAACAACATAATCAACATCTTTTTTAAAGCCATAGTTTGCTTTTAAAGCGTTATTGATATGATGAACTAAAGCAGAGTTTCCATAGTCATATAAGTTGTCTAGATGAAATATTTTTTCTAGTTTAGCAGCACCAGCTTCAGTTATAGAAACATTTTTAGTTTTGTTATCAACTTGATAATCTTCCTCATCTACTAATTTTTTAACTGCTTTATCAGCATCCATATATAAGTTTTTAGAATTTTGTTTGCCACCAGAAATAATTAATGGTGTTCTTGCTTCATCAATTAATATTGAATCGACCTCATCAACAATACAGAAATTAAGTGGTCTTTGTACACGATCTTCTTTGTGGACAACCATATTATCTCTTAAGTAATCAAAACCAATTTCATTATTAGTTGAGTATAAAATATCACAATTATAAGCCGCTTGTTTTTCTAAGACATTCATTTCCCGAGTGTTAAGACCAACGCTTAAGCCTAAAAATCTAAAGATATTACCCATCCATTCTGAGTCACGTTTTGCTAAGAATTCATTAACAGTAATAATATGTACACCTTTACCATCTAATGCATTTAAGTAAGCAGGCATTGTCTCGGTTAAAGTTTTACCTTCACCAGTTTTCATTTCAGCAATATTGCCATAGTGAATAGCAAGTCCACCTAAAATTTGGACAAAATAAGGTTTTTCACCTAAAATACGATAATCTGCTTCACGAACAACTGCGAAGGCATCAACCACTAAATCGTTTAGGCTTTCTCCTTTTTCTAGTCTTTCTTTAAATTCTTGTGTTTTATTTTTTAATTCTTCATCACTAAGAGCGGACATTTCGCTATCTTTAGCAACTATTTCATTTGCAATTTTTTCAAATCTTTTTAATTCTTTATATTCTGAATCTATTAGTTTTCTAAATAATCCCATAAATATAACCTCCATAATGGATATTTTAGCACAAAAGTCTGGACAAAAAAAGAATAATTCTATCAAGTCATAAAAAAATACTCACTTTTTAGTGAATATTTTTGTTTTTTTATTTATTTTGTATTAATTATGCCGTATTCGCCATCTTTTCTTTTATAAACTACTGAAACATTATCAGTGTCACTATTTTTGAAGATATAGAAATCATGGCCTAGTAATTCCATTTGTAAAACTGCTTCTTCTTCATCCATTAAATGAAGTGTTAATTCTTTTCTTTTAGTAATATTAGAAACTTGTTCTTCTTCTATTTCCATATCAATCATTTCATATTTTAAAGCATCTTTAAATTTCTTTTTTAATTTAGTTTTATTTTTTCTTATTTGTCTTTCTAATTTGTCAATGCTAGTATTAAGGGCTGCATAAAAGTCTTTATCACTTGTCTCACTACGAAGTGTAAATTTTGGTGTTGGCACTGTTACCTCAATAATATCCTCATTATTTTTCACTCTTACTACAACGTAAGCTTTTAGGCTTTCAGGTTCTTTAAAGTAACTATCCAAATGACCAATTTTCTCTTCAATTTGAGTTTTCATTCCTTCAGTTATTTTAATTTTATCCCCTCTTATGTCAATTCTCATTCTATCACCTTCCTTATGATTATTTTAGCATAAAGACAAGAAAAAAACTACGAATTGTAGCTTTATTCACATTTTTTTCTTTTAGTTGACAGTACAATATACTTCTTCAACATCAATAGCTTGTAAGCCCTTAGTTGTTTCTATCAATTTAAATTCTACTATTTCTCCTTCTCTTAATGATTTATAACCATCTTTTCTAATGGCTGAGTAGTGAACAAAGATATCTTCTAAGTTTCCATACTCAATAAAACCATATCCTTTCGTATTATTGAACCACTTTACAGTTCCTTTAAGCATCATTTGCCATCATTCCCTTTCTATTTTGCTCTATGCTTAATACTAATCATGCGCCCGTACTACCTTAAAACTAAACTTCAAATTCTGCAGTTATTTGATTAATTAGAATATAATTCGTACTCAACTCACGATAGCAAAATTTTATCTTAAAAATATGTCTAATGGAGTTATTTTTGCTTCAAATAGCGTTTTTGATGCTTGAAATATACTTTTTTATAATTTTTGATATTTTTTTAATATATTAATCTTTAAAAAAAACTATTGATACATGGAAACGGTTATATTTTTATAATTTTGATAAACTTGGTTTGTAAGGAGAAAAGGTATGAAAAAAAAGTTTATTGAATCTTCCTTAGACCTTATAAAATCAAAAAAAGTGGTTGATAATCTAGAGGAAAAAAGATTAAGATATGGTCTTGAAGGATTTTACAACACATATACTAAATTTATGGTAATGCTCATATTATCTTTAATACTTGGTATATGGCGAGAATACTTATTGTTAATATTAGTTTATTCAAGTTTGAGACTATACGGATTTGGAATTCACATGGAAACAACTTTTCAGTGTTGGGTGACTACTATTCCTTTATACATTGGTGGTTGTCTAGTTATTAAATATTTTAATTTTCCATTGCAAATATCTCTTCTATTATGGCTATGTGGATTTATATCATTTTTGCTTTTTGCTCCTGCTGATACACCAAAAAGGCCCTTAATTCATAAAGAAAAAAGGGTAAGAGCTAAAGTGTTATCATTAATAATATTATTAACGTATTTTTTGATATTTAATGTGATAAAAAGTCAAATGATTAAAGAGGTTATATTATTAGGAGTTATCTTAGAAAGTATTTCGATAAATCCTTTGTTATATAAGTTATTTAATATGCAGTACAATAATTATAAGTGTTTTGTGAAAAATATGGGTTAAATTTATTTAATATAAGTTTTAACAAAGAAAGGAGTGGGTCTTAATGTTCTTAGTTAATATGTTATCTGGAATAGCAAATTTATTTGCTAAGTCAATATCTACTGCTTGTTGGTGGTTTGTATTCGATGAACCTACTGCAGATAAAGACCTATTATAAAAAGTGAGCTTCTACTCACTTTTTGCTTGGCTTTTTTTGATAGCTATATCATTTATAAATAGATTGTTTTTAATAGATGTTTTGATATTTAAGTTCTTTCTAAATAAAGAATACAAACCTAAGCCATGCCCTTTTTTCTTTGATGTATAGTTAACTTCTCCTAAAGAATCTAAATCTACACCACCAGAAAAAGTATTAATAACAGTTATTTTTATTTCAGTATCTGTTTCTTTAAATTTTAAATAAACAAGTTTTTCTTTAGTATTTGTAGCAGATTCTAAGGCATCATCCAAACTTATACCTAAAGCCTCACAAAACAAATTATAACTTCTTGGACTTACAACATCCAAAATGTCAGAGGTTATATCATTGGTTATAGAAATATTTACGTTACTTTTCTCATGCTTAGCAAGTTTTCCCATAACTAGACCATTAATACCAAGTGGCATAGCATTAATATCATTTTTAATATAAACTGATGAATTAGTATCTTCTAATAAGTCATCAATTAAGGCTTTAGCTTCTTTATTGGCAACATCTTTTATCCCTAACAATTTGCTTTCAAAATTATGTTTAAGAATACTATACTCAGTAATAACTTTCTTGTTAGTTAAATTATTTTCTTCTAATAATTTGTTAGTTAGTTTTAGAACCATAATTCTATAGTTCTTCGCTATTATTTGTATTATTGAGATAGTAAATAGGACTGCTATAATAAATACTAGACTTATTACTGTATCATTTTTTATAAATTTAAGCTCCATAAATCCTAATATAAGTAGTATTGTTATAATACCTACAATATATTTTGACGATATATTTAATTTACTTACCTTTTGGTATATCTTTTGGTAATGAGTTAAAAACGGTTTTATGCTTACAGTTACTATCAATAAAAACGACATACATAATGAACCCATTGTCTTTGATATTTCGGGATTTAATTCATAGTATTTAAACAAATCAAAAACATTAAATACTAACATAACAATTAAATCTAATACTATACAAAATATCCAAATGATAATTCCATAGTTTTTTGCTTCTTCTCTTGAACATTTATATAATGATCGAAACATAAAGTAAAAGTATAAAATTGTTAAAATATTTCCTAAGAGTTTTAATTCAATGTAATTTAAGAAAACTTGAATTACTGGCATAACTATTATTATAATTATTTTTAATACTAAGTTTTTCATATTTATTTTTTTATTGCTTAATTTTTGAAAAGCAAAAAATGCAGCCATTTCATAAAATAACATGGACAAGTAACTTAATATTATCTCTTTCATTCTCCATCGATCTCCTTTCTATACTTTTTAGATAGGTATTCGACCTTTTCACCATTGTTTAAAACAAAGTAACCTTTAGCATAATTTCTTTCAACCATTCTTTCTTTGTTAGCTAAACAACTTTTATGAGTTTGAACAAATCTATCATCTAAAAGATTTAAAAGTTCTGTTAAAGAATAATTAACCTTAAAATTAACTTGATCTGTATCTGTATAAATAATTGATTTTCTTTCCTCTTTATCTCTTAAAATATATAAAATATTTTTCATATAAATTGATACATCGGCATGTTTACCTTTTATATTCAACATTTTTTTATCGACTTTTTTGCTGATAATCTTGTTGAAATCTTTTTCTAATCTTTCGGCCATATTTTGAAATTTTTCAATAAAATCAAATACTTCTAATATCTGCCTATGTACCGATTCAAACATGTTATCATGACAAGTCACAAAAATAATTTCGCTATCCCAGTCATTTTCCCTAATTTTACTAGCAATTTCAATACCACTTATGCTGTTTTCTAACTCAATGTCCATAACATAGATTTTTGGATACAACGTATTTTCCAATTCTTTTTGCAAATTGTTATCATACTTGGAGAAATAAGCGATATCTAAATTAATGTCTTTTTGAATGCTTATTTTTCTTACAACTTGCTTAATTTGTTCTTGTACTGCCTTGTCATCTTCGACAATAATGATTTTTACCATAAAATCTCTCCCAATCTCAATACTACACCTTTAAATTATATCACAAATAAAAGAAAAATTAAAATACCCCGATAAGTGGTGAAAAAGAAAAAAATATCCTCAATCATTAATTAGACGGGATATTAGATATTTTTTTGGTTCTTCATAATAATAAATTGTATTACTTAACTTTTCTTTAACATAACTTTCTATTATTTCGTTATTGCCAATAAGAAAGAAATTTATTTTCTTCTTTTTTTGTTTCATTAGGTAATCTAAAGCGTTTTTGGTATCCTTAAAAATACTAGTTTCTATGGTTTTAACACCTGAAGAAGAAATTATTTCTATGTGAGTATTGTGAACATTATAAATTAAATCATCTTTATTTAATGTGTATAAGTCTATTTCATTAAAGTAAGTGGGATACAGCCCTAAATCATTAAACGAAATTGTTAAAATATATTTGTCTACTTTAGAGTAATGGCAAGGTATGATAATTTTAAATTTTGGCGTTTTAAAGAAACTTAACCAATGCTTAATGATTAAAAACTTTTCTAATTCTATTTTAAAGTTTTCTAGGTCAATTATTTTACCACATCTTAAGTATTTAAATGTTTGCTCTTTTAACTCTTCTTTTTCTATGTATGCAATAATATTGTCATATAAATATAAGGTTTTATAATTCATAAAAAATCCCTTTAGGGATTAATTTAATTCGGTCATACTTTTTCCTAAGACATTGTTAGGATTAGTAAGAGTTCCATTTACATATGTTTCAAAAAGAAGAGTATTTGGCTTTGAAGTTTCTAATTTACTTGTACTTGAAGTAGCAATATGGTCACCAGTTTTTACTTCATCGCCAACTTTTACAGTAACGTCTTTTACACTATAATAGATAGTAGTTAATTTTTCGTTGTTTTCAATAGTTAGAACTGTACCTAGTATTTCATCTTCTTTAATGTCTTTTACTAAACCATTATAGACGGCAAGAATAGCAAATTCATCTTGAGATTCATACAATATACCTGTGTTTGGCATATATGTGCTAGCATAGTAGATTAAAGCGTTTTCTTGACTTTCTTTGGACTCTTTTTTGTCGTAATAATTTTTGGCTATACTTACTGATTCACTATTATAAGGATTAATTATTTTTTCTACTTCTTTTGGTTGTTCTTCAGTAGTTTCTTCGTTATTGAACACACTCATTGAATAGTTATAATTTTCGTCCTTATTAACAGACTTATTTAATAAGTTTTTACTTAAAAACGTAATTGAACAAGCCATAACTCCTAGAATGATAAGGTAAAGTGTTGGTAATACAAATCTTTTTAATTTTCTTTTTCTCATAATTTTCCTCCTAATTCTATTTTGAGTAGAAGGATTTTTTTTATACATTTATTTTTGATATTTCAGTATTTTGATAAAAATAATTTAATATTTCTTTGTAATTGTGATTTTCCTTGGCCATACCATTTGCTCCGTATTGACTCATACCAACTCCATGACCATAGCCTTTGGTAGTAATCTTTATATCGTTATCTAGGCATTCTATTGTAAAGTCAGCGGATCTTAGACCAAGTAAACTTCTTACTTTAGTTCCTAAAAAAGTTTTATCGTTAATGGTGAGACTTGCAACCCGATTAGATGATGTTTTTTGGATATTTTCTATTTTAATGTTGTCGCAAGGAATTTCTAAGGACTTGCAAAAATCTTCTTTAGATATGGTTTTAGTAAATTCGTAATTTTTAATGGATTCATTATCCCAAGTTGATGGTACTGATTTTAAGTAAGGTAAGTCAGACTTAAAAACTGATTCAACATTTTCGGTATAACCATTACTCATTGAAAAGTAAAAAGCATTAATTGTTTGGCCATTATATGTTAGTATTTCACCTTCAGTAGCTAGGACAGCATCACGGACTTTTAGATAGTTTTTGAAGAAGGATATGCCCCATTTTTTTAATAATTCTTCATTAGTTTGATAAGCTTGATCTTTAGTACCTATAATTAAATCATAATCTAAGTTTCTAGTTTCTTTTTTATACATAGCATAAGTTCTTGCGGCAACAGCTTGGGCTTTTAGGGCTTCGGGCTCAAAAGAAGCGGGCATTTCAGCTGCGACAACACCAATGATGTAGTCTTCAATGTTAACATTTTTAATTGAGCCATCACTTTCATTTAATAAATTGACGGTTATTTTTTTAGTTTTATCACTAACTGGGACTGGTTCAAAGTAAATTTGCTTAATATTTTTGGTAACAATAAATAAAATAATAGTTAATATTAAAACAACAGCAAGAAGAATTTTATTTTTCATAAGGACCTCTTATAGAAATTCTAAAATAAATTGGGCTACTAAGTAACCTAGGGCTAGGCTTAATAATAAAACAAGAATGCGCGTTTCCCATATTCGATTTTTTTTAATTATTTTTTCAAAGTTGATACCGGATAAGGCAAAACATGAAAAAAGAGTACATATAAAATACAAATAGACTTTACTATTCATAATATGCTCCATTTTCATAACTAATGATTTTTTCTACTCTTCTTAAGTGTTTTTCTTCATTTACATATGGTGTTTCAATAAATGTTTTTACAATAAGAAGTGCATCTTCAACACTTATTCCACCAAAGGCTAACATATTGGCTCCATTGTGATTTCTTGCTTGATAGGCTTCTTCTTTTTTTACTACTCTAGCACAGCGAATACCTTTAACTTTATTAGCAGCGATGGAAACCCCTATACCATTGCCACAGATGATTATACCAATACTACTTTTATCATTCACAACTTTTTTAGCTACATCAAAGGCAAAATCTGGATAGTCATCTAAAGGATTGTTTTCAAGTAAAGATTTTTCCACAATATAACCTAATTCGATAAGTTTATCTATTAAATTATTTTCTAGTTCAACACCACGATGATCTGATGCGATATAAATTTTCATTTTTTTTCCTCCTTTAATAAAATACTTTTGAATAATGGCCATAGTACTTCTTTTTTTAAAGTGTAATTTAAAATATATAGGTCATGACCTGGGTATTCATTTGCTTCTATTATAAAACATTTTTCATCACCAATGCAAACATCAAAGCCAATATAGCCTATTTCTTTTAATTCTTTACTTAGTGTTTGACATAATTTTTTTACTTCTTTCTTTTTTTTGATAATTCTTCCATATGAATTAGGTCATAATCAGTATAACCCGCTTCGTAAATTAAGCCACATTTTATGATATCTAAAGATACTAAAATCTTGTTTTTGCCAGATCTTGTCGACACTTTGTTAATTGTTTTTTTAAAGTTTTTCATATTCATATTTTTTATTCTTGTTAATAAATACATTTTTTTCATCACCATAAAAAAGTTTAATTAAGAAATGTGTTAAAAATGTGCATAAGTGATAAAAAAGAAAGAAGATTAATTTTCTTCTTTCAAATTGTATTTTTTGTTAAATTTTTCAATTTTACCAGCTTTTTTAGCTTTTCCTTGTTGTCCTGTATAGAATGGATGACATTCTGAACAAACTTCAACGTCGATATGTTCTTTAGTAGATTTTGTTTTGAATGTTGCTCCACAAGCACAAGTAACAGTAGCATCTTTCATTTCTGGGTGAATATTTGCTCTCAATTTACTCTCTCCTTTCGCCATACCAAAGTCCTTGGTATAGTATTTCTTCGTCTAATGTATTATATCATACTTTTTTAGATAGACAAGTCATATTTTATAAGTTTTGACAAAATTTTAGTAAAATAAAGATTAGTTATAGCTATTTATAATCCACTGAACATCTCTTTTACCATTAATTCTTGTAATTAAACCTTTTTGTTGCATTTTAAGCATTTTTGTTTTAGTTGTTCTTAATGTCTAGTTAATCACGCTAGCAAGCTCTGTTTGCGTTATTGTCTAAATTTTTCAAAGTGCAAAAATTGCACTTTGAAACTATTATATCTTAGAAATAATTTATTATTTTTTCACTAATATACTTATGTCCTTTATAGTTTAATTCGTAGTTATCATTGTCAAAGAAGTAATCTTTATTTGTGGTGATATCTGTTATATCTATAAATGTGGTGTGATATAAACTCGCTATTTCTTTTAAATTATTGTTTAGTTCTTTTACTTGTTTCGAACTTAGTTTATGTGTAGGATAAAGGCTTATTAAAAATATTTGTTTTTTATTATAAATATCTAGTATTTTTAAGATTTTGGTCATGTTTTCTAAATAATTATTTATTTCTTTAGAAGTTATTTTAGTTTTACTATTTAATTCTTCCATACCTAAAGCAATAGTTAAAACACTTGATGAATAAATGGTCTTTGTTATGGACTCTTTATTATCTAAAGTATAATTATTATCTAATTTTAAAAGTAAAGTTTCGGTAGTTTCATATTCATGACTAAAAGATGTTATATACTTTAAAGTGATTTTTTTATTCTCGTAGTAATCTTTTAAATAATCATTAAAACTATAGCCTCTTATGTGATAAGCTGTATAACCCAAAGATAAGTTATCACCAAGGGTTACGATGCTTACTTTTTCATGATAAAAAGCTTTATATATAATAAACGTTAAAAAAATTCCAATTAAAATTGTAGCTAGTATTTTCTTTTTCATAGTTACCTCTAGTACATTTTATGGAATTATCTTTATCTTATTCATCTATTATAGCAATGTCTGCTCCAACCCTTGATAGTTTTTCTATAATATGTTCATAGCCTCTTAGGATATGGTCTATTTCATTTATAATGGTTGTTTTATTAGCAGTTAAACCAGCTAAAACTAAGGCGGCACCGGCTCTTAAATCACTAGAAATTACTTCCTCACCGGTTAGGGGGGTTGGCCCTTTTATATAAGCAGTGCTTTTTTGAATAGTTATGTCTGCACCCATGTTATTTAGAAACGGTACTTGACCCATACGATTAGAATAAATTGTTTCTTCTAAAATACTTGTTCCATCACACTGAGTTAATAAAACACTCATTGGTTGGGCTATGTCAGTTGGAAATCCTGGATATGTTAATGTTGTTACATTAATTGGTTTCATTTTAGCTACTTTGTTAATAACTACACTATTTTCTTTGATATCCATATCAATACCTATTTCTTCTAATTTAGAAAATAAGGCTTGTAAGTGTTCTTTAATAATATTGTTGATAATTAAGTTTTTACCTAACATGGCACCGGCAATTATATAAGTTCCAGCTTCTATTCGATCAGGTATAACCTCAATCATGGCTTTATGAAGATAATTTACACCTTCAATAGTTATTTTACTAGTTCCAGACCCAGTAATTTTGGCCCCCATATTATTTAGAAATGTTGCTACATTAACTATTTCTGGTTCTTTGGCGGCATTGTTGATAACGGTTGTTCCTTTGGCTTTTACGGCAGCAAGCATGATATTAATAGTAGCGCCAACACTGGCAAAATCTAAGTATATTTTAGCTCCATGCAGTTCTTTGGCATCAAGAATATATAAATCATCTTTTTCTGTTATGGTAGCGCCTAAGGCTTCAAATCCTTTTAAATGAAAATCTATTTTTCTTTCACCAATTTGGCAACCACCAGGAAAATGAATTTCAACATGTTTAGTACGACCAAGTAAGGCTCCCATAAAATAATATGAAGCCCTAAGACGTGTTGATAACTCGCTTTTTATTTCCTGGGAAATAATTTTGCTGGCATCTATTGTTAATAATCCTCTTTGTTCACTTACTTTTCCATTTAAGACTTTTATAATATCTATTAAAGCTAATTTATCAGTTATATCTGGGACATTTAAAATATTTGTTTCTTCATCACATAGAATCGCGGCTGGCAAAAGAGCCACAGCGGCATTTTTAGCTCCACCAATATTAATAACACCTGTTAGTTCTTTACCACCCTGTATTTTTATTTTTTGCATAAAGTTCACCAAACTTTCAATTTATAATATAACAGAAAAAAGACTAATTTTAAAGATATTAGACTTAATGTTTACAGATATGAAAGATTCCTAGAATGATAAGTAATATAAAGCCCAGAAAGTTTGCCTTACTACCAACTTTATTATATATTAAAGAACCTAGAGAAAGACCTATAAAAGTAAAAGTGAAACTTACTATGGAAAAAATAGTCATGGCAATAACTTTTGACTCTGTAATAGCTGATAAGGCAAGACCAGTGGAAAAGGCATCAATAGAAACAGCAAAAGAAAATATAAACATACCAATAAGACTCATATTGTAATTTAAAGATTCGTTTTTAAAACTATCAATAATTAAATTAATAGCAATAAATATCAAAATACAACCAAGAAATAAATTACTATTTAAAGAAAAGAAAGCCATAATGTTACTGCCAATAATTGTACCTAGTAAAGGCATAAAAAAGTGCATAAGGCCAACCATTAAACTAAGGGTAATTTTATTTTTTCTAGTAATATTGTAAGTGCCAAGACCTAAAGAAAGGGAAAATGTATCCATACTAATGGCAATGGCTATGAGGAAAATATCAATTATCATGGGCTACACCTAATATATTTTATTAAACTTGATTAGTTTTATGACGTATATTTAGAAAGTATTTCTTTAACAAAGAACTTATAGTTAACATTTTCTGTACCATTATCTTTGGCTTCTAATAAACATAAGGGAGGAAACATTACGCACCACCAGTTCTTCCCGGCCCCTTCACCTAAAGTTATTACTAGTGATTCGTAGTTGCCGCTTGGTATTTTAACACCTTGATATTCTTTTTCAGGAAAGTAGTTTTTACCTAAAGATATTTGATAGTCAACATTATATTTATCTAAAGTATTTTTAATAAGTGTTTCATTCTCTTTTAATAGAGACTTAGCTTCGTTACTATTTTTAGCTTTTGACATTAGACTATTTAGTTTTGGCTCTAAATCATTTTTAATAGTTCTTTTTGTTTCTTGATCTATATCACTATTACTACTAGCTATAATTCTAAATCTAATAGCATAGGAAGGTATTAGAATATCACTTTTATTAGTAAGTCCATAAATTAAAAAGAACACAAATAAGATAGGAATTAATTTTTTCATTTTATCACCTAAATCATTTATGTTATTATTTTGATTGTTTTATTCAATTTTTGTTAAAAAAGCATATCTATCTTTACCAGCAAGGTCTTTTTCAATATCACAGTCATATTTTAAGTATTTTTCGTTTAATAGTTCAATTTTTAAAGCCTCATCATAACCAATTTCAAAAGCAATAAGTTTTGGTTTAATGTTTAGTTTACTAATTTTCTTTAATATTTCTTGATAAAAATACATACCTTCATCAGGAGCAAAGATGGCGTTTTGGGGTTCAAAGATGGTGCTTTTACTAACTGGACAAGATAAGCTTACATAAGGGGGGTTAGATATTATTATGTCATAGTTTTCGTAATCTTCTTCTAGCATATCTTTGGTTTCAAAGTCTACATCCACATTATTTTTAGAAGCATTCTTTTTAGCTGTTAGAACGGCTTCATTACTAATATCAACACCCTTTATTAGACATGGAATATTTTTCTTTAAGGCAATGGATATGCAACCGCTACCAATACCTAATTCTAAGATTTTAGGGTTAGATAGTTTTAGTTCTTTAATTTTTTTAATAGTTTTTTCAACTAGAAATTCGGTTTCATAACGAGGTATTAAAACTGATTCATTAACTAAAACATTAATATTGTAAAAATCAACATTACCAATTAGATATTGAATAGGATAGTCTTCTTTTGTTATTTTATCTAGTATTTTAGGATAAGCACTTTGATATTTTTCTTTTAGTAAAGTAATGTCTTTTGGATTAATGTCTTGTAATTTCATTTTCTAACTCCATTTGATGGTTGTAATCTTTTGACCAAAGTTTTCTTGGTATTAAAACGCATGTAAGTGTCTTTTTTATAGGCCATAGTATTCCTCTTTTCTAATTAATAAAAGAGAGAGTTTACTCTCCTTTTAGTTTTCTTTTTAAGTCTTCCGTAATTAAAGCGTCTATTATTGGATCTAGTTCCCCATTCATAACGCGATCAAGGGTCATAGTTGAGAAACCAATGCGATGATCTGTTACACGGTTTTGAGGGTAATTGTAAGTTCTTATCTTTTCAGAACGATCACCCGTACCAATTTTACTTTTTCTTACATTGCCAACAGAAGCTTCTTTTTCTTGCTCTAGAGCATCATATAATTTTATTTTTAGTAGTTGCATGGCCTTATCTTTATTACGTAGTTGGCTACGTTCATTTTGACAAGTTACAACTGTGTTAGTTGGTAAATGAGTGATACGAACTGCTGAGTTAGCTGTATTTACAGATTGTCCACCTGCACCACTTGAGTGATAAACATCAATTTTTAAATCGCTTTCTTTGATTTCAATGTCAACATCATCAACCTCTGGCATTACTAAAACTGTTGCTGTAGATGTGTGAACACGGCCTTGTGTTTCTGTAACCGGTACTCTTTGAACACGATGAGCACCACTTTCATATTTTAATTTGGCATAAACACTATCACCTTTAATAGTACATTCAACTTGCGAAAATCCTCCACTGGTGCCTTCTATTTGATGATTTATTTCAATCTTCCAGCCATTTTTTTCAGCATAGTAAGTATACATTCTTAATAAGTCGCCAGCAAAGATATTAGCTTCATCTCCACCTGCAGCACCTCTTATTTCCATGATAACATTTTTGCCATCATTTTCATCCTTAGGAATTAGCATTATTTCTAGTTCATTTTTGATTTGTTCTAGTTTATCAGTATTTTCAGCTATTTCTAATTCAGCCATTTCTTTTAATTCCGGATCACTAACAAGAGTTTTGGCTTCATTTAAGGCGTTTTCCGCTTGTTCATATTCTTCATATTTTAAGACAATAGCTTTTAAATCGCTTTGTTCTTTGGATAATTTACTTACTTTTTTAAAGTCGGACATAATATCACTTTGCATAAGTAAAGCAGATATTTCCTCATAACGAGCTTTAATATTTTCTAGTCTTTCTTTCATTTTTACCTTCCGTTCTAGGATTAGTTTTCTTCCATATCGTCAATAACTACAAAATCTTTTAAATCTTCTTCCCCTGTATCGTCATCACTATTTTCATCATAGTAGTTGTCTAAATCTTCTTCTTGTTCTTCAACAGGTTCTGGTTCTTCTAGCTCTTCTTCGTATTCATCATCATCTTCTTCAACAACCATTTTTTCACTATGACGTGTTCTTAAATCCCAGTAACCATTTTCTAACATAATAAATTTTTTATCAGTTGTTAATAGTTCAAAGAAATCTGCTATTTGACTTTCATAATCAGCCTCAGTAAGACCTAGTAAATCACAAATAGTTCTGAATAAGTCAGTTACTTTCATTTTCTTTTTTGTTTCTTCTAATATTTTATAGGCAATATCACTATAACTCATTAGTTCTAACTCTTCTTTTCCAATATCTTTTAATTTCATATTTTTTTCTCCTTACATTTTCTCTGGAATGGCAATAATTAGTAAATTTAACATTTCTTTTAATATAGTATTACCTATCTTTAAAAGAGTTAACCAATTATCTTTTTTTATTTTATCTTCTAAATTATTAATATGATTTATTTCATAAAATGCGTTTAAGTTTACACAAAGTTCATAAACATAATTTGCTAAGACTGAAGGTAGTCTTGTATCAAAGGCATTATTTAAAATACTTTCTAGTTCTAATATTTTCATTCTAAGATTTCTATCTTCCATATTATAGATAACCTTATTTAATGTGTTACTTGGTGGTTGTTCACCATTTATAACCCGATTGATTCTAGTATAAGTATATAATAGATATGGTCCTGTTTTACCAACTACTTCTGAAAATTTTTGAATATCAAAAATGTAGTCTTTTTCACGATTGTTTTGTAAATCAGCAAATTTTATAATAGCATTTACAAGAATATCTAAGTCTTTATTAGACATGGTTTTATTTTTTTCATTGGTACTAATAAATGTTTCTTTTGTTTCTTTAAATAAATCATCTAACTTAGGAGCATTACCAGCTCGCGTTTTAAATGGTTTATTATCAGGACCATTTACTGTTCCAAATGGAAGATGCTCAAAAGTACTATTATTAGTAAATCCAAGTAATTCACACACTCTAAAAAGGGATTCAAAGTGAAGGGCTTGTCTATTATCTGTTACATATAAGAAGTGATTAGGATTATAATCTTTTATTCTTTCTAAAATAGTAGCTAGGTCGGTTGTACTATATAGATAAGCTCCATTACTTTTTTGGTAAATAAAGGGTGGCATTTCTTTAGTATCGGTGTCTTTTTTGATATTGATTATCTTTGCTCCATCACTAGTAGTTAATAAGTTTTTACTATTTAATATATCTGTTAATTCATCAATGTATTTATATGAATCAGATTCACCATACCAAAGAGAGAAAGAAACATCTAGGTATTTATATATTCTTTTAATGTCCTCACCAGAAACATCTCTTATTTTTTTAAAGTATTCTTGATATAGTTTATTACCATCTTGCATTTGTTTTGTAATATCAGCACAGATAGTTTTTATTTTTTCATCTTCTTTACATAAGCCACTTATTTTTGGATAAATTTCTTCTAATTTGGATAAAGTTATATCTTCTACTTTGATATTTTCTTCTTTTAAACCATATATTACTTGACCTATTTGTAAACCATAATCACCAAGATGAACGTCACTTATACAAGTAGAACCCATATATTCAATTATTCTTTTGATTGATTCACCTACTATCGCACTTCTTAAATGACCAACGTGTAATGGTTTGGCAATATTAGGGCCACCGTAGTCAATAAAGTAAGTTTCTTTTTTTGGTAGTTTGATACCAAATTTCGGCGTATTATTCATGGTATTTAGTAAATCATTTATATATTCATCTTTTAATTTGAAATTAATAAAACCTGGTGGGGCAAATAGGATACTTACTAGTTCATCACGAGGATATAGTTCTTGCCATTTATTAACAATATTTTCGCCAATAACCATAGGACTTAAGTGCAATTCTTTAGCTTGCTTAAAAGAGCCATCATATTGATAATCACATAAATCCTTACGATTAGATAAAATTATTTCATTGTAGTTAGTATTATAATTTAACTTTTCTAAAACAATTGTTAATCTTTCTTTTATATTATCTGTTACCATATTATTCGTCCTTTCTAATAACCAAAGACATAGGATTATCATCGGTTTCAATTAGATAGTTCAGTTTTAATTCATTTTGATTCTTCAAAAGAATAGCATATTCTACATTTACTTGCAATAGGTAATCTTCTTTTTTTAATTTGATTTCACATTTCTCTTCTTGGATATCTAATAAAAATACGTATTCGTCATTTTCTCTTGTAAATAACTCAGTTTCTAAATCAATAGTAGTTATACAATCTTCTAAATTAAATTTAAGTAAATTATTGATTTTGTCTACTTTTACTTTTTGATTTAATACTTCTTCTTCTCCTTTATATAAAGTTAGTTTGTGCATAAACTCACCTCTTTTTTTAACGCGTACATTGTACCAAAATATTATCATAATGTCTATTAGTTTTTTAGTGGTTCTTTACTAGTTTTATTTATAGATGATATTTCACATATTTTTAACTTATATTTTTTTTATAATTACTCATATTAAATGATAGGTGGAAGACATGAAGAAAGTTTTTAAATTTAGTTTATTTCTTTTTTTAGCTATTATAGTAGCAGTTTTAGGTATTTATGTGTATGCTTTTTTTTCTCCAAAATTAGAACTTAAAAATGCTGGTAAAGTGTTTATATATGATAAAGATGAGAATTTAATGTATCAAGGAAGTGGCTCTAATGATTGGATTAGTTTAAATGATATATCACCAGATCTTGTACATGCAGTTGTTAGTGTAGAAGACAAGAATTTTTATAAACATCAAGGATTTGATTATTTAAGAATTTTAAAAGCTTTAACTAGTAATATTCGTTATAACACTAGAGTTGGGGCTTCTACTATATCACAGCAATATATAAAGAACTTGTTTTTAACTTTTGATCAGACTTGGAAAAGAAAGATTGAAGAAGCATTTTTAACAATTGAACTAGAGGTGCATTATAGTAAGAACTCTATTTTAGAAGGTTATTTAAATACCATAAATTATGGAGAAGGCAATTATGGAATTGAAGATGCTAGTAGATATTATTTTCAAAAAAGTAGTAAAGATTTAACCTTGGAAGAAGCTATAATGCTCGCAGGTATTCCAAAGAACCCTAGTAATTATAACCCAGTAAGTGATTATGATGCTTGTATTAAAAGAGCTATGGTTGTTGCAGAGTCTATGTATAAAAATGGGTATTTAAGCGAGGCACAATATAAAAGTCTTTTTAATGATAAAGTAACGGTTTATGGTAGCCGTGGAGAAGAAAATTTACAAATGATTATGTATTATCAAGATGCTGTTTTAGAAGAATTAGAAAGTATAAAAGAGGTTCCTAAGTCATTAATTGATTCAGGAGGTCTTAAAATATATACGACATTTGACCGGGATGCTCAGGAGAATATGGAAAATTCTATTTTAAAGATGATGGGTAATCAAGATGATTTACAAATAGCAAGTGTGATTGTAAACCCAAAAGATGGTGGGGTTATGGCTTTAACAGGTGGACTTAATTATGCAAAAAGTCAATATAACAGAGCAACTAAGTCAAAAAGACAGGTAGGAAGTACAATGAAACCATTTTTATATTATGCGGCCTTAGAACAAGGTATGGTATCATCTTCGACTTTTAAGAGTGAGAAAACTACATTTTCTTTTTCTAATAATCAGTTTTATTCGCCAAGAAATTATAATGATATATATGCGAATAAAGATATTACTATGGCTGCAGCTTTGGCTTTTTCAGATAATATTTATGCGGTTAAAACGCATTTGTTTTTAGGAACTGATGTGCTTGTTAATATAGCACATAAAGCTGGTATTAAAGAAGAGTTAACTAGTGTACCATCACTTGCTTTAGGAACAAGTGAATTAAATATGCTAGACTTTGCAACCGGTTATACAACTTTGGCTAGTGGTGGTGATGAAAAGAAACTACATTTTATTAAAAAGGTATATGATAATGATGGTAATTTACTTTATGAGTTTAAAGAAAAACACAACTACGTCTTTAATAGTAATGATGTATATATTTTAAATGAACTTTTAACGGGGACTACTAATTCGGTTTTCTCTGATTATACGACCCCTACTGCTTTATCACTTGCTTCTAAAATGAGCCGCAAGTACGCGCTTAAAACGGGAACTACTAATACTGATTCTTGGGTTTGTGGATATAATCCGGATGCCCTTATGATGGTATGGGTTGGTAAGGATGATGCAAAGGATATAGATAACACGGCAAGTTATTATTCTAAAAATATATGGCTAGATACTTTAGAAGGTTTTCTTAAAGATAAAGAACCTATTTGGTATGAAACACCAGTAAATGTTATAGGAGTAGTTAAAGATGGTATAACAGGAGAAGAAAAACATGATGGGAAAAACAATACTGTATTATATTATGTAAAGGGAACGGAGCTTGGGGTATCGATGGCTCAGGAAAGTATTGTAAACAAAAAAAATTCTAGTTAGAACTAGAGTTTTTAATTGTCATTTTTTTTAATATTAATAGTCATTTGATAGCTATCCTGTAAATCTATTTCTTCTAAGTTTAAGTTAAAACCTGTTTGTTCCATTTTGCTTACTAGGCCTCGGATTTCGTTAATGGCTGTTTTTAAATCAAGACCTTTTTCTTCTTCAAGCATTTGATTATAATTAGGGTCTAGTTTGATTACTGAGTCCATAGGGTCTATTATTGTATCTTTGCTGACTGGTTTTATTTCTTCTATTGTATTATTACTTTCAGTATTTTTTGAAGCGCCAAAATTAAATGGCATAAATGTTTCTTCTTCTTTTGGTAACGGACTTTCTTTAGTCTCATCTAAATCATCAAAATCACCTAAAACTTCAATTTGATTATTGACTCCATTAGATATAACTGGTTCTACAGGTGATATTTCTTCTTTTAAAGAGGAGTTATTTATACCCATATTCATATTAGCAGCTTCGTCTTCTAGGAAATTAAAGAATTTATTTGGCATTTTTGGATCTTCTCTTTTTATATTCTCAATGGTAGTATTATCATTTGTAGGAACAGAACCTAAATTATTGTTATTTATCATAGTATCACTATTTGTAGTTGGAGATTCTTTAATTGGTTCTTCAACTAACCCTCCCTTTTCTTTTTTTATGGCTAAATCAAGTTCACGAACGTTCCATCTTTTAGAAATAATTTTTTGTAACCATTTGGCTTGTTCTTCTTTAGGAAGGGCAAGCAAACTTCTTGCATGACGTTCGCCAATTTTATTTTGAAGAAGTGCATCTTGAACTTCTGGAGCAAGGTTAAGTAAACGAAGTTTATTAGCTATGGTGCTTTGACTTACACCCATTTTTTTAGCTAGTTGTTCTTGAGTCATATAGCCTCGGTCTAAAAGATTTTTATAAGATTTTGCTTCTTCGATTGCCGTTAAATTTCTTCTTTGAATATTTTCAACTAAGGCAATTTCAGCACTTTGGTTATCATCAATATTAGATATTATTGCTGGAACTGTTCTTAGGCCTGCCATAGTAGATGCTTTATATCTTCTTTCACCGGCAATTATTTCAAATTTATTACCAAGTCTTCTTAATACTAATGGTTGAATAACCCCATGTTGTTTAATAGATTCAGAAAGTTCTTTTAGGCCTTCTTCATCAAACGCTAAACGTGGTTGGAAACGGTTAGGTATAATGTCTTCGATTGGCACTTGTATTATCTTTTCTTCTGTATTCACTTAAATCAACCCCTTACCCTTATTTTTATCTATAATTAATTTTATCAATAAATTGCTATTTAAGCAAGATAGAAAAAGAAAAAATCTCATGCTTATTTGAGATTTTATAATGGTCTTTTTTTTATTTTATCGTAGTTTCTAGGATAAATAGATGGTGTTTCTTTAGTTTTTTTAATAATCATAATATTTCTTGTACCTGAATTAAATGGTAAGGTAAATTCTTCTTTTTTAGTAATAGTACAAAATAATTTTTTTATAGCATTTTGGCTTAATTTTAATTCTTCATCTATGTTACCTTTCATAACGAGAAATTCACCATTTATTTTTAAACTAGGTATGTTTAGTTCTAGTAATACCCTTAAATCTGCGACTGCACGGGATGTTACATAGTCATATTTTTCTCTATTAACCCTAGTGTAGTCTTCAGCCCTACTATAAATGGTTTGGACATTGGTTAAGTTTAATTTTTTTATTAGTTCTTCTAAAAATTTAATTTTTTTATTATTAGAATCTAATAAATCAACTTGTAAGTTAGGGAAACATATAGCAAGAACCATACCAGGAAAACCGGCACCTGTACCAACATCTAGTAATTTGCCACTAGTAAAATTGGCTAGTTTTGAGATAGTTAAAGAATCGTAGAAATGTTTTAGATAAATGTCACTCATTGTTTTAATAGCTGTTAAATTGGTATGCTCATTATATTCTAATAAAAAGGAAGCATATATTTCTAAAGCATCTAAAGCCTCTTTAATTAGATGAATATTTAAATTGTTTAGAGCAACTATAAATTCTTCTTTAGTCATTTTTACCATATTCCTTTTTTAAATAAATACTTAGTATGCTTAAGTCACTAGGATTTACCCCACTTATACGAGCTGCTTGGCCTAAAGATATTGGTCTTACTTTGGCTAGTTTTTGCCGGGCTTCACTGGCAAGGTTAGAAACTTTATCGTAATCAATGTCTTCAGGTATTTGTTTTTCTTCTAGTTTTTTCATTTTTTCAACTTCTTTATAAGTTTTTTTAATGTAGCCTTCATATTTTAGCATTATTTCTATTTCTTCTAGAGTATCATCAGCAAATGGAATTTCTGTAAAGTTTTTTAGAAATTTAATTGTTATTTCTGGTCTTTTTAATAAATCATAAAAGGATTCGGTTGTTATTGGTACGACCATGTTATTTGCCTTAAATGTTTCTTTTATTTCAGGAGTTATTTTTAATTTTGTTTCTTTTAAGAAATTTTCACAGTCTTTAATATTTTTAAGTCTTGTAAGATAGTTTTGGTACTGAGTTTCGGTAATAGTATTTAATTCGTGGGCATACTCACGTAGGCGTAAGTCAGCATTATCATGACGAAGAATTAGTCTAAATTCAGCACGTGAAGTCAACATACGATATGGTTCGGTTGTACCTTTAGTTACTAGATCATCAATTAAAACACCAATATAGGCATCATTTCTTTTTAAGATGAATGGCTCTTTATTTTCTAGTTTTAATGCGGCATTGATACCAGCGATTAAGCCCTGACCTGCAGCTTCTTCATAACCACTAGTGCCATTTATTTGGCCTGCGGTGAAAAGTCCTTTAATTACTTTATTTTCTAGCGATGGCTTTATTTGTAATGGGTTTATAGCATCATATTCGATAGCATAAGCATATTTGGATATAACAGCATTTTCAAGACCACTTAGAGAATGAACCATTTTTTCTTGGATGTCTCTTGGCATTGAGGTAGAAAACCCTTGTAAGTACCATTCATCATAGTAAAGACTTTCTGGTTCTAGGAAAAGTTGGTGTCTTTCTTTGTCTTTAAATCTTACTAATTTATCTTCAATACTTGGACAATATCTTGGACCAATACCTGTAACATAACCACCATACATAGCCGATTTGTCTAAGTTATCTAAAATAATTTTATGCGTATTTTGATTTGTATAAATTAAATAGCACTTTTGTTGCATATTTGGTGTATATGAGGCGGGTTCATCATGTGAAAATGTCCAGATTGTGTCATCACCTTTTTCTTCGTGCATTTTAGAAAAGTCTATTGATGATGCTTTTATCCTTTGAGGTGTACCGGTTTTTAGTCGTTGTATCTCTAAACCATATTTTTTTAGATTATCACTTAAATGATTACTTCTTCTTTCACCATGAGGACCACCTTCAGTGTTTTCACTACCAATTAAAATATTAGCTTTTAAATATGTACCAGTTGTTAATATGACAGCATCAGCATATAATTTATCACCATTTTCTAGGACAATGCCTTTAACAGTGTTATTTTCAATAATTAAGTCTTCAACCATGCCTTCAATGATACTTAAATTAGGAGTATTTTCTAAAGATGCAAGTATATTTTTAGGATATGTTACTTTATCAGCTTGAGCACGAAGACTTCTTACAGCTGGGCCTTTTGAGTTGTTTAGCATTTTGATTTGGAAATGTGATCGGTCGGCAACCACTCCCATTAGTCCACCTAATGCATCTATTTCTCTTACAATTATTCCTTTGGCGGTACCACCTATAGAAGGATTACAAGGCATATCGCCAATATTTTTTTTATTCATTGTTACTAAGGCAGTTTTGTGTCCTTTAAACGCGGCAATATGACTGGCTTCAATACCAGCATGACCTCCACCGACAACAATTATTTCATATTTCATATTTAACCTCACTTTCCTAAACAAAATCTTTGAAAAATATTATCTACTAGTTCATCTTCATAGTACTCGCCTATTACTTTGCCTAAGTCTTCCCAAGCACTTTTTATATCAATGGCTAGCATATCTACCGGAATATCTAAAGTATTTTGTTTAATTACATTTTCTATTTTATTAAGACTAGATTTTACTAAGCTAATTTGTCTTGTATTTGATAAGTATGTTAAATCTTTATTACCTAAATCACTTAGAGAAAAATCATTTAAAATGGTTTCTTTTATTTCTTCTATTCCTTCTTTTGTTACAGTGCTACCTTTAATTATTTTTTTAGTTGTTTTAAATGGTTCTAGTAAAGATGGCAAGTCATTTTTATTGATAAAAATTAACCCTTTTTTGCTTTCTAGTTCGGTGATTAAACTTTTTTCTTCGCTTGTTAAGGAATCATTATTGTTGATAACTAAAATATTATAATCAGAACTTGCTAATAATTCTTTACTTTTTTTAACACCTATTTGTTCAACGAAATCAGTAGTTTCTCTAATACCAGCTGTATCGATAAAGTTATAAACGATACCTTTATATACTATGCTACCTTCTACTATATCTCTTGTAGTTCCAGATATATCGGTAACAATGGCTTTATCTTTTTCTAAAAATGTGTTTAAAAGAGATGACTTACCAACATTTGGGCGACCTATTATAGCAATGTTTATGCCATTTTTTATTAATTCACCATTTTTTGATTCGCTAAGTATATTTTGTAAAGTGTTTTGGATTTTGGTTAATGTTGGGGTGATATTTTCTTTGGTAATAACTAATTCATCAGTATACTCAGGATAATCGATATTGACCTCAATATTGGCTAAAAGAGAGACCATTTCTTCCCGAAGGGATTTTATTAATTCAGTTGTTTTTCCAGTTAGACCTTGTAAGGCCATTTTGGCTTGTTCTTCGGTTTTTGATTCTAATAAGTCACTAATACTTTCTGCCTCAAGCAAAGATATACGTCCATTCATGAAGGCTTTTTTGGTAAATTCACCCGGTTCTGCTAACGATGCGCCATTGTTAAGTAATAATTCTAATACTTTATTAGTAGTAACGTATCCACCATGACAATTTATTTCGACCATATCTTCTTTAGTATAGGTTTTGGGAGCACGCATAAGGCTTACTAAGACCTCATCAATTGTGTTTTCTCCATCTTTTATAAAACCATAGTGAATGGTATGTGAATTTGCTGATGCAAATTTTTTGTTTGTAAATATTTTAGCAACAATTTTAATTGCTTCTGGACCAGTTATTCTTACTATGTTAATAGCCGATGTTCCAATGTTATTAGTTGAAATTGCTGCGATTGTATTTTCCATAAAACCACTTCCACGAGCGTATTATAGCATTAAATACAGGAAAAGAAAATACTCTCATTAAATAAAAAAGACTAATTAAGTCTTTTAGTTTATTAGGATACATTAATTAAAAATGGATTGCTTGCGGTACCAATTCCCCCACTTATTTTAGAGTCACCCAAAATATTTATAACCGGTCGAATTGCAATACTCGTATTTGTTAATGTACCAATAACATATCCGCCACCACTTAAAGCAAAAACATGCATATCTTTATTATTAGTATTAAAAGATCTAGGTGTCATAGTCCAATAAGAATAAGAACAATACGTGTAAGATGCCCTATTAATAAAACCATCAGCATAACCACTTAACATTAATTCATCAGCCGTTATTAAACCAACTGGGTAAGTTAACGCTTTATTCCCTTTATTACTTATAGAAGTATTAAACATATTATTGTTTTCTATACATTTTAAATCAGGTGTTTTTGATTCATAAACTCTTTTATACGGCATATAATTTGTAATTGTATTATTAGAAAAACCATCTCCATTATAAATTCTTCTATCATTACAAAAAGAAGCAGAAGCAATATAGTTTTCATAATTAGTTCCAACAAATTTTTCCTTATACCAATTATCTAATTCAGTTTTTATCGTACTATCTACCTCATTGGCAGTAGTATTTTTATAACTAACATTTAAAGTATTACCATACATGTAACCAGCGTAAGCCGGATTATCTTTTTGACTATTAAAAGCCATTCCCGATTTAGTAACCAAATTTAATCCTGATGTACTAATTTTATCACCAGCATATAAAAGACGAACACTTTTGTCTCCATTAATACGTATTATTCGCCAGTAGTATCCTGCAAACTTAACATAATTATTATTTACTGAGCCTCTATAATAATAACTCATTCCATCATCATCAGCCATTTGATATAATCCCTTATCTGACTTATCGCTTTCGCTTTCTACTTGTGACATCTCATATACGTTTAAATTATATTTTCTTACTTTAAATGTCGTTCCATATAACCCGGCAGCATCTTCATCAGTAGATGTTACACTATTAATTTTATAGACTCTCGTACAATTAGAAGAACTACGCCATGGTTTAATAACATCATTTTGGCTAGTAACATAACCACCATCACAATAATAGTATTTAGTATTGCCATTGTAATTTAATGTTGTTGGATCTAAATAATTAGTATTTACTAAATCATATTTTCCTGTGTCTTTATTAAAAATATAGCTAGTACCTATTGTAAGTAATACATTTTCATTAGTTAGATTTTTAAATCTTTCATCAGTGTCTTTTAAGGCTACCAAATCAGGATGTGGCATCGTGGCTGTAACAGTCTTTAAAGAATCACTTATATTTTCATTCCATACAATTAATGGGGCTGTCTTAGTAAAGTCTGGACTTTGCTTAGCCGCAATTTTTTGTTTTGATATTTCAGGACTTGTTTGATATTCATTAGCTAGTATGGCATCACTTATAGTGTCATATCCTTGTTTTAATGGGTCATATATTCCTGCACTTGCCGTTACTGTTACTTTAGCATTAAATAATTTGTTCATTGCATCAGTGTCTTCTGGTCCTACATCTTCACTCAACCATAATCTTAATTTATAGTTATTAGTTTCCCCTGATCCTATACCACCTTTATATAGTTCTTTTGATATACTTATATTTTTTAAGGTAGATTTTACTGTATCAAAACTTGATAATCTTTGTACTCCCTCTTCATTTAATAATACACTTACATATTTAATTGGTAATGTTGTTTCATCTAATACTTCTAAATTAACACTATAACTTACAAATAAATCACACGTATTTTCAATAGTAAACTCATATGGTGTAAGGCTTTTTCCTTCTTCATTTAATAATGGATAAGCATTTTCGATATTTATATCATTCTTTTCATTAATTAAATTTAATTTTAAACAACTTGAATTAACTATATTAAAGTTAGTTTGATTTAGGTTTAAAACCCATAAAGCATAAGAAATTCCAAGCAAAGAAAGTATACCTATTAGTATACCTAGAATTATGAGTATTTTATTTGTCTTATTCTTTTCTTTTTTCATAATTATTACCTATTCATATTTTGGACTATATACTATTATCCATACTAATAGTATACCCCCCACCCATGGTGTTTGGCAAGAAAAAATACCACAAGTATTATTTGTAGTATTAATTTACTGATTTGATTATAATATGTCTTTCTGGTTCTGTACCAACACTTTCAGTTGAAACACCTTTAAAATTAGCAAGTTTATTATGAATTATTCTTCTTTCATAAGAATTCATGTTTTCTAAGGCAGCATCTACTTTAGTCTCCCTAACTTCCTTAGCTATTTTAACAGCCATTCTTTCTAAGGCCGCAATTCTTTTTTCTTTATAGTTTTCAACATCTAGAACTACCTTAGGATAAAATCCCCATTCAATATTGACTTTGTTTTTAACAAGTGTTTCTAAAGCACTTAAAGTTTTACCATTTTTACCTATTAAAGCACTGTTGTTATTAGAATACATTGTTATATAATATGTATCATTTTCTTTACTTGTTTCAAAATTTACTTGAAGGCCTAACCCTTCCACTACTTCTTTTAGATAATCTTTTATTTCTGTGATTAAATCTGTTTCTCTAATAGCTGTTACCTCATAAATTTTAGTTTTAAAAATTTTTCCACTTTCACGTTCTTTACTTTTATAAATGATTTTTTCAGTTGCTAGTTTGTTTTTAGCATTCTCAACTGCTTCTATTAAAGTTTTTGCTTCTATTACTACAGACATATTATTCACTTCTTTCTAGAGCTTTTCTTTTCTTTATGTTTTACTTCAATTACTTTTTTATCTCTTTGTTCTTCTTTATCTAGGATTTTTTTGATAATGATATTTTGAATAACCGCAAATCCATTTACTACTATCCAATAGAATGCAATAGCAGTTGGCAAGCTAAATGAAGCAATAGAAATACTTATTATCATAAACATAAACATAAAGTTCATTTGTTTCATCATTTCATTGTTTTGACCATTTTTCATCGTGTTTTTGAATGATATATAAGTTGTTGCAACGATTAAGAATATTAAAACAATATAGACATATTCACCTTGGCTTAGTCCTTTCCATGGAGTCATACCTAGATGCATGCCAAACAAAGTGCCCTCAAAGATAGCTGGAACTTCATTAATCGCAGCTAGAAACGCAAAGAATAAAGGAATTTGAATTAAAGCTACGACACACCCAGATACAGGATTAATTTTATATTTTTGATAAACCATCATCATTTCTTGGCTTTTTGCCATCATGGAATCATTATCTGTTTTATTAGCATATTTCTTTTCAATACGGGCTATTTCTGGTTGGGCTTTTTGCATGTTATTAGATTGACGCATACTTTTTAGAGAAAATGGTAGTAAAATCAAACGAATTAATAAACCGATAAGCATGACAGAGACACCGAAATTGTTAAATAAGTACCCTACTTTTAAAATAATTAAAGCAAGAGGTCTAACTAGTAAGGCTTCCCATAAACCATTATATTCATTAGATGATAATGTGAAATTTTCACAAGTTGGCAATTTATCAACTGGTGTTTTTAATTGACTTTCATTTTCTTTATATATCTTATATAATTCTGAGTCTTCTTTTGGCTGACATAAAATGTTTTTTTGTACACTTTGACCAGTGACATCATTTACTAATACTTGCCCTTTTTCATCTTTTAAATAATCATTATTACCACAGCCACTTGTTAGGAAAATAATAACTATTAAGGCAAGGGCTAATATTTTATTGTTTTGTTTCATAATTTCTCCTTTTTTTGATTAAATTTTGAAAACTATCCCTTAATTCTTCAAAAGATAAGTTATTGGTGTTTTCTTTTAGTATTATAATATAATCTTCATTAAACGGCAAATCTTTTTTATATTCATCTAAAATTACACGCATTCTTCTTTTTACTTTGTTTCTAACTACCGCATTACCAATTTTTTTGGAAACAGCAATACCAAAATGTGGATAACTATATTTACTTTTCCTTATATATATACTAATATCATGATTCTTTAGGTAGTATGCATTTTTTATCATATCAGTAAATTCATCATGTTTTTTAATCATTTCTATTTTTTTCATACGCCCTCCATTAAATAAAAAGCCACATAAAAAATGTGGATAATTATTTACAAAGTTCTTTACGACCTTTTTTTCTTCTGTTTTTTAATATGTTTGTTTCTTTACGAGCAAAGAAGCCATGTTTTTTTGCTCTTCTTCTTTTATTTGGTTGATATGTACCTTTTTTCATAGTTTTCCCTCCTTCATTAAAGCTCCCTTATTATATAATTAAAAAATAGTAAAAGTCAATCTTTTTCGCATATTCTTAGTAGTCTTGGAGTAAAAGTAGTTTTTTTGGTTTTTGTTAATAATTTAAGGATTTGTGGATAAGTGTTTATAAATTAGTATTATGTTTTATAATAAACTGTTAAATTGTGAATAAATATCAACATTTAACCAATCAAAATTTTCTTTTGTTATGGGCTTTTTTAATTAGTTATTAACATATGCACCTAGTGTTGATAACTTTTATACACTATATACACATTTAAACATTTATGTTGATTTTAAATTTGTGGATAATGTGGGTAACTGTGTTTTTATTAGGTTTTATAAGGGTTATTTTGTTGATAAGTTGTGAAAAGTTTGTGAATACGAAATTTATGCTTTCCATTCATAGGAAAAAAGTGTAGAATATTGTTGACTTAACGTTGAAGTGGGGTGGTTTAATGGACGAGAAGGATCTTTGGCAATCTGTACTTAATGAAATAATACCTGAGGTTAACTCTGCGTCTTTTCATGCCTGGTTTAACGATTTAAAACTAATTAAAATAAAAGATAACAAGGTTTATATACAAGTACCAATGGAAATTCATAAAAGAATACTAACAACTAACTACTATAATTTAATAGATGATGCCTTTTATAAAATTACTAATCATAATTATGAATTCGAATTTTTACTGAAAGAAGAAATAACTGATGAGCTATATGACGTTAAACAAATTGTGGATAATGTGGATAACTTTAATTTTGATGTTAAAGAAGAAAAGAAAATACCAGTTATTGATGAACTTTGGGAATCTAACTTAATACCTGAATTAAATTTTGATAATTATATGGTAGGAGATTCTAATAGACTTGCCAAAACAGCTGGAATGATTGTTGCTGAACAGCCTGGTAAAGTGCATAACCCATTATTTATATATGGTAAAAGTGGACTTGGTAAAACTCACTTAATGCATGCAATTGGTAATTATATTGTTAATCATTCTAAAAAGAAAGTGCTTTATACTACTAGTGAAATGTTTAAAGATGATTATATTAACATTATTAATAATGAAAATAAAAATAGTATACAAGTGGCCGCGAATTTTAAGAAAAAGTACCGCGAGGTAGACGTACTTATAATCGATGATATACAGTATTTAGTGGGGGCAGAGAAGACTCAGCAAGAGTTTTTCCACACATTTAATGCTCTTCATCAAGCAAATAAACAAATTATTATAAGCTCTGATAGAAGTCCGGATGATTTAAAATTACTTGAAGAACGACTTAGAAGCCGATTTATGTGGGGACTACCTGTTGATATTTATCCACCTGACTTTGAACTACGGTGTAAGATTATAAGAGCTAAACTTAAAAATATGACTATTTCTACGAGAATTGATGAAAATGTTATTGAATATATCGCTAATAACTGTGAAAATGACGTACGATTCTTAGAAGGTGCTTTAAATAGATTAATGGCTTATACAGCAATGATAGTGCCTGAGAAAGTAGATTTAAATTTTGCAGTTGAAGCGCTTGGAGATTATGTTAATAAGAACATTTATAAGACAAATAGTATTGAAGGGGTTCAAAAAGCAGTAGCTGACTACTTTAATATTAGAATAGAGGATTTAAAAGGGAAGAGGCGTAGCGCTGATATAGCATATCCTAGGCAAATTGCTATGTATTTAGCAAGACAGTTAACAGAGGAAAACCTTAACCGAATTGGTCTTGAGTTTGGTGGACGGGATCATTCGACAGTTATCCACGCTTGTGACAAAATTACTATGGATATAAAGACAAATATGACTCTCCAAAAAGAGATAAAGGAGATACAGAATAAGATGTAATGTGAATAAGTTTTTTGTAATGTGGAAAGTTATCAACGACAAAAAATGACAATAAGTGCTTTATTTATCGTAACTCACAAAAGTTATCCACATTATCCACCGTATTATTAATAATAATAATATATAATATATAAATAAGAAAGAGGGAATGAAAATGAAATTTTCAATTGAAAAAAATATATTGTTAGAAAATTTAAATAATGTTGTAAGGGGTATTAGTACTAAGAATGTTATACCTGTATTAAATGGTATTAAATTTGAATTAAAAGATGATGGACTAACTTTAATGGCTAGTGATAGTGAACTTACTATTGAATCTTTTATTGAAAGCAAATTAATTAAAAATATTGAAAGTACAGGAACTATCATTATAAGTAGTAAGTATATTCTTGATATTATTAGAAAGATGCCAAGTGATATAATTAATTTTGAAATGCAAGATAGTTTAAAAATTAAAATTTATTCTGATTTTAACCAATATAATCTTAATTGTTTAGATCCTAATGATTATCCAAATATTAAGTTGATAACTCACAAAGACCCTGTTACAATTAAGGCTGATATTTTAAAAGAAGTTATAAACCAAACTAGTTTTGCTATATCAAATCAAGAATTAAGACCTATATTAACTGGTTTAAATCTTAAAATAAATGGTGACTTAATGGAAGTTATTGCTACTGACTCTTATCGTTTAGCTAAGAAAAACATAAAACTTGAACAACCTAGTTTAGTAGATGTTAATATTGTTATACCTGGTAAAAATGTAGTTGAACTTGAACATATTTTGGTAGACGATGATGAAGTATCAATGAATGTATTTAATAATAGAGTATTATTTGAGTATAAAAACTTGAAATTCCAAACTAATATTTTATCTGGTAATTATCCTAATACATCAAATTTAATACCTACTGAATTTGAAATTATAGTTCAAACAAAAAAAGCTGAATTTATGGGTGCTGTTGATAGAGCGGCATTACTTACACAAGGAAAAGACAAAAATATTATTAAAATGAAAATAGAAAATAAAGAAATGGTCATTAATTCTTTTGCTTCAGAAATCGGTAAAACCGAAGAAAAAGTACAAATTGATACTGATGAAAAAAGTAATATCGATATTTCATTTAGTGCTAAATATATGATGGATGCTTTAAAAACAATTAAAGATGAAGAAATTTTGATTCTTTTAAATAATGATGTTAAACCAATAGTTATTAAATCACTTACTGATGAATCATTAATCCAACTTATTTTACCAATAAAAACTTTTTAATAGCCAAATGGCTATTTTTTTTTGTAATTTTTTGTTTGTTCGACAAAAAACGCGTATTCTTTATGTTATTCTAGAGTCAATTTATTGTTTTGGGGGGAATATTTATGGATGAATACATAATACATATGGGGACACTTGCATTGGTTCCAGTTGGTGAGTTTTGTACAGAGGTTTATGAACAAAATGGCATCATATCTATTAATGAAAGTTGTACAAAAATTATTGAAAATAGCTGTTTATTTTATGGTAGTACATTGGATGGAAGACGAAAAGGAACGGAAAGCATGATTGGTGTTAGGTATAAAGCACCAATTATAATAGAAGAGAGTAATGAACTTATCTTTTTTCCAACGGCATCTACAAAGGCAAATAAAAGTGCTTGGATATTACTTAGTGCAGTCAAAAATTATTATGTTGATAACAATATTTTAATTTTAGAACTATATAATAGACAGAAAATATATTTAAATTATTCATATGGTGTTATTGATAATCAAATTTTACGATCGACACGATTAGAAAGTGCTTTAAGAGGGCGAAAAAATGCAAAAAAACGTTTTAATCAAGGCTTAGATATGGTATAATGTATCTAGGTATAGGAGTATTATTATACCTATATTTTTTCTGAAAATTAAAATTAAGGGGCAAAAATATGAAGATTGAATTTTTAAAGTTATTGAATTTTAGAAATTATACAAATTTATCTGTGTCTTTTCATTCGTCCCTCAATATAATTTATGGAAAAAATGGGTCGGGAAAGACAAATTTAGTAGAAGGAATATATGTTCTTGCTTTAACTAAAAGCTTTCGAACCACTGGTGATAAGACATTACTTTTAGATGGTGCATCAGTTTGCAAAATAGAAGGTAATGTTAATAACCGTTTTTCGGCTAATTATCGTATTTATCTTAGTAAAGATGGTAAGAAAGTAAAGATAAATCAAACTAAGATTCAAAAATTAAGTGATTATATTTCGAAAATAGCTATTGTTTTGTTTCATCCTGATGATTTAAGGTTTATTAAGGATACTCCAAGTACCAGACGGAAAAATTTAAATATTTCTATTTCGTTAATGAATACACTTTATTTAAATTATTTAAATCAATATAATAAGTTATTGAAACAAAGAAATGCTTATTTAAAACAAATGATTATAAATCATAATCAAAGTTCTTCTTATTTGCATATTTTAAACAATAAACTTATAGATATGGGTTATTTTGTTTATGAAAAAAGAAAAGAATATGTTGATAACATTAATACTTATTTGAATGATTTTTATGAGAGAATAACCGGAAGTTCGGGTTTAAGTATGCAATATATTTCTTTTTATGATAATAAAACTAAAGAAGAAATAGCCGTAAGTATGCAAAATAATTTAAAAAAAGAGCTTATGCTTGGTAAAACCCTTTTAGGTGTTCACACTGATGATTTAAAATTTACTTTAAATGGTAAAGATTTGAAAGATTATGGTAGTGAAGGCCAGCAAAAGAATGCGGTAATCGCCTATAAATTCAGTGAATTAGAATTATTTAAAGAGAAAAAAGGTGTATATCCAATATTGATTTTAGATGATTTGTTTAGTGAATTAGATGAAGAAAAGATTACTAATATTTTAGGAATGTTAAGTCCAAAGTGGCAAACATTTATTACAACTACTGATTTAAAGATTTTTTCTAATTTAAGAGATTTTTCATATAAACAAATTAAAATTCAAGATGGAATGATTGTAGAGGAGAGTGAACATGGAAGAGAATGAAAAAGTTACCCATTATGGTGATAATGATATTCAAGTTTTAGAAGGTCTTGAAGCGGTTAGAAAAAGACCAGGTATGTATATCGGAAATACTAATGAAGCTGGGTTACACCATTTAGTTTGGGAAATTGTTGATAATGCTGTTGATGAGGCTTTAGCGGGATATTGTGATGATATTGAAGTTGAAATTGGTAAAGGAAATGTTATTACAGTTAAAGATGATGGTCGTGGTATGCCAACAGGAACAAATGCTAAAACTGGTTTATCAACAATTGAAACAATTTTTACTGTATTACATGCCGGTGGTAAATTTGGTGGCGGTGGCTACAAAGTAAGTGGTGGTTTACATGGTGTTGGTGCTAGTGTTGTAAACGCTTTGTCTGATTGGCTTGAGGTTAAAGTTTATCGTGATGGAAATGTTTATTTTATGCGTTTTGAAAATGGTGGGCATCCAGTAGAACCTTTAAAAATTATTGATAAATGTAGCCAAGAAAGAACTGGTACAACCGTTACTTTCCATGCAGACCCTTCTTGTTTTGAAACAACTATTTATAATTGGGATATTTTGCATAAAAGATTACAAGAAATGGCTTTTTTAAATAAAGGAATAAGAATTACTTTAATTGACCATAGAGAAGACGAAAGAAAAGAGATTTTCCATTATAATGGTGGGATTATTGAATATGTAAATATGTTAAATAAAAATAAACAACCAATATTTGATGATGTTGTTTATGTTGAGGGAAGAGAAGATGATATTTTAATTGAAGTTGCAATGCAATACAATGATTCTTATAACTCACAAATTTATTCATTTACTAATAATATTCACACAACTGAAGGTGGAACACATGAAGATGGTGTTAAACAAGCTTTAACGAGAGTAATTAATAATTATGCAAAACAAGCTAAAATTTTAAAAGATAATGATGATAGTATCACAGGAGAAGATACTAGAGAAGGGCTTGTTATGATTGTTTCTTGTAAACATCCTAATCCTCAGTTTGAAGGTCAAACTAAAACAAAACTTGGTAATAGTGAGGTAAGAAAAATAGCAAGTGACGTTTTCGGTAATGGGCTTGAACGATTCTTAATGGAAAATCCTGATGCTGCAAGAGCTATTGTAGAAAAATGTATGACTGCCTCTAGAGCAAGACTTGCTGCAAAAAAAGCAAGAGAACTTACTAGAAGAAAAGGTGATTTGGACGTTACTAATTTCTATGGGAAATTATCAGATTGCAAAAGTAAGGACCCTTCTGAGTGTGAAATATTCTTAGTCGAGGGTGATAGTGCAGGTGGGTCTGCTAAAAAAGGTAGAAATAGTATGACTCAAGCAATACTACCATTAAGAGGTAAGATTCTTAATGTTGAAAAAGCACGTCTTGATAGAGCTTTATCTAACGAAGAGATTAGAACAATTATTACAGCTTTTGGTACAGGTATTGGGGATGAATTTAATTTAGAGAAATTACGTTATAATAAAATTATTATCATGACTGATGCCGATGTTGATGGTGATCATATTAGAGTTTTATTATTAACTTTATTTTATCGTTTCTTTAAACCAATTGTAGAAGCTGGACATGTTTATGCAGCTCAGCCTCCTTTATTTAGTATTAAACATGGTAAGACTATTAAATATGTTTTGACTGAAGAAGAAAAAAATGAATATATAGCTAGTTTGTCGCCAAATACTAGATATGAAATAGGTCGGATGAAAGGTTTAGGAGAAATGGATGCTGAAGAGTTATATGAGACTACTATGGATATAGAAAAAAGGGTACTTAGACAAATTACAGTTGAAGATACTATTGCAGCAGATGAAATATTTAGTACTTTAATGGGCGAAGAGGTAGAACCACGTCGTAAGTTTATTGAAGAAAATGCTAAATATGCTGATTTGGATATATAGGAGGTAATTATGGATAGATTAGAAAAAAATAATATTGTTTCTGAAGTTAGTACATCGTTTGTAAACTATTCTTTAAGTGTTATTACCTCACGTGCTTTACCAGATTTAAGAGATGGTTTAAAACCAGTACATCGTCGTATTTTATATTCAATGTATCAATCTGGTTATACTAATGATAAACAACATAAAAAATCAGCGCGTATTGTTGGTGATGTTATGGGTAAATTTCATCCACATGGTGATTCATCAATATATGAAGCTTTAGTACGTATGGCACAAGATTTTAGTTATCGTTATCCACTTGTTGATGGACATGGTAACTTTGGTAATATGGATGGCGATGGTGCTGCAGCGATGCGTTATACTGAATCAAGACTTGCTAAAATATCTAGTGAATTATTAAGAGATATTAATAAAAATACTGTGGATATGACACCTAACTTTGATGAGTTAGAAGAAGAGCCGGTTGTTCTTCCTAGTAGATTTCCTAATATTTTAGTAAATGGTACAATGGGTATAGCAGTTGGTATGGCGACAAATATTCCACCTCATAATTTAGGCGAAGTAATTGATGGATGTGTGGCTTATATTAATAATCCTGATATTGATACTTTAGGATTAATGGAATATATTAAAGGTCCAGATTTTCCAACTGGCGCAATTATTCTTGGTAATAGTGGTATTAAAAAGGCTTATGAAACTGGTAGAGGAACTATAACAATAAGAAGTAAAGCTAATATTGAGGAAAAAAATGGCCGTTATCAAATAGTTATTGATGAGGTTCCTTATGGTGTTAATACTTTAGAATTAAAAAATAAAGTGGCTGAATTGGTTCATAATAAAGTAATTGATGGTATAAGTGATTATCATTCAGACTTAAAAGATGGTATTAAAATTACAATTACTTTGAAGCGTGATGCAAACCCTCAAGTTGTGTTAAATAATTTATATAAGCATACGGCTTTTCAAACAACATACGGTATAATTTTATTGATGATTGATCAAGGTGTACCAAAAACTTTGGGACTTAAAGATATTATTAGTAAATATATAGATTTTCAAAAAGAAGTTATTATTCGCCGAACTAAGTTTGATTTGAAAAAAGCAGAGGACAGAGTACATATATTAGAAGGCTTAAAAATTGCTTTAGATAATATTGATGAAGTTATAAAGATAATTAAAGAAAGTAAAACAGATATTTTAGCTAAAGAAACGTTAATGAGTAGATTTGGTTTATCTGAGATTCAATGTGATGCAATTTTAGAGATGAAATTACGCCGTTTAACGGGCTTAGAGAAAGAAAAGATAGAGAATGAGTTAAATGACTTATTGAAACGAATTGAAGAGTTACGGGCTATTTTAGCTAGTGATGAGAAGGTGTTAGGCATTATTCGTGATGAACTTCTAGAAATCAAGGCTAAATATGCAGATGAACGTAGAACACATATTGATATGACTGCTGTTGAATATATTGAAGATGAATCATTAATTCCAGAGGAAAATATTATGATTGCTTTAACTAATAAAGGCTATATTAAACGTACTACAATAGATACATTTAAATCACAAAATAGAGGTGGCGTTGGAGTTAAAGGAATGGGAACTAATGAAGAAGATTTCGTAGAGCATTTACTTAACTTATCAACACATGATTATGTATTATTCTTTACCAATAAAGGTAAGGTATATCGATTAAAGGGTTATGAAATTCCTGAATACAGTCGTCAATCTAAGGGTATACCTGTTATCAACTTATTACAAATTGATAAAGATGAATCAATTAATTCAATGATAAGTGTAACAAGAGAAGATAATTCAAAATATTTATTATTTGTTACTAAGAAGGGAATTGTTAAAAAGACGTCCTTAGAGGAATTTGAAAATATTAGAACGAACGGAAAAATTTGTATTTCTTTAAGGGATTCTGATGAATTAATAAGTGTTCGTAAAACTTGTGGTAATGATATGATTTTACTTGGCTCTAGTGCTGGTAGAATGGTAAAATTTAATGAGGAAAGTGTTAGAGTCATGGGACGTACAGCTAGTGGTGTAAGAGGAATTAACTTAGAGGATTCTGAATGTATTGGGGCTGAGATTGCAACAGATGATAACAAGATATTAATAGTTACAGAGAAAGGTTATGGCAAACAAACATATGTTCGTGATTATAGACAAACTAGTAGGGGAAGTAAAGGAGTAAAAGCTCTTAATATAACTGAAAAAAATGGTTCTATAGCGGCCTTTAAATTAGTAGAGGATAATTCTGATGTTGTTATTATAACTAATACTGGTATGTTAATTAGAATGCCATTAGATCAAGTATCTACTTTAGGTAGAGTTACACAGGGAGTTAGGTTAATTAATTTAAAAGACAATCAATCAGTTTCCACTATTAGTATTGTGGAACATGAATTAAAGGAAGAAACAAATATTACTTCTGAAGAAAAAGCGGAGAATTAAAAGCTCTGTTTTTTTTATGTAATTATTTCCCGGGAAATAATTTGTGAATAACAATGTTTCACGTGAAACATATATTAGATATTTCTTTGTCGAATGATGTCGAAAATTTTACCTTAAATACTTATTGCTGATATTCCAATAATATTGCTATTGTTGATTTAAATAAACTGCTTGTAATAATTTTAAAACATTAGTTTTTATTATAATGTTGATAAGATGTTTCACGTGAAACATTGTTAAAAATGTAAAAAACATATATTTTATAAATAAAATGATAATGAAACTCCTCATCTTAAAAAAAGTTTATTTCTTTATTAACTTAATTAATTATTAAATTTTAATAATTGTGAATAACAATGTTTCACGTGAAACATATGCAAAATCAATTAAAATCGCATAAAAAACCAAAAAACAAGCTTAAATTAAACTATATAGTTATGTTAATTTACTAGTTTTGATGCAAAATACAAGAGCTTTATTATGAGTAGTAATATAAATTTGATTATTGAATCTTTGAATTAATGTTAATTTGTTAGCAATTGTTGATAAGATGTTTCACGTGAAACATATGTTAAAATGAAAGAAATATATTTATTTTGCAAAATAAATATCCGATTAATTCATTTTTTAAAACTAATAATACAAATGTTATATACAGTTTAGCAATTTATTTTGTCGTATAATTATATAATCAATTTTAAGTTAATTAAAGGAATGTGAATAACAATGTTTCACGTGAAACATATGTAAAATTAATTAAAATTGTATAAAAATGCAAAAAATAAGCTTAAATTTAATTATATAGTTATGTTAATTTGCTTATTTCGATGCAAAACACAAGGATTCTATTGTTAATATTTAATGTATGATTCTTTTAAATCAAAGTTATTTTTAATAAATTATATTAAATTCGTAATTGTTGATAAGATGTTTCACGTGAAACATAGTTAAAAATGTAAAAAAAAATATATTTTATAAATAAAATTATAATGAAATTTCTCACCTTAAAAAACGAGTTTGTTTCTTTATTAACTAAATTAATTATTAAATTTTATTAATTGTGAATAACAATGTTTCACGTGAAACATATGCAAAACTAATTAAAATTGCATAAAAAAGCAAAAAATAAACTTAAATTAAACTATATAGTTATGTTAAATTACTAATTTCGATGCAAAATACAAGAGCTTTATTATGAATAGTAATATAAATTTGATTATTGAATCTTTGAATTAATGTTAATTTGTTAGCAATTGTTGATAAGATGTTTCACGTGAAACATATAAAATATAGATAAAAATTTAAAATAAAGGCTTGAAATAAACTAAATAATTATATTAACTGACTAATTTCGATGCAAAATACAAGGGCTTTATTTTGAATGGTAATATAAATTTAATTAATGAATTTTTGAATTAATTTTAATTTGTTAGTATATGTGGATAAGATGTTTCACGTGAAACATATGCAAAATTAACTAAAATTGTATAAAAATCAAAAAAATATATAATTTATTTTTAATTTTAAATACTTTTTATTTTTTAGTATGTTAATTATTTTTAGTTTTGCAAGATTATTATTTAATATAAATAGTATTTAAAATATTTCCCGGGAAATAATTGTGAATAACAATGTTTCACGTGAAACATATAAATTTTTGATTGATTTTTTGATAAATGTTTGATAATATTTAGACGTGCAACAAGTATATTGTAAATTGGTCAGGATCGGAAGATAGCAGCCACGTCAATCCCTACTTGTGTGCACTTTTTTTATGGGTGATGAATTATGGATATATGGAAAGAATGCATTGAAGAGGCTTTATTAAGCCTTCAGACTGATGACGTGCCAATTGGGGCAATTATTGTCGATTCTATGGGGAATTTTGTCGAAAAAGGTCATAATACTAGGGAGGCAACAAAGTCTATACTAGGACATGCTGAAATTAATGTAATTGTGAAGGCTAGTCAACATCTTAATAGGTGGAATTTGGCAGATTGTGATTTATTTGTAACATTAAAACCTTGTTCAATGTGTATGGAGGTTATTAAACAGTCTAGAATTAGGAATGTTTACTATTTATTAGATAAACCAAGTACAAAAAAAGAGTATAATAAGACTGAATTTATAAAGGAATCAAATATTAGTAGCGAACAAATGTATCATAGTATATTGAGTGATTTTTTTGCTCAAAAAAGATAGTGTTTTAGTGCTTCTTTTGCTATAATATAATTGCTTTTTAAGGAGGAATTATGGAATATAAGGTTTTATATCGAAAATATCGACCAGATTGTTTTAAAAATATAGTTGGGCAAGATTATACTATTAAAATGCTTCAGAATGCTATTATTCATGATAAAATTTCACATGCTTATTTGTTTACTGGACCACGTGGAACTGGTAAAACTAGTACAGCTAAAGTATTTGCAAAAACTATTAATTGTTTAAATGTTCAAAATGGTGAGGCATGTGGAACGTGTGCAAATTGTTTAGCATTTGATAGCAGTCCGGATATTATTGAAATTGATGCTGCTTCTAATAATGGTGTTGATGATATAAGAGAACTTATCAACAATGTAAAAATAGCTCCTACTGAAGGAAAATATAAAATATATATTATTGATGAGGTACATATGATGACATCTAGTGCATTTAATGCCTTATTATTAACTTTAGAAGAGCCTCCTAGTCATGCTGTTTTTATAATGGCTACAACAAATGTTGAAAGTGTACCAATAACAATATTGTCTCGTTGTCAACGTTTTAATTTTAAAAAATTTAGTTTAGAAGATTTAGTTAGTCAAATTACATATGTTTGTAAAGAAGAAAATATTGAAATAGATGCTGACGCCGTAACAGAAATTGCGTATTTATCTGAAGGTGGTATGCGTGACGCACTTAGTTTGCTTGACCAATTAGCGGCCAATGGTGAAAAAATTACAATTGATAAAATATTAAGTAATTATGGCTCTATATCAACTAAATTTGTTAATGATTTAATTGTTGCAATTGATAATGGTGACTTACAAAAAGTGTGCGATGCTTTAGAGGAACTACAAAATACGTCTTCTGATTATAAAATTTTTATTAAAAAATTAATTAAAGAACTTGCTCATTTTGCGGTTAAAATTAAGGAAGAGTCTGTATCCACCAGATTACTTTATAAAGATATTAAGAATATGATATTTGAACTAAATGAATGTGTGAATAGTATAAATATTAATGTTAATCCTTATCTTCTGATAGAAATGTTACTTTTAAATTATATTGGTGAAACGAATACAGAAAAAAATATTGATTTTAGTGAACAACCTAAGAAAGTTGTAGAGGTAAATGATACTAAAAGTAAAGATGATGTATTTAAGGAAAGAGTTTCATCAGAACAAAACGGTGAAAAGTCTTTATCTTCAGTTAATTCTAATACATATAAAGTTAATGATGATTATTTAGTAAAACTTAAAAAGATTCGGATTAATAATTGTTTCGTAAATGCAAAAAAGAGTGTTTTAATAGATTATAAAAAATACTTTCAAGAAATGCGTGATGATACTAATACAGATCCAGAACTTCTATCATTACTAATTGATTCTGATATTGTAGCAGCATCTTTAAATTATGTTATTTTAGCTAGTACTTTACCTAGTACTGTTCTTCTAATAAATCAAAAATTAGATGAACTTCAAGATGAATTTTTAAAAAAAGCAAAAACAAATGTCAAGTTCATATGTTTAACTACTGATGAATGGAATGAAGAAAAAAAGATTTATGTTGCAAATTTAAAAGCAAACGTTACATATAAATTGATTGAAGAAGATATAGAAAATGATGAAAACGAGGTTTTTATTGATAATAATGTTTCATCACTTGATAAAATAGCGACAAATGTTTTTAATAGTGATAAAATAGAAGAAGTTTAAAGAAAGAAGGAATAGAAAATGAATATGCAAAGTATTATGGCTCAAGCCCAAAGAATGCAAAGAGATTTACAAAAAAAGAAAGATGAAATTGGTGCTCAATTATTTCCCGGGAAATATGAGTTTGTTGAAGTTACTTTAAATGGTAAAAAAGAGATGGTTAAATGTAAAATTAATAAAGATTCTTTAGAAAAAGAGGATATTGAGATGCTTGAAGACTTTATTATCATGGCTACTAAAGACGCAATTAATAAAGTTGAAAAAGAGTATGAGAATAAACTAGGACAATATGCTGGTATGTTAGATGGTTTAATGTAACATGAAAGTTTATCCAGATACATTTGAAGCACTTATGAACTTTTTTAAAAAATTGCCTGGTATTGGCGAAAAAAGTGCTGAAAGAATGGCTTTTTCGACTCTTAATCTTACTTTAGAAGAAATAGAAGATGCTAGTGATATATTAGTTAGAAGCAAAAAAAATTTACGTCCTTGTTCTGTATGCGGATTGCTTACGGATCAAGATACTTGTTCTGTATGTTCTTCAGCGATTAGAGAAAAAAATCTTATATGTGTCGTAGAAGATGATAAAAGTGCTTTTGCTTTTGAAAAGGCTGGTAATTATAAAGGAACTTATCATATTTTGAAAGGATTAATATCACCTATGGATAATATAGGTGCCGAAGATATACAATTAAGTTCTTTAGTAAGAAGAGTAGAAAATTTAGATAATCCCGAAATAATTTTAGCTTTAAAGAGCTCTATTGAAGGAGAAACTACAATGCTTTATATTAAAAAGATTTTTGAAGATAAAAATGTTACAATTAGTAGATTGTCTTATGGTCTTCCTAGTGGAGCGGAGATTGATTATTTAGATATGCTTACTTTAGATAAAGCTCTTGAAGATAGAAAGAAAATATCGGAATAAAAGCCGATTTTTTTCATATTCTTTTATAGGGGAAGATACTTATGTTCAAGACAATTTACAAGTTAATAAAAAAAATAGTTTTATCTTTTGTGATGCTGTATCTCTTTAACTATTTTTTATCTTCTTTACAAATATTTATTCCGATAAACCTAATAACGCTTTTGATTGTGACTTTTTTAGGGATTCCGGGCCTTTCTTCTTTAATTATTTTATTTTTTATAGTAAAATAATGTTGGTGAAGAAATGTGACAGAAAGTCAAGTATATCAAGAACTAATTAAACATTTTCATGAGAATAGACTTGCTCATGCTTTTTTGGTTGAAACAAATGATGTGGATAAAAGTTATTTGGCTATTTTACAATTTTTAAAAGTGATAAATTGTTCAAGTGATTATAAGGAAAATTGTCAAGAATGTAATTTATGTCATTTAATAGATAATGGTAATTTGCCCAGTCTTATAGTAGTGGAGCCAGATGGTAATACAATTAAAAAAGAACAAGTAATGGAAATTAAAAAAATGTTTCAAACTAAACCTGTTTTTTCTAAATATAATATGTATATTATTAAAAACGCGGAGTTGTTAAATGCCTCAAGTGCTAATACTATGCTTAAGTTTATTGAAGAACCAGAAGAAAATATTCTTGCCTTTTTTCTTACAAATAATAAAGAGAATATAATTGACACGATTAAAAGTAGGTGTCAAATAATATTAGACTATTATGATGGTGAATATGGTAAGAATATTCCTTTAGTATGGCAAACAATTGCCTTTAATTATTTGAAAGAATGTTTTATGGTTCAAGATGAAGCTATTCTTTATAATAAAACTGTATTAACACCTTTAGTTCATGATCGAAAGGAACTTTTATATTTATTTCAAAGTTTATTTTATTTATTACAAAAAATTTATGATATTAAACTTGGCGTTAGAGAACCGATTAGTGAATATGCTTATTTTTTAGAAAAAGATGAGAAACAAATAAAAAAATACCAAATGTTAGTTTTACAAATATTAAAAGAGATAAATTTTAATGTTAATATTTCACTTATTTTGGATCGATTTGTGTTGGAAGGAAGTGATTAAATGAATGTTTATGGTGTTACTTTTAAGGATAAAGGTAAAATTTATTATTTTAATGGACAAAAGTTAAGAATTCCTGATCGAGTTACAGTTATTGTAGAGACAGAAAAAGGTTTACAATTTGGTAGGGTAGTAAAAAAAATAGATTTAGAACAAGTTAACATTAATGAAGAAAGTTTAAGGAAAATTATCAGAATTGCTACTAAAAAAGATTATGAACAGTATTTAACTAACTTACGCGATGCTGAACTTGCTTTACGTGACGCAAAGAAATTTAGTAAAGAACTAGAATTACAAATGAACTTTATTGATGCAAGTTTTACTTTTGATAGAAAGCAGTTATTATTTAATTTTTATGCTGATAATAGAGTTGATTTCAGGGAACTTGCTAAAAGAATAGCAAATGTATATCATACAAGAATTGAATTAAGACAAGTTGGGGCTCGTGATAAAGCAGAGCAAGTTGGAGGAATTGGAGTTTGTGGTAGAACTCTTTGTTGTGCATCTTTTTTGAATAGACTTGAATCTGTTTCAATGACAATGGCAAAAAATCAGAATTTAGCTCTAAATCCATCTAAAATAAATGGTGTATGTGGTAGGCTTTTATGTTGCTTACAATATGAAGATAAAGAATATCAGTGTTGTATGAATGGTATGCCAAGTGTTGGTGATAATGTGGAAACTAAGTATGGTTCGGGGAATGTTATTAGTATCGATATTTTAAATAGACGTTATAAAGTATTAATAAATGAAGAGTTAAAGGAAATTTATTTAGATGAAAAAAGTTCTTAATTGGTTATATGATTATCCAAATTTAAAAGTTTATCAATTTGAAGAAGGTTTTAAATTTTCCCTTGATTCGGTTTTATTAGCTGAGTTTGCGGAAATTAAAAAAAGAGATAATAAAATAATTGATCTGTGTACTGGTAATGCAGTGATTCCTATTTTGCTTTATCAAAAATATCGAAAAGATATTTATGGTGTTGAAATACAAAAAGAAATTGCCGAGTTAGCGAGTGATTCGGTTTTATATAATAAAATGGAAAAACATATAACAATTCTTAATGATAACGTTTTAAATTTAAAAAATTATTTCCCGGGAAATAATTTTGATGTTGTTTTGGCTAATCCGCCATATTTTAAATATCATAATGAACAATTTATAAATGATGAATTAATTAAGGGTATTGCCAGACATGAAATAAAAATCGATTTAAAGGAATTAATGGCAATGGCTAGTTTTTTACTAAATAATAAGGGAAAATTTTATTTAGTGCATATACCAGAAAGAATTGAAGAGATTATTTTATATGCAAATGAGTATGGCTTTCATGTAAAGAAAATGCAATTTGTAACGTCTAAAGAAGGTAGAAAACCAATTTTAGTATTGCTCTGTTTAGTTAAAAAGAGTAATTTAGGGTGTAAAGTGATGAATGAAATATGTATTGATGGACTAGATACGTATCAAAATATATTTAAAAAGTAGAAAATTATTTCCCGGGAAATAATTTATGGTGGAGGTAAGTAATGAAATTAATCGTTGGTTTGGGTAATATTGGAAAAGAATATGAGAATACAAGACATAATGTTGGTTTTATGGTTTTAGATACAATGAATTTAGATTTTAAATTAGAGAAAAAGTTTCAAGCATATTTATGCAGGAAGAAGATAAATAGTGAAGATGTAATTTTTATAAAACCAACTACTTATATGAATCTTAGTGGTAATTCTGTTATAAAGGTTGTTAATTATTATAAAATAAAACCTGATGATATTTTAGTTGTACATGATGATTTAGACTTGCCATTTAATCATTTTAAATGTAAGTTTGATAGTTCAAGTGGGGGGCATAATGGCATTAAATCAATAATTGCTTCTTTAAATACCCAAAAGTTTGCACGGTTAAAAATTGGGATAGCACATGATAAATCTGTTGATACTAAGGATTATGTGTTAGGTACTTTTTCTAAGAAAGAGTTAAGTGTTTTTTATGATAAGTGTGAACTTTATAGGGAGATAATTTTAAATTTTATCCGTAATGGCATTAATGATACAATGGGTAAGTTTAATGGAAGAATGTGATTGTATGAATTTTAGTGATTTTAAGTTTGATGATGGCTTAGTAATAGATGGGTTAACTGAAGAGTTAACGGCTTTTTACGTTTTAGAATGTTTTAGAAAAAGCAAAAAATCAGTTTTAGTCGTTATGGGGTCTTTATATGACGCGAATAAATTTTATCAAGTAATAAATGCTTATACTAATGAAGCTTATTTATTTTTAATGGATGACTTTTTTACAGCTGCTTCATTATCAGTTTCGCCAGAGTTAAAGTTAAAAAGACTAGAAACTTTAGAAAAAATAAATGAAGGACCTGTAATTGTTATTACTAATTTGATGGGGTATTTGAAATTATTACCTCCTAAAAGTGTTCAAGATACTTTGAAAGTTAAATTGACTAAAAATATGCAAATATCTAGAGATAGTTTGGTTGCCAAGTTTGATATGATGGGCTATGAAAGGGATTCAATGGTTACATCAACTGGAGAATATGCTGTACGTGGGTTTGTTCTTGATATATTTTTAACACAAGAAGATAATCCAATTAGAATTGAATTTTTTGGTGATGTAATTGAATCAATACGTTATTTTGATCCAGAAACACAAAGAACAACTGTTGAGATAGAGTCTATAACATGTTTACCAATTACTCTTGCTCAAACTGATAAACATAATTCTTTGCTAGATTATATGCCTGAGGCTAAGACAATTTATTTTGATTATTCACAAATAAATGCAATGTATGAAAAGTTGCTAGTTGAAAGTAGGGCTTATGATGAGGAACAAGGAAATGGTTATCAAAAACACTTTTATAGTTTTGATGAAATAAAACCGGCTGAAAAAATATATATCAATACCATTGATACCGATAATAGTAAAAATGTTGTTCATTATCACACTAGTGAAATTACTAATTTTAAGGGTGATTATGATTTATTACAAAAGTTTGTTAATACTCAGTTAATTAAAAATAATACGATTGTTTTTGTTTTGAAGACAAAACGACAGATAGAAGATATTAAACATTTATTTCCAACAGCTAGTGTAGTACATGATAAAGTATTAAGGAATGCTGCAGTTAATATTTTAGAAGGTAATTTATTTAAAGGATTTAAATGGAATAGTTATATATATATTAGTCCATATGATGTTGAAGAAGTAAAAAAAGAAATTAAATATAAAAACAACTTACATATTGGGCAACGTGTTCGGGCACTTGATGCTTTAGAAATAGGTGATTATGTTGTTCATAGAGCACACGGGATAGGTATTTATGCTGGTGTTGTAACATTAAAAGTACAAGGATTAAAGAAGGATTTTTTACAAATATCATATTTTGGTAATGATAAGGTATATATTCCGGTGGAAAAAATTTCTTCAATATATAAATACAGTGATAAAGATGGGATGAAACCACAGATAAATAAACTTGGGTCTACTAATTGGGAACGAAAGAAAAGAGAAGTTCAAAAGAAGATAAAAGATATTTCTGGTGAATTAATCAAACTTTATGCGAAAAGAAATAGTGTTAAAGGTGAGGCTTATAAAGATTATCCCGAGGAAGATATTTTTGGTTCACAATTTGTATATACACTTACAAGAGATCAAGCACGAGCTATTAATGATATTAATCATGATTTGGATTCTGTTATTCCTATGGATAGACTTTTATGTGGTGATGTTGGATTTGGAAAAACGGAAGTTGCTTTTAGAGGTATGTTTAAAACTATTTGTAATAATAAGCAAGTAATGTATCTTTGTCCAACAACTATTTTATCTAAACAACAATATGCTTCGGCATTAGAAAGATTTAAAGAATATCCAGTAGAAATTCGTTTATTTAATCGTTTTACTACTAAGAAGGAAGCAGATAAAATAATAGAAGATTTCAAAAATGGAAAGATTGATATTTTATTTGGTACACATAGATTACTAAGTGATGAGATAAAGCCAAAAAGTTTGGGTTTGCTTGTTATTGATGAAGAGCAGAGGTTTGGGGTAACACATAAGGAAAAAATTAAAAAATTAAAAGCTGATGTTAATGTTCTTACTTTATCAGCTACCCCTATTCCTAGAACTTTAAAGATGAGTTTATCGGGATTAAGGGATTTATCAATAATTGATACACCCCCAATAAATCGATCACCAATTCAAACTTATGTTATTAAAGAAAGTGATGTTATTGTAAAAGATGCTATATATAAAGAACTTTCTAGGAATGGGCAAGTGTTTGTTTTATATAACCGTGTTGATACGATTGATGATATGATGCATCATCTTAGTAAAATAGTACCAGAAGCAAGAATAAGATTTGCGCATGGAAGAATGACTAAAACAGAACTTGATGATATAATGGATTCTTTTATTAAACATGATTTTGATATTTTAGTTAGTACAACTATAATTGAAACTGGTATTGATATACCAAATGCTAATACCCTTATTATATATGACGCTGATCGTTTTGGGTTAAGTCAACTTTATCAATTACGAGGCCGTGTTGGTCGAAGTGAGCGAATTGCGTATGCTTACTTATTATATGATCAAGGCAAAATGCTTAATGATGTGGCTGTAAAAAGATTACAAGCAATAAGAGATTTTACGGAACTTGGAAGTGGCTACAAAATTGCTATGCGGGATTTATCTATAAGAGGAGCCGGAGATTTACTTGGTAGCGAGCAGGCAGGATTTGTCGATACAGTTGGTATTAGTTTATACATGAAAATGATTGAAGAGGAAATGAAGAAATTAAAAGGGGAAGAGGTAATAGAAGATGAAGCACATGATGCTTTATTAAAAGTTGAAACACATATTGATGATAGTTATGTATCTGATGAATCAGTTAAAATTGAAATACATAAGTTAATTAATGAGATTGATAGTTATGATAAATTAGTAAGTATTAAAGAACAATTAAAAGATAGATTTGGTGATATAACACCAGAAATGGAAATATATATGTATGAAGAATGGTTTGAAAAATTAGCAATTAAGTTAAATATAACAAAAGTATATCAGAGTGATCGTATGATTAAGATTACTTTGCCGGAGGGTATTTCAAATAAAATAAAGGGAGATAAGTTATTTTTAGAAGCATATAACATTAATCCAAATTTTACTTTACAATATGTGAATAAAGAAATTAATATATCTTTAAATATAGTTAATCAAAAGAAACATTTTATATATGATGTTGTTAAATTAATGCAATTAATAACTAGCGATGTAATAGTATAAAATAATGAAAACACTCCAAACTAAGTTTTAGATTGGAGTGAATTTTTTTGTGAAAAACATAGGCATGATAAGAAAAATTGATGAACTTGGGAGAGTTGTTATTCCTAAAGAAATTAGAAAAAGTTTAGGAATTAAAGATGGCGAAAATTTAGAAATAATGATTGATAATGATAATATTTGTTTAAAGAAGGCCTCACTTTTACTAAATTTTGATGAACTGGCCAAAACTTTAGTATATTATGCATATGAGTGTATTAACTATAAAATTATAATATGTGATAGGGAAAAGGTAATAGCGAGTTATAATGGTGAGTTGTTAGAAAAAAGAATTTCTAAAGTATTAGAAAGGTTATTAGAGAGTAGAGAATGTTATTATAGTGATAATAAAGAGATTATTTGTGGTGAAGAGCCAAAATACTATTTTGCTGATACAATTTTGTCTTCATCTGATGCTTTGGGCGTTATTTTAATAGAAAGTGATAATAAGATAAGTGATTTAGAAAAGAAATTCGTTATTTTTTTAAAGAAACTTTTAATAAATAAAATTGACATTCTTTAAATTTATGATAGAATTGTTTTATTCAGTGATGAAGGAAAGAGTATATATTAAATATTTTTAAGAGAATCTATGGTTGGTGCAAATAGGTAAATAGTTAATATAGAAGATGGGTCTGGAACTGAAACGTTTTCTTGCGTTAAAAGATGAAAGTGCATGAATAGTCATGAATTAAGGTGGTACCACGGGTAATCTCGTCCTTTAGTTTATGGCTTTTTTTATTTGATTATTTTCCGGGAAATAATTGGAAGTGGTGGAAAATGGAAAAGAGAAATATGCCTGGTGTTGGATTAGGCGTAATTATTTTAAATGAATTAGGCGAGGTCTTGCTATTACTTAGAAATAGTGAATCAGAAAAGGCTTTAAGTAATATGCATCTTGAAGGAACTTGGACATTGCCAGCAGGTAAGGTTAAGTATGGTGAAACTTTAAAAGAGGCGGCCGTTAGAAAAGTAAAACAGGAGACAAATTTGGATATTGATAAAGATAGTTTGGTACTTGTTAGTGTAGCGGATGATATTAATGAGTATGATCATTTTGTTACTTTTGGCTTTTTGGCTCGTTCTTATAAAGGACAAATTGACTTAGGTGATACTTTAGAACAAGTTGATTATAAGTTTTATGCTTGGGATAAAATACCTAAAAAATTAAGTAGTCCTTGTGAAAACATTTTAGTAAATTATTTGAATAAATATTTATGGGATAAGCAACCATTTATTTTAAAAGAAAGGAATGATAAATAATGAAAGAAAAATATTATATAACAACAGCTATTGCTTATGCTTCAGCAAAACCACATATTGGTAATACTTATGAAATTGTTTTAGCAGATGCGATTGCTAGACATAAAAGGTTAAGAGGATTTGATGTTTATTTTCAAACTGGTACTGATGAACATGGCGAAAAAATTGAACAAAAGGCTAAAGATGCAAATATATCACCACAAGAATATGTTGATAATGTTTCCCGGGAAATAAAAAGTATATGGGATATTATGAATACTACATATGATAAGTTTGTTAGAACAACTGATAAGCATCATGAAGAGGTAGTAGGAAGAATTTTTGAAAAATTATATAATCAAGGTGATATTTATTTAGATAAATACGAAGGATTATATTGCACGCCTTGTGAATCTTTTTGGACTGAGTCTCAACTTATTGATGGCAAGTGTCCTGATTGTGGCAGAGAGGTTACTAAGAGAAGTGAGGAAGCTTATTTCTTTAAAATGAGTAAGTATCAAGATAAATTGATTTCTTATATTGAAAGTAATCCTAAATTTATTCAACCAGAAGCTAGAAAAAATGAAATGTTAAATAACTTTTTGAAACCAGGTTTACAGGATTTATGTGTATCAAGAACAACATTTGATTGGGGTATACGTGTACCTTTCAATGATAAACATGTTATATATGTTTGGATTGATGCTTTAACAAATTATATTACGAATATAGGTTATGATGTTGATGGTGGTGATGAGAACTTTGAAAAATGGTGGCCTTGTGATTTACATTTAATCGGTAAGGATATTATTCGTTTTCATACTATTTATTGGCCTATTATTTTAATGGCACTTGATTTACCTTTGCCAAAACAGGTTTTTGGTCATCCATGGCTTTTAATGGGTAATGATAAAATGAGTAAGAGTAAAGGAAATATAATGTATGCTGATGATTTAGTTAAATTATTTGGGGTAGATGCGATCCGTTATTATGTGTTGCATGAGATTCCTTTTCAAAATGATGGAACAATTAGTTATGAACTTATCATTGAAAGAATTAATAGTGATTTAGCAAATATCTTAGGAAATTTGGTAAATAGAACTATATCCATGGCTAATAAGTATTTTGATGGCACTGTTAATAATAAGCATGTTTATGAAGATTTAGATAATGATTTTATTAAGGCAATAAAAGATTTACCTTTAAACGTTGATAAGTACATGGAAAAGTTAGAAATTGGTAACGCGATTGATGCGATATTTGATGTGCTTAGAAAATCAAATAAATATGTTGATGATACGATGCCTTGGGTTCTTGCTAAGGATGAGACAAAAAGGGATAGATTAGAAACCGTACTTTATAATTTACTTACAAGTGTTTTAGTATGCGCTAGTGAATTAAGTCCATTTTTACCAGATACAGCACAAGAAATTTTAAGACAAATTAATCAAGAATTAAATAATAATTATGAAGAAGACTTATCTTTTAGTGTACTTTCGGCAACACCTATATTTATGCGTATAGACATGGATAAGAAATTAGAGGAAATAAAATTAGGAACTAGTAATTAAGTTCCTTTTTTATAATTATTTTATGGTTTAAGACTATTTTATTACCAAAATGATTGTTATTTTTAATTTTTATACCATATTTACTACCTAATTGAACTGACTTTTTAATCGCGTAGTTATTTAAAATAATTAGTCTATTTTTAGTATTAATATTTTCTTTTAATAACTCTTGATTTAATTTAGTTAAGTCTTTTTTGATACAAGATGTTTTGATATGAAGTAATTTTTTGATTTTAGTGTTATCTAAAGTATTATAAAGAGCCATATTGATAATTTCATTGTCATCTTTGTAATGGCTATTTATTTCTTCAAAAGTTAATCTTCTTGTTAAATAGTAATTTTGCATAGATACATCACCTGAGAAAATATTTTAAAGGTTATTTTATAGAAATGCAATGAGAGGTTTTGACTTATTTTGTCTAGATTATGGATAAATACTTGTAAAATGTCGAAAGTGTTGTTTATTTTCAAAACAATTTGGTGTAGTATTTAGGTAGGTGATTAATTATGACTAGAAAAGAGATACGAGACGCAATTGCTTATGCTAATTATCATGGCATGCGAGGAGAGTTGTTAAGACCTTATGAAATTAATATAGATAGTTTGGACGAAATCGACGTTAATCTTTTAAGTGAAATAGTTGACGATTCAATGGTAAGGTTTAATTATAATGGTCAGAATGTTCCAGTTCTAAAAATGAAAGAATATTTAGGTTATGGTGTTAAAGTAAATAAGGCAGATAAAAATAGTGTACCATATCAAATATACCAAGCCAACAAGGCAATTCAAAATAATAATTTGCTTGCACCAAGAGTGATAACTGTCCGTGATGTTAATGTTTTAACTAAAGAAATTTTAGACAGCATTATAGACCCAGATATGATAAAGTTTAATATTAATGGTTTTGTTTATTCCGTATCAGATATTAAATATTATTTGGGATTAAGTGATAGAAGAGAAAGATAAAAAAAGACTATAATTTCGTTTATAGTCTTTTATCTTGATATGTTATATTCTATATTTTCTTCTAATTCTTGATAGTAGTTATATCCTTCCATATCAAAGTAATTTGTATCTATTTCATATTCTTCAGGTACATCAAACATAATTTGTTCTTTTAATTCTTCTACAAGATTATTTATTTCTTCTAGACTCATGCTATTTGTTGCGTATTTGTCTAGGTACATATCTGTTATGTACGTATAAATAGGTTCATATTGTTCTTGTTCTACTTTAAAATCATCATTGTAGTAATCTTTATGTTGCAATTCAATTAATGCCATAACTTTTTTAGCTAAATCATTATTGTTAGTTTCATTTAAACATTGCTCAAAATATGTATAGTTATGATTGACATAGTCTTCTAATGTGTAGTTATCCATGCATTCTAATATTGTTTTCATGTAATTGCTTTGTAGTTGATAGGCTATGTCTTTTTCGTTTTCATCGTATAAGCTTAGAGCAAATAATGAGTTTAGTGCTTCCTCTATTTCAAAACCGTAACCAGAAGAATCTGTGAATTGTACTCTTATTTCTTTGCCATCTTTGCTCCAATAGGCACTTCTTAGTGAATGGGAAATTTCATGATAAACTACTTGTTTAGTCCATGGATCATTCATATCTAAGTCATTTAATAAATATATTTTGTTTTCATCTTTTCTGTAACATGCAAAGGCATTTTCATCTAAAGTTTTTGTTTGTAATTTATATTTATCATATTCAATGAATTCAATAGTTTTGAGATTTTCGTTAAATGTTCTTATATCAACATTTGGCCATCTAGAAGATAAATTATCAATATATTCATATAAGTAGTTTTTGTATTTTGGACCTATCTTATCATTATTTTGAACTGTATTTTTTAGCGTGTCAAATGTTACTTGATCATCTAATACATTATTTAGAGCTGACATATCATAAATATATACGTAATTCATGAATGATGATTCTTTGTAATCTTCAACTACTAATTCTTCATTTAATTTTTCACTATTCATGTACTTTTGAATATCATAGGGAATTTCTTCTTCATTCGTTTCTTCTGTGCTTGATATTGTATTTTCAATTGTTGGTGTATAGGTGTTTTTTTTAGAAAATATTCCTGTTATATTGGTTGTTAATGTTACTAATATTCCGCCAATTAATATTTTTGGGATAATGCTTCTTTTTTTACTTTTTTTTTCTTTTTGAATTTTGAAATTTAAAACATGAGTTGTTTTGGTGAATACTTTTTGTAAGTCTATTAATTCGTCAATTGTTATGTAATTTAAAGTATCGTTATCTTTTCTTAGAAAAAATGCTTTATGATTATCATCTAATAAATATAGATAGTTTTTATTTTTATATGTAAATTCACATATTTCAGTATATTCTTTTTCCATTTATCTTTACTCCATTCTATGAGAAGATTAGCATATAAAATTGCTTAAAGCAATATGTCGTTGAAAATTTTACTTTTATTTGATAAGATATTTTTATAATAAAAGGTGGTTGTTAAAGTGATAGTGTATGTTTATGATGATGATTTTTTAAATAAAATATTTTTGCCTACAACAATCAATGGTGTTTATCCCATAAATAGTTTTGAACAAAAATTTTTGTGTAACATTGAAGAGATTAATGGTAGTTGGGTAATTAAAAAAAACGAAAATGTATCTTTGTTTGAGGTAGAAACTTTAAAAGACGAATTATATATTTATCCGTATTTTATGGGTTCAGTAGTTGATTTACTTAATCAAAAAAAATATTATTTATTTACAACTCCTATATTTGACACTAATACATATAATGTACTTACAAATAAAAACACTTTAACAATAGGAACTAGTTATGATTGTGATATTAGTATTGCTAATGGTGTAGCTGCTGAACAGCCAATTACTTTAGTTTATCAGGAAAACAAAAAATGGCTAGTTAATGCTAATGGAAATTCATTGTTTGTTAATGAAATAAAAACAAATCAATCTTTGCTTTTTTTTGGTGATTATATTTTCTTTTATGGATTACGTTTATTTATAATTGGCAATCATTTTGTTATTAATAATCCAAATAATTGTGTAAAAATAAATCCTAATAGTTTTGTTTTGGCCCCAAAAGAAGAGAAGGCAGCAGAGGTACTCCCTAACCATAACATTAGTAGCGACAAGCCTTTATATAATAAAGAAGATTATTTTTTTAAATCACCAAGATTTACTTCTGTTATGAAAAGAGAAAAAATAGTTATAGATGAACCTCCTCAAGAAGTTCAAAAGAATGATACACCAATGATTATGACAATTGGGCCTCAGCTGACTATGATATGTACATCCGCTTTAACATTATATTCATATGTTAATAACTATCTTGAGGGAAAGGCTGACAAATCACGATTTATAATATCTGTTACTACTATTGGTGTTACTATTGTTGGGGCGTTGTTGTGGCCAACTTTAACAAACTTTATGAATAGAAAAAGAATAAAAACGTTGGAGAAAAAACGGGTAAAAAAGTACAGGGAGTACTTAGTTTCTAAAAAAGAAAAAATTAATTTACTTAAAGAACAACAAAGACAGATTTTGATTGAAAATAATATTTCCTTGCAAGAATGTCAGAAAGTTATAGAAAATCGAACGAGAAATTTATGGGATAGGATAATTGAACATGAAGACTTTTTAAAAGTGAAACTTGGTACTGGTATTACGCCTTCATATATAGATATAGAAGAACCTTCTGATAAGTTTACTATTGATGATAAAGATAAACTTTTAATAGAACTTGAAAATACAGTTAAATCATCTAAGTATATTGAAGACGCTCCACTTTGCATTAATTTGACTGAAAAATTTATAACAGGTATTGTTGGCTCAGATGTTATGTGTCATAAATTTATGGATAGTTTGTTTTTACAATTAATAACTTTTCAGTCTTATAGTGAATTAAAAATTGTACTATTTACCAATGAAACGAAGAAAAAGGCTTGGGACTATTTAAAAATAACTCCACATTGTTGGAATAATCAAAGAACAATGCGTTATTTTGCAAGTAATATTGAAGAAATGAATTTGGTTTCAGCTGAACTTGAAAAAATTTTTGATAATCGTATTAATGATGATGAAGAGGAAAAATTAGAAGATAATGGAGAAAAAAGCAGTGGAGAAAAGGCTAAATATAAGGATTATAGACCTTATTATTTAATATTTACTGATGATATATTAGCAACAAGAAATCTTCCGATAATAAAAAAAATACTTGCTTATAAACAAAATGTTGGGTTTAGTTTATTAATGCTAAATGACAAATTATCTACTTTTCCTAATGAAACCTTTAGTTTTATTAGTATAGGTAATCCAAAGTCTGCTTTGATGGGTAATGAACTTACTGTTGGTAATCAAACTGAATTTGATGCTCAATTGAATGAAAATGTTGATATGTATTATTGTGCTTCGAAATTGGCAAATATTCCTATTCAAATGGAAAAGGCTAAATATGAATTGCCTAATAGTTTGTCGTTTTTGGAAATGTATCAAGTTGGTAAGGTTGAACAATTAAATAGCTTGGAAAGATGGAAGAATAATAATCCAGTAAACTCTTTGAGTGTGCCTGTGGGAATTGATCAAAATGGTGAGATTTTTAAGATGGATTTACATGAAAAAGTGTATGGACCACATGGTCTTGTTGCAGGAACAACTGGTTCTGGAAAATCTGAATGGATTGTAACACTTATTTTGTCGCTTGCTGTTAATTTTAATCCTGATGAAGTGCAGTTTGTAATTGTCGACTATAAAGGTGGAGGTTTAGCAATGAGTTTTGAAAACTCTGAGTTAGGAATAAAATTGCCACATTTAGCTGGAACTATTACAAACTTAGATAAATCTGAAATTAATCGTTCAATTTCTTCAATTGAGTCGGAACTTAAAAGAAGACAAGCAATTTTTAATGAAGCACGTGAAAAATTAAAAGAAAGTAGCATGAATATATATAAATATCAACAATTTTATCGTAAGGGTATGGTTGATATACCACTTAGTCATTTATTAATTATATGTGATGAATTTGCTGAGTTAAAGCAACAACAACCAGAATTTATGGAACAACTTATTTCAACGTCTCGTATAGGACGTAGTTTAGGAGTTCATTTAATATTAGCAACACAAAAGCCTAGTGGAGTAGTAAATGATCAAATATGGTCTAATTCTCGTTTTAAAGTATGTTTAAGAGTTCAGGATACTGGAGATTCAAATGAAATATTAAAGAAACCTGATGCTGCTTATTTAAAACAAACTGGAGCCTTTTATTTAGAGGTTGGTAATGATGAATATTATAATTTAGGACAATCTGCTTGGGCAGGGGCAAAATACTATCCATCTGATACTTTAATGAAGAAGATAGATGAATCAGTTCAAAATATTGATAATATTGGTAGAATAGTTAGTTACTATGATGAATCATTATCAAAAGAAACAAAAAAAGAAAGTCATGGCGAAGAGCTTTTAAATGTAATTAGTTATTTGGATAAGATAAGTAAAACCGAGCAATTTAAGTGTCAACAATTATGGTTACCTAATGTATCAAAAACTATTTATTTAAGTGAATTAATAACACGTTATAAACATGAAAGAGCAACGTGGAATTTTAATACTGTTATTGGTGAATATGATGAACCACGAAAACAAGAACAAGGAATATTAAAGATTGATTTAGAAAAAGGTAATATAGCAATATTTGGACAGTCTAATTCTGGTAAAGAAAAATTGATTACTACTTTAATGTGGTCTAGTATGACTGAACATACACCAGATGAAATTAATTATTATGTTTTTGATTTTGGCGCAGAAACTATGAAAATGTTTTCTAAGTTTCCTCATGTTGGCGAGGTAGTTTTTCAAGATGAACAAGATAAAATCGCTGGTGTTTTAGATTTGATATTTGAAGAATTAGAAAAAAGAAAAGAATTATTTATGGATTATAATGGTAATTATGACTTTTATATTCATAATAGTGGAAAAACTTTACCGCTTATTGTTTTGGTTATTAATGCTTTTGATGTGTTTACTGAAACATTTCCAAAGATATCTGATATAATTAGTACAATGTTTAGAGATGCTCCAAGATACGGAATTATTTTTGTTACTTCTGTTTCTTCAGGTTCTGGTTTGCGTTCTAGACAACTACAATATTTTAATCATATAATTGTATTACAAATGGCAGATGATGGAATGTATCGTAATTTAACTAATTGTAGAAGAGGGCTAATTCCTAAAAAAACAATAGGTCGTGGTATTGCTCGTGTTGGGGAAACTAATGATAGTTATTGTGAATTTCAAACAGCATTTATTACTGAAGATAAGGATCTGGTTATGTATATTAGAAAAACGGCCGATTATCTTGCTTCTTATTATCCTACTAAAGCAAAACAATTAATGACAATTCCTGATAATGTTAGTAGTAAAGATTTAGTTAAATATGTAACTGATTTAAGTTCAGTACCTATTGGTTATAATTTTTATGAAAAAGATATTGCTAAGGTTAATTTATTGACTAATAAAATTCATTTGATTTCAACAAAAGAATTAAAACAGAACATGGATTTTATATATGCATTTACTACAATTTTAAGTACATTACCTGGTGTTAAAGTGCGCGTAATTGATTTATTAGATATCTTTACAAGACCTATATTAGATATAAAGCTATTTAATGAGGATTTAGATGTTGTTTTTGCAGCATTTGAAAAAGATGCTAAAGAAAGAACTGAAATGCAAGATTATGGTGTTAATATTGTTCTTGGAGCAGGTAATTTTAAACGTAAGTTATCAAAAGCTGGTGTGGAGATTTTTCAAAGTTTGTTTAGTCTTATCCCAGGGTCTAAAAAATCAATTTATATTTTAGTTGATAATTATGAAAAACTAAGAACTTTAAAATTAGAATCATGGTACAATCAAATTGATACTAGTAGTGGGTTGTGGCTTGGTCCAGGCCTTAATAGTCAAAGTATGTTTTTAATTGATAGTATTAAAGAAGAAGATCGTAAATATAATTTTGATGGTCTTGCATTTAATATGGAAGATGGTAAATATACTTTAATCAAAACGATGATGGATGGTGATGAATAATGGATTATAAAATTTTGATAACGTTATTTGTGCCGGAAATAGAGAAATCTTTTGAACTTTATATTCCTGTTAATAAAACTGTTTCATTTGTAGTTAAGTTATTAAATTCGATTGTAAGGGAAAATATGTATGATAATTATCCAATTAAGGAAGTTATTCATTTATGTAACAGACGTACTGGTGAATTTTATAAAAATGATAGTTATGTTCGTGAAACAGATATACGTAATGGAACACAGTTAGTGATGTTTTAAAAAAGATAGCAGAAGCTGTCTTTTTTCTTTACACTTACTTGGCATAAAAGGTTATTTGTCTTTGACAAAGATTATCTGTAATGGTATTCTTTCATTAAGAGTAGGGTTACTCTTAGAGTATTTGTTTTATTAGAAAGGGCTTTTAAATGATAGAGAGAAGATCAGGTATTAATGAATCTACTTTTACAGATTTAACAATGGACATTTTAGATTACGCAGATAGAATCAATGATATATTTTCACGTATTGATGATAATTTTAATCTAATTTCACAGTGTTATAATAGTAATGGTCGTAATTATTTTCTAGCACGTTATGATGAGTTAAAAAGAAAGTATTCTATTATTCATAGTAATATTGTTTCTTATTCTGAAGATTTAACTTATGCATTACAACATATGCAAGAAATGGATACTTACTTTGCTAAAAAGTTTGAGGTGTTTACTAATGAAACAAGTAAGAAAGCCAAAGAAATAGAAACGTTATAGGAGGTGTGTTTAATGGCTTTAACTATTCAAGGTGCCGATATTGGTTTTGATGCTAATGAGGTACAAACTGCTTTAAATGATATTCATACTCAAGTAATTGAACAAGCACAAAATGATTTGCGTAAACAATTATCTGACTTAGATAATGCTGTTGATGAAATTTGGGTAGGTCAATCGGCAGAGATTTTTAAAAAAAATATGCAAACTGATGTAGAAGCAATTTGTCAAGGTCTTTCAGATGCGTATGAGGTGTTAAAAAGTGAATTTTCGCAAATTACATCATCTATGACTGAAATTGATGCAAATTTAGTTCAAGAAAGGAGTGAATAAAAATGTCAATTCAAAGTTCAATAGGCAGTTTTAATAGAAATACTCAAGAAGGTGTACGTTCAGTAATTTCTCGTGCAGCTGGAATGTTAGATGGTATTGTTGGTAGTGCGACAACTACTGTAAGTAATGTCTTTTCTGGTGGTTTTGTAGGTATTAGTACTGCTAATGCAGATTCACTTAAAAATGCTATTAATAATTATATTCAAGGTGTTCAAGATACAATAAATGGTTTTAATGAGAATGCAAATTTAGAGAATGCCTATAAAGGTGAAGTTCAGGCTGCTACTCAAGAATTTTTAAGAGCAGTTAAGGAGTTATTACAAGCACATATTACACAAATGCGTGTTAATTTAAAAGATTTTGATGAGGTTGTTGCAAATTATACACAAAGTGCATCTGATTTAGGTTCACAAGTAACTCAACAAGCAGATGAAATTCGTCAAAATGCCACACAAATTAAAATTGACTAATATTTTTTAAATAAAGGAGGAGTTTTAGATGGCACATTCTTCTACTAAGAGAAGATTACGTTCAGAGATTAATAAATATGAAAATCTAAAAGAAGAAATTAAAGAAATTATACATTCTTTGAATGGATCTGTTTCAGATATGAATGATGGCTTTGATAGAATTAGAAATGAATATGTTATTGATAATGAAGATGCTGTTATTACTACTAGTATTAATGCTTTGAAGGGTGAAGTATCTAAAACTTCTAATTATTTAAATAATAAAGTTCTTCCAGAAATTAGAAGTATAATAAAAGATTTGAAAGACGAATTAAGAAGACTTGAAGAAGAGGATGATTAATATGGCTATTACTTATATTGATACTAAAAGATTAAAAGATATTAATTTAGAAATATCTAATTTAATTAAAAATTATTATAATGAGATAAATAGTATGTTTAATAAATTTAGCAATGTGCCATATTTAACACGTGAATGGGTTGGACAATCTAGTGAAAAATATTTTAGTCAAGTTATGCTGGAAAAACAAGATTATTTAGAGTTTGGACGTATGCTAGAAGAATATAATAAAGCAATTTTGGATACTGCTATTAAGGTTGATAATTGTATTTCGAATTGTAAGAATATTGAAAGTGGTGATAGGTATTACTAAGTTAAGTTATCCAGATAATGGACTAAAAAATTTAATCTATAATAGTTTAGACAATGCCGAGGCAAAACTTGCTAATGCTGGTAATCATTATTTATCGATTCCATCGTTTAAATATTCTTCATATTTAAGTTCTTTAAATCGGAAAATATATGGTTATAGAAAACGGATTTCAGCTATTAAGTCTTCAGTTGTGTATGTTAATAATCTTTATAATGAACTTGCTGATGATTTGGAAACAAGGTACAAGAATTTGCCTTTTAGTACATTAAAGGAAAGAGAAAGAACTATTAAGTAAAAGGGGTATTAGATGAAATGTATTAAATGTGGTTTTAATAATCAAGATGGGGCTTCAAAGTGTATCTATTGTGGTGAAGCTTTAGAGAATAATAATAAAAAATCAAAAAAGAAGTATATAGATAAAAATAAAGTTTTAGTTACATGTGTGTTTCTACTTGTAATAGTGGTTGCTGCAATAATGGTTTTGTCTACTTTAAAAAATTAAGTGTATTGCATTTAATTTTTTCTTTTTGTATGATAAAATTATTTTATTAAAGATAGGAGATGCTTGCTATGTTTGGAAAAATATTATATTTAAGTGATAATATTGGGTATATTGAAAATAAGATGACTGATGATGTAAGTGCTGATTTACTTAACTTACATTTGATTTTTGAAAATGGAGATCATAAAGTTCTTAGTGAAATTACTGAGGTTAAATCTGATGAAATAAGGGTTAAATTTCTTGGAGAATTTATTGATGGACATTATTACAATGGTGTTTTAAAAAAGGCTAGTTTAAATAGTAATATAAGAACTATTAATGAAGAAGAAAAAACAGAGTTAATGGGTGTTCAATCTAAGAAAAACTTTGTAATGGGTAAAAGTGCAACATATAAAGATTCTTATATTTGTCCTTCGATTAATGAAATGCTTGCTAATCATTTATGTATATTTGGTAATACTGGTTCTGGTAAATCATGTGGCGTAGCAAGAGTAGTACAAAACTTATTAAGTAATAAATTTGCTGTTTCATATAATGCAAATATGCTTTTTTTTGATTCTTTTGGGGAATATAAAAATGCCTTTAAAAGCATTTCTAATATTAGTCCTTATTATCAATATAAATTTGTAACGTCAAGAATTAAAGATAATGATGATGAAATGATTAATATTCCGATGAATTTACTTAAAGTAGATGATATGGCTATTCTTTTACAAGCAGATAAGCATTCACAGTTAACAATATTAGAACGCGCTATGAAACTTGCTAAAATGTTTTCCTTAGATACACCTGAATCTAATCGTTATAAAAATCATATTATTGCTAGTGCTTTAATAACTGTTTTATATAGTAGTGAAACAACTGATAAGAAAAAAGATGATATTTTTAGTATTATTCATACTTGTCATACAAAAGAATTTAATTTAGATACCAAGATACCTGGCGTTGGTTATACAAGAACTTTCTCAGAATGTTTCCAAATAGACTCTAGAGGAAAGTTTGGGGAAGAGGTTTTAATTACTGAATATATTCTTAAATATATAGATGAGACATTAGAAATTGATGAAAGTATGGGAGATGTTGCTTATTCTTTAATGGATTTTTCTCGTGCTTTAGAATTTACTTTAATAAGTGAAGGATTTCAAAATAACCGTAATTTGATGGATGATGCTCAGTTATTAAAGGTAAGACTTTATTCAATTATTCATGGACCAGTTGGTAAGTTATTTTCTTCTGATAAAGCAGTTACAATGGGAGAGTTTGTTACTAAATTAGTTAGTAAAAATAATAAGAAAGCCCAGATAATTAATATAAATTTAGAGGGACTTGATGATAATATATCTAAGGCAATAGTTAAAATATATACAAGACTTATTTTTGATTTTTCTAAAGAGAACGCTAATAGGGCAACAATTCCTTTTCATTTGTTTTTAGAGGAAGCCCATCGTTATATTCAAAAAGATATAGACGTTTATTTACTTGGTTATAATATATTTGAACGTATTGCTAAAGAAGGAAGAAAGTATGGGGTTATTTTAGGAATAATTAGTCAAAGACCAATGGAAATAAGTGATACAGTTGTTTCACAATGTTCTAATTTCTTGATTTTTAAAATGACACACCCTAAGGATATAAAATATATTGAGGAGATGCTTCCTAATATTAGTCAAGATGTTATTGAAAAAATGAAAATTTTACAACCTGGTACTTGTGTTTCTTTTGGTAGTGCTTTTAAAATTCCAATGATTATTAAAATGGAAATGCCTAATCCAAGGCCATATTCATCTAGTTGTGATGTTTCAAGTTATTGGGAAAGTAATACTAATTTAAATGAAGAGATATCTAGTGATATTATGGGTGGGGCTAGTGCTACAATAGAGCAGGCACCTATAACTAATAGTAATTCTAATGAAGAGAGAAATAGAACTTCTTTCTTTCAAGGAAATATTGATTCTTTGGAGACTTTATAGTTATGTTTACTGATACACATTGTCATTTATATGATGAGTATTATGAGTCTCTTGGTGAGATAATTAATGATTCTATAAATAAGGGAGTACATTCTTTTATTAATGCTGGTTGTGATGGTTTATCTAATAAAGAGGTTATAGAAAAAGTAAGTAAGTATAAATTTATGTATGGGGTAATAGGTATACATCCAGAATATGTGCTTACTTATACTTTAGAAGATATTTTAGACATTGAAAGACATTTAAAAGATGAGAAAATAGTGGGCATTGGTGAGATTGGACTTGATTATCACTATGACGCTTTAAATAAAGATGCTCAAAAAGAATTGTTTATTAAGCAATTAGAACTGGCTAAAAAATATGATTTACCGGTTGTAATTCATTCAAGAGACGCTACTGAAGACACGATTAACATTTTAAAGAGATATCCGACTGTTAAAGGAGTTATTCATTCTTTTTCAGGGAGTATTGAAACAGCTAGAATTTATAAAAAAATGGGTTATAAATTAGGTATTAATGGAGTTGTTACTTTTAAAAATAGTCATTTGAAAGATATTTTAGAAGAGATGTTAGACATTATTGTTTTAGAAACTGATGCACCATATTTAACGCCACATCCTTATAGGGGTACTAAGAATAGTCCTAGTTATATTCCTTTAATTGCTACTTTTATTAGTGATTATACTGGGATAGATATTAATACTTTATCTTCCTTAACAGAGAAAAATGTTAGAGATGTTTATAAGAAAATTAAATGAGGAAGATTTATGGAGAAAGAAGAATATATTAATTTAGTGAATGATAAGATTAGTAATTTTAAGACAAAAGAAATTATGTTAAGACAAATTGATAATTTTTTTGCTGTAAAAAAGGTTTTATTAAAACATCATACTTATAATGTTGGAGACTTAGTGTATTTAAAAAAAGGGACACTTTTACATGGTACTTATAAAAATATAGATGTATTAAGAGAAATTTGTCAAAATGGATTGGTAGCCAGTTTGTTTATTAATGATAGGGTTTCTAAATATCCATCATGTGTTGGAGTATGGAATTTACAAAAAGATTATTATTTGAAAGATTATATTAATTTTTATAGTGGGGGCACGATTGAATATAAAAAAATGAATGGTGAAATAATAAAAACTTCTGTGATTCCATATAATGAAATGAAAAATGTCATGAGTACGATAGATACAAATCTTTGCTTTCGGTGGTATATGGAACAAACTAAAGAGGCGAGGTTTTTACCAAGTTTAGTTCAAAGTAAAGTTCAAATTGGTATTATCTTTAATAGCGATAATGATGCAATAAAAATGTTACTAAAGGGTGATATTTTATCAAATGGTATAAGTGATGAAGAGGTTAAGGAATTTGTTAATCCAGATTATTATGAAAAATTTATTAAAGATAGAAGAAATAAAGATGATTTTTTTACAGACCGAGAAAGTGCAATTCTTTTTGGTGTACCATCTAACTTAATTGAGGGAATATTAGTTGGGAAAGAGTATGAAAGTAACATTGATATTTTAAAGGAAATAAAAAAGTTATTGCCTGACTGTTATATTTGTAATTTAGATGGCGTTGTTATTATGATTTAGAGGTGGCAAGTCCTCTTTTTTTAGTCTAATTTATTAAATAAATCTTTTACATCTATTTTTAAGGCTTTGGCTATCTTGCCAACAGTTTTTAATGAAAATTGTTTAGCACATCAACTTTTAGTCTTAATTTTCTTCAAATAATTAGCACTTAGTCAGTTTTCATTGCTTGTTTTTTTTGATTATTTGGAAAATGTATTATTGTTAATTTGTTTCTTATTGTGTTCGACAATTTTTGACAAAATATTTTATCTATGTTATTATTTTCTTGTAAAAAGAGGTGTTCCTTAGATGCAAAAATTTACTAAAAATATTAAAAAACTTTTACAAGTATTTATAATGGTTTCCTTTATTTTTATTGCTAATGTTAGTACAACAAAAGAAGTTACTAAAGTTAGTAATGATGCTAGTAATAGAGTTATTGATTTATCAACAATGGCTTTAAAACTTGAAAGTGATATAAAAAATGATTTATATAGCGCTAAAGATACTTATACTGGTGATATAACTGGTTATGCAGCTGATTGTCCTCTTTGCTCGGGAAGACTTGCTTGCAATAGTTCTTATAATGTTAAAGATGGTACAACAACATATTCTGATTTAGCATATGGTAATGTAAGAATTGTGGCTTCATCTAGTAATTTACCATGTGGTTCAATAGTGCGTTTTCAAATGAATAGTTTGTCTATGGAGCCAATTATAGCAATAGTGCTTGATCGTGGTGTCTTAGGTAATGATTTAGATATTTTAATGGCTAATGAAAGCGAAGCAACAAAGTATGTTGGACGTAAGACACTTGGTTATGACGTTTTAAGAGAAGGATGGACTCGTTAAGTAATGGATATAAAAGCAAAAAAAAGTTTAGGTCAAAATTTTTTGAAGGATGAAAATATATTAAAAAAAATTGCAAATAGTTTTTCGACAACTTGTGATGATGTCATAATAGAAATTGGCCCAGGACAAGGAGCACTTACTAAACATTTAGTAGAGAAAAATGGCCATCTTATATGTTATGAAATTGATACACGAATGGAAAGTTTACTTTTGCATTTTGAATCTGAGGATACAAGCATAATATTTGATGATTTTTTAAAAAGAGATATAACGCAAGATATTCCTTTAGAACATGGTAGTATTTATGTTATTGCTAATATTCCTTATTATATTACAACGCCTATTATTGAACATGTTTTAGCAAGTGGTTTAGATATAGCTGGTATGACTTTACTTGTTCAAAAAGAAGTAGCAGAAAGATTTTGCGCTACGCCTGGAACTAAAACATATGGTTATTTTACAGTTTACTTAAAACATTTTTTTGAATCTGAATCACTTTTTTCTGTAAGTCCTAGTTGTTTTACGCCAGCTCCTAAAGTTATGAGTGAAGTGGTGAAATTAGTAAAAAAAGAGAATAGAGAAAGTATTGACATTAATGAATTTCAAGTATTCTTAAAGGATTGTTTTCAAAATAAAAGAAAAACTTTACGAAATAATTTAAAGGGTTATGATTGGCATAAAATTGAAATTGTACTTAGGACTTTTGCTAATCCAAATACAGTAAGAGCAGAAGAACTTTCTTATGAAGAGTTTGTTACTATTTTTAAAAGTCTAGCATAAATTGCTAGTTTTTTCATACAATTTTATAGGTGAAAAGTATGGAATTTCATGAAGGAGATTTAGTTACTCGTAATAGTTATAAAAATGATGTTGTTTTTAAGATCCTTAGTATTCGGGGTGAAGTTGCATATTTAAAAGGGACACAAGTAAGACTTTATGCTGATGCACCTTTAGAAGATCTAGCAATTTATGAAGATGATGATAGAACTGTAGAAGAAGATGAAATGCTTAGTGATAGATTTCTTGGGGACTATTTTTACTTGCCTGGTAAGGTGCTCCATATTGATGCTGATGCTGATTATTTAGCAAGATGTATGCGCTTTTATCAAAATAATAAAGTAATGGCTGTTGGTAAAAAGATTGTAGAAAAAGATGTTCCTAAACAAATTAAAGACTTATTAGTAGATTATCAACCAGATATTGTCATTATTACTGGGCATGATGCTTATTACCCTAAAAAGGGTGATACAAAAGATATTAAAAATTATCGTAATACTAAGTATTTTGTAGAAGCTGTTAAAGAGGCTAGACGTTATGAGAAGAGTCATGAAAAATTAGTTATTATTGCTGGTGCTTGTCAGAGTAATTATGAAGAGTTAATTAAAGCAGGAGCAAATTTTGCTAGTTCACCTAAAAGAGTAAATATTCATGCCTTAGATCCGGCTATAATCGCATGTGTGTTGGCAACAAGTGAACGTAACAAAGAGATTGATTTAGTTAGTTTACTTAAAAAAACTAAGTATGGTGCGAGTGGCATGGGAGGAATTATTAGTAATGGCATGATGTATGTAGGATTTCCAAGATAAGGAGGATTATGAATTTAGATATAGTAAGAGATAAAATTAAAAGTTATCTTGATAAAGACGTGGTTATTCATGTATATGGCATGCGTAATAAAAATAATACTTATAGAGGAGTTTTATCAGGCGTATATCCTTATGTTTTCACAGTTAATATTGATGGCACTGAAAAAAGTTTTAATTATGCTGATGTTATAATTGGTGATGTGGTTGTAAAATTAATGTAAAATGCTTGAATTTCTTTATATTATGCTATAAAATGATATTAGAAGTTAATCATAACTTTAAGAAGAGGAGTGAAGATGATGAAAATTACATCTGTAAGCGTTCGTAAAATTACGAAAGAAAATTCACGATTGAGAGGAATTGCATCAGTTTTGATTGACGATGCTTTTGCTGTTCATGACATTCGTATTATTGAAGGAGACAATGGTTTATTTATTGCTATGCCAAGTAGAAAAACAGCTACTGGAGAATATAAAGACGTTTGCCATCCTATTAATCCAGATGTTCGTAGTGAATTTACAGACGCAATTTTAGAAGAATATAAAAACACTTCTGATTAAAAGTTCTAGTTAGACTAGAATTTTTTTTATTATTTAGCATATATTTTTATAGGTGAAGAATATGGAACAAACTAGTATTAATTTAGTTAGTAGTAGTCATGAAGTTAAAATAATTGATAGAAGAGAAATATACTTGACGGGTGTAAAAAAAATTACTAGTTTTGATGAACAAGAGTTTTTATTAGATACAACAATGGGGGTATTACTTTTAAAAGGTAATAATTTAGAATTATTAAAATTAGATACACATGATGGTAATGTTCGTATTAAAGGTAAAATAGTAAGCTATCAATATTTAGATAAAGGTGAATCAAAGAAAAAAGAAGAAAGTTTTATGGCTAAGTTGTTTAAGTAATGACAGTAGAGTTACAGATACTTTCTTTTTTGGCTTCCTTAGGTTTTGGCTTTTTCTTTTCAATTCTTTCTAAAATTCACTTTTTCTTTATTAAAAAGTTAAATATATTTTGGTGGTATATATATACTTTCTTGTTTATGAGTGTTATAAGTCTTTCTTATATCTATCTTCTTTATATTATTAATGGGGGAATATTACATTTTTATTTTTTAGCTTTAGTTATCATTGGTTTTATTTTAGAAAGAGTATTGTCAAATAACGTAAAGTTCAAAAGAATTAAACAAAGGCAAGTAGATAAGTTTTTTAACAAGTGATATAATTTATGTTGTTAGTAAAGAAGGGTGGACTAATGAAGAAGAAAGGCTCTAGAAAAGCAAAAAAAAGATTTTTGATTTTATCAATTGTATTTCTGGGAATAGTGTTTCTTTCTTTTGCGTCTATTTTTCATGATTGGGTACAAATAATAGATAATAAAAATGAAATAGCATCACTTACTAATTATTATAGTAAATTAATGGATGAAGAAGAAAGTTTAACAAGTGAAGTTACAAAATTACATGATAAAGATTATATTGCACGTTATGCAAGAGAAAAGTATATGTATTCATTGCCAGGAGAATATATTATAAAAGTACCAGATGAAAAGTAATTTATACTTTCTTTTTTTTGGCTTTTATTTTAAAATTAAAGCAGTGATATTATGGAGAAGTTTTTTTTAGTAAGACATTTTAATGTACTCGTTAATAATAAAGTGATGATTCATGACTTATCTTTTTCTATTACTAAATCGATGTGTGTTTTAGGAGAAAGCGGGACTGGTAAGAGTAAGTTATTAAAAGAGTTACAAAAAGTAAGAGATTATAAGGGAGTTGTTTCCTTTTATTTAGGACAGACTAGTAGTGTAAAGAGCAACTTACCTTTAGAAGAGAGGGATTCATATACAAAAACATTTTTAGAATTGTTTTTAAGTAATAAAAAGAATTTAGGTTATAAATATGCTTTACTTAGTAAGGTACTCACTTATCCAGATTATTTCTTTTGTGAAGATTTGCATAATATTCTTACTAATTATGAAAGACAAATTTTCTTTCAATATTTAAAACATTTTAATATTCTTATTTTTTATGTAACAAATGAGGTTAATGATACAGTTTATTTTGATTATTTAATAGTGCTTAAAAATAACAGAGTAGCAATGGAAGGTAATACATTAGATATTTTAAAGGAAGAGAAATTAATGAAATTGTTAGGTTATTCATTACCTTTTTATGTTAATATGTCTATTCAACTGGGATATTATGGGGTTATAAGAGATGTTTGTTTAACAAAAGAAGAACTTGGTGATAAATTATGGAAGAAAAGTTAAAAGATTATGTTTTAAATGATACTTTTTCAGTAATAGTTAATTATCCTTATAAATTTAAAAATACTTGTAATAATAAAGAGTTTGGTTATGTTTTAAATAAGAGTGTTAATGATAATATTACAGTTATGGGATATCTTAAATTAAGGTGTAATGTGAGTGATGAAAAGCTAGAGAAAGTACTTATAATGGTGGAATTAAAAGCAAGTTTAAAAACTGTTTTAATAAGGGATTTGACAAGACTTGAATATATGAAATTACAACTGGCTGTATTGTTTATTAATGTGCCACGTGTAATTGTGCTTGATCATTTTTTTGATGATATGATATATAAAGAAAAAGAATATTTTAAAAGATTGTTTCGGCATTTGATGGAGAAACCCGGTATTTCTTTTATTATCATTAGTAATGATATGAATTTCGTGTGTGAGACAGTTAAGAGTTTTTATCTTTTTAATAATAATGGAAAGAGTAAGTTGATAAGTGATTTTTATGATGAGGAAATTTATGAGTATGTGGATGAGCCTTATGCAGTTTCACTCGTTAAGTATTTAGAAGAGTTAGGTTTTCATATTGATCATGATTATACGTTTAATGAAACTTTAAAGGCGATATATAGAGGTGTACAATGAGATATTTAGCAAGTATTAGTTATGATGGGAGTCATTTTTATGGTTTTCAAAGGTTAAATAATGGATTAGGTGTTCAAAATGAACTGGAAAGGGTACTATCTATAATTGCTAAGGAAAATGTACGTGTGCATGGGTCAGGAAGAACTGATCGTGGGGTACATGCTTATATGCAATGTATTCATTTTGATTTAGATATAGATATTTCTTTGGATAAATTAAAGTATGTTATGAATAGACTATTAAATTCGTATGTTGTAGTTAACAATTTGCAAGTTGTTCGGAATAATTTTCATGCTAGACATGATGTATATGAAAAAACTTATCTCTATAAGGTTTATGTGGGTGAGAAAAATCCTTTCTTAAGTGATTATGCTTATATGACGCGTGTAAACTTTGATTTGGAAAAAATGCAAGAAGCGGCTAAGTGTTTTTTGGAACTTCATAATTTTAAGAATTTTGTGAGTGGTGAAAGGGAAAGTTATGAGACAGTTATTAATTCTTTTTCGGTAATTAAAAGTGGTGATTATTATTACTTTAGAGTAACTGGTAAAAGTTTTTATAGGTATATGGTAAGGAGTCTTGTTGGCGCTTTGTTAGATGTGGGTTCTGGGAAAAAAGATATTGATTTAATAAAAAAAGCATTAGAAGAACCTTATGAATTAGAGACATTTTTTGTGGCACCAAGTGAGGGACTTTATTTGGAAAATATTAAATATTAATGGGTATATGCAATTTTTTTGTGAAATTAGTCATTTTAAGTTACATTTTGTTTGACTTTTTTTAAAATCTCACCTATAATTTTAATCGGTACATTTTATTTATCTTGTTATGGGCATTACCCTGGGAAAGTAATGTTTGTAAAGGAAGAATGAAAGGAAAAGAAGAAAATGAGTACATTTTTGCAAAAAAAAGAAAACGTTGAACGTAAATGGTATGTTATTGACGCTACTGGTATTAGTTTAGGACGTGTTGCTACTAAGGCTGCTACAGTTTTAAGAGGAAAACACAAACCTACTTATACACCAAGTGTTGACTGTGGAGATTATGTAATAATCATTAATGCAGACAAAGTAAAATTAACTGGTAATAAGTTAGAAGACAAAATGTATTACAATCATTCAGGATTCCCTGGAGGACTTAGAGAACGTAATGCAAAAGAAATGATTAATAATTATCCTGAAGAAATGATGGAAAGAGCTGTTAAGGGAATGCTTCCTCATGGAAGATTAGGAAGACAAATGGGTAAAAAACTATTTGTTTACCGTGATGAAAATCATAAACATCAAGCTCAAAAACCAGAAGTATTAAAGGTAGATTAAGGAGGAAGTTATGGCAAAACAAAGTTGGAAAGCTACTGGACGTAGAAAACGTGCTCAAGCACAAGTTACTTTAACAAGTGGTACAGGTAATATTATTATTAATGGTGTAGATGTTAATGAATATATGCCTGATAAGATTTTAGTTTTAGATTTAAAACAACCTCTAACTCTTACAAATAATGAAAATCGTTTTGATATTACAGTTAATGTTAAAGGTGGCGGATATGCTGGACAAGCTGGAGCTATTAGATTAGGTATTACAAGAGCATTATTATTATTTGACGCTAATACTGATCAAACTGCTGATACTGCTTATCGTAAAATCTTAAAACCTGCTGGAATGATTACAAGAGATCCTAGAGTTAAAGAACGTAAAAAATACGGTCTTAAAAAAGCTCGTAGAGCTCCACAATTCTCTAAACGTTAATATTTACTATTTACTAAATGCCATAGACTTAATGTTTATGGTTTTTCTTTTGGAGTAAATAAATAATGAATTAAAGAATAAAAACGTTTTAAAAAGAATGTTTTGATAATCTTTCTTATTGAAATATTAATACTTTGTATGAGCGTTATGATTGTTTTGAAAGTTAACCAATGTATGAATCTGTTTTGGTAAGAAAGAATTATTGATATAAATTTATCAAAAAAATTGTTTTGTCAGTGGAATTGAGGTTTTCTTTAAAAGATTTATTGATACATAAATTATAAATTTTATTTGATAATAGTTATTTGTACGCAAAGTGCTATGTTTTCCTGTGGGAAAATATATGCTTTTTTATTACCTTATGTTTTTTTGTAGGAAAATATACGCCTTTTTATTGTCTTACAATAGTTATTTTTGAAAAATTAAATAACTTTTGATGAAAATAATTTAGTTTATATTAATTAAATATATTTTGTTGATTTATTACAAAATATAGGAATTTAGAATAAAAAATGCGAAAAGAATTAAATGAATTAATAGTTTATGATTATAATGATGATAATTTTTTAATGATTAGAAATGTTTTTTTTAAAATAAAAAGCATATGAAAGAGTATGAGGTAAAAAAATAATTTTTAAATGACACTATAATTATTAAAAGTATGATAAAATAAAAAACAGAGGTGATTACTTTGTATAAAAATAACGAAGAGTTAAATAAAATTTTAGATGAGTTACTGTTAAATACAGAGAATGAATGTGTAGAATTTAAAAAAGCAGAAAACAATTTTGATATTGATACTTTGGGTAAGTATTTTTCAGCCTTAGGCAATGAAGCAAATTTAAAAAATAAACAATATTCTTGGATAGTTTTTGGCGTTGATGATACGACGCATGAATTAACTAATACACATTTTTATAGTGATAATAATTTTAACAAGGTAAAAAAACAAATTTCTGATAATACAACAGACAATATAGGGTTTATTGAAATATATGAATTTACAAAATATAATAAAAGAGTAATTATGTTTCAAGTTCCAGCTGCTTCTGGTACTCCAATTAATTGGAAGGGATTTCCATATGGTAGGAATGGTGAATCACTATCTCCTTTAGCCCCAAATAAGATAGAACAAATTAAGACAACAGCAAATTATGATTGGTCAAGGCAAATAATTGAAGAAGCAACAATAGATAATTTAGATAAAGATGCAATTATATTAGCTAGAAAACAATTTAAGGTTAAATTTGAGGGAAAAAGTATATCTGATGAAATAGATAATTTATCTGATATTGCTTTTTTAAATAAAGTTAAGTTAACATTAAATAACAAGATTACTATGGCTTGTATGTTATTATTAGGAAAGAATGATGATGATTATTTGATGAATGGTTATGCACCTAAAATGACATGGAAACTTTATGATGATTTTAATGTTATTGATTATGAACATTTTGGTATACCATTTATTATTAATGTTGAAAAATTAAAATCTAAGATACGAAATTTAAGATATAGATACATGGTTAATGATAATACTTTATTTCCAAATGAAGTAGATCAATATGATAACTATATTCTACGTGAGTTAATTAATAACTGTATCGTTCATCAAGATTATAAATTACATGGCAATATAAATGTCATGGAATACAAAGATAGGTTAATAATAACTAATGAAGGAAATTTTATTCCTGAAACAATTGAAAATGTTTTAAAAGATGGGTTTTCATCACCATATTATAGAAATCAATTTTTAGCTAATGCTATGGTTAATTTAAATATGATTGATACCGTTGGTAGTGGAATAAGAAGAGTATACGATATACAAAAGAAAAAGTTTTTTCCGATGCCTGATTATGATTTGAGTGAAAATAATAGAGTTAAAGTGATTCTATATGGAAAGATTATTGATGAAAAATATAGTAAAATTTTATTTGAAAAAACAAATTTAGATATAGATGAAGTAATGCTACTAGATAGGGTACAAAAAGGTTTTGAAATAACGAAAGAACAGAGTGATTATTTAAGGAAAGATAATTTAATTGAAGGAAGATATCCTAATATTTATATTTCATCAGATATTGCCAAGATAACAAATAAAGAAAAAGACTATATAGACAATAAAGGTTTAGATAATACATATTATAAAGATTATATATTAACATATATTGAAAAATTTGGAAGAGCAACAAGAGAAGATATTAATAAATTGATTTATCCAAAATTACCAATAAATATGAGTGAAAAAAATAAAAATAATAGAGTTAGATATATTATTTCACAATTAAGACAGGAGAATAAAATAGAAAATGAAGGATCCTTAACAAAATCTTCTTGGGTAATAAAAAAATAGATATAGTTTTTGCAAAGAATTTGCAAAGAATTTGCAAAGAATTCGCAAAGAATTCGCAAAGGAAATGGGTATATATAAATTTAACAGGCTGGTATAAATAAAAGATAACATGAGATGTTTAATAGTTCTAAAATTAGAATGCAGATGAAATAGTATTTACTGCTTCTCATGTTTTCTTTGATAATTTCTATGATATATTATTTGGTTATCTACATATATTTTATTATGAAGAAAATATTATTTATTCTATTTATAATTATGTTAATAATTACTATCTTTTTAAATTTTAAAATAAAAGCGACTACTTATATGGGGACTTATTTATTTGTTTTGGATGCTGGACATGGAGGAAAAGACCCGGGAACTATAAGTGGTTCTATATATGAGAAAGATATTAATTTGCAAATAGTTTTTTATCTTAAGGAGGAATTAGAACGACTTGGAGCACGTGTTATTTTAACTAGAGATGGTGATTATGATTTAGCTACTCCTAATGCACATAGAAGAAAGAAAAGTGATTTTGATCACCGTATTTCTTTGATTAACAATAGTAAGGCTGACTATTATCTTTCTATTCATTTAAATTATTTAGATGATTCTAGCTATTATGGACCACAGGTGTTTTATAGTACTGTTAATGATAAAAATAGAGATATTGCTTTAAAATTACAAAAAGAATTAAATAGTTATTTAGGTTCTTCAAGAGAAATAAAAAAAATCTCTAATACGATATATATGTATCAGAGATTAACTGTACCAGGGGTTCTTATTGAATGTGGTTTTTTGTCTAATAAAAACGAAAGAGAAAAACTTACTAATGATAAATATTTAAGAGAATATGCTAAAGTAGTGGCTAAGACCTTTCTTAAAATTTAAAGTATTGCATTTCTTTTTTGGAGTTACAATCAGTGCCAGTTACGTAAGAGGTGTTACCTATTATTTCTAATGTCTCTTTTAAGTCTATTTTATTATTTAAGTACTTATCAATACTAGTTATTAGATAAGCACTTTTTTTAATTGCTTTTATGTATAAATCTTCAAAGGAGTCTGTTTTAATTATTTGGTTGTCAACTGGATAGACCCATTGGTTATGCTCTAAGTTTAAATAGTTAGTATCTAACTGTGTAACATGAAAACTTAAATATTGATATTTCTTTTTATGAAAGATGAAGTCTCTTAATTTATAGATATTTTTTTTAATTCCTAATTTATCAGTAACAAAATACTTTAGAATGATATTGCCTGTATGCATACTTTTTTCATAAACGTTACCCATATTTTTAATATTAAAGGTTTTATAAAAGACCTCATTAATTGTTTCTTTTAGATTATTACTAAATTTTATTTTAGGTAAAAGCATATTGTTTATTGTAGCGTCTTTTAAGTTAGTGCCTGTTTTATATTTGTATACTTGAGCATCAATGTTAACTTCCATTTTTTCATGAAGGCCATTATATTTTTTATTTAATGTATCTAGACCAGTGTTATAAATAACAAAGGGATGACATAAACTATCTAATACATAATGACAAATACTACCATATAAGTAACTTATATTTTCATTTGTTCGATTATTTTTAACTGTAATTAGGATGTTTTGAAAATACTTTTTTACATTTTCTTTTTGAGCATTATAACCTAAGTCTCTTTCTTTCTTACCTAGAAATGGTGTGAAAAATTTATAGTAAAATAAATTATCGAAACTTTGTAAAAAGATATCATATATGGCTTTTTCTTTGTTAATTTTCTTTTTTATATTAGTAGGTAAACGTTTTAATACGTCATTGCCAAAATAATAATGTGTTACAATTGATGGCATAAAAATCACCTTATTAATTATTATAGCATGGTATTTCACTAAATTTTCACAAAATTATAACTTTACTAACATGATTTACAACTATTATATATATGTACTTTGTGATATAATATTTTTAGAATTTGGGGTGCTAGTATGGCAAAAGTTTTTAAAACACTAGATGAACAAGTTGAAATATTGCAAAGTAAAGGGCTAATTATTAACGACATTCCAGAAACAAAAGATATTCTTTTGCGAGAAAATTATTTTTTTATAAGTGGTTATAGGATGCTTTTTATGGAAAGTCAAGAAAATAAAAAATTCTTGCCAGGAACAACTTTTGATGAACTTTATTCAATGTTTCAGTTTGATAGACATGTTAGGAATATTTTATTTAAAAATTTACTTATAATAGAAAACAATATTAAAAGTATAATGGCTTTTCATTTATCAAGTCGTTATGGTATAAGAGAAGATGAGTATTTAAATCCTAAGAACTTTGTGCTGGATAGGAAAAGAAAAAAACAAGTTGATGATTTACTTAGAAAAATGAAAAGACAAATTAGAATTAATGGAGGACAGCATCAAGCAACGATGCATTATTCAGAGAAATATGGATATGTACCAATGTGGATTGCAGTGAAAGTTTTGTCATTTGGGATTGTAAGTGAACTTTTTCAAATTTTAAAACCGGATGATCAAGAAACAGTTGCTAATGATTTTAATTTAGCTAAAGAAACGTTGGAAATATATTTACCAGTTTTAGCTAATTTTAGAAATTTGTGTGCTCATGAAGATATTCTTTTTGAACATAAGGCCCAAAGAAATATTCCGGATACTAAGTATCATAATTTGCTTAAAATACCCCAAGTTAATGATGAGTATATTTATGGTAAGAATGACTTGTTTGCAATAGTTTTAATTTTGAAACAAATGCTTAGAAAGGATGATTTTTTCTTGTTAATGAGTGAACTTGAATTTGAAATTCAAATACTTAGTGATCGTTTGAAGACGATTCCTGTGGAAAAAGTATTTGATAGGATGGGATTTCCAATAAATTATGGAGAGATTGTGAGGTTATAGAAATGGAAAAGAAAGAAAAAGTAGTAACTGTTCATAGTACAGGAAAGTATATATTAATAAGTATTTTAATGGTTTTTGTGGGGGCAGCAGGATTATATGCACTTATGTATTTTTTTCCTGAGCCTTTTGTGAAAACTATTACAGAACAAAAAGAAGTTAAGAATGTAACTGTTACGGATACTGGTATTGCTGATGCGGTAGAGAAAGTATATGATGCGGTTGTAGTTGTAAAGACATATAAAAATAAACAGCTTTACGCTACTGGAACTGGATTTGTTTATAAAAAAGATGGTGATACTGCATATATCTTAACTAATAATCACGTTATTGAAAGTGGTGACGCTATATATGCTGAATTTAATGATGGCAATGTGGTAGAGACAAAAGTTAAGGGACGAGATAGTTATTCTGATACGGCTGTTTTAGCAATATCTAGTGAACATGTTACAACAGTGGCTACAATGGGTAGTAGTGAAGATGCAAGAGTAGGAGATACAGTGTTTACTGTTGGGGCACCAATAGATTCTAATACTTATTCTGGTACGGTTACAAGAGGTATTGTTTCTGGTAAAAATAGACTTGTTAGTGTATCTACAAGTAATTCAAGTACTTCTGATATGATGATGAGTGTTTTACAAACTGATGCGGCTATTAACTCTGGTAATTCAGGGGGACCTTTAATGAATGCGAATGGTGAGGTTATTGGTATTACGTCATTAAAGTTATCTTCTGGTAGTAGTTCTACGACAGCAAGTATTGAAGGAATGGGATTTGCTATTCCAATTGAAACAGCTTTAAATTATGCTGCTAAGGAAGAAAAAGGTGAAACAATTGAAAGACCTCAACTAGGTATTTCGATGCGTAATTTAAGTGAGGCTAAATATTATCATCCATCTTTAAGTACTAGTTCTTTAGAATCTGGTGTTTATGTTGAAAGTGTTACTTCTGGAACTCCTGCTGCTAAGGCTGGTTTAAAAACTGGCGATATTATTGTTGGAGCTGATGATAAAGAGGTTACTAATTTGGCTTATTTAAGGTATCTGCTTTATAATCATAGTGTAGGGGAAACGATGAAACTTAAAGTTATGCGTGGTACTGAGAATGTTGAAATTAATGTAACACTTGATCAAAAGGCTAGTTAATAGAAAAAACATAGATATGTTGTCTATGTTTTTTAATGCTCTTTTTTATTTGGATATGGCTTTTTTTCATCAGTTCTATTTATTAAATAATCGACACTTACGTCGTAAAAACTTGCTAGTTTATCTATTTTGTCTAAAGGTATTAGACGGACACCTAGTTCATATTCGCTATAAACTTGTTGAGTGGTATTTAATAATTTGGCAATATCTTTTATAATTTAATTATGATATATGATTTATCGTGGTATTAGTGATAATATGCGACTAGTAAAGCTTAGGAGTAATAGTAAGTTATGAGTAGTTATTGGAAATTAAAAAAACTTATCTGGCGTTGATAAGCTCTTTTAGTCTTCGTTTGTTAAGTATTCTTGTATGGCATTTGCTATTGCACTAGCGTATTTTTCACGATTGTCTATTAAGTTATGTAAGTCTGAATAATTATCTAAGTAACCTAATTCAAAGAGATAAGGTTCTGCAGTGTTGTTAGAATTATAGTGTTCATTTTTAGGATAACCATTTCGGGCTATATTTTGAGATGCATGGGTAGATATACCACCAACCTCACGAATATAGTAATAATAAATCATAGAGGTGTTCCAATAAGTGTGTTCGTCATCTATTTCATATTCTTCAAAAAATCTTTCATAAATACCATTGCCAATTTTATATTTCATTTTTGGAGAAGTCCAAGTACTTGCCTCTTTGGTTATATTATTTATGAACATTTCTGCTAAATCAGTATTTGTATCATTGGCAATGTATAGTTCTAATCCTTTTAAAGAGTTTTCACCACCCATACCAGATGAATTATGGTGAATTGCTATGTTATACTTAGAATGTGTATCATTTGCCATGGTAGCAGAGCCATATGGATCATATATATTTACTGTATCACTTTCACTATTTCTTGTCATAATAACTTTATAACCCATGCTTGTTAACTTTTCTTTTAACACCTGAGATACTTTTAAATTCATATCATTTTCATAGATGGCATCGTTGTTAACACAATAACCACTGGAAGATGGCATCGAACCATCAAGGCATCCAACTGTGCCGGGGTCTGTGCTATCATGACCTGGATCAATAGTTATATCATAAACGTTTTTTGGTAAATTTTCTTTTTTAACTTGAAATTTTAAAAATGGTTTGTCTTTTAAAGAAAGCCAATTAATATTTATTTTATTATTTTTATTGTTGTTAGTTATAGTGTAATATTCTAAGTTATTATGTTCGGTATCGTTTTTTAAAGTATAATACTTAGTTTTATTACTGGTTGTTGTTTTAATAAGTAAATATGATTTTGCAATTTTTAATTTTTCTAAATTTAATCCTTCATTAATATATTCACTGTTTTTAAAAGTGTAAGTGTTGTCTTTATTAGTATAGATAGTTGATAGCTCTGTTTCTTCATTATTATTTTTTAAAACTAGTTTTAAATCATCTACTTCTTCATCTAATGTTATGGAACCTTTTATACGAAAGTGAATACCATATATAGCATACTCATTAATACTTGCATATGTATTACTTTCAACTTTTTGCTCAAGACTATTAGAATATTTAAAGATACTATAAGATGCTATCATTACTAAAATTATAATAATAATTATTAATAAAGTTTTTTTCTTGTTCATAACTACCTACTTTCTATGATACAATGATTATAACAAAGTTTTTAAATTGAAACAATTATGAAAAGAGGAAATAAATGAAAAACATATTTGACTATTTAGATTTTTATAAAGATATAAGTTTTAAAGAATTTGCTTTTAATGAGGTTGATGCCTTAATACTTGGAGTTTTAAGTTATGTTAAATTTGATGATATTGTACCAAGGGGTATTAAAGAATATATTTATTTGGAAGATGCAGTTACTTATTTCTTAGAAAGGTATTGTGAAGATGATTTTAAAAAGGAAAACTGGTTATTTCCAAATTCTTATAAATTAATGACTCTTCTTGGTAGCTCTAAACGTTTTTATCATACAAAATTGTATCATTATAATCCAAGCGTTGGTGAAAAAGGACAGTTTGGTGCTTTAACAATTCGACTTACTAATGGGATAACATATGTATCTTATGAAGGAACGGATAGTAATGTAATTGGCTGGAAAGAAGATTTTGAATTGATATATAAAAATCCAATTTATTCACAAGAAATGGCAAGGGACTATTTTAATGAAACTATTAATTTTTGGGATAGAAAAATTATAGTTGGAGGACATAGTAAAGGTGGTAATTTAGCCATGTATGCCTATATGTATGGTAATGAAAAGTTAAAGAAAAGGGTAGAAAAAGTTTATAATTATGATGGACCAGGTTTTTTGAGTACTGTATATGAATCAAAAAAATATGCACAAATGAGTACTAAGTTAGAATGGATTGTACCAAAAGATAGTGTTATTGGAGTAATACTTGGCAATGGTACATATACAGTAGTGAATAGTAGTGGTCATGGGGTTCTATCTCATGATGCCTATACATGGGAATGTTTCGGAGGACAACTTGTAAAAACTGAATTATCTAAAAAAAGTAGAAAATTAGAAACTAATTTAAAAGCATATATAGACGACATGAGTATAGAAGAACGTAAAAATTTTGTAGAAACTTTTTTTGCTGTCTTTTCCCAAGCTGGCATTAGTAATATTATGCAACTTAAAGATTTTAAAATTTCAACATTATTACAGTTGATGAAAAATCTTACTAGTGTGCCTGCTGCAACAAAAAGAAATTTAATTGCAGTTTTAAGAATGCTTATAACGGGAATGAACTAATTATCTTCTTAGTTTGTCAAAGTATTCCCAGACAGTAAATAAGATAAACTGAATTAAACTGTACATAAATCCTCCTTTCTTTTTTAGAGAATAAAAATTATCCTCTACTTATATTATTCAAGATGAAAGGTCGATTTCCTTTTTTTTTAAACAATTTTTTGTAATTTTTGTTAATTTTTGATATTTTTGAGTACTTGAAAAAAGTTTTTTTATTATATAAACTTATATTAAGTCATTAATGTGTTTAGTTGTATGACATAGTTAATAGAGATTAGATATGGGGTAGGTGAGTTTGGTGAAAGATGAAATTAAAGAATTAACATTGTTATTAATGTATTTATCATCTAGGGAAGAAGAAGGTTATGTTTATGAGAATAATGAAATTATTTCTACAAAGACAAAAGTTTGTTGGAAGGGTTATTCATTTGATATTTTAAATGAATTAGTTGATGAAAATTATTTATATGATAGTAAACATAGTAATAAAAGTGTAATTTTAACTAAAGAAGGAGTAGAGTATGCTAAGCGTCTTTTAGATAAGTATTTAGTTAAATGAAGATAAAAAAAAGCCGTCTAAACGGCCGTGAACATTTAAGGATAACCTTTATTTTAACTTTTCTGTGTCATCTTAAATGGTATTAAGACAATAAAATTGTATCAAGAAATTGGAGGTAGGTCAATGAAAAATTTAGAAAATTACAACATTGGATTAGATATAGGAACAACATCAGTTGGTTGGGCAGTAGTTTCAGATGAAAGTAATAAAGTTTTGAAAAAAGGAAATAATGCTTTATGGGGAGTTAGACTTTTTGAAGGGGCAGATAAAGCAGAAGCTAGAAGAAAAATGCGTAGTGTTAGACGACGCTATGATAGAAGAAGAGAAAGAATTAATCTTTTACAAGAAGAGTTTTTAGATGAAATAAATAAAGTAGACCCTGATTTTTTTCAAAAACTTAAAGAATCAAAATATCATTTTGATGATAAAAATAATAAAAAGATTAAAGTTAGAACAACGCCTACGGCTATTACTAGGTTTGATGAAAATTATAAGACAATATATCACTTAAGATATGATTTAATGTATAGTAAAGAAAAAAGGGATATACGACTTGTTTATTTAGCACTTCATCATATTATTAAATATCGTGGGAATTTTAATTATGGTGGTAAAAGTTTTAATATAGATAGTATTGATATAGGTGCTAAATTAGAAAACTTTTTTGATTCTGTTAAAGAGTACGGTGATATTTTAGAAATTAATGATTATAGTGTTGATTCTGTTCAATATCAGGAATTGTTAAACATTTTAAAAGAAGATAGTAAAAGTGATACTAAGAAAAAACTTACAAAATACTTACAAAATATGGAATTTAATAAAAATTTTATAAGTGAATTTTCTAAATCTCTTGTAGGAGATAAATTTAATGTGACTAAGTTATTTAATACTGAGCTAGAGGAAAAATTAGAAATTTGTTTTAGTAGTTCTGATTATGAAGACAAAAGTGATAAAATTGAAAAGATGCCTGATTATGCTATTTTGTTATTGGAAGAATTGAAAGAGTTATATGATGAAATTGCTTTAACAAAAACATTTAAAAATAGTAAGCAAACTACGCTTTCAGGATTAATGGTTGAAAAATATGGTATTCATGGACATGATTTGAAAATTATTAAAGATGCTTTAAGAAATGATGAAGTGGCATATAAACATTTTTTTAAAACTGATAAAAAAGATGTTTGTGTGTATGAAAGATATATTCATAATAAAATAACGACTAATGATTTTTGTAGAGAGTTAAATAAGAACAAATTAGTTATAGATGATGCTGATTTTAATAAACGTCTTTTAAATGATGAAATTTTACCAAGAATAACAAGTACTGATAATGGTAGTTATCCTTATGGATTAAATAGACAAGAACTTATAACCATTATTGAAAATCAAGGGAAATATTATCCGTTTTTGTTAGATAAAGTTGGCGAAGAATATAAAATAGTTAAACTTTATGATTTTAGAATTCCTTATTATGTTGGGCCTCTTGTTTCTAGTAGCAAATCAGATAATGCTTGGCTTATTCGTAAAGCAGATGGCAAAATAACGCCTTATAACTTTGATGAGATTGTTGATAAAGAAAGTACGGCTGAACAATTTATATTGAGAATGGTATCACATTGCTCTTATTTATTAGATGAATATGCTCTATCTAATAATTCTCTTTTATATAACAAATTTAAAGTGTTAAATGAACTAAAACAAATTAGAATTAATAATGGCTCTTATAATGAAAGAATACCTGCAGAACTACAAAATATAATTATAGAAAAACTATTTAAGACAACTAAAGGTAGTATTACTGATAAGAAATTTCGTGAATTTTTACAAAATGAACTTGGTTATGATTTTTATTCAGATGAGTTAAAGATAACTGGTTATTCAGCGGATGGCAAGTTTGCTAATAATCTGCAGTCTTATTATGATTTCTTTGGTGAAGATGGTATTTTTGAAGGAACTAATTATACCGAAGAAGATGCAGAAGAAATTATAAAGTTGATAACTATTTTTGAAGATAAGAATATTCTAAGGAAAAAAGTTGAAGACACTTATCCAGAATTATCGAGTGCTCAAGTTGAAAGTGTTTTGAAAAAAGAATATAAAGGCTGGGGAAGATTATCGAAAAAGTTACTAGCTGGATTAACAATTAAAGATAAGGAAACAAATTTACCTAAATCTATTATTGATTTGATGATGGAAACTGATAAGAATTTTATGCAGATTATAAATGACGATGAATATAATTTTGATCGTCTTATAGCTAATGAAAACAAGTTAACTGAAAATGTGAAATTGTCTTATGACGTTGTTTCTCAGCTTGCTACGTCACCGGCTAATAAACGGGGTATTTATCAAGCTTTAAAAGTTGTACAAGAAATTGTGGATTATATGAAATACCCTCCAAAGAATATTATGATTGAGATGGCTCGTGGTAGCGAGAAAAAGGGAAGAAAAGATGATCGTAAGAAATATTTACAAAAATTATATGAAAAGATAAAAAGCGAAAATAGTTCCATTTATAACTTATATTATAAAAATTTAGACTCACATTTAGATAGTACTGAAAAGATTGATACTGATAAATTATATTTATATTACTTACAAGAAGGCAAATGTTTATACTGTATGAAGCCTATTGAAATTGAAAAATTAAGTTTAAAAGATAGTTCTTATGAAATCGATCACATTTTACCACGGACCCTTATCAAGGATAATTCATGGGATAATAGGGCTTTAGTATGTCGTGAGTGTAATCAAAATAAGGGTGCTGATTTTGTTTTAAATAAAACAATAAGAGATAATTGCAATGCTTTTTGGAAACGTTTGAATGACAATAAATTACTATCTAACAAAAAGCTTTATCGGTTAACACGTAGAGAATATTCAGAAGAAGATATTAAAGGATTTATTAATAGACAACTTGTTGAAACAAGACAAATAACAAAACATGTTGGCAATATTCTTCAAAATTATTATCCTAAAACAAAAATTGTTTATTATAAAGCCGACATTTCACATAGTTACCGGGAAAGATATCATCTTTATAAATTTCGAGATTTAAATGATTATCATCATGCTCATGATGCTTATCTTGCGGCTGTTTTGGGAAACTATCAAGAAAAATATATGCATTATAATTTGAATTATAATATGATAAAAGAATTTAATGATAGATTAAAAGATAATAAAGATTATCAGACATTATGTTCGGGAATTATTGTAAATAGTTTAGATGAGAAATTCCAAAATGAATTTGCTATAATCTCGCCTAATTTATGTGATGCAGAAACCGGAGAGTTAAACTTTGATGCAACAATATTTAATGAACTTGTGGAAAATACATTGTATCGTAATGATATATTAATAAGTAGAAAAACAGAGATAAAAACAGGAGAGTTTTATAATCAAACGCTTTATAAGAAAGGTAAAGGTAATATTTCGATAAATAAAAATATGCCGGCTGATATATATGGCGGGTATAGTAGTGTTAATCCTTCTTATTTGGTTTTTGTTAAGTATAATGGTAAAGCAAAGTTGATAGGTATACCGATATATATTGCATGTGAAGAAAAGAAAAATAAGAATATAAAAAATACTTTTATAAGGGAACATTTGAAATTAAGGGATATTGATACTTTTGAAATAATAAAGGATAAAATTCCATTTGAAACATTAGTTTTATATAAGGAACAAAAATGCTATATTAAAGGATACGGGATAGCTAATAAAGTTTGTGAATTGTCGAATGCTTGTCAGCTAAAAATATCGAAAGCTTTTATGAAAAAATATAAAGAGATACTAAGAAAAATTTATAAGAGCAATTATGATAATATAACTCCAGATGATATTCAGAATGCGATTTCATTTATTAAATATTTGTTTGACTGTAAACGAAATTATCCTTTATTTGCTGAAAAAATATCAGTTCTTGAAAGTAATCTTGATGTGCAAAATATGTCTTTTGAACAACTTGCTATTCTTATAAAAAAAATATTGTCAATATATCGCTGTGTTAGTTCTATTGAAAATTTTAAAGATTTAGGTTACGATCAAAATATTGGTAGATTGAATGGTATTAATATAACAAATCCAATTTTTATCTTTACGTCTGTTACTGGATTAAAACAAAAAGTTTTTGATTTTAGTGGTGATTTATGAGTTTTCGGACAGTAGTAATATCTAGGCAATCTAAAATAAGCTATAAAAACAGATACTTGGTTGTAAAAAGAGATAATGATGAAAAGTATATACATTTATCAGAAATAGATACAGTTATAGTTGATTCAATTTCGGTGTCTATTTCTGCGTATCTCTTAAGAGAACTTGCTGATGCTAAAATTAATATAATTTTTTGTGATGAAACACATAATCCTTTTGGTGAACTTATGCCATATTATTCTAGACATAATTCTAGCAAAATGATCAAAAAACAAATAAAATGGACGGAAAAAAGCAAAAATGAGTTATGGACTAAGATTGTTAAAAATAAGATTTTAAATCAGTCTTTGTTGTTAAAAAAGATACATAGTACTAAATATGAATTGGTTATGAGTTATATTGATGAGGTGGCTATTGGGGATAAAACTAATAGAGAAGGACATGCTGCTAAAGTATATTTTAATAGTTTATTTGGCAAGGAGTTTTCACGAGATATGAATTCTTCTATTAATGATGCATTAAATTATGGTTATGCTGTTTTGCTTTCAACAATTAGTAAGGAAATAGTTGTTAATGGCTATTTAACTCAACTTGGTATTAATCATAAAAATGAATTTAATGAGTTTAACTTGAGTTGTGATTTAATGGAACCTTTTAGAATTGTTATTGATAACTTTGTTTATTACAATAAAGATAGAGAATTTGATATTAATTATAAAATGGATATTGTTAATATATTCAATAGAACTTTTAAATATCAAAATAAAAATTACACTTTAAAAGATATTATTAGTTTTTATGTAAAAAATACTTTAAATTGTATTACTAATGAAGAAGAATATAAGGATTTTGTATATTATGAGGGATAGAATTATGCGTACAATGGTGTTTTTTGATTTACCTAATGTTTATTTGGATGACAGAAAAAATTATAATAAATTTCGAAAATATTTGTTAAATGAAGGATTCATTATGATGCAAGAGTCTGTTTATTCTAAGCTGGTATTAAATAGTAATCAATCTGAACTGCTTGTAAATAGATTAAGAAAAAATGCTCCTAAAAAAGGACTGGTTCAAATTTTAACAATAACAGAACAACAATATTCTAAAATTATGTATATTACTGGTGGTGGACAAAGTAAAATTATTGATAGTGAAGATAGGTTGGTTATTTTATGAAACTAAATGTTAAGTATTTTGAAAATTTGATAGTTTTTAATAATACAGAGATAAATGTATTAGAAATAGAGAATAAAGCTATGTTTTATCGTTTTATTAGAGATTTGCACTCTATTAATTTATATGGTGTTTATGAAGATATACAGTTTTTTGGTGAAGATGCTGAGATAAATATGATTAATAAGTTGAAAATATATGTTGATTTTTTTGATTTTCAATTTGATTCTAAAAAGAGTATTAATGATATTTTAAAGTATGTTAGTTCTTCTGTTAATGAAGAAGACAAGGATAAAATAAAAAGTTTGTATAACAAAATAATTAAATCTTATAAAAAGATATTAAATGAAATAGATTTACCTCTTTGTGTAGATAATGAGTTTAACTTTGATAACTTAAGTAAGTTAATTAAGTTATCAATTCAAACAAAAGATGAATTACTTGATAATCTGTTATTGTTAATAGATTTAGAAAGAGTTTTGAAATCTAAATGTTTATTAGTATTTGTTAATTTAAAACAGTACTTATCGAAAAATGAATTGATAGAATTATATAAGTATGCAATTTATAATAATGTTAATATTTTTTTAGTTGATTCCCAAAGTTATGGAGTTACTTTAAAATATGAGAAAAAACTTATTATAGATGATAATTTAGATGAATTTGTGTTATAATTTTCTTGATGACAAATACCATTTAATTAGTATTAATCTGTGGATACTAAGATATGGAATTAAAATATTTGAGGTTTTAGTTCTGTGTCATCTTAAATGGTATTGAAACTAGTTCAAGGCGAATATGATGACATTGTTAGTTTTAGTTCTGTGTCATCTTAAATGGTATTGAAACTCTTCTGTTCTATAATGTCTCCATGAATAGGTTTTAGTTCTGTGTCATCTTAAATGGTATTGAAACAGCCCTCGTTAAATAAATAATCAAGAGCCTGTTTTAGTTCTGTGTCATCTTAAATGGTATTGAAACATAAATATTCGGGAGCCAGTCGAAAGAAAAGTTTTAGTTCTGTGTCATCTTAAATGGTATTGAAACCAGAAGAAACAATAGCATATTTAGAGTTGAGTTTTAGTTCTGTGTCATCTTAAATGGTATTGAAACAAATTAATTATGAGATATATACTGATTATAGTTTTAGTTCTGTGTCATCTTAAATGGTATTGAAACCCTGTTGTAATAGATAAATGGCATTTAATAGTTTTAGTTCTGTGTCATCTTAAATGGTATTGAAACTAAAAACTGCTTTATATTCTTTACCATTTAGTTTTAGTTCTGTGTCATCTTAAATGGTATTGAAACTTATTTCAGGAGTTATTTTTAATTTTGTTTGTTTTAGTTCTGTGTCATCTTAAATGGTATTGAAACTGAAGAGCAAAGAGAAAGATGCCGTTTAGCGTTTTAGTTCTGTGTCATCTTAAATGGTATTGAAACGTATAATAATATCAAATTGGAATAAGATAAGTTTTAGTTCTGTGTCATCTTAAATGGTATTGAAACCATTAATTAATAACTTACGTGATAAGTTAGGTTTTAGTTCTGTGTCATCTTAAATGGTATTGAAACAGTAGGAGTTAGTGGATTAGGAGACTATTCGTTTTAGTTCTGTGTCATCTTAAATGGTATTGAAACTATATTGCATTAATATAAAATTAGGCTGATGTTTTAGTTCTGTGTCATCTTAAATGGTATTGAAACTAGAAGAACTAGAATAAGGAAGTGATAGTAGTTTTAGTTCTGTGTCATCTTAAATGGTATTGAAACTGACTTTGAAAAATATGTATATGCAATACAGTTTTAGTTCTGTGTCATCTTAAATGGTATTGAAACTTGATGGTGTTACATTAACCGTAAAAATAAGTTTTAGTTCTGTGTCATCTTAAATGGTATTGAAACATTTACCAGTTGGTACAAACGACAACATTAGTTTTAGTTCTGTGTCATCTTAAATGGTATTGAAACTCTGTTTTAGATACAATGATAAAAAAATTAGTTTTAGTTCTGTGTCATCTTAAATGGTATTGAAACTGCTATTACTATCTCTTACAACCTCATATAGTTTTAGTTCTGTGTCATCTTAAATGGTATTGAAATAGAATTTAGTATATATCAGCAGATGAATGAAAGGCAAAATTTTTAGAGTATACGACTGCCGAAGAACTTTATGGATTAGATTATAATACAATGAATGAGGCAATCGCTATTGGATCTAAGTTTGCACTAGAAGCTCAAGCAAAAGGTTTCAATAATTATTCATTTAATGATGGGAAATATGTATATTATTTTGATATAATTGATAAAAGTAATAACTCATTTAGGATAAATAATGTGTATGAAATAGGAGATGAATATAATGACATTACAATTACGTCGAACATTAGAGGAAATAGCAAAAATAGTTTGGACAATACCGGAGATTACCCAAGACTTAGTTTTAGCAATAATAGTACCATTGAAGAAAGAAACTCAAGCAACGAAAATGTTAGAATACCTACAAGAAAACAAGAACAACGCGGAATTAATGAGAATCGACAATTTATTGGAAGTGAGAAGAAGAATAGCGGAAGAGAACTAGAAAATGGTTCTTTTTCTTTCGATGATAAGGAAAACAAATTAACAGAAAACCAACAATAATACTTTAAAAATAATAAAGCCAGAGATGAAAATGATAATTTAAAATTTTTTAGCCATGGTATTTGATTTTAATAAATATAGTTATGATAAATTTGAAATGAACGGAACATTGTTAGGAAATGGATTTTATTTAACAAATGATTTTGATATGACTTGTTTTTAGTTTTGTGTCATTTTAATTGGTATTGAAATTTAGTCACTCAATAATGGAAAATATATATTTTTTTGATATAATTGATAAAAATAATAATTAATTTAGAATAACTAATGTTAAACTAATCAGAATTATTAGTGAGGAGGTAGCACATGAAACAAATTCTAATTCAAATAGCAAATATTCTTTGGACACTTCCCGATATGAATAGAGATTTAGTGATTGCAATAATAAATCCGTTAGATACGGAAACTCAAGCCACGAAAATGTTAGAATACTTACAAGAAAACAAGAATAACGAGGAATTAATGCGTATAGACAGACTTTTGAAAAAAACATTACAAATAGCAGAAGAGAACTTGTAAAAAAACTTTTATTGAGATTTAATTTGGGATAGGCTTTATCTACTATAATTATTATATAAATTAAGATTAAAATTATATGATATTATTGTTCACTTAAACCACAATGTTAATGTTTTATATATTGATGTTTCTTTTATTATAAAGATAAAAATGAGTATCTATTTAATAATAATTTTATTGTATAAATATGTATTGCTTTTGATAAATTAAAGACTTTTTATTAGAAATTTGGTACAATTTTGTTAAGGAGTTTTTTTTATGAAGTTAGATAAGAAGAATATTATTGTTATTTTATTAATGAGTTTATTTATAATGATGCTGTGTATTAAATACTATGCTGGAATTAACGTTAAAAGTGAGTTTAATCATAATGAAGTTGGTGCTCCAGTAAATAAAGAAGAAGATAGTTACTCTAATGAGTCCTATGAATTAGAAGAAAAACAAGATAATAAGAATAGTGAAAATTCTCAGAAAGAAGAAGATTTACAAGAAAAAAATGCGAAAACCAAGGAAGAAAAGATAACAGAACATAAGCAAGAATCTAATAATAAGCAAGAAAATAATTCGACTAGTAGTACTAAAAAAGATGAAACTAGTGTATTAGAAAAAGATACAAATTCTAATAAAAATACAAATAATAAGGATAATACTATAAAAAATAATGCTACTATAAAAAATGAAGGAACTATCGAACAACCAAAAGAAGAAAATAATAACGCAAGTTCTTTAAATATTGCCAATGATAATTTAAGAAAAAATATAAGGTCTAAATATGGTGTTACTATTGGCTATAAAGATGAATCAGATGTTAATTATATTAATTCGTACTCTAATTTTACAAAACAATATGATGATGAGAAAATTCATATAGCACTAAATAATGTCAATGCTGCTTTAGCAAAATATCCAAGCAGTTTCTTTTTTGAAATCAACAAGAAATGGAAATCTTTAACAATTTATTTGGTAGATCAATTAACTGGTAACGTAGCAGGATTAACAGATAATAGAAATCCAAATAATGTAGTGATACTTATTAATACAGAAAGTTTATTGTTTGAAAGTACACTTCATCATGAAATAATGCATTATATAGATTGTTATTTGGCAAGTATTATAGGAGCAAGTGCATTAGAGAGTAGCATGAAAGATTATAATCCACCTGGTTTTACATATGGAGATCAAACAACTGAATATGTATATTATTATTCTAATCCTGCTTATTTTTTATCAGCTTATAGTAAATCTGATTATAAAGAAGATAGAGCAGTATTGTTTTCTGATATGATGTTTAGAACATTAAAGAAAGATTATTATAGTGTTGGGAATCCAATTAATGAAAAAGCTAAATTAATTTGTAGACAATTGGAAAAATATTTTGATTGTGTTTCAAGTTCTACTAAAGAGAATTGGGAAAGATTTATTGAATGATAATTTATGTATATTGTAGTTGAAAGTTAAAATACTAAAAAAAGTACTTAATTTAAAAGTTAGGTAATATACATCATTAATAAATAACACATTTAGGTATTTACCATATACTATTTTAGGTGATATGTATGGCTAAAAAAATAGTGATTGATGCAGGACACGGGGGAGAAGACCCTGGTACTAGCGCAAATGGAATAATAGAAAAGAATAAAACTTTGGAAATAAGTAAATATTTACATAAACGTTTTAATGAGTTAGGAATTGAAAATGCTATGACAAGGGATAGCGATATTACTCTAGGACCTAGTGATAGACCAAAAAAAGTTCAGAGTTTTTATGGTAATGGAAATGATGTTATAGTTTTGTCTAATCATATTAATGCAGGTGGTGGGGATGGTGCTGAAATAATCTATGCTTTACGAAATTCATCTACACTAGCCAAAAAGATTGCGGATGAATTTACTAGGGCTGGGCAAAACGTTCGTAAGTATTATCAAAGAAGATTACCATCAGACCCTTCTAAAGATTACTATTATATTTTAAGAGATACACCTAATAATGAATCAGTTATTATTGAGTATGGTTTTGCTGATAGTAGTGGTGATGATCCTAATTTGTTAAAGGAGGATTGGCAGGATTTAGCAGAAGCAGTAGTAAGAGCTGTAGCAAGTTACGCTGGTGTTACTTATAAACAAGCGGGTGATAGTACTAATACTTATGTTGTTAGTAAGGGAGATACATTGTGGGGTATTGCAAGAAAATATGGTGTAAGTGTGGAAGAGTTAAAAAATAAAAATAATTTAACTAGTAATTCACTTAGTATTGGACAAGTTCTTTTAATACCTGGTAGTGATAACGCCCATGAATATTATACTGTTAATAAAGGAGATACACTTTATAGTATTGCAAAAAGATATGGTACTAGTGTTTCATCTTTAAAAGAAATTAATAATTTATCTAGTAATAATTTAAGTGTAGGGCAGAAATTGAAAATAGCAAATAACACAAGTGATGTTCCTAATAATATTAATACTTATGTTGTTAAAGCAGGAGATAATTTGTATAAAATTGCTAGAGAAAATAATGTATCAGTAAGTGAAATTAAGAGTTTAAATGATCTTAATAGTGATAGTCTTAGCATTGGGCAAATATTAAAAATTCCTAGTAGTAATAGTGCAAATGTTATATATACGGTTAAGGCTGGTGATAATTTATATGCTATAGCACGTGATTATAATACAACAGTAGATGCAATTAAGAAAAGAAACAATTTAACAAGTAATTTGTTAAATATTGGTCAAAAATTGATTATTCCATAGTTCTTAAGATGACTTATTAAGTTGTCTTTTTTAGTATAAAAAAAATTACGACGAGCGTAACTTAATAAATTTCTTTGCATTCACCTTGATTAGGTCTATAGAAGCAATGGTCGTTGTATCTGCCTGCTAGAGGTTGTGTGTACCAAGTGCTTTTGCAACTTTCACCTTTTTTTGGGGCATAAAACCATAAGGCATGTGTGGCAGGATAGTAGTATTCACCTTTTAATATACGATCAGCTAGATTTTTTTCAAGGGTAGTAGGTGAAGCTTCAAAAAGGGATGAGGTTGTTCCGACAAATTGATTAGGTTGGTATATCGCTTGTTCAATAGTGGTAATTTTTTTAAAAGTAAGACATTTTACTAAGGCACGATTTACTACAACATTACCGACCATTAACATACCTAAGTCTCCTTCTGCTAAGGCTTCTGCTCGCATAATTCGCGCTAGTAAGTCACGTTCTTTTGTAGTATATTCAATAATCATTAATATCACCTAAAATATTTTATGTAAAAAGACTAGAAATGTCTAATTTATCATGTTATAATGTATTTGTCCTTTAGTTATAGGTTATTAGGGGCGTGGTATAATTGTAGCATAGGAGTCTCCAAAACCTTTGTTATAAAAGTTAAAAAGACCGATTTTACCTTATAACTACTGGGTTTATCAAATGTTATGTTTTGAACTGGTGGCATAAGTATAAATTTGAAACATATCATTTCGAATTAAATTAGTTTATAAATGATAATAATATATCATTTTATAATATAAATTGTTTGCTCTTAATTGAGCATTTATAGGGGTATAATATAGTGGTAGTATGATGGTCTCCAAAACCATTCGCGAGGGTTCAAATCCTTCTACCCCTGCCATTTGAATTTTAAGCAGCAGAAATGCTGTTTTTTTGATTGTTTCAGTATGAATGACTTTTGATTAAACCATTAATCATGTCAATGAATCTCATTTTTAGTCAAAAGTTTTTTCTATATTGGTCCTTTTAAATGATTGTTTTGTTTAAATTACAAAAATTCTTTATATATTGGTTTACTTAAATGGAGTGTTATGTAAATTACAAAAAGCCAGAACATTAGAAAAAATGCTTTGTTCAATGAGAAAACAGTCAATAATTTCTTTAAAATATTCAATTAAAAATAAGAAAAATAAAAGAAGCATAAATTAAATGAAAAAATGATTCATTTATTTTTATATTATATAGGGTTCAATTAATAACCTTTATTTTATTATTACATATTGTATTTCTCACCTTTTTATCTTAATACTTTTAATTGTATCTTTATAATCTTGCAAATATTTTTGATATATTGTCTTCTCACCATCATCATTTACATCACCTTCGGTATAATAACTAAATATATATAATCTTTGATTTATATTTGAATATATATTCATTGTAAATAATTGGTATGTCATTTTCAATTTCTTTTGATTTTGTATAATATACAATATTTTTTCCAACACGATTGCCAATTTTTACTTTTTCACTTAGAGTAAATTCATAATCTAAACCAGGGAATGTTGTAGGTTTATCCGAAATATAGTCATTAAGGGAATAATTTCCTACATCATCTATATAAAACATCGAAAATACTGCCTTTTTCTCTACAATCTTACAAAACAAACCTGTTTTATCCTTTTTGCAATCCCAATCTTCATTAACTTTGTATGTAATATCTTTAGTCGTGTATGACTTAGTACACCCTGGTATAAAAGTTAATATTGTAATTGCTAATGATAGCAACTTTAACTTTTTTTCTTTCATATATTTTTCATCCATATTCTTCCTCCATATTCTTCCTCCTCTAGATATAATACATCAATTTTTAGTGATTTTATATACTTTAAAAAATATAGAAAATACTTTGTTTTTATACATTTTATTAGCGCTATTTCAAACTCTCATAAAATGTTTTTTTATATTATAATTCTTTCACAATTTTTCCAATCATTTTATGACGATTATTATACTAACTTAATGAAATATATTTTTAATTTTAATGAAAGTAAAACTTTTGGTGTTATGATTTAAATCTCCAAAACCACTGTTTGTAGTTTGATTTTATCTATCTGTTTATCACATTTTGTGCGTACAACGGCATCCTTTGGTATTTTTTCACTATCTATATTAACAAACTCCTTCCTAAATTTATTATAAACTAAAAATATTTCGCAGTAAATAGTTCCTGTGAATATTTTGCAGTAAATAATATCATACCTATAAATAGAGGTGTGTTATGAAAATAGATTTTAATAATTTAAGAGATTTATTAATTTACAATATTAAGTATTACAGATATTTAAATAATTATTCACAAGAAAGACTTGCTGAATTAAGTAAACTAAGTCCTAGGTACATTACAGATGTTGAAAGAGG